>Ga0247814_10000403_pt1 | contig 35171 bp, 30 predicted proteins | sample UWRJL179409R1_FD_179947 | JGI IMG/M metagenome (GOLD analysis project Ga0247814, IMG submission 179947) | Plant litter microbial communities from Arlington Agricultural Research Station in Wisconsin, United States - UWRJ-L179-409R-1 | ecosystem: Environmental > Terrestrial > Plant litter >... | reverse complement strand
TGAATGGTGCTCGGAACACATGGTGTAGTAGGACTAGAACAACGAATTTTAGGTGCTTGGGCACTGCGCGTGGTTTCGGACTCTCCAGCTCCCGTCATTATTGTGCAGAGTAAAGCGCCGGCGCCGGCGGGATATAAAAAGGTAATGGTTACGGCCGATTATAACAAAGAATCGAAACAATTGGCCTTACACGCCATCAGCATGGCTAAAATTTTTGGCGGGGAAGTAATTTTCTTTGAAGGGAAGGAATCTGACGAATTTTTGGGTAACCAAACTAAACTCAACTTACAGTTCTCCCAAAGATTATGTAATGCCAATGGCGTTTCGCACCGCGTTATTTCACAAGAACAGGGCGATTACCATAAGGAATTGATTAAAACGGCCGTTACCGAAAATGCGGATTTAATTTGCATCATGAGCAGAAAAGATATGGATTTGAAAACCGTATTATTGGGCGATGATGAGCAGTGGCTTATCAATAACGAAGCCCAGATTCCGGTGATGTGTGTTAATCCGGCCCAAAATTATGCCTTTGGCAACATGGTGTTAAATCCTTAGTCAATATTTTATTCTCATCACAGAATTATATATCTTTCGGCTCACAAAAAATTATTTTTCTTAATTTCACCTAATGAAAAAATTCTACTCAATTGTAGTGGCCTCTTTTTTAGCCACTGGAGCGTTTGCCCAATGTAATGTTGACTTCTTGGCAAACCTAACTGTCCTTAGCCCTTTACCTACAAGCGACCTTCCTGACGGATCAGTAGGTCTTTCTTATTTGGGAACTGGAAAATCCATCTCTTTTGCAGCATCTGGCCAAGAAATCGATCCCGCTACGCTTGTTGCCTTATTTAATGTCCAATTACCAATTCCTGCAGGTCTTGCTACCTTTGCAGTAACCCGTGTTGAAGTTGTAAGCGTTGACGGAGTTCCTCCAGGCATGACCACCGCAGCCAGCGATACGCCATCCGAGTGGACTGAAGGCGAATCAGGATGTTTCTTATTGTCTGGCACGCCAACAACCGTTGGTGAGTACGACGTTACGTTCAATGTGATTTTGGATATTAAATACGTGGTTAACCTGACAGGAAACGTCGGCACCTTTACAACGCCACAAGCCGCTCCTGTTCCATACAGCATGCGTGTACTAAACAATGCTTCCATTGAAGATTTTTCTACCGTAGGTTTAAACTTATTCCCAAATCCGGCTAACGACATGTTCTCCGTATCTTACCCTTCTACCGGTTCCGATATGGCTACCATTAACGTAACCGACATGAGCGGAAAAACTGTTTATGCGGCCAATAAATCAATCAGCGCCCAAGGCGGCAATATCCAAATCGGCACTGACGGCTTGGCCAACGGAATGTACCGTGTTACTTTTGCTTCAGGCAACATAAACACAGCATCTAAATTGGTTGTTAGCAAATAATTTCAGCAAATAATTTTGAAAGGGTTAAGCTGAAAAGCTTAGCCCTTTTTTTATTCCCAAAAATGATGGATATAAGTTATTTTTATACAGATCGGATACAAACCGAGCGATTGATAACCCGTTTTTTACAGCCTGAGGACTACAAAATATGGATTCCTTTTCTAGCCGATAAGGAGTGTACCCAATTTATTCCCTATTATGGTGTCGACGACTATGAGGAAAGGGCAAAACATTTGATAGATAAACAACTCGGAAGATATCGTGAAAATAAATACGGCTTACAGCTGTTGATTGACAAAAGCAACAACGAACCCGTGGGTATGTGCGGCTTGCTGTTGCAGGACGTAGAAGGAAAACCCGAATTGGAAGTAGGTTACCATTTATTGAAAGAACATTGGGGGAAAGGATATGCAACCGAAGCCGCGCAAGCATTCAAGGATTTCGGATTTGACCACCAACAGGCGGATTCCATCGTTTCCATGATTGACGTAGGGAATACAAAATCCCAACAAGTAGCATTGAGGAATGGTATGTTTCCGGAGCCGGTATTCCGTTGGCAGGGATTTGAAATTAACATCTACAGGATTATAAAGGAAGACTGGCTGAAAACGAAAAGCCCTTTACTTTCGTAAAGGGCTTCTTTGTGCAGTATTCCAGGAATACCTATATCTCGACTGTTCGCATATCTTGCGTGATATGCCAAGCTATCTGATAACAGATAACCGGCAATCAGTCTTTTACTTTACTTCTTCGTACTCTACATCGGTAGCATCTCCGCCACCGTTCGTATCGTTAGATGATGCGGTATCGGCGCCCGGTTGAGCTTGTCCCGCATCCGCGTTTTGGTACATAGCGGTAGAGGCTTTTCCGAATACCTCTTCCAATTTGGCCATTGAAGTGTCGATGTCTTCCAAATTCTGTGCAGCATGTGCGTCTTTCAGATTTTTCAAAGCTGCATCGATTTCGCCTCTTGAATCAGCCGGGATTTTATCGCCGAACTCAGTCAATTGTTTTTCTATTTTGAAAATCAATGTATCCGCTTCGTTTAATTTATCCACACGCTGACGCTCTTTTTGGTCAGATTCTGCATTGGCCGCCGCTTCGTCGCGCATTTTTTGAATTTCGGCATCGCTCAATCCGCTAGAAGCTTCGATACGGATTTTTTGTTCCTTACCGGTGGCTTTATCTTTTGCGGATACATGGAGGATACCATTGGCGTCGATATCAAACGTTACCTCTACCTGTGGGATACCACGTGGTGCCGCCGGAATTTGATCCAAGTGGAAACGGCCGATCGTACGGTTATCTTTCGCCATCGGACGCTCACCTTGCAGGATGTGGATTTCCACAGATGTCTGGTTATCCGAAGCGGTAGAGAATGTCTCTGATTTTTTGGATGGAATGGTTGTGTTTGATTCAATCAAACGTGTGAACACGCCACCATAAGTCTCGATACCCAATGAAAGTGGCGTAACGTCTAACAACAATACGTCTTTTACTTCACCGGCTAATACACCGCCTTGTACGGCAGCGCCCAAAGCCACTACCTCGTCCGGGTTTACGCTCATGTTTGGCGCTTTTCCGAAGAATTTTTGAACCGCATCACGAACCGCAGGGATACGTGTAGATCCACCGACCAAGATTACCTCATCGATTTCTCCCACCGAAAGACCGGCATTTTTCAATGCGGTGCGGCAAGGTGCAATGGTACGCTCGATCAAATCGGCCACCAACTGCTCAAATTTGGCACGTGTCAACGTTCTTACCAAGTGGCGTGGAACATTATCTATCACCGTTACGTACGGCAAGTTAATTTCTGACTGCGTGGTGCTTGAAAGTTCGATTTTGGCTTTTTCGGCTGCTTCTTTCAAGCGTTGCAAAGCCATTGGGTCTTTGCGTAAATCAACATTTTCGTCGCTTTTAAATTCATCTGCCAACCAATCAATGATTTTTTGGTCAAAATCGTCACCACCCAAGTGTGTATCACCATCGGTAGATTTTACTTCGAAAACACCGTCGCCCAATTCCAATACCGATACGTCGTGCGTACCACCACCGCAGTCAAACACCACTATTTTGGACTCTTGTTTTTTCTTATCCAATCCGTAAGCCAATGCCGCAGCGGTAGGCTCGTTGATGATACGTAGCACTTTCAAGCCGGCGATTTCACCAGCCTCTTTAGTGGCCTGACGTTGTGAATCGTTAAAATAAGCCGGAACGGTAATTACCGCTTCGGTCACAGCATAACCCAAGTGGTCTTCTGCTGTCTGCTTCATTTTTTGAAGCACCATGGCAGAAATTTCTTGTGGCGTGTACATACGGTCACCAATCTCAACACGGGGCGTATCGTTATCGCCTTTTACTACTTTGTATGGAACACGCTCCGCCTCTTTGATATTCTCGCTAAAGCGGTTACCCATGAAACGTTTGATGGAATATATGGTTTTTTGTGGGTTGGTGATGGCCTGACGTTTGGCGGGATCACCCACTTTGCGCTCCCCATTGTCTATAAAGGCCACTACTGAAGGGGTTGTTCTTTTACCTTCATTGTTAGGAATCACTACCGGTTGGCTGCCCTCCATTACGGCTACGCAAGAGTTTGTGGTTCCTAAGTCTATGCCTATTACTTTTCCCATGATTGTTGATTAAATTAATTTTCCTTGGTTAAGCAATAGCTATGCCACTCGGAAATAGGCCCAAAAAATCTGAAATTTGGTCAGGCATACACAAAAAAACCTGACTCCTTGTCGGAATCAGGTTCAAAACTTAGTATTAGTAATAGACAAAAAAGAATTATGCCAAATTGGCAGTCATTAGTTCCTTCTAAAATTTAAATCTTTGGTATAAGTGCCCACTATCAATGTGTCTTTAGCCGGTTCTGCAAAGGACATGTCCTTAATAAAAACACTTCGTCCGGAGAATATCCCCAATCCATTGGTAATGTTCGTATACGCCGGTTTTTCTTGGATTAATCCGATAGATGGTTTGTTTACATTAATATAGGTATTCAACTCCTCGGTTCCCACATAAAATTTGAACCTCAAATTGCCTATCACGCGCTTTACGTTGGGATTAGGTGCCACATTATCGCCCACAAACCGATAAAACGAATTCTGCGCCAGGTTGAAATCCATTTCTGTTCCCGGGGTAGATGCTTCTGCCGCGGTAGATTCTTTGGTAGTGATGGTCCATACCACAGAATCGGCCCTGGAAACACCCGTTGCCAATACTACTTCAGTCCATCTCATGATAATTTCGGGCTGGTATACAAACCCGTTGGTGGCAGCACCCCATCTTAATGTATATCCGGTTCCGCTTGGCGAGTTAAAGTTCATCACACCGGCATTGGGGTTTTTAAAAGTAAAACCCCGCACCAATGGGGTTTCTGCCGTTACTTCCTTTCCCAACTTAGTATTAGTAATGCTTAAATGGTAAGTCAATTTATCATCTAACCGTTTATCTGCTTTATAAATCATCAACCCATCGGTGGCAAAGATACCCGTGTCCTGAACAGAACCCGTTTGGTACTGGAAAATAATCGGGTTATGCAAAGAGTCTGGGAACGCTGGTGGCTGACCCGTAGCCGGATTGATGGCCTGTATTTTTACTTCCAAATCACTCGGATCATATTTCAACGAATCCGGAATTTTTGCCGTTTCCAATATATTCCCGTTGATCAGAAATGCTTTCTGGATACGGATATAATGCGTTCCCTCGGCGGGGTTCAGTAAACAATATACGATGGGCGTATCCTTATATTCGCCGGCAAGGTCGATGTCGTTTTTACACGAAAAAATACCTAAAACCGCGGATAGCAACAAAAAACCAATACTTTTTTTCATACTATTATGGGAGTCAGACTCCAATTATTTTACAAATATAAATTAAGTTCGTTTAAGAGTTTTAGAAATGTTTATGATGACATGGGGAGTCATGGTTCCACTAATTTTTTTTGAAGCCCAAATGTTTCGTGAATTGCCCAAATTCTAACGAATCTTTGGATAACGGAGTAAGTGGCACATTCGCTTTTATTGATTTATTCCGGCTCGAAAACAAGCCAAATCCCCCCTCGATATTGGTGAAGTCCGGTTTATCCTGTATGAGTCCCACCACAGGCTTATTGGCTTGTATGTATCTATCAAAATCAGACGGAGCAGTATAAATCGAAAATGTAAGCGGTCCGATGATTCTTTTGACATGAGGCTTCACCGGGACTTTTTTCTTTAAATACGCATAAAAAGCAAAAAACTCCAGCTTTAATTTCATGAAATTATTTTTTATATCTATTGCTGAAGGATATAGCTGTATAAAATCCCAAACTACGGAATCGAGAAGCGTGTTCCCCGTCACCAAATCCACCTCGGTCCAGTAAAATTTCATTTCGGGCTGGTATATAGTGGCTGTTGCCGTATCTAGGGACCATTGCATTTCATAAGGCTCTACCCCTACTAAATGGACGGAGCCAAAGCTAGGTTTCATCCATTCTACTTTGTTTGTCATGATTGTTTTTGACGTGATTTGCCTCCCTAGCTTTGTGTTGGTGATGACCAGTTTATAGTAAGGACTAGTCAACCCTGCCGTAGAAGTGTATATCATTACCCCCTGGGGAGCAAACAGTCCAGTATCAGTAGTGGCATTGGGCTGATGGGTGAATGGGATAGGGCTGCCATTGAGTTCTCCGTTTTTGAGGATAGGAAAAATAGATACTTGCAAATCAGACGGGTCATAGGTGAGGGAATCTCCCACCTTTACCGTCTGCAATACGTTACCATCCACCAAAAAAGCCTTTTGTATACGAATATAATGCACCGCATCGGTTGGGTCGAGTATTCCGTATACGATGGGCGTATCCTTGTATTCTCCCGTTATATCTATTTCGTTGTTACATGAAACTCCAAACATTATAATCATCCATATCAATGCACCATACACCATTTTTTTCATGGATTAAGAATTTTGGGGTTAGTATAAAGCAAATATAAATACCGCTTACCCAGCACCGAAAAACAAATTCTTACCTTTATCGGCCAATTAAAGGTATAAAGCCATGTCAGCAGCATCAGGAGATATAAAAAGAGTGACAACGCACAAGCTGCGTGAAATGAAGCAGAACGGAGAAAAAATCTCCATGCTTACGGGTTATGATTTCAGCATGGCTAAGCTCATCGATGCCGCCGGTATTGATGTAATCCTGGTCGGCGACTCGGCATCGAACGTCATGGCGGGACACGAGACCACATTGCCCATTACGCTGGACCAAATGATTTACCACGCATCCAGCGTAATCCGTGCGGTAAACCGCGCCTTAGTGGTGGTGGATTTGCCATTCGGTTCGTACCAAGGAAATTCCAAAGAAGCCTTGAATTCCGCCATCCGGGTGATGAAGGAAACCGGTGCCCATGCCGTAAAATTGGAAGGCGGCTCTGAAATAGCGGATAGTATCCAACGTATTTTACAGGCCGGCATCCCAGTAATGGGTCACTTGGGTCTTACACCACAATCCATCTATAAATTCGGAACCTATACCGTTCGTGCCAAAGAAGAAGCCGAAGCACAAAAACTGCGGGATGATGCCAAAGTATTGGAAGACGCCGGATGTTTTAGCATCGTATTGGAAAAAATTCCGGCGAAGTTGGCCGAAGAAGTGGCCAAAAGTGTCGAAATTCCCATCATAGGAATCGGTGCCGGTGCTGGTGTTGATGGACAGGTTTTGGTGGTTCACGACATGCTAGGTATCACTACCGAATTCAAACCCCGCTTTTTACGTCGGTACGCGGAATTGGGAACGGCGATAGAAAACGCGGTAAAGAATTATGTAAGCGACGTAAAATCCGGAAATTTCCCCAACGAAGGTGAAAAATACTGATTCCATCAAGATAAGGCAGTCCGATATATTGTTTGAGGACAACCACATCATAGCCGTGAACAAGAAGGCGGGAGAGATTGTACAACCCGACAAAACGGGTGACGATGCGTTGGAGGAAAGCGTTAAACTTTTCCTAAAGACCAAATATAATAAACCGGGCAACGTTTACTTGGGTGTGACGCACAGAATAGACCGCCCCGTAAGCGGGATCGTGATGTTCGCTAAAACGTCAAAGGCATTAGCCCGCCTCAATAACATGTTCCAAAACAGGGAAATACAGAAAACCTATTTGGTTGTAAGCCGTGGCCGGCCCGAGGAAACTTCGGGCAGGCTCACGCACTATTTGGTACGTGACCAACAGAAAAATAAATCGTTCGTGCACAAAAATGAAGTACCTAACTCATCTAAAAGCGAATTGACTTATTTTACGGAAGCGGTGAGCGACAGTTTTTCGTTGATTCGTGTGCTACCCCACACTGGCCGCCACCACCAGATTCGCGTACAGATGGCTTCGATAGGCTGCCCCATTACCGGCGACGTGAAATATGGTGACAGAAGGGCCAACGAAGACCGCTCCATTTGCCTGCATGCTTTCGGCCTCTCGTTTAAACATCCGGTGACGGATGAGCCGGTGAAGATCACCGCACCCTTACCCAAACATAAATTTTGGCAGATATTCAAAGATAAATCGAACGAATTGGCCAAGCAATTTGCCTGAGCCAAAGAGAAATGTATTTTTGCAAACTTCTTTATTAAATATACGAATGAAAAAATCAATCATGTTAGTGGCTTTTACAGCCATCCTAGGCTTTGCCGGAGTTCAGCAAACCCAAGCTCAGACAAAGAAACTTGGCCACGTAGCCCTTTCTGAGATCGTGCAGCTTTTGCCTGAAAAAGCCGCTGCCGATTCTGCTTATGCCAATTATTCCAAAGAGTTGGAAAAAGAATATTATGCCATGGAAGCAGATGTAAATGCTTTGATTGCAGATTATACCAAAAATGAAAAAGTTTGGTCCGAAGAGATGAAAAAAATCAAGGGCGAGCGTATTCAGGCAAAACAACAGGAGTTGCAGGTATTCGCCCAGCAAACCATCCAAACCGAATTGCAGGAGAAACAATACAAGCTTACACTTCCTTTGATCGAAAAAGTAGAAAAAGCGATTAAGGACGTAGCCAAAGAAAAAGGTGTGGCTTATGTATTTGACCGAAGCGAAGGTATGTTGATCGTATGGGATGATACCGAAGCTTTGGACGCCGACGTAAAGAAAAAATTGAACATCAGCCTAACCGCTAAAGTTCCTACGGCTCCAGGTACCGCCCCCAAATAATTGGGGAACTGAAGTTGATAACAATCTATTTTAAGGCAGCAGCAGGAAATTTCAGCTGCTGTTTTTTTTATGCATATTGCAATGGCCAACAATAAAAAAAGACGGATCCTAAAATCCGTCTTTCTTATTTTCATCCCGATCGACCAGGCATAAGCCAATCGGGCATCAAACGCCTAATTTATCCCCCCTTCTTTTCCACTATCCCGCTTCCGGTGATATTTTGGGTAACCTTTGGGTTTCCCCAATAGCTTACCGCGCCGGAACCTGAAATAGCGATGTTGATTTCTCGGCTCACGTTTACTTCGATTATGCCGCTACCGCCAATACTACATGTTGCACTTTGCGCATGCAGTTTATCCAAACTGGCGCTTCCACTTCCCGTGATGGAGGTTTTTACATCATCGGCAGTGCCACCCATCAGAACCACTCCACTACCCGGGATGTCCACCGACACATTTTTGGCTTTTAGGTTGGCAATCTGGATGGTACCACTACCCGTAACGGCTGCACGCAAATTGTTTCCGGCATCAAAACGTTTATCAATGAGAATGCTGCCGCTGCCATCCACAACCAATTGGTTCAACCCATCGAATTGCGAACTTACTTCGATATAACCGTTGCCCGCTATGGTCAAGTTGACCAACTTATCTGCCGGGATGGTTACCTTAAGCACCAGCCAATTTTTTCCTTTTGTTTTTCCTTCCTTCTCGATGTAAAGCATGTCGTTCCTCACTTCAGCTTTTACCTTTTCAAAGGCCGCTTCATCTCCCGCTAAAAGCGAGATGGAATACGTATCACCCGCTTCAACCTCTACGCTTCCGCCGCTTTGCAAAACAATGCCCGAAAAAGGCGTCAGATTGCGGACAATAACATTTTCAGGCTTATTTTGGGTCGCTGATATATTGGTGTTTATATTATTACTCGTTATTCCGAGTCTGGTATTATACGCTTCTGTTGGTAGCGTATTCAATTTCTCCGTGGGCTGAATATTGTCCGAGATGCCGTTCTGTTTATCGCTCCTTTTATCATCGATCGAAAGGCTGGCTGAACAATTTTTACCCTCCACGGATACGGAAAGGCCTGTACCCGATGTTAATGGAACATCACTTAATTTTTCAAATAATTGCTTATATTCTTTGAAAATCAGATCTGCCTGTTGTTTTTTATCGATAACTAGATCTTTATGAGTAATCTTGAACGAAAAATGTTCGGGATCTATCATTCCATCTTTAACCAATGCTTGCACGAACCGACCGGTAACATGTTTTTGATCGTCACATGCCACCAATAGCTTCGCTAAGTCGGCCTTTTCTTCCTGTCTAGGAATCAAAGGGTTTTCAACCACCACATTTGGGAGCTCCTGTTGATTTTTATTCGGCAAATATGAAGTTTTCTCTGCTGTAACTACATCCTCCTTTAGGGCTGGCGAACCCTCGTTTAATTTATTTTCCGTAAAACCTGCAGACGAATCTGGAAGCACTTCCTCCCTGTAAATATTTTCGTGCCCCGATTTATTGGGCAGGCCCGATTTTATGTTGCCGCCTCCACTGAAGAAGATGATGGCCGAGCCGATGATGGAAATGGATGAAATCATGATTATACTGTTTTTGATGGTAAGTAAACTACCTCCCCCACCTGTGGGAGGCTGAAAGGCATTGGCCGGTTGTGCAAGCACAAATTGTTCAATGGCGGACAATTCCACTTCCGGTGGTAATTCGCGAATGTTTCGGAATAGATCCTGTATATATTGTTCTTCTTTCATGGTGTTAAAGAATTAAGGAGAACAGGGTTTTGTTTCCATGCAGTTCATAAGCCACGTTATCAGTAGCCAATAACTCGCGGAGTTTATCGCGCCCACGGCTGATACGCGTTTTTACGGCACCCTCGCTGCAGGTTTGTATATCGGCAATTTCCTTCATGCTCATACCGTTGATTTCGAATAGGACTACGGCTTCCTTTATTTTCAATGGCAAGCGGTTAAGCGCCTTGTAGAGATATTGAATGTCGATGGCCATGGCCGGATCAGTAACGCGGGCCTCCAAATTTTTGAGTTGTTTTTCGTCCAACGTGCCGCTAAATTTTTTACGCCGTAGCGTGTTTTTTATGATGTTGTTTGCTACCCCGATCATAAAATAGAGCAGTTTCTCCTTATCGCGCAGTGTATCGAAATGCTGCATCGTTTGTAATACACTCTCCTGCACCAAGTCCTGCACATCCATAATACCATACCCGTGGCTGCCGCAATAGCGAACAAATTGTACGTGTATGGGCTTATACCTTTCCATAAATTCTCCGTGTGGATTTCCGCCCATTGCCTTGTTGAGTTAACGTCCTGCATTAAAAGTAACGTAAGTCGCAAAAAGGTTACAAGGCAAAATTCAAATTGATTGTAAATTACTTATAATCAATAAATTATTTTATAAAATAATAAAACAAAACAGAATGACTTTGCTAAAAAAACACCAATCCAAGTTTTGTTCTATCCATTTTTCGGTAGATTACAGTAGACTTATCCTTTGGAAATTTACGGTAACTTTGTCCCATGCGAGTATCCGTTTTCAGAAAAGCCCATTTTAATGCCGCCCACAGATTGTACAACGCGTCTTGGAGCGATGAAAGAAACCGTGAGATTTTCGGCAAATGCAGCAACGAACATTACCACGGCCATAATTATAATTTGGATGTAAGGATTACCGGCGAGATTGACCCGGAAACCGGCTATGTAATGGACATGAAGGAACTGGCGGATATCATCAAAGCCAACGTGGAAGAAAAATTCGATCACCGGAACCTGAACTTGGATACCGAAGAGTTTAAGAACCTAAACCCAACGGCAGAAAATATCGCAGTGGTGATTTACGATATCCTCAGAAAAAAAATCGACCCGAAACTCGATTTAAAAGTGAGGCTGTATGAAACAGAAAGAAATTTTGTAGAGTACCCGGCTTAGATCGGCAATTTAATTTCAAACTCATATTATCATTTTGTATGTGTAAACAATGTGATTGTTTACACCCGTCAAATCGAGCGGAGCCGAGATTACCTCACACGCATCTTCTCAAATGCCGCCGAATCGCCCTTAAACACATTCAAATCCACCAAATGGTTGATGCCGCTGATGGTACTTTTTTCCGAAAATTGCCAGAACGTCCACGGCTGGTCATGTGGTTTTCCGGGACCGTAGTGCGCCAACCAGAATGTATAATCATCAAACCCTTCGCTCAAATAGTCGCGGTAGAAGGAATGGTAAGTATAAATGATCGGTTTCACGCCCGACTTCGCTTCTACACGATCCAAAAATACTTTCAAATACTTGCGGATTTGTGGGCCGCTTAACCCGAATGTTTTTTCTATATCCGCCACCGGTGGTAGGTTTCCTTTTTTCGGTTTATATTTTGAAACAAAAAAATCGGCCTGCTTGGTCGCATCCAAGCTTGGGATAAAATAGTGGTAGGCACCGAATGGGATATCGTGCTTGGCACATTGTTTTTGGTTGCGTCCGAAGTACGTATCTTCACCAGACAAGCCTTCGGTAGCCTTGGCAAACACAAAATTCACCTTCAGCTTTCCCGAACGCATTCCTTTCACTTTTTCCCAATCCACTTTCCCTTGGTAGCGTGATACATCAATACCCGTAATTGGATATCCTGCCGGAACCGAAACACCAAAGGCACGATAATTGGGTGTGTGATATGAAATCTTCCGCAAAATGATGGGGCCATATACCACAGCAATGACCAAACACACCACCAACAAGAGTGTGTTGATGATGAATTTTCCCAGTTTTGTGGATTTATTTCTTTTTTTTGCCAAGACCCCTATTTAAAATATAACGCGAATTAAGTCACTTTCGTCAAACTAAATCATACCATTTCAAACAAACCCGATGAATATAAAATTTAGGCTCAAACATTTTTTCCGGTTCTGGAGAATTTTAAGGATACTCTCAAAATATGGCTTGGCCGACGAATTGGCTTCGCTGGGCTTGGGACGTCCGGTCAATTTTTTCAAACATTTTTTCTCAAAAAGGGTTCGAGTTGAAATTAAAAACCTGAACCGTTTTGAGCGTATCCGTTTTGCGGTGGAGGAAATGGGCACTACGGCCATCAAATTTGCCCAAATTCTCAGTACCAGAACCGATTTGATGCACCCGGATTTAATTTCCGAGTTTGAAAAATTGCAGGATAACGTACCCCCTTTTTCGGTAGACGAGGTAAAAGAAATCCTTTGGGACGAATGGGGCTCGTCTCCACATAACTTTTTGGCATCTTTTGATGATGTGCCATTGGCAGCGGCTTCCATCGCGCAGGTACACAGGGCATTATTGAAGGATGGTTCCGAAGTGGTGATTAAGGTACAACGACCCAAAATTGCCGATAAAATACAGACGGATATCGAACTGATGCATATTGCCGCCGCGGAATATATGAAGCGTTACGGCGATACTTCTTCCGTAGACGTGATAGAAGTGGTAAGCAATTTTGAGAGCGCTTTCGTAAAAGAATTGAGCTTTTTGAGCGAAGCAGCCAATCAAACGCGGTTTTCACACCTATTCGCAAGTGATCCACACATTTATGTGCCGAAGCTACACCGAAAGTTATGCACCGAAAAAGTGCTGGTGATGGAATATGTAAACGGTATCAAGATTACCGATTTGGCACTTTATCCATCCATCGGCAGTACGCCCGAAGAGGTCTCTAAACATGGGTTACGTGCCGTATTTAGACAGATATTCGAGTTCGGTTTCTTCCATGGCGATCCACACCCGGGAAATATGTTTGTGATGCGTGGCAATACACTTTGCTTTATCGATTTTGGTATGATGGGCGGCGTATTGCGTAGCGATTTATATTCGTTTGCAGACATTCTCCTCGGTATCCGGAACAATAACCCGCAAAAGGTAATCAACGGTGTAAAACATTTGATGGTAGGCAAGCGGATCCCCAACGAACGCAAACTGCTGATCGAAATCGACGATCTCATTTATTCATATAACCAATTCAAGAAAGAAGAAATAAATCTGGAGTATTATTTCAACCGCATACGTACTATTTTGCATGAGCAGAAAATACAGATGCCCGGCGACTTCTTTGTATTGGTAAAGGCCATGGTTACCATCGAAGGTGTGGGCCGCAAAGTATATCCGCAGATTGATGTGCTGTCTGAATTGGAACCTTACCTTAAAGGCGTGTTCCGCGACAGATATAGCCCAGGAAGAATTTGGGAACGAATCGTGATGAATGCCGGCGACGTGTTCGCCGTGATGGAAACCTTGCCTGGCGACACATTGGATATCATCACCAACATCAAGGAGATTACCGGAAAATACGATATGGTGGAGAACCAGATGATGCGCTATGGAAAGGACATCAAAAAAATCACCAATAAAATAGAATTAGCCATCGTATTGGGAATCTGGCTAATATGTAGCACCATCTTGGTAGCCGCCCAATTCCCGCCGCTGATTAACGGATGGAGTTTGTTTGGCTCATTGGGATACATTATCGCATTGATTGCGGGATACCGATTATTAAAGAAATAACTTAGTGGTGCGATTTTACGCCGCCACGTCAGTTATTTCAATTTAGGATTATTCTTATGCCTTTCCGTATCGCGGATGGTTTTCTTTTCCATGTTTTTGCGGAATGCATCCTCCAAATCTACTCCGGTTTGGTTGGCTAGGCAGATGAGAATCCAAAGCACGTCCGCCATTTCATCGGGCAGATTTTTCTCCAAATCCGATTTTTTGAAGGATTGGTCACCATACGTCCGCGCCATGATACGGGCCAGCTCGCCCACTTCTTCCGTTAGGATGGTCATATTCGTCAATTCCGAATAATAACGCACACCCACGGTCTTGATCCATTCATCTACCTGCTGTTGGGCAGATTTGAGTGTAATGTTAGACTCTTCCATACTATCTGTCAAATCAAGCGGGGCCGAGATTTACTTCTGCCTCATATAAATCCGGATCGGACTTCCCTTAAAGTCAAACTCATCGCGCAACCTGTTTTCCAGATAACGTTTATACGGATCCTTGATGTACTGTGGAGAATTACTGAAGAATATAAAGGTAGGGCATGCCTGTCCCGGTAATTGTGTGGCGTATTTTATGTTGATGAGTTTTCCTTTGGTCGCCGGCGGTGGATAATGATCCAGTGCCCTCTCCAAGAACTCATTCAAGTCGCTGGTGGTGATGCGTTTTTTACGCCTTTGGTACACCTCGATAGCTTCTTCCAACGATTTTAGGATACGTTGTTTCGTGAGCACCGATGTAAAGATAATCGGCACATCCGTAAACGGTGCTATTTTTTCCAGAATCAGTTTGGTATAATCGTCACTAGATTTATGGTCTTTCTCCACCAAATCCCACTTGTTTACCAAAATCACCACGCCCTTGTGGTTTTTCTCGGCCAAGTGAAGGATGTTCATATCCTGCGATTCCAAACCCTGTGTGGCATCCAACATCAAAATGATGACGTCGCAAGCCTCGATGGCACGGATGGTACGCATCACGGAGTAAAACTCGATGTCTTCCGTTACCTTGTTTTTCTTACGTAGACCAGCCGTGTCCACCAAAAAGAAATCCAGACCAAACTGCTGGTAGCGCGTATGGATGGTATCGCGGGTAGTACCTGCTATCGGAGTTACGATGTGTTTTTCTTTTCCCAACAAGGCATTTACCAAAGATGATTTCCCCACATTGGGGCGACCAACCACAGCGAATTTAGGGATATCAATCACTTCTTCTTCTACATCCGGTTTTAGGTGGAGAACGATTTCATCCAGCAGTTCACCCGTTCCAAAACCACTGATGGCAGAAACGGAAAATACTTCGCCTAACCCAAAAGAGTAGAAATCGGCGGAACCAGCCACCATGTTGGAATTATCTACTTTGTTGGAAGCTAGGATGACTTCCTTACCGGCTTTGCGTAAGAGTTTGGCCACCGATTCGTCCAAATCGGTGATTCCGGTTCTTACGTCCAACAAGAAAATGACTACGTCACATTCCTCCACCGCCAGGCGAACCTGTTTGTTGATTTCGGATTCGAATACGTCGTCCGATCCGCTGATGTAACCGCCCGTATCGATGATGGTGAACTCGCGTCCGCTCCATTCAATTTTACCGTAGTGGCGATCGCGGGTAGTGCCCGGGGTATCGTTGGTAATCGCATCACGCGATTCGGTCAGACGGTTAAAGAGTGTGGATTTCCCTACATTAGGTCGTCCTACTATGGCTACTATATTGCTCATAATTAATATCCAAAACGTTTTAACATATCCTCGTTGCTGCGCCAACCGGATTTTACTTTTACAAATACTTCCAAATACACTTTTTTGCCCAGGAAAGCTTCTAGGTCAACGCGTGCCGCAGACGCCGTTTTTTTCAGGGACTCCCCTTTATGTCCGATGATGATTCCTTTTTGTGAATCGCGCTCCACGTTAATCAGTGCGCGAATATGGTCGATTCCTTCCCCTTCCTTATACTCTTCGATTTCTACTTCGCAGCTGTAGGGGATTTCTTTTTTATAATTCAGGAAGATTTTCTCGCGGATCATTTCCGAAGCAAAGAAACGTAATGGCCTGTCGGACATATGTTCCTTGTCGTAATATGGCGGACTTTCCGGCAACAATGCCATTAACCTCACGTACAGTTCAATCACCCCGTCGCCTTTGATGGCGGACATAAGCAACACTTCCGCATTCGGGATGGCCGTTTGCCAGGCCAATTTATTTTCCTCGCGAATTTCCGGTGTCACCCTATCTATTTTATTGATGGCCACAATAACCGGGATTTCAAACTTGGAAAGCCTTTCCACTACCCGCTTGTACAGATTTTGGCCTTCGCCCTTATCCGGTGAATCGCCGGCTTCGGCCACCAATAGGATCACGTCCGCATCTTTCAATGCTTCGTCCACATAATTCATCATGTGTTCGTGCAGTTTATACTGCGGATCGAGGATGCCGGGCGTATCACTAAATACCATCTGGAAATCGTCCGAATTGATGATCCCCATAATGCGGTGCCGCGTAGTTTGGGCCTTGGCACTGGCTATAGACAACTTTTCGCCCAGCAAGGCGTTCATGAGTGTGGACTTACCCACATTCGGTTTACCGAGAATATTTACAAAACCTGCTTTGTGCATCATATTGGATTGCGGCTGCAAAGATAGGCTTTTCAGACGCATACATACCGTATTAAAAGCCAACACATTAATTTAAAATTGAATTTTATGACCGTGGAAGGTGATAAAGTGGCATATAACCCATTAAACTATATTACTTGCCATAAAGGCATCAGCTTGAATTATTCCATATTTATCAACGCCTTAACGTTATGCTCATATTACGAATATACTTTTGACGGGTTAATTGAGACCTGACAATCATGAGGAAATACCATACTTACTTCATCGTATATTCTCTGCTCTGTTTCACTTGGATGGGCATAGGCGATTTGCATGCGCAATTGGCATTGACCGCTATCGGTACACCCTCTGTCATGAATTTCGACATCCCGGGGAGTTCATCCTGCACCGGAGCTATCAGTCCATGGATCAATAACGTCACCATCCCAAACTGTTATTCCAACCGAACCTCGTATGCCTATTCAACCGGATGCAACAATACCGGCGCCCTACATATAGCCGGCAATGGAGGCGAAACAGCATTGGGCGGCCGCGCCAGTAATTCCACCACGACCGTTATTTGGGGCGTACGCATGGTCAACAATACGGGACAGTCCATTACCGCACTTCGCATTCGCTATAGGGGCGAACAATGGAACAGTGCCCAATCAAACGTAAACAATACCGTGGCTTTTGCTTATGCCGTATCTGCTACTCCGGTCAATAGTGTAAGTACCGGCACCTATACCAATTTTGCAGCCCTTAACATGAATAGCTTGGTTACTACCGGAGGCTGTGGTGGTGGCGGAAGCGCCATTGATGGCAACCAAACCTTTTCCAATATAGAAGCTTGCATGCCCGTGAATATCCAACCAGGCCATGAAATTATGTTGCGTTGGTATGAAACCAACGATGCCTGTAACGACCACATGCTTTGTATCGACGATTTGGAAGTAACCCCTCTCAATGCCTCGCTGGCAAACCATCCCATTACAGGCCCCATCAATGTTTGCCCTCACGATTCGGGCACATATTCCCTCCCTCTTTTAAGTGGGGTTGCTTATGTATGGAGCACGTTACCGTCCGGCGCATCGTATGTGGGAGGAATGCCGACGGGCAATGAAGCCGAAATAGATTGGGGAAACACAACGCCAGGCACATATACCATAACCGTAACACCCACGGGAAGTTTTTGCGGCATTACGCTTTTGCCTGCCAGCCTTACCGTAACCGTAAACAATACTATCCCCATCATCATTACGGCCAACCCCGCCATCATTTGTCCCGGGCATCCGGTTGTACTTACAAGCAGCAGTGCCACCGGAAACACCTGGAATACCTCTCCTCCGCTCTCTTCCCAATCTATCACAGTAAATACGGCAGGCACCTACATTGTCACGGTCACTGGACTTTGCGGCACCCCTTCGGATACCATAGAAGTGCAGGCGAGTGCTCTTCCCTTGGTAGATTTGGGTAACGACTTACTGGATTGTACGGGAATACCCGATTTTATGTTGGATGCACAAAATCCAGGCTCTGCATACCTCTGGCAAGACGGTACAACGCATCGGTTTTCCCATGCCACGGCAGCGGGAACTTATCATGTAGAAGTAACCAATGTATGTGGATCGGCTTCGGATACGATCATCATCGTTTCGCAAACTTTGCCCCTGGTAAATTTGGGCAACGATACATCCGTGTGTGGAACCACAACCAATATCCTACTGGATGCGGGGAATCCTCAGGCCGCCTATTTATGGCAGGACAATTCTACGTCCCACACATTTACGGTTGTTCAACCCGGACTCTACTACGTAACGGTGACTAACGATTGCGGCATCCACTCCGATACGTTGGACGTCGTTTCCATTCCGCCACCACAGGTAGATCTGGGGGCCGACCAAACCATTTGCCTTGGCACACCGGTTACTTTTGATGCAGAATATCCAAATGCCGACTATCTATGGCACGACGGTAGCACAAATGCCCAATTTACCGCTTCGCAGGATGGCACGTATCACGTTGTCGTAAGCAATAATTGTGGACAGGCCACCGATAGCGTGATCGTTTACTTAAAACCAGGCCCACAAACAGTTTTGGGCGACACATTATTAGGATGTGGCATCACGCTGTTGGTATTGGATGCACAAAATTATGGAGCCGCTTATCTATGGTCTACGGGAGAAACTTCGCGGGCCATCAACATAAACCAACCAGGCGAATACTGGGTAGAAATGATCTATTGTGGATTTACCGTTACTGATACGGCGCGGGTAGATTTCAGTACACCGGCCAGTACATTTTTTGCACCCAATAGCTTTACGCCCAATGGCGATGATGTAAACGACGCTTACCGCGTTACCGGAAATTTTGACGACGTCACCGCGTTCTCGGTCATGATATTCAACCGTTGGGGCGAACTGGTATTTTCTGCCACAAACCCAGAATTTGGATGGGACGGGGAATACCGAGGCAAACCAGTGGCCGATGGGGTTTATTATGTCGACTTTCGAATTAAACGTGGATGTTCGAACGAATCAGATATAGAACAGGGCACGATACTGACGGTCATTCGCTAGTACGCCGACACATTAGGGCATGAAAAAAGCCAAAGAAATTTCTTTGGCTTTTATTTTGGTAGCGGGAGTTGGACTCGAACCAACGATCTTCGGGTTATGAGCCCGACGAGATACCTACTTCTCCATCCCGCACTGTGTCAAGAATAACATTCTTGGGAGTGCAAAGGTATGATTATTATTCAAACCCCAAAACATTCTTGCAGAAAATTTATGCCACTGATTCGGTAACCGCTGAATAACATATAGTAAAAACAAATATTTTTTTGCCAACCATACCCGAACCAATCCAAAGTATTTTCTAGAATCATACTTACGACGACCTATATCCTTAATTACAATTGGCAATACATTATTCATGGCATGTATTACTCTTTTCATTCTAATTGAAGCAAAGATCTTGATTCAATTTTTAGGTTTTTGTCCGTCGCAAAACTTTTACAAAAAACATTCAACAGCTCTCATTACTTTCTATATTTTTGTTCGTTCAAGTACGGTAAAAGGTTTTATTACTTTTCATATGTTTGGAACGTCCTTATTATTTTTCAGTCCTTAACAACATCTGAAATCAATATAGCATAAGCAAGGCCACGTTTCATGAGCGATACGAGTAATACGTCTGAACATTTTTTACATAATGGCGGGGAGTGCGGAGAATTGCTTCGCGCCATCGATTGGTCTAATCATACATTGGGCTTGCCTGCCTATTGGCCTCAAAGCCTGAAATCTACCGTAGGGATTATCTTACATTCCAGGTTCCCCATGTTTCTTTTCTGGGGGCCTGAATTATTTTGCTTCTATAACGATGCTTACCGCCCAAGCTTGGGTAATGAAGGCAAGCACCCATATTTAATGGGGCAACGTGGCGAAGATGGATGGCCTGAGATTTGGCCCATTATTAAACCATTGATAGACCAAGTATTGGCCGGCGAAGGTGCCACTTGGAGCGAAGACCAGCTCATCCCTATCTTCCGTAACGGTGAAATAGAAGATGTATATTGGACTTTTAGCTACAGTCCGGTAATCGACGAAAGTGGAAAGATTGCCGGCGTGCTGGTGACCTGTAGTGAAACGACCGATAAAATCAAGATCCTTCAAAAGCTCGAAGAGCACAAAAACGAACTCGAGTTTGCGATCGATGCAGCCCAGATGGGGACTTGGGACTATAATCCCGAAACCAATAAATTCAAGGGAAACCATAGGACAAAGGAATGGTTCGGATTGTCTTCCGCCGACGAAATCGACTTACAATACGCCATCGATTCCGTAGCGGATTCAGATAGGGAAAGGGTGGTCGATGCCATCAAAAATGCATTGGAGTATTCCTCCGGTGGAAATTATGACATCGAATATGCCATCGTTAACCCCAATACCAAAAAAGAAACAATCGTTCATGCCAAGGGCAAAGCTTGGTTTAACGAGAACAAAATCGCCTATCGGTTCAACGGTACGTTGGAGGATGTGACCGCAAAAGCAACAGCCAGAAAAAAAATCGAAGACAACGAACAGAAAATCCGGTCGCTAGTCAAAAATACACCATTCCCCATGGGCGTGTATATTGGCAGAGAAATGCGCATCGAACTGGCTAACCAAGCCATATTGGATATCTGGGGAAAAGGAAATGACGTGGTAGGCAAACTTTACAGCGAGGTATTACCAGAGTTAAACAACCAATCTGTTTTTGAGCAATTAGACGAAGTGTTTACCACAGGAGTTCCCTTCCAGTCCCAAAATGCACCCATTGAGTTATTGGTAAACGGAAAACCGACAACTTATTATTTCAACTACAATTTCACGCCTTTGTTTGACGACAAAGGAAACATATACGGCGTAATGAATACAGCCGTAGACGTAACGGAGCAGGTCAAAAGCCGCATTGCCTTATCCGAAAGCGAAAAGAAATTTAGGAATACCGTAAAACACGCCCCCGTTGGCATTACCATTTTCAGCGGTAGAGACTATTACGTTGAAATGGCGAACGATACTTATCTGCAAGTAATAGACAGAACCGAGGAAGAGTTTGTCGGCAGGTCGTTGTTTGATTCGCTGCCGGAAGTAAAAGAAACCGTACAAGGCTTGTTGGATGAGGTAATGGATACCGGCATCCCGTTCCATGGTATAGAATATCCTGTTCCTATAAAACGTTTCGGGAAACAGGAAACCTCCTATTTCAATTTCCTATACCATCCGCTGAAGGAAGACAGCGTAATTTCGGGGATCATTGTTACCGTAACCGATGTAAGCGAATCCGTAAGAGCCAAACATGCATTGGCAGAAAGCGAAAAACGGTTCCGAAACATGGTGATGCAGTCCCCCATTCCGATGACCATTTTTAGGGGAAAGGATTTCATCATCGAAATGGCGAACAAGGAAATGTTCGAAAATATATGGCGGAAAGAAGAATCTGAAGTAATAGGAAAACCTGCACTGGAAGTATTTCCGGAACTGAACGACCAAAAATATCCGGAATTATTAAACCATGTATTAGCCACCGGGGTTACCCATAGGGAAATTGAATCGCCGGCACTGGTACAAGGGGATGACGGCATGAAGAAGTTTTACCTCGACTTTGAATATGCCCCGCTTTTTGAAACCGACAGAACAATTTCCGGTATCATCATCACTGTAAACGATGTAACCGAAAAAGTAGAGGCGCGCCAGAAACTGGAAGAAAGCGAATTATACGCCAGAAGCGTATTCTACAATTCGCCCGTGGCCAAAATGGTATTCTTGGGGCACGACATGGTCATCAACACCATCAACGAAAGCATGCTCGAAATGCTCGGGCGCGATTCTTCCATCATCGGAAAACCATTCATGGAAGCCATGCCCGAACTGCTTTCCACACCCTTGATGGATCGATTGAGACATGTATTGGCCACCGGAGAAACACACCACGAAACCGAAGAAAAAATCTCATTCTTAAAATACGGAAAACTACATACCGGATACTTTGACTATATTTACAAACCGTTGCACAATACTGCCGGAGACATCTATGGTATCATGTGCACCTGTACGGAAGTAACCGACCAAGTAATTTCGAAACAAAAGATAAAAGAGAGCGAAAACCGTTTCAGAAGCCTCATAGAAGATGCGCCCGTGGCCACTTGCCTCTTCACCGGAAAAGATATGGTGATTGAGGTGGCCAATGAAATCATGCTCAAATATTGGGAAAAAGACACATCGGTTATCGGAAAACCATTCTTGGAAGCCTTACCGGAAATGGAAGGGCAACCATTCATCGGGATATTGGACGAAATATACGAAACCGGTATGCCATATTCATCCACCGATGCCGAAGCAAGGATAGTTGTGGATGGGAAACTCCAGACCTTCTATTTTGATTTTACCTACAAACCCATCTACGATTCGGAAAATAATCTGATAGGGATAGTAGACATGGCCGTGGACGTAACCGAAACCGTGCTGGCCAAGAAAAAACTGCAGGAAAGCGAACAAAACTTCCGTACGCTGGCCGTAAAAGAAAGCCTTGCCCGGCAGGAAATACAACAATCCGAAGAAAGGGCCAGGCTGGCTATTGACGCAGCGGAATTGGGCACCTACGAATGGACCATCGGCACCAACGAGACCATTACTTCCGAACGCTTCATGTACATATTCGGGTTTGAGTGGCAAGAGGTTTTCGATAGGGAAAAATTGGTGCAACGTATCCATCCCGAAGATCGACACATTCATACGGCAGCACACGTGGAAGCACTAAAAACAGGCATACTCTCTTATGAAGCACGCGTGGTTTGGCCCGACGAGAGTGTGCATTGGATAAAAATCAAAGGAAAAATAGTATACGACGAAGAGAATACCCCAAAAAAAATGCTGGGCACGGTGATGGACATCACGGACCTAAAGCGTATAGAATTTGCCTTAAAAACCAGTGAATCCAGATTGGCCGAAGCACAGCGTATCGCCACCATCGGTAACTGGGAGTACGGATACAATGACAAAAGTTTTTATTGTTCAGACGAGGTATACAGAATATTGGCCACTTCGGCCGAAGAGTTCGTGCCCAGTTTTTACAACCTGTTCCGCATCATCCATCCCCAGGACATCAAAAAACTGAGCCGTACGCTTTCCTTCACCAGCAAAACGGGACTTCCCTTCAACATCGACTTCCGTATCATCACCGAAGATGACAATACGAAACACATCAATTCCCAAGGTTACGTGGTGCTGGACGATAACCAGAAGATCATCAAAATCATCGGTACGTTGCAGGACATCACCATGCGGAAATTGGTAGAGGAAGAATTGATTGAAGCCAAACGCGTTTCGGAAAAATCGCTGCGTTACAAAGAGCAGTTTTTGGCTAATATGAGCCACGAAATCCGAACCCCCATGAATGCCATCGTTGGATTTACGGAACTCATTCTCAATACACCGTTACAAACCGAACAAAAACAGTTTTTGGAAGCCATCAAAACTTCGGGCGAAAACCTGTTGGTGATCATCAACGACATTCTCGATTTTTCAAAAGTAGAAGCCGGAGCCATCCATTTTGAGCATATCGATTTCAAACTTTCCGAAGTCGTTTCCACACTCACGGATTTGATGCTACCCAAGTCGGTCGAAAAAGGAATTAAACTCTCCTTGGCCATCAACCCGGCCATTACCGACAATTTGATAGGCGACCCCACGCGCCTAAACCAAATTTTGATTAACTTGGTGGGCAATGCCATTAAGTTCACCGAAAGGGGAGAAATAAAAATAGCCGTGGAACCTATATGGGAAAACGACAAAAGCATTGAGGTAAAGTTTGCCGTAAGTGATACAGGAATCGGTATAGACGAAAAAATGCAGACCGCTATTTTTGATGTATTTACGCAAACATCCAGCGACACCACACGCAAATATGGTGGCAGCGGACTTGGCTTGGCCATCGTAAAACAGTTTGTGGAGAAGCAAGGCGGCGAAGTATTTTTGGAAAGTAGCTTGGGCGTAGGATCTACATTCTCGTTTACGTTAACGTTCGATAAATCTTTTACGCCAGACATAGCGAGCCATAAAATCTCGGAAGAACCCTCCTTAAATATTGCTCCACTTACACTGAGCGTATTGTTGGTTGAAGATAATAAACTAAACCAACTCTTGGCCAATAAAGCCTTGTCCGATTTGGGTTGGAAGGTGGATATTGCCGACAATGGAATCATTGCCGTTGAAAAAGTGGCCAAGAATGACTACGATATTATACTGATGGACATACAATTACCGGAAATGGATGGATACGAAGCCACCAAGTGCATCCGCAGCAACTACGAGGCGCCCAAAAGCCAAGTACCCATCATCGCCGTAACGGCACATGCCATGCAAAGCGAAGCACAAAAATGCCATGATGCGGGCATGGACGGCTACATCTCCAAACCTTTTTCGCCCAAAATGTTGGTGGAAGGTATACTGAACGTGTTAGAAAAAGATAAGAAAAGAGATACACCCATCCATTAAATCAATTGAAATAAAACACCATAGTACAAAACAACAACAACTTTATACTTTTAGATGCATGAAAAACGATGTAATTAAACTACTCCGGGGAAAGAAAAAACAAGTAATCGAATATTGGATGCAAAACCAGGCAACCAATGATGTATTGCGGGAAGACCTAATTGAAAACGAAGAATTAAGGATCCAGTCCGACGAACTAATCGACGGCATCTTCAAGGACATTACGGAATCCAACCTGGACAACGTTTCTGAATCAAGCCTTGAAAACATCCGTGAAATTCTGGATGGCATCTCCATCACCAGGGCTCGCCAAGGATTTTCTCCCCGCGAAACGGGATTATATATCCAGAGCTTGAAAGCTGCCTTATTGAAAGTGCTTCAGGAAGAAATAAAAAACGACCCCGAGCGTCTTTACAAAGAGAGTATGCGTATTAACGCCTTGGTGGATAATTTCTCCATCATGACGTTTGAGACCTTCATCAAAGGCCGGGAAGAAGTGATCTTACGCCAAACAGACGAAATCTCGGAAATCTCGACACCCGTGATCCGTGTATGGGACGGTATAGTTGCATTGCCAATTATCGGCACCTTGGATAGTTCACGCACACAGGTAGTGATGGAGAATTTGTTGCAGGAAATCGTGGATACCGGAAGCAGCATTGCCATTTTGGACATCAGCGGTGTTCCGGCAGTAGACACCTTGGTGGCACAACACTTAATCAAAACCGTAAGTGCCACGCGTTTGATGGGCGCCGAATGTATTATCAGCGGTATACGTCCGGAAATCGCGCAAACCATCGTGCATTTAGGAATAGACCTGTCCGACATTATCACAAAATCTACGTTGGCCAGTGCATTAAAATATTCATTCTCGCTGCTGAAATACGAAGTAAGAATCCAAAGAGACATTAAACAAAGCGGCAGATAATATGGAGAAGATTCCTATTCTAAGGATGGGGAAGTTTTTACTTGTCACCATCCAAGTTGATTTATATGACCGTTTGGCACTAAACCTGGAAGCAGATTTAGTACAAATGGTAAAACGCACAAATGCCCGGGGCGTTCTGATTGATATATCTGCCGTATCCATCGTAGATTCATTCATGGGACGCATCATTGGCAACATTGCCAGTATGTCTAAAATATTAGATGCACAAACTGTTGTGGTGGGCATGCAGCCGGCTGTCGCCATTACCCTCATCGAACTCGGCTTACCGTTAAAGGGCGTATTTACCGCGCTGGACGTGGAACGAGGAATGAATTTACTAAAGGATAAACTTGGGCCGGACGAAGAGGAAATGGAGCCGGAGGACCAAGACGATGCTGGTAGTACTGAATAAGGATTCGATGGAAATCATACGGGAATTCGATGTAGTTCCCTTCCGCAACCGAGTAAAGGAATATTGCGTCAAGATCGGTATGGGCTTGGTTAACCAAACCAAAATCATTACCGCGGCTTCCGAATTGGCCCGAAACATGTTGAAATATGCGCATGGCGGAACCGTGAAAATAGAGGTGGTGAGCAAAGGCCGCGAAAACGGGATCCGACTTACGTTTGAAGATAAGGGCCCTGGCATATCCGATATTCGCCAAGCCATGCAGGACGGCTTTTCTACCGGAAAAAGCTTAGGCTTGGGATTACCGGGAACGAAACGCCTGGTGAGCGAGTTCGACATTAAAAGTATTATCGGTGAAGGCACTACGGTCACCATCATAAAATGGAAAAATGGATAGCTCACCGACACATCTTTTTTACGCGGTAGCGGATAGAAGCTATTCCGCCATATTAAAAAAGGAAATCCGCGCGTTGGCTACCACTTTGGGATTTACCAAAACAGCCATTGCAGAAATTGACATTTTGGTGGCTGAAATTGCCAGCAACCTGATAAAACACGCCAAAAACGGCGAACTGTTGGTAAAAGTAATCCAGGGAGAAAAATCGGCAGGTTTGGAATTATTGGCCATAGACCACGGCCCTGGCATGTCGGAGGTGGCCAGCATGATCAAAGATGGCACTTCGACCGTAGGTACATTGGGCCAAGGATTGGGTGCCATCACACGGCTTTCCGATTTTTTCCAAATTTATTCCGTTCCCAGTTGGGGCACCATTTTACTCTCCAGAAAATATGTAAAAAAACAACCCGAAAACAAGAAGGAAAAAGTGGAGGTGAGGTACGTGAACGTCCCTAAGATTGGCGAAAGCGTCAGTGGCGACGGAATATTTCATTACATTACACCAGATTATTTAAAGGTAATTGCGTTAGACGGATTGGGACATGGCCCGGATGCCCATCTTGCCTCGCAAAAAGCCATTGATGAATTTAAAAACTGCCCCTTAAACAACGCAGTGGACATCATCAGATACTTACATCCGCTACTAAAGCGGACGCGTGGAGCCGTTGCCGCCGTAGGCATATTCTCCTTCGAAAAAAAACAATGGAGCGTTTCCGGTGTAGGCAATATTGCCTCCCGACTAAGCAACGGCATAATAACTAAAAGTTATATGTCCTACAATGGTATCGTTGGCCTCACCATGCCATCCACCATGCAGGAAACTTCGTACGACCATTTCAATAATCAGCTTCTGATTATGATGAGTGATGGCATAAAAACCCAATTGGATATCCAAAAGTATCCCAATATCCTAAAATATGATTTGGTGATGCTGGCCGCAGCCATCTATAAAGATTTGGGCCGCAGAACGGATGATATGAGTGTTGTAATTAGCAGAGTAACCCTATGACGGATATTGTTGTAATTACGCTCGATAATGAAATGGACCTCGTCATGTGCCACAAGCATTCGATGAAGTTGGCAGAACTCGCGGGTTTATCATTATCGTTTCAGACTAGTTTTGCCACGGCAGTTTCAGAAATATCTCGTTGCGCCATAGGCACCGGTAAAAATTCGTTCCTCAAGCTTGGCGTGGAAAAAGTAGACAACCAATATGCACTTTGTGCGATTGTGTACGATGAAAATTCCCTGGAGAGATATAAGAAAGGAATTACCTATGCCAAAAGGCTCGTAAACGACATACAGGTAAACGAATTGGGCGATAAGATTGAGATAACCCTCACCTGCCGTTCAAAATCATACCGCTTCTCCGAAGCCCGCGTAAGCGAATGGGCGGACCAATTCAGGAATGAATTGGCTGTTTCTCCATATGAAGAAATTAAACGGAAAAGTGAACAGCTCCAAAAACTTTCGGTCAAACTAAAAGAAGGCGAAACATACCACCGCCAATTGTTGCAAAGCTTACCCGTAGCCGTATATACCTGCGACGAAAAAGGATTTTTGCAAGTCTACAACCGGGCGGCCGTAGAATTATGGGGCCGTGTGCCGCAAGTGGGAAAAACCCGTTGGTGCGGCTCGTACAAAGCCACATTCATGGACGGCACACCCGTAACCGATGATAATTGTTCCATGGCACTTACCGTGAAAACCGGGCAAGTGGTCAACGGCCAAGAAAAAATCATAGAACGGCCGGACGGCAGCAAACGCATCATACATCCATACCCGCAGCCCTTGTTCAATTCTGCGGGCCATGTTATCGGCGGCGTAAACGTGATGATTGACATCACAGAACAGAAAAAGGCGGCCCAGGAATTACAGGAAGGCGAGGAACGTTTACGTTTGGCCACCGAAGCCGCCGAACTGGGCACTTGGGATTTTGACCTTCTCACCGGGGAATTCCTTTCTTCCGAGAGGCACCAACAAATTATCGGCTATGAAAGCCAATCCAACGACCACCTCGGCTGGAACAAGGAGCGGATTTTAGAATACGTGCACCCTTTGCAAAAAGAAAACGCGGAGCAGGCTTTTTTGGATGCCCTAAAAACAGGCCGGCTGAGCTATGAAGCGCAAGTAGTCAAACCCGACGGAAGCATGTGTTGGGTGGAAGTGAACGGCACCACCTTCTACGACAAAAAGAATATTCCCGTCAGGATGTTGGGAACCACCCACGACATCACGAAGGAAAAAACCATACACCAGGAACTGAAAGATGCCAAAATTGCGTCCGAAGAAGCCCTAAAATTTAAAGAGCAGTTTTTGGCCAATATGAGCCACGAAATCCGCACACCCATGAATGCCATCGTGGGTTTTACGGACCTCATCCTAAAAACCGATTTGGGATCCGACCAAAAACAATTCGTGGATGCCATCAAAACGTCTGGCGAAAACCTGTTGGTCATCATCAACGATATTCTGGACTTTTCGCGTTTGCAGGCCGGTGGATTTTATTTTGAGAAAATCGATTTCAAGATAACACAACTCATGGGCACGTTGACGGATTTATTGCTCCCAAAATCCGTGGAAAAGGGTATCAAACTATCCGTGATCATGGCCGAGAATATTCCCGACGGGTTAATCGGCGATCCCACGCGGTTAAACCAAATCCTGTTGAACCTGGTGGGCAATGCCATCAAATTCACGGAAACCGGGGAAGTGGTGATTCGCATGACCGTTCTAAAGGAAGATGCCAAGACCATCGAACTCCAGTTTTCGGTGAAAGATACAGGGATAGGAATTCCGAAAAACAAAATGAAATCCATTTTTGAGGTATTCATGCAGGCCACCAACGAAACCACCCGTAAATATGGCGGAAGCGGGCTGGGACTTTCCATTGTGAAACAATTGGTGGAACACCAAGGCGGAAAAATAACCGCCATAAGCAAGGAAAATGTGGGCTCCACTTTTTCGTTTAATCTCGTTTTCGGGAAAAGCCAAAAAACGAAGGTGAAGGAACTGGTAGAAAAAAACGAAGATTTGCCCACCATCGGTGCATTGAAAGTATTGTTGGTAGAAGATAACAAACTCAACCAAGTATTGGCCAAAACGGTGATATTGAGTTGGGGTTGGCAGGTAGAACTCGCAGAGAATGGACTCATCGCCCTAGATAAATTAGAGGAACAGGATTTCGACATCGTACTCATGGATATACAATTACCCGAAATGGACGGATATGAAGCCGCACGAACCATCCGCAGTAAGTTTACCGATGCGAAAAAACGATTTGTACCCATTATTGCCCTTACGGCGCATGCCATGCCCAGCGAAGAAAAAAAATGTTTCATCGCCGGCATGAATGGTTATATCTCTAAGCCATTCACACCAAGAGTGCTCTATGCAAAAATTGTTTCTGTAATCAACGACAGTAAAAAGGGCCAAAAAACTTCTTCTTTATAAAATCTTTTAGATTTTTGTGATGCAATGCACCCTATTGCCTTAAATTAATTGGACCGGTAAATTAATGACTCCAAAACAAGAAAAATGGCAATCATTTGATGGTAGGCTTAGCCGGCTTCGCCTAAAGGTAGTTTTGGCTGCCGTTTTTGCCCTCTGTTTCTTGTTTTTCGTGCCTTGGTTCGCATCCAAAAGTTTCAAGAATATCATTGCTTCCGTAGAAACGCTCTCCTCTCCACGTACGGAAACGGGATTGGTAAACAACATGATTACCGATATTTCAGAAATCCAGGCTTATTCCAGCGAATATTCCATTTCTAAAAATCCTGCCTCGCTCCAAAACTACCAGATTAAAACCATACATGTACGCTCGTTGATCGATAGCCTAAAGAACAAATCCGGAACAGAGGTCTACACCGAAAAACTGGATACATTAAGGTATGTTTTTGAGGAATACGTCAGTTCCCTCAACGAGTGGGTCCTGTTGCGTACGGCAGATTCCGATATGGCAGAAAATAAAATGTACGGGCTCATCAAATCCAGCGATTCGTCATTGAAACATACTTCGCAATTTTTGCCCAAGGCCGAAGTAAGAAGGGTGACCAAAACGGTAGAAAAGCCAAAAATCGTGGAGGTAGAACAGCCCGAAAAAAAGAAAATCAACCGATTTAAAAAAAACCAGAAACAGGTTCAGGAAACCTTAAAAGATACCATCCGCGAAGAAGTGACCACCGAAATAACCACCACTAGAGTGGACAGCTCCTATCTATACAAAGTGGATACGTTGCTGGGGCAGATGAAGCTAACGCTAAGCAATGCCGAAAAAAAACGCTCCGGTTTCCAAAAAAAAATGAGCCAACGCGAAACCAGGCTCCACGAGCGCGAATTGGTATTGATGGCCAAAATACGGACACTGCTGGATGGCATCGAAAGCGAAGAAATGGCGCTCACACAAGCCAGCATCAACATGTCCAAAATAACTGCCGAGAAAAGCTACCGACAACTCATCATCTTGGGTATCATTGCCATTTGTGTAATGATTGTTCTGGTTATTACTTTATTTTCTGACATTTCCAAAAGCCTGTTTTACCGTAAGAAACTTCAGGAAGCCAAACATGAAGCCGAACGTCTGGCTACGGTAAAGGAAGAATTTTTGGCCAACATGAGCCACGAAATCCGCACGCCGCTCAATAGCATCATAGGCTTTTCGGAACAACTGCAAGAAAGCGAATTACAACCGAGCCATAAAGCGAAGGTGCATTCCGTACTCCGTTCTTCCAACCATTTATTGTCATTGGTGAACGACATCCTCGATTTCTCCAAATTGGAAGCCGGCTCTCTCCAATTAGAAAAAATTGGCTTTTGTTATACGGACGTCATTGAGGAAGTGATCGAAATGGTCGAACCCGAGAGCCGCCGGAAAAATGTACCCATAATATTTGAACCCAATGTAGCTTCGGAAACCATGGTGACCGGCGACCCGGTTCGGGTAAAACAGATCTTATTGAACCTCGTGAGCAATGCCGTAAAATTTACGGAGAAAGGCAGTATCCATATTTCTACGGAAATCAAACAAAACCGCCATACAGCTTGGATTACCTGCCAAGTAAAAGACTCAGGCAAAGGCATACAAGCCAGCGAATTGGATAAAATTTTCAGGAAGTTCGAACAGGAAGATAACTCTATTACACGCCACCATGGAGGCACGGGACTTGGTTTAAGTATCAGCAAGAAAATAACGGAATTGCAAGGCGGAAAAATATGGGTGGAAAGCGAGCCCGAAAAAGGTTCTACATTCTCTTTCATCATCCCATTCGTTTCCGCCGAAAAAAATGACTACAAGGATATGTCCATACATGTGGACTATATCCCCGGATTGCTCAACGGAAAAAACATTTTGGTGATTGACGATGACCCCATGGTGCCCGAAATCCTCAAACCGCTTTTTGAGGCCGAAAAAATCAACGTAGTATTTTATCAAGACCCGTTGGAGGCATTGGAAGTGATATGCAAACAAGCGTTTGACGCGATATTCATTGATTTACACATGCCCAACATCAACGGATTGGATATGTTGGAAAAAATAAGAAACGACAAAACAAGCCTAAACAAAGCCACCTACACCATACTTTGTACGGCCAATGTGATTAAAAAATTTGAGACACAGGCCAATAAGAGCATTCCGGATTGCGTTTTGTATAAGCCATATAGACGAAGGGATATTCTAAATACGCTATATAAAATTTTTAATATTGAAACAGAAAATGCCCATCCCGTCAATTACCAAACCAGCCAAACCATGGTAGCAGAATTTACATTAAAGAACTTCAAGGAATTTGCAGGAAACGATATCGACCTGCTAGATAATTTTATTACCCTATTTATTTCTGAAAGCGAAGGGGAACTAGGAAAACTGGATGACTATTTAGCCGACAAAAACTATAAGCAGATTGGCGAAGTAGCCCACATGTTTAAAAACACGTACGGCCAACTGGAAGCCAAAGAGGAACTCTCCATCATTAAGCAATTGGAAGGATTAGTTAAAGATAATGATATTTCGGAAGATGAGATCAAACGCCTCATCACGGAACTGCAGGATAAATCTAAAGTGCTATTCGAAAAGCTCCAAAAGGAAATGGAATCCTTAAAAAATGGATAAAAAAAATAGCCCTAATCGGGCTATTTTCTTTTAATCTAATTGGTACATCTTAATCTTGTTGTACAATGTCTTTCGGTCAATGTTTAATAGCTTGGCCGCTTTCGATTTATTATATTTAGACTTTTCCAAAGCCTCGATGATTTTCACTTTTTCTATTTGCTCCGAAAGTACTTTCAAATCCACCGTATCATGTTGGTGGCTGATGATGTTATCGCTCTCGTTGTGCGTACTCAAAATCTCCTGCGGCAAACAATTGATGTTTACCTTACTCCCTTTAGCCAACAGCACAGAACGTTTGATGACGTTTTTCAATTCACGCAAGTTTCCCGTCCAAGGGTATTCGTAGAACTTTTGCAATACGTCATCATCAAACCCAATCACAGATTTATTCAGTTCATCATTAGCCATTTCCAAGAATCGTGTGGCAAAAACGGCTACGTCATCCCTACGTTCGCGAAGCGGATTGACGGTAATCTTGAATTCGTTCAACCGATGGTATAAATCCTCGCGAAAACTTCCCGTTTTTACGTTCTTTACCAAATCCTCATTCGTGGCCACGATAATGCGAATATCCACCGGAATATCCTTATTACCGCCTACTCGTCTGATTTTTCTTTCTTGGATGGCACGTAACAACATTACCTGGATTTCGTAACTCAGGTTACCGATTTCATCCAAAAAAATGGTTCCGCCTTGCGCTTCTTCAAATTGGCCCTTTTTATCGTTCACGGCTCCGGTAAAGGAACCTTTTACATGACCAAAAAACTCGCTGGCGGCAATTTCATTGGATAAGGCACCACAGTCAATAGCCACGAATTGCTGACGCGAACGTGCACTCAAATCGTGTAGACGGCGGGCAACGAACTCTTTACCCGTTCCGCTTTCACCTTCTATAATGACCGACATATCTGTAGGCCCAACGATATCTATGTGCTCGCTGATTTTTTTCCAGTTATTACTCACGCCATGCACAAAGCCATTGTCATCGGCTGATTTTTTACGTGGTTTTGCCGCCGGCGTATCTTCTTTTTGCCCCGGTTTAGATTGTGGAAGATTATCCGCACTGCTGGAATTTAATGCAGCTTTCACCAATTCCAGTAATTCCGTTGGATTTACGGGCTTGGTGATGTAATCATAGGCACCCAGTTTCATGGCGCGAACAGCCAAGCGGATATCGCCATAGCTGGTCATCAATATAAGTGGGAGACCAGGATCAGTTTTTTTGATGGCTTCCAGCATTTCCATTCCGTCCTTTCCGGGCATCCGGTAGTCGGAAAGAATCAAATCCATCTCGGATTTTTTAATGATATCAAGCGCCGTATCTACGTTACCGGTAGTGGTAACCGAAAAACCGTACTTCGTCAAATAACTTTGTAACATCAAGCAAAACGTGCTGTCGTCATCAACCACCAAAATGTTTTTCATGCCTTGTTAGGTTTAATTTTTCCCACTATAAATATATCATTAAAAATTCTTCGTTTTAATAAGAAAGCCTCCGATCACTCGGAGGCTTTCTTTACCCTTATTTAATCACCCCTTAACTATTTCTCGGGTTCGCCGTTTGGTCCAAACTTCACGGCCACCTCTCCTGATTCTTTTCTTAACAATACTTCATATCCTATCACCGCATCCGTATCGTCCATCCATTTGTATGCCTTCAATACTTCGGCACCAGAATGGTAAACGGCTAAGGATTTTGAAACCGATGTCGGAATATCCTCAATCTTGATTTCAACTTTCTTTTCGTTTGCAATCACCCATTCAAAATCATCCTTGATGGATCGTCCTGAATTTGCCACTGCATTTATCGCAACCGCACAAAGTCCCAACGTCACCACTCTATTCTTCATCGTCGTTTATATTACCGTCGTTGCTGCATAGTCTAATAGCAAAATAATGCCACTTGAAAGCAAAAAATACATAACATTGATTTTGAATCAATTAATATTATATACCGAAAAAACTCATGGTAATCTACGGGGAAATTTTCCTCATAATGTTGAAACAAAATGCGTTTCTATTCCCCAGGGAGCATCTGAAATTCTTAAATACTTATTTCAATGATTTAAACTCGTAATTTTACACTCCATTTTAGACGATCCTTTTATGCAGCAATACCATCAACTCATGCAAACCGTTCTGGATAACGGTACTTTCAAAAATGACCGCACGGGAACAGGAACATACAGTGTTTTTGGGTATCAGATGCGTTTTGATTTGCGTGAAGGGTTCCCTATGGTGACCACCAAAAAAGTACATCTGCGTTCCATTATTCACGAATTGCTTTGGTTCTTGAAAGGTGAAACCAATATAAAATACCTAAAAGATAATGGTGTAAGCATTTGGGATGAATGGGCCGACGAAAACGGCGAACTTGGGCCGGTATATGGCTATCAATGGCGGTCGTGGCCCGCGCGTGACGGGGGAACGATAGACCAAATCACGAACCTCATTGAGATGATCAAAAAGAATCCCGATTCGCGTCGGTTGATCGTTACCGCATGGAATCCGGCCGATGTAGACCAGATGGCCCTTCC
>Ga0247814_10000401_pt1 | contig 35281 bp, 23 predicted proteins | sample UWRJL179409R1_FD_179947 | JGI IMG/M metagenome (GOLD analysis project Ga0247814, IMG submission 179947) | Plant litter microbial communities from Arlington Agricultural Research Station in Wisconsin, United States - UWRJ-L179-409R-1 | ecosystem: Environmental > Terrestrial > Plant litter >... | reverse complement strand
AAAGCAGCAACATTTTTCGCATATGCAGGCGAGTTTTTCAGCTCGTTCTGATATTTTGCTGAGGTGATCATTTCATAAACACCAGGTTCAAGTGATTTTTTGAAAAAATCATCATCCATCCATTCCGGTTTACGGACATAGATATAGGCAAACTCATCCAATGATAGCGTAGGGATATAAGTTACTTTTTTAGCTTTCATCTGCGCAATCAGCTGATCGTCAATCACACTGTCGCGAATGCTATGCCCAATAACATCTACGCCATCCGCTATCAGCCAGCGTGCATCTGATAGGTAATAAGCATGTGCGACTACACGCAGATCATGTTTGTGTGCAGCTGTGATGATACTTTTATAAATCGCCGGATCCATCTTTTTGAACTTCCCTCCAAAATCATCAACCCACATCTTTACAAAGGTTGGTTTTAGCAGCGCAAGACTGTCAATTTGTGCATTCGCCTGCGCGGTGGTGGTTGGCCGGTATACATTGTCCATCGCCATAGGCAGCGGAGGAGCTCCCTGTGGTACACCAAATCCGTATCCTGCAGAGTATAACCTTGCCCCAGGTAATAAACCGTTCATTGAAGAATCACGTAAGCCTCTGCTAAAGATTATTGGCCGGTCGGTACCCATAGCTACCACTGTTCCAACGCCATAATTCTGGTATTGCTTTAACTGGCGCATTATATTTTCACGCGTATAATTAGCCGGGATAGTCGTTGTGCCTTTCAGCGTTCCCACATGCACATGCGTACTGATGAGGGCAGGCAAAATCGTTTTGCCACTCAGGTTAATCACCGTTATACCTGTTGTATCCAGATTTTTGCCTATTGCTGCGATCGTATCTGCCTGTACCAGCAGATCTGTATGCTCCAGAGGAGTTCCACTGTTACCGTCTATGAGTGTAACATCTTTAAATAAAATACCTTGCCGGTCATACCGGACTTATTTCCACAGGAAGCGCAGAACAATGCGGTGATACCAAGTGTAAAAAGTGCAGTAAATTTATTGCTCATTATCGTCTTTATATAATGAACGTACAGACCTGTTTTTTTGTTTCAGCAAGGATAAAAAGAAGAAAGAGGTTAAAAGGGAAGAGCCCGCCGGAATACCGGGCTCTCGCACAAAAAAATGATTTCTAATCTGTCCAATTTTTTTTTTTGGGGGGGGGGCAAATCAAATAGATTCACCCTCAGCTAAAAATTAGAATAATTTGGAAATGTTGAGCATTATATTTCTTGGTTCTCCAGGAAAGATGCGGGTATAATTATATCCTGCGATCCAGTATTTCTGATTGAGCAGGTTATTGACGTTCATGGATAATCTGATTTGATTAAAGCTATAATACGCGGCCATGTCTACCGTTGCAAAAGAAGGCAGCTGCAAGGTGGTCAGCTCTGTGTTTCTGCGGGAATTATAATTGAGTCCCCCGCCAATGCCCAGCCCGGAAAACAGACCATTGAGCAAGCTGTACTTTGCCCAGATATTGGCGAGATGTTTAGGTGCATTGGCTTTCTGCATACCTATTTCTGCGGCCAGCCCTTCTTTAAAAATCGCCCGGTTATAGGCATAATTCATATTGACCGATAAATTAGGGAGGATATTGCCAATCGCTTCCACTTCAAATCCTCTTGATTGCTCCTCTCCTCTTTGTCTTAACAAATTTGTATTGACAGGATCATTGGCATTTACGAGTACATTTTTCTGCTGAATCTGATAAACGGAAAGGTTAAGTGATAAACGATCGCTGAAGAAACTCCCCTTAGCACCACCCTCTATCATATTAGATTTTGAAGGATCAAATGGTCCCCCATTATTGGGATTGGTAAATGTAGACGGACTCTGGGGTTGATATCCTTCGGTATAAGTTCCATAAAGATTGATTTGCGGATTCAGCGCATAGATCAGTCCTGCTCTTGGAATGAATGCATGCTGCACGACTTTACTTTCTGCAGCCTGCCCGTGATCGGTGTAATCAGTATAATATTCCTGTCTGAATCCCAGCAATAGCTGCCATTTCCCTAAAGTGACCTGATCCTGCAAATAAGCGGCATTGATCTTGTATTTACTCGGACTGTAAATGGTAGGCGTAAAGAGGTAACTGGTAGTACTCCTGATAGGATAAGTTACGTTTTCAATATCGAAGAAGGGCACGTTAGGCACAGGATTCCCTTTTGCATCCAATAGATAATCTGCACTTTTTGACTTATCATAACGGGCAATCACACCTGTATTTGTCGCATTGCGGTAACCATTGGCGACATTCTGACTGCCACCTTCGGGACGTATTTGCTGAATGTTATCGTATCCTAAAAGAAGCGTATGTTTTACCGCTCCATGTTCCACTTTCCAACGGAAAAACAAATTGATGTTATCAGAAGATAGTTTTTGGAGCCGGTCGAATACCTGCATCGCGACTTTACCAGGGAGTTCATTTCCTGCTCCATCTACGCCATAACCATTACTGGTACGGTGCTCAAGTAATTTTTCATCCCAGCTAAATTTCATATAAGAAATATTCGCAGAGAAATTGTCCGTAAAAGCATGGGTCATATTAGCACTGAGCTGCACATTCTTCACCTTGTAGAAGTCGTTCGGCGCCCCAATGGCCAGGCTGATTGGTGTAGCAAAAATATCATTGCTGGAACTTGCACCGTAGATCGGCTGACCGCGGTCGATCCTGCTATAGTTGCTGTTGTAAACAAGATCTACATTAATAGAAGTTTTTTTAGAGGGAAAGAAACTGAAAGATGGCGCTACCATATAATTTTCGCTAAACTGCAAGGCACGGAAACTATCGGCATTACTATAAGCTGCATTTATCCTAAACAATATGGTACTGTCGACAATTGGGCCGGTTACATCCGCAGATGCCCTGATGGTATTAAAACTACCACTGGTAAAACTTAGGCCATAACGTTTTTCCTGCAAAGGTTTTTTAGTTACAAAATTGATCGTTCCCCCTGGTGTGGCATTTCCGAAAAGGGCAGATGCTGGGCCTTTGATTACTTCTATCCTTTCCAGGTTTGCGGTAACCGGCTGATCAAAATAGCCAAATGCCGCTCGTAGTCCGTTGATAAGTCGCGGTTGATTTTCTCCCGTCCTGAATCCGCGGATCACGATATCATTATAGTTAGAATACCTGTTTACGCCGCTCATCATTTTAGTCGCATCCCAGGCACGTTCAATTTGCCTGTCGGCGATCAGCTCCTTCGTCACAATACTCACTGCCTGAGGGATATCCTTCAGATAAGTTGCGGTTTTGGTAGCACCAAAGGTATAATCACTTTTATAAGAGGTGCTTTTGCGCCCGGTGATCTCTACTTGCTGCAGATTTTCATTAGCGGCTGATAATTGGAAGTTACTCTTTTGGTTTTGTCCGGAAACAATGGTAACCGTTTGCTGCTGCTGTTTATAGCCGGTACCTGACAAACGTATCTTCAGTTTACCCGGTTGCAGATTGATGAGCTTGAATTCTCCAGATAGGTTAGTTGACAGTTGCGCATTTTCACCCTCGATGCTGATGTTAATGCCTGCCAGCGGTTTACCCTGTTGGTCGCTTACTTTGCCAGAGAAGGTGGTGTGTGATTGTCCATAAACATCAGCACCGGTCAATAACGACCAGATACTGAAAATGACAGCGACGTAGAAACTATTTTTTTGAAGCGTTTTCATGTATGTTTAGTAAATCTTTCTTTTAGCAGATTGATAAATAATTAAGGCGGTGCTGAGTACGATGATATTGCTGATCAGTAAAACCAGTAATCCGGAATTTACCCGCTGCCAGTCGGGCTTTCCAGTAAAAGAATGCTGAGGTTCCTGATCGAAATCAGCATGGGTGAAAGGTTTGTCCTCATACAAAAAAGGATAATAAAAATCCTTCAGCCTGTTATGATAAGCCTTTGTGCTGTCGACGAATGCTAGTTGCTGTTTGAGATCTGTACCTGCCATTCCCGTTAACATCTGTTGTAATACCGCTGGTGCACTCAGGATACTTAAAGATGCGCTAAAATTCTGTCGTTCCACCATTTTACGCATATAGTCCTGGTAAAGCTGTTCTACCGACTGATCTCCAAGTTCCTGAAAAGCGAAATACCATTTCCATTTGAATTTCCCTGCTACAGAAGAGGTATGGCTGAACTGTGGATAACGTATAAAAAAACGTTCCATCGTTTCTGCCTTTGGCCTGTCCCACCCCGCGTGGACTTCATCACGTTGTTTCAGGCTAAGCTGTAATCCTTCAGCTACAGGCTTTTTCACTTCTGCCAGTACATTAATCAGGACTGGAAAAATAATAGTCAGTAACAACCAGATACCTAACAAGGTAATGGCATTAAAAGAGGAGCTTTTATGAAGTGCGGCGATGCAGCAAACTATTCCCAGCCAGAAAAGACTGTACAAAATGACCGAGAGCAGCCATAATAAAATGCGCTGATCTGGCTGTGCCTGGCTCCATACAATTCCCATCAGAGAAAGACTGAGTATTAACCCGAGAATCAGTGTGAAACGGAACAGTAATTTTGCCAGTAAAACGGTAGATAATGATAAGGGTTGTGCCAGCAATAGACGCAAGGTGCCTTTTTCTTTCTCCGTGGAAAGCATATTGAAACTGATCGCAATGATGAACAAAGGCAAGAGAAAGACGAAAACAAAAGAAAGGTCAAAACTTCCGGCCGCCAGTTTATTTGGATTTGTATTTTCCGAATTATACAATTGTGCCTGTACGGCGAGCAGCCTGATCTTAAGATAAGGTGCATTTACATCCCTCTGCCCGATCGCAAGGGCTGCCCAGCTATCGGGGTTATTTTTCGAGAATGCAGAATGGTAATAACCTATATCGCCTGCATCTGCATCACCAGGATATTTAACCTTCATTTCTGCAATGTTTTCATTGTACAGCCCGTTAAGGTTTTCGATTTTCTGACGCTGTGTATCCATCGCCGCCATACCTGAAAAGATCCCATAAAAACCACAGGCCAGCATCAGCAAGGTAAATAGCAGCAGGCTTTTTTCAGCTCTGAAGTTAAGCCATTCGTAATAAAAAAGAATTCGTATCTGTTTCATCTGTTAAATGTTTTTAAGGTTGCCAATCAGGAAAATAGAAAGGAAATAAATCAGGATTGTCCAGAACATTAATGCTGTCACCGCTATGACCTGGTTGTTCAAAGCCCATGATATTTTGGGCATCTCGTAATTGAAATCGGGATACTTTTCCCAGATCTCCTTACTTAACCTTGTTTCTTTATCCTTATAATGCATTTTCGTGGCCTGCTGCCCATTTAAGAACTGTGCAAGCGCAAACCTGTATTTTTCTGCTGCGTTCAGGAAATCGACATAATGTGCGAAGTCTGATCCTGCCATACCCATAGATACATTCCTTACAGCCAGATAAGGATCAATAAATCCGGCCCAAACAGCGATCTGATCTTGTTTACGGTAGGTGGCAACCAGCTCTTCAAAATGTTGCTGATATACTTTACTGCTGAAGGCTTCACCCTCAGCCATCACTAGTCCGTCTACATTTACAGGAAGCTGACTGATTGAATCCACTTTATATTTAAGCAGCAATGCCTTTTTAAAATCGGCCGTACGCTTGTCGAGCGGATCATGCCCGTTCATTCCTTCTTTTGCTTCATGATGTACTTCAGCGTCCATCTCTGCTTTTGATGGTGTGGCATACAAGGAATCGCCTAAATTAGCCGCAGCTTTTGGCAATAACACACAGGTAAAAATCCAGATGCCCAGCAAGGTGATCAAAGCGGTGCGGGAGTGTTTGCTTAGTGCAGAAATCAGTACCGATCCTGTGATAAAGATGAAGAAATACAAGACATATGAAATGATAAAAACAATAATCCGAAGGATCAGATCCGTATTCCAGCTAAAGTTGTTCAGCGTAAATAGAAATAAAGCCGCAAGAGCAATGGATGGCACAACAATCACCGCCAGCACTTTGCTGTAACCTGCTATTTTTGCCGTTGCAATCTGCTTTAAAGATATGCCCTGACTTAACAATACTTTAAGCGTATCCTCTTCTCTTTCCTGCGTAAAAGCGTTGAAACATAAAAAGATGATCAATATAGGTATCAGCCATTGCATCACAAAAGCTACTGTCATTTCTCCGAAACGCGTGAGGGAGCCCGATTGCTGAGCCTGACTAAAGTTGGCACTGTTTTGCTGATGTGCCTCCATATAAACCATCGATCCGGTGAAAGAATCCAATCCAAAATCCAGGAAACTTAAGACTGGTTTAGGTCTGAATGCATAAGAACCATAATGTGCTACACGATGCGGATGCCTGTCTGGTTGCTCATGAAAACTTTCATTGGCCGATTCCTGTGCAGCTTTCTGCTGTCCTTCTATCAATTGATAACTACTGAAACCCGTTAATGCGGCGGTGAGTAATAATAATAGAATAATACTACCCAGCAGTAGAAAGCGCCGATCCCGCAGTGCTGTAGTGAATTCTTTTTGAGCTATTGTTCTGATCATTTTAATTCTTCATATAGTCTAAATACAATTGCTCAATTTCTCCAGCATTTAGCCGGGATCCATCCAGCATATCGATCAGCTTTCCGTTTTTCATAATCCCTATTCTGGAGCTGACTTCCCTTGCACGGAATATATCATGTGTAGCCATAAATACTGCTGTTCCTTGTCCGCTCAGCTGGATAAGCAACTCTGAAAATTCGTTACTCGCCTTTGGATCCAGCCCTGAAGTCGGCTCATCCAGCAATAAGATTTTAGCATTTTTAGCTACTGCCGCTGCGATGCCTACCTTTTGGCGCATCCCTTTGGAATAAGAACCTACCCTCTTACCGATCGCATCAGTTTGGAGTCCGGCTTGCTCCAGGTAATTCACTAATTCTTCTTTGCTATAGTCGAAACCTGCCAGCGCACTCAGCAACGCCAGGTTTTCAATACCTGTCAGGTTCTGGTATAACATCACCTGTTCAGGAATATAAGCCAGGTGTTTTTTAATCCCTACAGGATCTTTTGATACATCCGTTCCATTAATATACGCGGCACCAGAAGTAGGCTGTATAAAACCAAGAAAGAGGTTGATAGTAGTAGATTTACCCGCACCATTTGGTCCGAGGAGACTAAATATTTCTCCTTTGCGCAATTCAAGATTAAGGGACTGAAGCGCATGCTTATCCCCATAGTTTTTACTCAGCTCTGCAGCTGCTAATACGATATCCATAAATAAAATAAATTGGTGATTCGGCCTTTGCTGTTAGCGCAAAAGCGGCATGTCTGTACATGGCCAGCCTTAGCGGCTAAACCTTAAGAAATAATAGACAGAGAAGAAGGCGGACCTTTATTGGTCCATAAGTTGACTGCGGTATCAAATAACTGCTGTGCAGTATCCGGCTGAACAGAAATCATCACCATCGCAGGAACATATTTATAATTTAATCCTGAGTGATCCAAATAATAATGTTGCAGATGTGTGAGATCCTTACATAATTTACATGATGATACTAGTTTGATGCCATGTGTTGACGTTGTATGCTTTTTAATTGCAGATACCCGTACATGTTCCTGTTCGTCCACATGGTGATGCAGCGCTTCAGCAAATTGCGTTACCGAAAATATCAGTAGCAGGATGCAGGCGATTAAACAGGAAGCTTGACGTTTGATTACAATCATATTAAATTCCGCCACAAAGTTGCTTTTATTTTCTGTGTAATCCTATTTTATCTTAAAAAAAAGAGCGCATATCTCTGAAATCAGATTATATTATTATTAATTTGTATTAAAATCAACTATGACTGCTAAACTAAATACCTTAAAGCTGATTCTTTTTATTTTTACTATTGCGCTAAGCCTAAACAGAGCTCAAGCTCAGGCAAAAAATGCGCTTGGATTTGGTCCTGCATTAAATGTTAGCGGGGAAGGTATGGGCATCGGCGCAAGACTGCAGGGAGAGATAAAAATCAATAGAAAGATAGCCATTGTACCAGCAATTGGGTTGGAAGTTCCTTATTTTGCTTATGCTGGAATTTCGGGCAAATACTACTTTCAGCCCCGCTTTTATGGGATGCTTGGTATACTGGCCAATATAGCCTCTCTTGATACAGGCGATCAGGGCATTGGCGGCAGCGCGGCCCTTGGTTACGAACTTGTCTCTTCGAGGAAACATATACTTGACCTCAACCTTCATGGTGACACATTTACCACCGAAGGTGAAGCTGCCGGAGTTGCTGGCCTGAGGCTTACTTATAATTTCTCCTTTTCAGGAAAATAAGAAAGCGCGGAATGCGTCCAGTTAGGTTACAAACTCAGTATTGCCTCCGCAGCAAGTCTGCCGCTTCTCATTGCCGCATTGATTGAACCGTTTAATAAATGATCTCCGCAAATGAACACGTTATCTCTTAATTTTAAGGCCGCAGCAGCGATATCATTTTCAACATGTTCATCCTTTGGCAAAGCGTAAGGGATATAATATGTCTTCAAATGTTTCCAGGAGATACAGTCAGGAAACCATTGCTGTAATTCCGCCATTACCTTGCTGATCAGTTCAGCACTGCGGAGTCCGTTCACATCACGTATGATGGAAACCGAAATCAATGCTTTGTCTTCCGGAGCATAATAGGGAGAAATCTGGTTCATCACGGCAACATTATTAACCAGTTGGTTCGGAATGGCATTCAGCGCAATAAAAGGTTTGGTAAATGGTGCTTTATCAGCAGTGAAATAGATATTGGTTACCGAATTTTTAGGCGCAGCCGGGCGATGAAAAGGCATTGGCATATGGGTGGCCTCCGTAGCAATCAGCACCTGGTCGGCCTCATAAGCTCTTCCTGAATTTGTTATTACATTCGTTCCGTCTATATGCACTACCTTTTCATTGAGTATAATTTCATCATCCTCCAATACCTGCGCTAACTGTTTTGGAATCATCCCCATTCCTCTGGCGGGTACAGCGGTGTCATCTTCACTGAATAATTTAAATACATATTCGAACATACGGCTCGAGGTATGCAATTGATTCTCCAGGAAGATACCACTCATGAAAGGCTTAAAAAACTGGTCGATGATCTTCTGGCTGAACCCCAGGTGATGCAGATACGCAATGGTAGTAGTTTCTGATTTATTGAAAATCTTGTCAATGCTGGTGGCCGACAACTTTAATTTGAGCGACATCATCCGCATTTTATCAGCGAAGGTACCGGCAGGTGAAGTAATGGTTTTAAATAATAAGGAAGGATTTCTTAAAGGATCACCAATTTCGCTACAGCCCTTTTCATTTAAAATCATAGCGCCTGGTAAAAAAGACCTGAGATTTAGTGATTTGTAGTCCAGGAAACGTTTTGCTTCAGGATAGGCAGTCAACAAGACCTGAAACCCCCTGTCGAGCAGATAACCATCAATTTCATCAGTTCTTACCCTTCCTCCAATTCCATCTGAGGCCTCAATGATTTTTACTTTTCTTCCCGCTGATTTCAATACCCTTGCAGCAGTTAACCCGGAAAGTCCGGCACCTATAATGATAATTTCTTTGTCGCGTTCAAACATTTGGTTGATACTATTATTTAGTAAACCTATAACGGAGAATTATGTTTTGAGATTGTTATTTTTCAGCCCGATATTTTTGGAAGCCTTAAACGTGATCAAAAACAGGCATGAGTGCTTCGCTGATGTGCTTCTTCCAGAGCGTCTCATCGAAATTTGTAGCTGATTTCCCGTAACCGCTTTTTTCCAGCGCAGTGATATTCCATTCCTGCTCAAAATGACTGGACAGACATAACATGAAAACCTTATTTGATATTCCAGAATAAATTGTACCATTACCGCCGTGGCAAATCATCAGATCAGCTTTCTGCAGCACTGCTGAAAGGTTCACAAATTGTTTAGGTATGATATGCGGAGCAGAAAGCACATGAGCGTTGTCACCGGCAGTGATGATGTTATACCTCGAATAATAGGGTGAGTTCAGGAAGGACAAATGAGTCCATTCTCCGGAACTTCCCATCGTTACTACGATTACCGGGCGTTCTTTATTCAACTCACTTAGCCATTCTTCTTCCTGCTGATAGTTGTAGATGAGTGGCCCCGTAAAGGTGTAGTTGACCGGGAGCTGCTTTTGAGGGAACAGATCTGGCAAATCGCAGATCAGGTTCTGATCGCCTTCCATTTCTGAAAGATAATCTTGAATAGGCTGCAACTCATATTTTGCTCTGATCCTTTCAAAGGGCTCATGCATTTTGATGAAAGTTCTCTTTTCTGCAAAATCCGTCAGCAGATCGGAAATTGATTCGGGGAGGAAGCTGAACAGCTTAGACGCTTTATGTGTACTTGGGATTTTTCGCGTTGAGGCATAATGACGAGTCATATAACCATTCATTAGTGAAAGGTAGTTTACTTTACAGTATTCTGCCGACATCCTTAATGTTGGTGCCATATCTCCAATTACCAGGTCGGCCCTGAAAGATTGTATGACTGATATCTGATCTAGCATTACCTCTTCCAGGTCCTCATAATTTAACCAGGAGAAATCGAAATTCCCTGCACATTTCATCACATAAGCAGAATCAAACTGTTTGCATGAAAATGTCTGATAGCCATGTCGATGTACATATTGACTATACCGTTCAGAAGTCAGGAATATGATGCGGTGTGTGGTTTTGTCATACCTCTCCGCAAGTACCAGGCATCTCAGGTAATGAGAAAGCAGATCAAATGGAAATATAAGTATTGTGGTCATAATTTTTCTGATTTCCCGGGAAATTTTGAAGCTATAACTATCCGATAAAAGAATTGTTTACAAAACCTGTAAGAGGCAGCTAGAACTATAGAATAATGGTACAAAAAAAGCCCTCCTTCATACGAAGGAGAGCTTGAGAGCGAAACATTAATTTTTTAAATTTCTATTGCAGCGTACCGCTGAAGAAGAAATCAGGATGTTCTACACTTTTGAACTGGCCTAACACCTGACCATTTGCCGGATTGATATAGTAGTCCAAAGTAAAGTTATCAACATTCAATCTCTGCGTGGTTAGAGGAGCCATTTGCGTAGCAATAGCACCAGCATTTCCGTTCGGAGTACCTAGTGTGAACTTGTAGACACCAGCACTGGTCTTAGTGTAGGTATATGGCCAAACCGCTAAGAACCTGTTTGCATTCTGGTATACACCTGCAGTAAGGGTCATTGTTTTAGCTCCTGTGTTAAATGCAAATGTCATGTCCTCCAATCTTAATCTGAAACTACTTGCCAAAGATGCGGCAGCAGCTGCAGCTCTGCGTGTAACAAAATCGGCCGACCATCCTGGTGCATTTGTTGCATAAGGAACTATAATCGCATTATAGTTAATGCCAATTAAAGTATGCAGTGGCAAAATTGGAGTTGCAGTTGTACTCACAATGACCTTTACTCCGCCAACAGTGGTATACAAACCACCTGTTTCAGGATCATAAGTAAAATCAGTGATACTTTTGCCTTTATAGATAACAGGATCCTTTAATAAAACACCAGTTAGCGTGAAGGAGAAAGGAATTGAAGTTGTAGTGACTACCCCGTTGTCATTCCATGTCAATGTAAATACCTTGGTATTTACGTCGAAATTGGTTTGGAGTTTATTGTCATCACCCAATATGATATAATAATAGGGGAAGGATGTCACATAATCCACCACTCCTGCCAACGTATTGTATAAGCCTTTCGCATTATAACTATCCTGTTCTGCTTTAGTTGCTTTAACTAATACCAGTTGACTTTTCAATAGCTTTCCAGTTAACTTTACTGTATCACCTACTACCTCATCAAAGGAGAATTCAAAATCTGAGTATAATCCAAAACCAGAAACACCGCCGTAAATATCAGCATCAGGATCTGCCAGAATATGCATATAGTTATAAGTATCGAAAAGTAATGATGGTACCTGATTCGCTTTTAAGCGATATGAGCTTTCCTTACTGATCTGCGACTCATTGTAGCCTAAATCAGCTAACATCGTCACCCTGTTTTCCTTATTGAAATTCAGATAAAATGAATATCCTCCCCCTACACCTTCGTCAGTGTATAAATATGCCTTCCATCCATATGGACTTCCTGTAAGCCTTTCACCATATTGAGAGAGTGACTCAGTAACTCTTTCTTCCGGTTTTTTGCCGTCGATCAGATTGTCGTTATCCTTTTTACAACCAGAAAATAGGGTTAGTGATAACAGTGTATATATTAGAATTCTTTTCATTTGTGTCTGTTTTTAAATTGACAATATCATTGTATTAGCTGCCTAGTGTTCCGTAGAAATAAGATGTTGCATCTGTAGATTTATAAAATCCACCTATAGAACCAGGAATACCAATTTTACCCGGAGTTTTATCAAACCAGTCGATCTTAAATTGGTTATTCTGGAAATAACGATTAACCGGAGCCATCCAATTGTTTATAAAATCCATATTTCCATAAGCTACTTCATCTGGCTGTTCACCTAAGGACAAAGAAAGTGTTCCGTCGCCCGAAATATTATAATCGTAATCGGCGCTTGCAGTATAAACTGTTGCACCACTGCTAAAGGAATAAGTTAAAGTCATGATGTTGTCCGCTTTAAAATTCATTCTAAAATCTCTGAGCGTAAATCCATTTGTTAACATTGTTCTAGCTGCCTGACTCCATAATGTACGGAACTCGACCGACTGGCTAGCAATTGTTGAAGGAGCAGCGTATAGGGAAGTATATCCGATATTCGGACCAATCATTTTGGATAATACAGGCGCAGAAATTTTATTTAATGCATTTTGAACTTCCGTTTGTAAAGCATAAAAATCTATAGCAAATGCAGATTTAAAATAATCAACTACCATCTGCTCCTTTTTTCGCAGTTTAACAGCCCCATCAGCTGGTGAGTTATTAATAATTGAATTAGAAACCACGCGTCCAAGCATCAGCATATTAGATGACATTTCTGCAAAGTCTTCTTCAGGGGCAGCCCTCGCATATTGAGTAATAAAACCTAAGTTTCTGGCACTGGCTAAAGTTTCCTGGGTCCAGTTAGCTACATAACCACCTCTTGAGATCGTTTGATAATCTGTCTGATAATCTACCGTCTGGTTCAGAATGTGCGTGTATTCATGCTGAATTACCTGAATCATCTGTTTTACAGAAGCAAGATTTGTTTTATCGAAGCTATTGATCACATATAAGACGATTTTACGCCCGCCTTCAGCGGTTCCTAACGTGATCGTACCATCCACATTAAACTCCGCACTACCTGCAAGAATAAACTGTTTTGGAGAAATCCTTTTGATAAAAGTTGCACCACCTACTGCTTCAAAAGGCTTGATCCAAACATCTCTTACCATTTCCATCGCAGGAATCACCTGCGATTCCATTGGCGGAGTAATGTTTTTACCCAAATCCAGTTCATACCTGTCAAATCTGAATTTGGTTTCAATATTATAGGGATTCAGGAAATTATTATCCAACCAGGTATCTACATTGGTTTTTACAATGATATTTTTATCAATGATATCAAGATTAGCATTTAGTGTACCCTCCTTTTTGCAAGAGGTGAAAGTGACGATAGCTGCTGTTATCAGCGCGCTTAAATTAAATATATTTTTCATCGTAATTATCTGGGATTAAGTTCTAAACCGGACAATGTTGCTTGTGTAGGTAACTGGAATAAACGGCGTGGATCTTCTGCACCTAAAACCATTGCATCAGCGATCTCACCCCTAACGCCAAGAACGTTATGCGTAACAGGAAGTTTGTATCGAAGAATATCCAGCCAGCGAAGTCCTTCTCCTAAAAATTCTATTTTTTTAAATTCCAGTATATTGCTGATTAGTCCTGCTTTAACGTCAGTAGTACCATAAAAGGTTGCAATTTTCGCCAGGGTTATCTCATGAGCAGATGCATCATAATCTTCTCCCCTTGTACTATAAAAAGTATTCAGATCTGCCAATGCCAATGCATTTTGTCCGGTAGCTGCGTAAGCCTCTGCACGATTCAATAAGACTTCATCAGCTGTCAAAACCGGGACAATAGTATAGGGAAAACCAATTGTTGCATTCTGACTGGTTTTAACAAAGTATTCATTCCATTTTAGTAGAGAATAATGAGGCACGCCTCCAGTTGTATACAAACCATAACTATAAAATGCTCCTGAAACATTACGCCTGTTAAATACGGCTAATATTTCCTGACCAAATCCATAACGAGGGGCAGTTGTTCTGGCCCATGAAGAAGCCGTTTCAACCAACAACAAAGTTGAAGGCTCTGAAGCGCGGGTAAAGTTAGTTCTCAATTCTTCACCTGTATAGTTAAGGTAACGAGTGTTCCATGGTCTGAGGATAGTAGCGAAATTATTTCCAGAAGAAACTGCAGAAGCATGCTCAATTACCTTAGTATACTCCTGTTTGAAAAGATAAAATCTAGCTGCAAAAGCATGTGCTGCCGCTAAGTTAAAGTGGTATTTTACTACTTTGTAAGCATTGTCTTTAATCAATGGTAGTCCTTCAGTCAGATCTTTTTCGATCTGTGCATAAACAGAAGCAACAGTTCCTCGTGTATATTGGCCTAACACTACCGTTTCTGGTGTGGTAACGTAAGGGATTCCAGGAGAATTATTAGCACCTGCGGGGTCATACACTTTCGAGAATATATTGACCAGCATAAAATGAGCATATGCACGTGCCAGCAATGCTTCACCTTTATAGGGCATGTAAGCTGATTTATCTTCGGCTCTTTCTATAGCTGCCAACGCTTCATTTGCAGATGCAATAGCAGTATAACTTGAATTCCAATAATTGATTGGTGAATCGTTATCAAAGTCATTGTTGTCTCTCCAGTAAAAAGGTAGCGTAACAAATCTGTCTTTATCATTATACGCAGGACCTTTATCTACTGCATTATCAGAAGCAGACTCCATAAAAGGAATATAATTTGCCTCAGCATAAGCACTTGTTAATAATTCTGCTACTTTATCGACGGTGTTGATCTGGGTCCGCTGATCTGGCGGCTGCTCAAGGAATTTTTTACAACCACCAGTGGCCGTTAATGCTAGAGCTATAATTGATATATATAATTTCTTCATTTGTTTATGATTTAGAATCCTACTTTTAATGATAAAGTGAATTGTCTTGGAATAGGCAAAGCAACACCACCTGAGCCAAAAAACTCAGGATCCTGACCATTCAATTTTTTATCTGAGTAAATCAGGAATAAATTATTTCCTACCAGACTTAATGATGAATTGGTAAAACCTAATTTTTTAGAAAAAAGAGCAGGTACGTTATAACTTAGAATAATCTGTTTCATTCTTACAAAGCCACCATCAGCAACGCGCTCTGAAGAGAAATTGTAATTATTGTACGCATATATAGAATTAAAATTGAGCGCCTCAGCAGCATCCAGAATAGATGGGACATTTGTTTTCAATTCATCTCCAGGCATTTCCCATCTTGATAAAAATGCTTTGGGCATTGCATCAAGATCTGTATAACTTGTTTTAAATGCTTTATTTAAGCGCACCTTGTTTCCCGCGGCAAAAGTGATCAGCGTGGACAGCGTAAAGTTTTTATATTTAAAATTGTTAGAGAAACCACCTGTATATTTTGGGTCTACCGGACCTTCATATTTAAGATATTTAACCACATTGCTTTGCAAATAGACATCATTACTGATCTCGCCATCTTCATTAATATAGATTGGAGAGCCATTCAAAGGATCGAGTCCTTTGAAATCTATAGAAAACAAGCCTCTATGTGCGTAACCTTGTAAAGCTCCGCCATCTGCTCCGGTAAGATCGAAAATAGTAGGCTGGTTTTCAAGATTAGTGATCTCTGTTTTATTATATGCAAAGATTAATTGCGTACGCCAATTAAAATCGTTTGTTTTGACAGCAACTCCACCTAATGAAACTTCGATACCTTTCGATTTCATGTCGGCATAATTCGCTTTTTTAAGCGGTTCACCACCAACACCTGATGTTCTGATATCACCAATCAGATCAAAACTTCTACGCTGATAAGCATCTACCGACAGTGCGATACGGTCGCCAAAGAATCCTAAATCCAAACCTAAGTTTAGTTCATTCAACTTTTCAAAAGTCAGACCTGTATTGGTGAGTCCATCAATATATAATTTTGTTTCTTTTTCCTCCAGATATGGTCTTCTGGTGGCCATGCTCCGAACAACTAAACTCGAATTCTGTGCTGTACCCATACTTGCAACCAAACCATACGTGGCTCGTAATGTAGCTCTGTTTAACACTTTCTGAATACTGCTTTTTTGCATGAAGTCTTCAGTATCGATGTTCCAGGCTCCCGAAACATTCCATGTTGGCAACCATCGTGCTGTACGTGATTCACCTAATAGATTTGAACCATCATATCTTCCGGTTGCATTTAAACTGTATTTCCCTTTATAAGAATAAGCACCTCTTAATGAATAGTTGAGATAACGCTCATAATCGTAATTCATACCATAATAGTTGAATCCGCCTTCTACGTTAGATTTCACAATATTGGGATCAATAAAAGGAACTCCACCTTTATCGTACTGATAACCATAACCATCAAATATTTTATTTTGACGATTGATATAACGCATCTCTTGTGTTGCGAAGAAATTCACGAGGTGATCTTCATTAAAGGTCTTGTCGAATTCTAAACTGTTACGTACATAATAATTGACAATATTATCATCATTTGTTTTATAGAAACCGCCATAAGGCAATACTGAAACAGGTAGTGCATTTGGATCATCCGGATTAGAGTATAAAAATGGATTAGCCTTTTTAATCGTTGCGTCGTTAGGATTTGTACCTGCACGATAAGCCTGCGCCATATTGGAATTCTCGGTAATCTTGTGCTCCTGACTTGTTCTCGCATAACGGTAAGCACCATCGAAAGAGTATTTCAGGTTTTTAATAATTTTGTACTTCACACCTCCCTGTACTTTAAAATCGATCAGGTTCAATTGAAGTGAGTTATTATCAAGTTCATTCAGGATATTAAACGGAGCATAATTTTGTGTAAAAAACTCACGGTTGCCATTTGCATCATACGGGGTTAAAGTACGACTTGTATTGAGCGCGTAGCTGAACGGATTAATATCAAAATCACGGTCATAAGTTCCATAAACCGGATTGCCATTTCTGCCTAAAGTTCCAGGTGCTTTCTGATCACGTACAGATCCCTGGGTAATTATTTCAACACTTAATTTGTCATTTATATCAAAGTTCCCGCGGATATTTCCTGTGAAACGTTTTACATTATCTCCAACTGTCCAGCCATTATCCTGCAGGAAACTAGTCGAAGCATATATCTTTGACTTTGCAGTACCTGAGGCTATACTAACTGAGTGTTCCTGCATAAAAGACTGCTTGAATAATACATCAAACCAATCCGTATTTGCGTTAGCATATCGCTGCAAAAACTGTTTCTGACTAGGTATATCATTTTTCAACGCATAAGAATCAGTTGTTGCATCATACAAATACATCTGATTAAACATTTTGGCAAACACACCACCATTTGCACTTCTTGATGTATTCGCATGATTCAACCAACCTTTATTCTGCATTTCCAGATAAACATTCATCTGGTCTGCAGAATTCAAGATATCAAAGCTGCTGTATGAAGGTTTCATATAACTCGAAAAGTTACCAGTATATGATACTACTGGTTTACCTTCTGTGTTTCTACCTTTTTTTGTGGTAATCACGACCACTCCATTCATTGCTCTTGCGCCATATTGTGCGGTCGCCGCTGCATCTTTCAGGATATTGAAACTTTCAATATCATCAGGATTCAAACCGGCTACTGATGAACCTACTAAGGTAGATGCATCTCCAGTGGACAATTGCTCATTTGAGATATTGACCACATCTTCTAAGATAATACCATCAACAACCCATAAAGGCTTGTTATCTCCTGTGATTGAAGTTGCTCCCCTCACACGGATTTTTGGTGCCGCGCCAAAAGTACCAGAAACGTTTTGAACAGATACACCGGCAACACGACCTTCCAGCATACGACTCACATCGTTAATACCGTCACGTTTTACATCTGAAGCCTTCAGTGATACTGCTGAACCTGTGAATAATTTTTTATTCAGGTCCTGGTATCCTGTAGATACAATACTTACTTCCTGCAGCTGACTTTCATCTTCTTCCAGCGCTACATTAATTGATGTTCTTCCATTTACAGGAATCTCGACAGTTTTGTAGCCTATAGAACTAAATACCAGTGTAGCGCCTTCGAGTACTCTGATCTGGTATTCACCCTGACCATTAGCAGACACTCCGTTAGAAACGCCCTTTTCCCTGATACTTGCACCTGGTAATACGTCTCCGTCTTTTTTGGAAGTGACCTGTCCTTTAACAGTCAATACTTTCGTTACTTTCTGAACAGGCACTTTTTGCAGAATTACTTGTTTACCAACAATATTGTAATTGATTCCCTGCGCTTTTAAAGGCTCAAGATCTGCCCTGATTGAAACTAGTTTTACCGGAACTTCGATATTGGTTGCTTTACTAATTTGTGCAGCATCGTAAACAAAACTTACCTGGTAAAGGAGTTCAATTTTTTTAAGATAGGTGTCCAGTCTTTCTGTTTTAAATCTTCCCGGCTGCAATTCTTCTGCCTTTGCCGTGAGATTGCAGAAAATGAGGCATAACAACAGCGTACTGATGCTCTGCTTTAATCTTCGCAATTTTCGAGAGTAGTTTTTCTCCATAATTATTAGTTAGTTGGTTGTTTAGGTGAGAGATAATTAATAGTAATTGTATTTCCGTTGGTGTCTATTGTGATTTTATACGTTTGCTTTAAGACAGACAATACCTCTTCCAGACTGCTGTCTTTGAAATTGGCGTTGAACTTTTTAACTGTATGATGCGTATCATTTAAGACGATTGTCTTCCTGTAGTAAGTACTCAATTGTTTACATACCTGATCTAATGGCATATCTACAAACTCCAGTTTACCGGTAATCCAGGCACTTGAATTGGCCGCATTTTCCCATTCAATTCTTTGCTGAACAAGGTCATAGTTGAGTGCCTGTCCGGCTACCAGTACCGAGGAGGCGCTGACATCATTTGCAGCAAACATGACTTTACCGGTCTTAACGGCTAATTTTATTGCTGTTTTACTATAGTCGATATTGAATGATGTACCCAGCACGGTCACTTTAGACTGACCTATCCCAACACTGAAAGGTCTGTTTACATCTCTGTGGACTTTAAAAAATGCCTGTCCTTTAACGAGGGTTACCTGGCGTAAGGAGTCTACTAGTTGCTCGGGATACCTGATGGTTGAATTTGCTGCGAGTATAATCTTTGTTCCGTCGCTCAAAGCAACTGAATCAATTTGCTGTCTGGTTTCCTTAACGAGGAAAACCGTTTCCGCCTTCCGGGGATAAAACCAGAATGTAGCTACCGTGATCACTGTTATTGCAGCGGCTGCCTTAAGCCATCCATAGTTAGCGTTACGCACAATAACCTGATCGGATAATTGTGAGCTGAAGTTTTCAACAGATAGTTTAACATCAATACCGTCTAACTTTTTGGTTAAAATGGCAGTATCCCAGATAAGGATAACTTCCTGATATGTTTTTTCATGAGCGGGAGACTGTAGCCTCAACTCAGCAACCTGCTGGGCGAGTAACATATCTTCAGGAGCATTAAGATGGTTCAGAATAATATTCTGGAATGATAAATCGGCTTTCAAATGTTCTGGTTTTGCTATGATGACAATCAAGCAAAGGAAAACCCCTAGTCATTTCTTAAAAAAATGTTAAATTATTTGAAACAAATAGTCCGATTGTGGGATTAATACAAAAATAAGCTCAATAAAGAGATATATTTAGAAGAATTACTACCGTTGCCCATCTCAATATTCTTCAAAACACGCAATCTTAAGATCCGAAGTGCATTACCCATATGATTTTCTACCGTTTTCTCTGAAATACTAAGCTCCAATGCAATATCACGATACTTCAATCCTTCCATGCGACTCATTTTGAACACCTTCTGGCATTTTTCGGGCAGAAGGTCAATTTCATTGTAAAGCAGTGCGATGAGCTCGTTCTGTTCATCAATGAGATCAATATCATCATCGGTTAAATGCGCGGCAATCTTCAAATGGTGCTGTTCTATATTTTTCTGCCTGTTAATATAATTGATAGAGGTATTGACCACACTCCTGTGCAGATACGATTTAATAGCATTAACCGTTGATAAAAGATCTTTATCTTCCCATATTTTCAGGAAAATATCCTGCACAATTTCTTCAGCAACAAAGATATCTTTAACGTACTTATCGGATACCAATATTAACTTCTGGAAATTTTCAGAGTAAAAAGCGGTAAACTCCTCCTTATCGTTATTATCGATAAGACGAAGTAAATCCTTTCCGGAAACGATTCTATCGGTTGTCGCTTTAAAACTCATTAATAATTGTTAGGCAGATGATCAAGGAATCATTGAAACTCTAAATTAGCAATTAAAACCAATTTTCAGATAAATCGTTTATAGCACTGGTAAAAGAAAAATCAATCATATATTGTTTAACATTGCTAAATATTTATGTTCAAAAAGAAAAACAGCACTTAAATAACACATTTAAAAGACTTTACGGCAACACAAAATATTTCATGGATAGGTATGTCACCATTCACAGATTTCTAAACTAACGGCATTTTTACATGAGAACTATTAAAGACGCTGATTCTCGTTGCTTAATCCAGAATTATGTTCCTTATTTGGTTTTGTGTTTTTATGATCAAAGCGATAAACGAAATTAAGTTTTACCTGTCTGAACTCGCCCCTAAATGTACTTCTCTGATAAAAGCCATTATAATTGATATCCATATTCCATTGCTGACCGTTATAGATATCTGTAACTGCCAGACGCAGGCTTCCTTTGTCTTTCAGTATATTTTTTTGCAGTCCCAAATCTACTTGCGAATTCGCTTCCATAATGCCATTCGGACCAAAAAGGCGTTTCGAGTTAAAAATACTAGCTATTTCACCAGTAACCTTCAAGGGCAACTTAAAACTCTGCTGTGCGTTGACTGTTCCCGAAAAACGTTTGAGATCGTATGAACCAAACTGATTAGTGTTAATTTTATTATGCAATTGGGATACCAAACCGAAGAGGCTGACTTCCCACCATCGGCTGATAGTCAACTGCTGGGTTAAACTCAAACTCAGGTTACGCTGGGTTCCAAGATTACGCGGTATCATGATGATCTGATTATCATTCCTGATTTCTGTAATCTGCATGCGCAGGTCATCAACATAAGTATAGGATAAACTTCCGGTCGTTTTTTTATAGCTATACTGGAGAGAAAGGCTATGCGAATATTGAGGTTGTAAAAAAGGATTTCCCTTCCAGTATGACAATTCATCAAGCATTGTCTCAAATGGATTAAGATCCTTATAAGCCGGGCGGTCAATCCTTTTAGCATAGGTAAGGTTAAAGGTGCCACTTTTAGCAGATTTGTAGGTTAGTGCTGCCGAAGGAAAAAAATCCAGGTAATTGCGGACAACATTGCTTGGAGACTGACTACTTCCCATAACAGGTATCAGGTTTCCAGCTGCATGGGTATTTTCTGTACGCAGACCAACATCATAACTCAATTTTTTGGTGATTGTGCCCTCATACTTCAAATATCCTGCGGCAATCTGCTCCTTATATTTAAAAAAATTAGAGCTGTTAATATCCAGTATGTCAGTATTAAGAACCTGATAGAAATTGAAATCATTATCCGCAGAAACTGCCGAAAACTTTGCCCCTGCATAAATTTTACCCTTCCACAGGTTGGCCTGATAATTAGCACTAATTGCATAGAGATTTATATTTCTGCCATTCAGAGTCCGGTAGGTACTTTGTGAAGTGAGGGCACCATCTGAGTTGTAATAAATATTTGGCTGCAGGTTTCTTGAGCCCCCATCAAAGTAACCGTAGTCGGCATCAAAACTAAATACCCTCCCCAGCGTATCTTTATACCTGTAATTGACATTTGCATTATAGCGATTGCTATTTTGCTGGTAATAATCGTTCGTACCTCTCAGCGTTTGCAGCAAACTCCCTGAAACATCATCAGTAATAGAGGTAGTCGTATTGGTGAGTCCGCCGCCGTATATGAAACCTCCATTGAAGACCATTCCGATACTCTGCCGATCGTCAAGATCATAATCTGCCCCGAAAGTTGAACCAATAGTTTTACGCTTGTCCACATCGTCAGTCGGGCTGATATAGGTCTTACCTTCCTGTTTTCTATCGTTATTATACTGATAACCAAAGTGTCCAAAAGCGTGGTTATAACTTCCGAAAACATTTAGTTTATTCTTTCTGTAATTAAAATTTAGGTCAGTATTCTGTTTTAAAGTAACACCATAAGCCACACCATTATTAATGGCCCCGCTAAAACCGGTAAGGGCAGATTTTTGCAGCACAACATTAATAATCCCACCCGTTCCCGAGGCATCATATTCCGATGAAGGGTTTTTAATGATTTCTATGGATTTAAGTCCGGATGAAGGGATAGATTTCAGGAATTCTACCAGTTCCTGCGACTGTAAATAGGTTTGTTTCCCGTTAATCAATACCAGCGCACCAGCCATTCCATTTAACGTTAACGTGTTCTCCCGCCCTACCATAATTACTCCTGGTGTTTTCCTCAGTACTTCCAGTGCATTAGTGCCCTGTGCATTGATACTTTTCGCTACGTTATAAATCAGCTTCCTGCCATCTGCCTGAATCAGGTCTTTTGCCTTCTCTCCTTTTATGGCTACTTCCGCTAGTTTATGACCAAGATTGTGTAAAATTATTTTCTGTAGATGCTCATCTTTGATTAGATCTAAAAGTTCACTTTTATATTGTGTATAACCGATATAACTGACCAGCAGGAAATATTTACCTGGATTTGCCGGCAGATCAAAATTCCCATCCGCTGCAGACATCCCCTGCTGGATTACCTTACCTGAGGCATCAAGCAGAAATACGGAAGCACCATCAATACTTTTATTGTCTGTATCGTAAACGGTTCCTTTAAGATGAATGGATGCAACCTGGCCCAATAAAGTGCCGGCAGAAAACAGGATAATAAAGAAAACAGAGAATAATCTTCTACAACGAATCAATAACATGCACAAGGTTTAAAATTTAAACGCAAGATAGGTTATTTTTTCTTTCAGAAAAACAACCTCATTAAAGTCCATCCGTTGCACCCAAATCGGCAACGATGAATAGCATCAAGTAGTCAAATAATGACTACATTGACAGAAAACAATAAATAAATGGAAATCAAAGAATTAGCGAAAGCTTTTCATCATTCTAAATTAAGACTTACAGAGCAGGAAAGCAATTTACTTCTTGTTCATAAATTGATCAGTGATCTTGCAAAAGATGAACAAACATTCGATTTACAACTGGAAATCAAAGGATTAAATAAGGAAATTAAGATTCAGGATACATTGATTGAAGACAGGAAGGCTGAGCTAAATAGGTTCGAGACCAGTCTACTGGAATTGATTAAAGATAAGGCGGTAAATGAAAAGACTATCGTTTTTATAGCGGATGAAAGTTATGTTGAATTTTCAAGGAACAAGGCTGAAGGTATTGCAATGACAGGACCTTTCGCAAAATAATGAGTTGCTGCTTATAATTGCCGAAATTATAAGCAGCAAATTCTATGTTAAATATCCAAATATGTTACATTATCAATCCACATAAAGCTTCTTAATTCTGTCCATGAATAAGCGTGAAGTCGCCGATACCTTTCTCTTCTCCATTGATGATTACAGAAAGCTGATGAACGCCAGTGTGGAATTTTCTAGTGGTAATCAATTTAAATGACTGTTTTCTCTGTATTCGTAATTGTTCATCCTTCTGGAGAAGTCGCTCACTAATCTTAAAAACCTTTCTTGCAAGATGACCTTTAGCTTTCTGGTAATACAATCCATATTCCAACCTTACCAAATGCGCTGCCGGATTATCATTTCTAATAGAAAAAGTAAATTCGACACTCTCCCCTATCCTGACTACCGGAGTTAGTATTTCAAAATCTATCAGTGTAATCTGTTTGCTTTCTAAACCGTATTGCTGGAGTACTACGGGATGTCCTTGTTTTAAGAGAGTTCTAAGACCATGTTTCACAAGGGCATCAGTTTGTTTATTTTCCCCCTTCCATCTGGAGGCGATAGCAATTACAATATCCGGATTATCTTTGGCAATATCATTCAGACTATTCGCTACACTTCTCCTGACTGATTCTGAGGGATCATTTTTTAAATTTTCCAGTATAGGAAGAATCGCAGCGGGATTCTTTTTAAGCGCCGGAATAGCCATTGCCCATGGCAACCGCGGTCTGCTGCCTTCACTGGCTAAACGACGTACCTTCGAATTTTCATGGGTGGACCAAATGGTCATCTGAGCAATCATCTGATCACCATACTTCAGAATAAATGGTCTCACGGCAAACTCACAGCTCACGAACTGCGTAACGATTTCCAGGGCTTTCACTGCATGGTCAAAATCATCTATTCCATAAATCTCGACATAATCTGCCAGAAATATCATTGCCAGTCCGTCCTCGCCAAAGCCATCAGCCCTCAGTCCGCTGATCAATTGCTCAATTAATATTACTGCTTCTGAGAATTTTGCAGGCATAAATGCATGAAAGATTCTTGTGGTGTGTTTCATCCGCTCTTTCCACTCCCGAACCTCGAACTGATCATCATAAATCAGACTGATAAACTTTTGTTTTTCAAAGGACGGAAACAGCGAACTCATTGAATTAGCAAACCTGTCATAAAACTCCTGACAGTAAATATCTTTTATTGCACTCATAATTTTATGGTTTTTATACCATGATTAAATTTTCATTTAAATTAGCTTTATCCTGATTAGTTAACTAATTTTAAGAAACAAAAAAGATAACCACATGAATACTAAAACATTAAAAAAATCATATATACTGATTTTTTTCAGTCTGATGATGTCGATCACAGTATTTGCTCAGGGCAGTAAAGAACAAAGGGTTAGTCCGGCGACAGTAGCCAAAGGTACTATAAATGGTGCTGCGGTAACGATAAATTATGGCAGTCCCGCTGTTAAAGGTCGGACAATATGGGGAGGACTGGTTCCGTACCATAAAACATGGAGAGCTGGTGCAAATGAAGCAACTACTTTTGAAAGCGACAAACCACTTAAAATACAAGGTAAAACACTTCCTGCGGGCAAATACAGTTTATATGTTGTTCCGGGAGAAAAAGAATGGAAGATTATCTTTAATTCGGAGACGGGTCAATGGGGTATCAAACGTACAGGTGAAACTACTGACGATGCGGCGAAAGATGTCTTAACTGTAATTGCCAAACCTGCTAAATCTGCCAAAATGAATGAACGCCTGATCTACAGTATCGCCAAAAACGGATTCGCGATTTCCTGGGAGAACGTTACGACTCCTGTAATATTTAAATAAATTGAAAAAATTACTAGTTATATGCGAACAATTGCTTGAAAACGCAATAAATTATAAACAACTGTAATTCAGAAGGATATTTAACGTAAAAATATATACTAAAATTGTAGAATTTCATTATATTGCTGTCTAATCAACTATAATATGACCAAAATTCTACTAAGAACCACATTTATTCTGGCCTTACTTTTTTCAAATAATCTGATTGCTCAGGTTTTGAAAGGAAAAGTTACTGACACCGCCGGAATGGCAATTCCAGGCGCCACATTACAGGTTATAGGCCTGAAAATAGGAACATCTACTGATTCAAATGGTGCTTATGCGCTGAAATTCCCGAATGCAGGCAGCTTTAAATTAAGGGTCTCTTTTACGGGATCACAAAGCATAGAAACGGAAGTAAAGATTGACAATGCAACGAAAACACAGGATTTCACACTTCAGGATGCTAAGACCACCCTGGATAACGTAGTGGTAATCGGGTCCAGATCTTCGGTACCAAGAACTAACATACAGAGTCCTGTTCCGGTAGATCTGATCACGACCAAAGACGTAAAAAGTTTTGCGCAGGTGGATCTGACGCAAATTCTGAATTATGTAGCGCCGTCTTTTAGTTCTAACAGGCAGACAGTATCTGATGGAACAGACCATATTGACCCCGCGTCGTTGAGAGGACTGGGTCCGGATCAGGTGCTTGTCTTAGTGAATGGGAAACGCAGGCATACTACAGCACTGGTAAACATTAACGGTACTTTCGGTCGCGGGTCTGTAGGAACAGACTTAAACTCAATTCCCGTAGCGGCAATAGAACGCATTGAAGTTTTACGCGATGGTGCAGCAGCACAATATGGCTCTGATGCAATTGCAGGGGTAATCAACATTGTACTCAAAAAAGTAACACCTTATAGCTTTTCTACTTCCTTCGGGCAATCAGACTCTAAAACTTTAGGCCGTGAGTTTAGCGATGGACGTACATTTCAGGCGGACTTCAGTAAAGGCTGGGCTTTTAAAAATGATAAAGGTTTTATCAATTTTGCCGGCCAGTATATCAAGCGCGATTTTACCAACCGTGGCGGTTTAGATACACGTCCGCTTTTATATTCGGGCAACCCAACAAAAGGTGCTACGGAAACGGAAGCTGATTATCAGGCAAGATTTGCGAGTCTGAAAGCAGCTGATGATGCAAGAGCAGCGGCAAACGGACTGGACAGAAACAATATGCGTGTAGGAAACTCGGATTCCAAAAATGGGGGCGCATTTTTGAACGGCCAATACAATTTCACGAAAAATACAGAGTTATACTTTGCTGCCGGCTATACCCATAAAACAGGTAGTGCTGCGGGTTTTTACCGTTTACCTACACAAACTACCCAGATTGACCTGAGTATCTATCCTAATGGATTTCTGCCTTTAATAGATACCAAGATCAATGACCTTTCGTTTTCTGCCGGTCTGAGAGGCAAAATCGGCACGTGGAATTATGATCTGAGTAATACCAGTGGAGAGAATAATATCAAATTTGACATCAACAATACGTTAAACGCCTCATTACCAATCGGCACAAGTCCGACTTCCTTCTATGCTGGTGAATTATTGTTCAGACAAAACACGACCAATCTGGACCTGAACAAAAAATATGATATTGATGGTGGTTTCTTAACTTCACTGAATACTGCATTTGGCGGGGAGTTTAGAGTGGATAACTACCAGATCAGACCGGGTGAAGAACTTTCCTATTCTTTTGGTCAGCCTTCAAGAGGTATTCCGGGAAGATTGGCAGGTACAGCAATTACTGCTGCCGGAGCGCAGGTATTTCCAGGTTTCAATCCTAATAATGCCATTGATAAATCAAGAAATAATAAAAGTCTCTATGCAGATTTTGAAGCAGAATTTGGTCCAAGAGTTTTACTTGAAGCTGCGGGACGTTACGAGAACTATAGTGATTTTGGCTCTAACTTCTCTTATAAATTTACCGGTAAGGTGAAATTATTCGGCGATATCTCTTTACGTGGTGCTTATGCAACAGGCTTCAGAGCCCCATCATTACACCAACGTTATTTCAACAATGAAAGTACGCAGTTCGTTGCCAGCTTACCTACACAAGTGTTAACAGTAAATAATGACAATCCAATTGTGTCGCAGTTTGGCGTAGGCTCTCTAAAACCAGAAATTTCTAAATCGGGCAGTTTAGGTCTTGCCGGAAGAATCAAAACATTCACCTTTACCATAGATGCTTATAATATCGATATTAAAGACAGGATAGTTTTCTCTAGCCAGTATGCAAGAGAGCGTAACAGCGCAGGTGCTTTAATAGCAGGACCTGTAAACGATATTCTGAATACAGTTGATCCTAATGCACAGGTGAACAGTGTGCAGTTTTTCACGAATGCCATCAAGACTAATACTGCTGGTCTGGATGTAGTATTAACGAACAGATTTACCTTAGGCACTAAAAGTAATTTACTCTTAAGCGTTGCCGGTAACTTGAATAAAACCGTAGTAAGGGAAGTAAAAGGTTCTCCTGCAATAGAGGGGAATGCTGCCTTAAAAGCCAAGCTATTTGATCGTTTAGAGCGGTCACGTTTCGAAAGTTCAGTACCAAAAAACAAACTTAATCTTACTGCTAATCTTACTTTAGATAAGCTGAGTTTTGTAGCAAGAACGGTACGTTTTGGTGAAGTCACTTATCTGAATGCTGTTGACCCTACTATTCCAGCAAATAATCTTCCGGTTGAAATGGATCAGACTTTCACACCTAAATGGGTATCAGATTTCTCTGTAAGTTATGCAGCAAATAAGAGCCTTACGGTAACGGTTGGTGCTAATAATATTTTTGATGTATATCCTGATCAGTTATATATCAGCCCAAGAAACAATGAGGATAATTTAAGCGGCGTTGCTGGCCAGACTTATTCCGGCTCCCTGGATAACACTTCAAATGGAAGGTTTTTGTATCCAAGAGCGGTAAGTCAGTTTGGCTTTACTGGTCGTTATGTATATGGTAAAATTGCTTATACCTTCTAACAGCATTAATTAGTATAAACAAAAGGGCTTGCTGATCAGCAGGCCCTTTTGTTATATAAATAGTATCAGATTAACCCTTCACTTACACACCTGGAAACTAGCTCCCCGCTGCTTTTCACCCCCGCTTTCTGCAAGATATTTCTTCGGTGCGTGTTTACAGTATGAATAGAAACGCATAGTTTGGAAGCAATTTCCTTACTCGCCAGTCCCCGGGCAATCTGACAAACAATTTCTTTTTCGCGGCGACTAAGTACAATAGCATTGGCGCGCGACTTCTCAGTATTCATTACATCAAGGTATACATATTGCTGCTCTCCGGTAATAGCGGTTATAACGGCCTGATAGTTATTTACCTTAGTGAGATGACTGATATTGGTATGGATGTTTAAAGCCTTGGCAAAGCCCCCATACTGATCTGTGGTAAGAATGACCGACTGATGCTGAAATAACTGATAACTGTTATCTGGCATTTTCATTCGGAAACAATAGCTGTTTTTAAACTCCTTCACTCTATTGCACCCTATATGGTTATATAAGTAGTCAAGCACAGTGCTTTCGGCTTTAGCTACGTAATCTATATCATCCGGATGAATTCTGTTAATAATGTCATCGAAGCTTACTGATTCGGGCGCTAAACCGAGCACAGACAGAACCGAATGACTGATATATTTAATCTGCCGGTCGTAGAAGTCTACGATATAATAATAATGAGGTCCCGTGCAAAGAATATTTGACAGCAATTCATCAATCATGATCTCTTCTGAAAGAACATCTTTAGTAGTTATTACTACATCCATTTTATCCCAAACAGAATGTAGTATATCTTTATTTGTTGTCATAATCAGTATGATTAACATAAAGATATATGATAATTTTTTCATAATTAAACGATTACATAAATAAATATTCTATTATTTATAACTTATCCTTATATAATTACAGAAGAACAAACAAGCGTAGTTTTTCTTCTAATAGCTATTAAATGTTATAATAAAGTAAAGAGTTATTTTTCTACCCTGAAAATTGAAGTAGCGCTTTGAATCTCTTTAAATTGCGTGCTTATCAGGTTTCTTAAAATTATGCCATCAGAAGTAACGGCCAGCGCAGGTTCCAGATTGCGGCTGACCATCACAAGTTTCGTCACATTCACCTTTATCGGATATTTCACCATAGGTTTAGCACTGGCAGTCTTGCCTGTTTTTATTCACCAGAATTTGGGATACAGCACAATGGTAGCCGGTATTGTAATTAGTATACAATATGTTACAACTTTTCTTTCCCGTGGTTATGCAGGAGGTATTGTAGATAAAAAGGGGCCGAAGCTTGCAGTTTTAATGGGAATGTTAGGTTTTATCTGCAGTGGGATATTACTTTTCTGTGCTTATCTATTTAAGGATATCCACGGATTAAGTCTGACATTACTGGTGGTGACACGCTTAATGACCGGTTTTGCTGAAGGGCTGATTGGCGCAAGCCCGGTTAACTGGGCTATACTGGCTGTTGGAGATGAACATACAGGAAAAGCTATTTCATTTAATGGCATTGCCAGTTACGGAGCGCTTGCGGCAGGAGCGCCCTTAGGAGTTATTCTGCACAATAGCTTTGGAATTGGCAGCATTGGCCTCTTGATTATGGCAGTTGGTGCTATTGGCTATTTTTACGCAAAAAGCAAGACCGGATTAAAAGGAAATAGCGATGTGCCAAGACAACCTTTTCTTCAGGTACTGAAAACGGTATCTCCTTATGGAATCTGTCTTGCTCTTGGAGGATTAGGATTCGGCACCATTTCTACTTTTATCACTTTATACTATGCATCATTAAACTGGACAGGCGCCGTATTATGTTTATCTGTTTTTAGTATCCTGTTTATTCTTGGAAGGATAATTTTTGGGCGCTCCATAGAATTACATGGCGGTATGAAAACAGCCATATACTGCCTTGCATTGGAAACAGCCGGACTCCTAATCTTATGGCTGGCAGATGTTCCTTATGTAGCACTGATTGGCGCCGGGATTACAGGTCTGGGATTTTCATTGATCTTTCCGGCATTAGGTGTTGAAGCGGTGAAATTAGTTCCTGCGTCTAATAAGGGTGCCGCATTGGGTGGTTACGGATTATTCATTGACCTGTCCCTTGGCATCACAGGCCCCTTAGTTGGTGGAATAGCAAGTCATTTTGGAATGGGCTATATTTTCCCTTTCAGTATGGGAATGGTATTTACAGGCTTCTTACTAGCGATTATAATCAGCAACAAGGGAAGTCAGGCTTAATTGAGCACTATTTTCTCTGCCGCTTATCTCTCAGTCCATCTGAAGGCCCACTTACTTTTATATAAGCAGGTTTAGTAGCGGGTCTCTGCCCTGGTTTTTTAGCAGCCGCAGCTGCTGCGTTATCTATATTGATCTTAACCGACAAGGTGCGGTCTCCCAGGGGTTCGCCGTTCAAAGCTGCCACGACTTTTTTTGCTTCTTCCCTATTCTTCATTTCGAGGAAAGCATACCCTTTGCAGACACCAGTTTTTTTATCCCTGACAATTTTTATTGTACTCACATTACCATGTAAACTCACCAGCTGAACCAATTCAAGTTCTGTCATGTCAAGAGGGAAACCCCCAACAAATATTTTTACTAATGCTGGAGCTGGATTAGTTTTTGGCGCGTTCATATCAATAAAGGTTACTATTTTTTGGTTTTATACTTAATGATGCTATAATAAGCTTTTGTTCCGGTTTTCAAAGTTAATAAGTTAACATAATTATACATCAAAAAAGAAGGTAAATTGTTTCAAAAATTCATTTACATGATTTATTCCCTTTCAACTACATGATCCGAAGCATAAAACTGCTCCGGATTCCCATTTCCAGACCGCGAATTTCGGCCAGGGCCTTCAATCTGCCAATAGCTGAATATCCTGGATACGGTTTCTTAACTAAGTCATCCATCATCAAATGCCCATGATCCGGACGCATTGGAATGCTTCTGTTTTCTCTATGCATTAATTCTACTGATGCTTTCACCAATGCATACATATCTGCATTACCTTCCAGATGATTAGCTTCATAGAAGTTTCCTTCTTCGTCTCTTTGTGTACTTCTTAAATGTAAAAAGTATATTCTTGAACCCAGTCTCCTAATCATTCCGGGTAGGTCATTATCCGCTCTTGCCCCATAGGAGCCACTGCAAAAACAGAGACCGTTAGACTTTGCCGGTACTTTATCCAGTATATACTGCGCATCATCTTCCGTACTCATAATCCGCGGCAAACCTAAAATAGGATATGGCGGGTCATCCGGATGTATGGCTAACTGCATCTCGTAAAGATCTGCGGTCGGCGTAATATCCAACAAAAAAGAACACAGGTTATCCCTTAAAATAGTTGAGGTTATATTTTTATAGCCTTCCAGCAAAGTTAATACCTGCTCTGGCTTGAAGTGGTCTGTACTGCCTGGCAGGCCTTGAAGACAGGTATTCATCAGCTCCGATTTTTCCTCTTCAAGCAGATTTGCAAAATGACTAGTTGCCTTCGCTATTTCCACTGCTGTATAATCTGCCGCTGCATCGGGTCTTTCTAACAGAAATAAATCGAATGCAACAAAGGCAGTTTTTTCAAATCTCAGCGCCAATGCACCAGTTGCTGTTGGATATTTTAAATCCGTCCGCATCCAGTCAACCACAGGCATGAAATTATAAGTAACCACTCTAATTCCACAAGTAGCAAGATTTGCGAGACTGATTTTATAATTATGAATATAAAGCTTGTAGTCGCCCGATCTTCTTTTGATATCTTCATGTACAGGCAGGCTTTCTACTACGCTCCACACCAGACCAGATTGTTCAATTTCCTCTTTCCTCTTTTGAATTTCGAATACCGTCCAGATTTCTCCAACGGGAATTTGGTGTAAGGCAGTTACTACTCCTGTACACCCAGCCTGAGTAATGTCAGCTAAACTCACTATATCGTCAGGTCCGTACCACCGCATTGTCTGAATCATCTTCATGATATATTTATTTAGTAGAATGCAATCGATTAATAGCCGATTACACGTCTTAATCGATTCAATATTACAAAAAAACGCATTATTAAAAAAATTTAATGCAATCGGTTGCAAATTGAATTTTAATTTCTACTTTTATCATAACCAAATATCCTTAAGGGTGTTGCATATAATACTAATCATTTAGCAACCTTTTGAGATAATTTTAACTGTAGTACATAAGCTGCAAATAAATAAACCTATATGAACAAACCTGGACAAAAAAAATTGTCAAAAGGTGTATTGTTGCTAACCCTTCTGCTGGCAATATCACCTACGCTACTTTTCGCGCAGAACCTACTGAGAGGAAAAGTACTGGATGAAAAAAACCTCCCCTTACCCGGGGCTGGTATTAAACTGAAATTATCAGGTAAATCAACAGTCACGACTGATGACGGGAGTTTTAGCATTAGTGCCCCCGCTAATGAAAAGACACTGATTGTATCATTTATCGGATACCCTTCACAGGAGATAGATATCAAAAACGGTGTTACGGTATATAATATTATCCTGAACCAGGATTCAAAAAATCTGAATGAAGTGGTGGTAATAGGTTATGGGACGCAAAAACGCCGTGATGTGACCGGATCTGTTGTTTCCCTGAGTGGTTCGGCTATTAAGGAGGTTCCTGTAGCAAACATCCAGCAAGCTTTACAAGGCAGAATGGCGGGCGTTGAGGTTCAGTCTGTAGGTACCAGACCCGGTGCCGGAGCACAGATCAGGATTCGTGGTGAACGTTCTATAAACGCTTCAAATGACCCTCTGTTTGTAGTAGACGGCATTCCTTACGGGGGCACGCTGAATGATATCAATCCTGATGATATAGCCAGTCTGGATGTATTGAAGGATGCATCGGCCACCGCCATCTACGGATCACGCGGCGCAAATGGTGTGGTACTGATCACAACCAAACGTGGAATTGCAGGTGATACACGGGTGGCTTTTAATTCTTACTATGGTTTAAGTAAAATTACCCGAAAATATAATGTATATGATGCTGATCAATACAGGGCACTGCGTGATTATTCTATTTTTAATCAGGATTATCTCGCAGATGAGAAACAAGGGATCGCAGAAAACCGGAATACGGATTGGCAGGACCTGATGTATAAAGATGGTTATATGACCGACAATAACCTGAGCATCTCTGGCGGTAGTGAGCAGAGTCAATTCTCTGTAGGTGGTGGTTATTTTAAACAAACATCGTCCTTACCGGGTCAGGATTTTACCCGTGCTTCCATGAAAGCCACAGGTGATTTCAAGATCGGGAAATATGTAAAAGCAGGTTTTAACAATTTAACCAATTACAGCATCACCAATGGTTCACAATTCGGTTTGAATGTGTTTCCACTCTTAACACTTAGTCCACTCAGCTCTCCATATAATCCTGACGGCAGTGTGAACAAAAAGCCGGCAGGTAACCTTGATGACCTGAACACGACTTACAGTCCGCTGATGTTACTCACTAACAACAATCAATGGGTAGACAGGGTTCGCCGTTTCCGTACATTCAATAGCATTTATGGTGAAGTACAAATTTTAGATGGCTTAAAATACAGGTTGAACGTGGGGCTTGATTTCAATCAGGAAGAAGGTGCCCAGTTCAGGGGAACAGACAGTTATTTCAGACCTGCACTTGGAAATACGGCAGCAGTGAACAATGGAACGGGAACGAAGTATTCATTAGATAACATACTGACATACGACAAAACTTTTGCTAAGAAACACAGGGTATCTGTTACCGCATTATTTGGATTTGAGCGCGAACAGTATCACAATACTACCGTAAGCAAAGATTCTATCACTGCTGATTTTGTACAGTGGTATAATTTGGGTCAATCTGCAGTGGGCCCGGTAGCTATCCTTGGTGGTGGCGAATCGTCTGCCACATTAATGTCGATGATGTTGAGAGCAAATTACATTTATAATGATAAATATATGGTGACCCTGACTGGTCGCCGTGATGGTTCTTCAAGATTAGGGGAAGGAAATAAATGGAAAGAATATCCCGCTGTTTCTGCAGGATGGAGTATCACAAATGAGGAATTCATGAAAGACCTGAAGGTGATTTCAAACCTAAAATTAAGAGCTGGTTTTGGTGTTACTTCCAATCAGGCAGTGCCAGCATATAGTACGCTGGGCGGGGTGGCATCTAATGGCGTACGCTATAATTACGGCCCATCTTCACAGATTGGCTATTACGTAACTAAAATTGTTGATCCCAAACTGGATTGGGAATATACCAGAACCACTAATCTGGGGCTGGACTTTGGCATTCTTAACAACCGGATATCGGGCAGCATTGACTGGTACACCGCTAAAACGGATAAGTTACTCTATGGAGTGCCTCTGCCTCCTACTTCAGGAATTTCGGAGCCCTACTTAACAAATATTGGCAATGTAAATAATAAAGGTCTGGAGGTAGCACTATCAAGCCAGAATATCACCACTGCAGGTGGCTTTTCCTGGGGAACAGACCTGAATTTCTATTTTAACAGGAACAAACTGGTGGCTCTGAACGGAAATACTACGCAGGTTACAAATGCCCAGTTATTTGTCGGGCAGCCACTCACAGCGATATTTGATTATAAAAAACTGGGTATCTGGCAAACAGAAGAAGCTGCAGAAGCAGCCAGGTATGGTTCTGTACCGGGACAGCTGAAACTAGAAGACCACAATGGTGATGGTAAGATAAGTGTTGATGATAAATATGTGATCGGGAATGCACAGGCTAAAATTCAGGGTGGTATGACCAACCGTTTTAGTTATAAAGGGTTCGACTTCTCCTTT
>Ga0247814_10000400_pt1 | contig 35303 bp, 20 predicted proteins | sample UWRJL179409R1_FD_179947 | JGI IMG/M metagenome (GOLD analysis project Ga0247814, IMG submission 179947) | Plant litter microbial communities from Arlington Agricultural Research Station in Wisconsin, United States - UWRJ-L179-409R-1 | ecosystem: Environmental > Terrestrial > Plant litter >... | reverse complement strand
GAGCAACCTTCGAGAAGGTTTTTGTCGGCTCCGGAACAGAGGATAAAAAATGATTTTAACATGATTGTCTTTTTTGATTGATTGATGAGCTCTTTTTTTAGCCTGTGTATTGATTACAAATTTAACGCCAAAAAATGAATCCTGGTGTAAATAATTGATATGTATTTATTTAAGAGTTTTTTTAAATGAAAAAAGCTGTTCGTTTGGAACAGCTTTTATAATATTTATGTTTTATCAATTTAAATTTAAATTGTTTTTTGTGAGGTTTAAGGTGTCCTTAGCTTTCGCAGTCGAGTGTCAAATGTTTGAAGAATAGCTTGAAAAGAAAAGTTGTTTGAGCGTTAGCGAGTTCTTTTCTTTTAGCATTCGAAAACTAATTTGACCGACGAGAAAGCGCAAGACTTGATTTTTTTGTTTCTTTTTTGATTAAGCAAAAAAGAAAATTAATAAATCTAATTTTTCCCTCCTCTTCTTTATGTAAAAAAACTTCAACTGACGTTTTCGATAATTTTATCAAGAGAGTTATTTTAAACTTCTGGAGCTCCAGCCAGGATTTCATCATTCGCATAAGATTCAAATTGTACAAAATTTGTTTTGAATTTTTGAGCCAATTCTATCGCCTTAGTATCATATAAATCTTTGTCTTCCCAGGTGTTTCTCGGATTTAAGATTTCGCTGGGAACTTCAGGACAAGATTCAGGAATAGCCATTTTAAAAATAGCGTGATTGTGGTAATTCACATGGCCTAATTCACCGTTTAAAGCGGCTGTAATCATAGCGCGTGTGTATTTTAATTTCATTCGGTTTCCAGTGCCGTAAGGACCTCCCGTCCATCCCGTGTTGATTAACCAAACTTTTACATCGGCATCTTTCATTTTTTTGCTTAACATTTCGGCATATCTTGTAGGATGCAAAGGCATGAATGGCGCGCCGAAACAAGCCGAAAAATTAGGTTGAGGTTCGTTGATTCCTGCTTCGGTTCCAGCAATTTTTGCGGTATATCCAGAAATAAAATGATAGGCTGCCTGACCCGGAGTCAATCGGGCGATAGGAGGCAGAATTCCAAAAGAATCAGCAGTCAGGAAAAAAATATTTTTAGGATTGGTACCAATAGAACCTGGCTGAATGTTATTGATAAACTCAATAGGATAACTCACTCGGGTATTTGGCGTAAGCGAAATATCGGTATAATCGACTTCGTTTGTGTTTTCTTCTAAAACTACATTTTCTAACAAAGCCCCTTTTTTAATGGCTCTAAAAATATCAGGTTCGTTTTCTTCGCTCAGGTTGACTACTTTGGCATAACATCCGCCTTCGAAATTGAAAACAGTATTTTCGCTGGTCCAACCGTGTTCGTCGTCACCAATTAATTTCCGACTGGGATCAGCAGAAAGTGTCGTTTTTCCAGTCCCTGATAATCCAAAGAATATAGCAGTTTCGCCATCTTCTCCCACATTGGCACTACAATGCATCGACAGCGCATTTTTAAAAACCGGAAGAATGAAATTCAAAGCAGAGAAAATTCCTTTTTTCATTTCGCCTGTATATCCTGTTCCTCCAATGATGATGGCTTTTTTTGTAAAATTTAATATCGCAAAATTCTCCTGACGTGTTCCATCGGTTTTTGGATCAGCTAAGAAACCCGGAGCACAAATTAAAGTCCAGTCGGCTATAAAATGGGCTAATTCTTTTTCTTCTGGTCTAAGGAACATATTGTAGCAAAATAAATTCGCCCAGAGTGTTTCGGTAATTACACGAACATTCAATCTATAATTAGGATCAGCACACACATAAGCATCTCTGACAAAGATTTCCTTATTCGATAAATAGTCGGTTATTTTAGTGTATAAAGCGTCAAATTTTGAGGACTCAAAAGGAATATTAATGTTTCCCCACCACACTTCGTTTTCAGTAATACTATCTTTTACAATAAAGCGATCCTGAGGCGAACGACCAGAAAATTTCCCTGTATTGATGGCTAAGGCTCCTGTTGAAGTTTCAGCTCCTTCGCCACGATTCAGTGTTATTTGGTGTAATTCGTCAGGCGTTAATTGATAATGAATTTTGGCATTTTTAATTCCGATATTTTCAAGTGAAAATGAATTAGTATTGTTCATAAGAAAGCTTATTTAGCATTTTTTAGGTTTCTCTATAAAGATAAAATATATATTCTGGTTCTTCTTTTGAAACCCTAATTTTTATTGGACTTTTTTGTGATATTATACAACAATACCGTCCAGGCACTGATTAATAATAGTCCTCCAATAGGTGTTACGGGACCAATGAATCTAAAGTTAATAGGAGTAAGGCCGTTTGTTGCTAATAAATAAATGGAACCTGAAAAAAGGATTACTCCCGAAAGGACTAAATTATAAATGGTGTTTTTTGCTTTTGAAGTTAAATTTGGAATTAATCCAATGAATAATAAAAACAAGGCGTGATACATTTGGTAGCGAACTCCCGTTTCAAAGGTGGCTAATTGTTCGATGCTGAGTACTTTTTTTAGTGCATGAGCACCAAAAGCACCTAAAATTATGGCAATCATTCCGAGTAAAGCCGCTGTAGAAATTGTTTTTTTATCCATTTTAGTTTTGTTTAGGTTCTATACAAAAGTATTCGAAATCAAAAGAAACCAAAAGTTTTTTAGAGGATAGTTTACCGCTAATTGTGCTAAAGTTTTGTGAATTTTATTCCAGAGCACTTAGGTTATTCAATGATTGTCCTTTGCTTTCGCATTCGAGTGTCAAATGTTTGAAGAATACGTAAAAAGAAAATCTGTTTGAGCGTTAGCGAGTTATTTTCTTTTAGTATTCGAAAACTAATTTGACCGAAGAGGAAGCGTAAGACTTGAAATCGAAGATTCATGAATACCAAAAAATAATAAGAACGCATGAATATTTTTTTGTTTCTTTTTTGATCAAGCAAAAAAGAAAATAATTAAGATGATTCTCATTTGTCTTAGCGCAAACATTTCCTTATTTTTGAGTTATATTTTCCAGCTATGAGAGCCATTTTAATTATTGGAGCAGGTCGATCCGCTTCTTCGCTAATTCAGTATCTTTTGGAAAAATCCGAAGAAGAACAATTGCATCTTGTAATTGCCGATTTGTCTTTAGAATTGGCTCAAAAGAAAACCAATAATCATCCTAATGCCACTCCAATTGCTCTAGATATCTTTAACGAAAAGGAGCGAAGAGCTGCAATTGAAAAAACATCGATTGTTATTTCGATGTTACCCGCGTATTTACATATCGAAATTGCGAAAGATTGCCTGAATTTCAAAAAGAATTTGGTTACTGCTTCCTATATCAGTGATGCAATGCAGGCACTGGATACAGAAGTAAAAAAGAACGGACTCATTTTTATGAACGAAATGGGATTAGATCCCGGAATTGATCATATGAGTGCCATGAAAGTAATTGACGAAATTAGAGAAAAAGGCGGAAAAATGCTTTTGTTCGAATCTTTCTGCGGAGGACTTGTAGCTCCCGAATCGGATACCAATCTTTGGAATTATAAATTTACCTGGGCGCCTCGCAATGTAGTTTTAGCGGGACAAGGCGGTGTAGCCAAGTTTATTCAGGAAGGCACTTACAAGTACATTCCGTATGACTCATTGTTTCGAAGAACCGAATTTTTAGAAGTGGAAGGTTACGGCCGATTTGAAGCTTATTCGAATAGAGATTCGTTAAAATACAGAAGTATTTATGGTCTTGATGATATTCTGACTTTATTTCGCGGAACAATTCGAAGAGTTGGTTTTTCCAAAGCCTGGAATATGTTTGTACAACTCGGCATGACCGATGATTCTTATGTCATGGAAGATTCCGAAAACATGAGTTACCGCCAGTTTATCAATTCGTTTTTGCCGTATCACCCAACCGATTCGGTAGAGATAAAAACCCGTTTATTGCTCAAAATCGATCCCGACGATATTATGTGGGATAAATTATTGGAGTTGGATTTATTCAACGACAAAAAAATGGTCGGACTTAAAAATGTCACTCCAGCCCAAATTCTGGAAAAAATCCTCAATGATAGTTGGGCATTACAGGTCAATGATAAAGACATGATTGTGATGTATCATAAATTTGGCTACGAAATTGATGGCAAAAAAGTCCAAATGGATTCCCAAATGGTTTGCATAGGACAAGACCAAACTTACACTGCTATGGCAAAAACCGTTGGATTACCTGTTGCCATGGCGACTTTATTAATCCTAAACGGAAAAATTACAACCCCCGGAGTACAGCTTCCAATTTTGAAAGAAGTTTATTTGCCTGTTTTGAAAGAATTGGAACAATATGGAGTTGTTTTTAAGGAACAAATGTTGCCTTATTTGGGGTATAAGTATAGTTAGTTTACATTTCAACATCAATCAAAATCCGCTCATTACTGAACGGATTTTGTTTTTTAAACTTGCTATACTTTGCGAAAAACTTTGTTCACTCTGCGGTTAAATTATTTCGACAACTCCACAAAATATTTATAAAACAACGGAATGGTTTCAATTCCTTTTAGATAATTGAAAATTCCAAAATGCTCATTAGGCGAGTGAATCGCATCGCTGTCGAGTCCAAATCCCATCAGTATGGTTTTGCTTTTGAGTTCTTTTTCGAATAAGGCTACAATGGGAATACTTCCGCCAGAACGCACTGGAATGGCAGGAATCCCGAAAGCTTCAGTGTAAGCCTTATTGGCAGCTTGGTAACCAATGCTATCTATTGGAGTTACATAACCATTCCCGCCGTGATGCGGAGTTACTTTTACGGTAACTGCTTTGGGAGCAATAGCTATGAAATGTTTGGTAAATAATTTGGTGATTTCTTCCCAATCTTGATTAGGAACCAGTCGCATCGAGATTTTGGCGAAAGCCTTAGACGGAATTACGGTTTTGGCTCCTTGTCCTGTGTAACCTCCCCAAATTCCATTGACATCGAGTGTAGGACGAATGGCGTTTCTTTCATTGGTAACATAACCTTCTTCGCCATAAACATCATTTAAATTCAGTGCTTTTTTATAGTCTTCGATATCAAAAGGTGCTTTTGCCATTTCCGCTCTTTCTTCTAGTGATAATTCTTCTACCTTATCATAAAATCCCGGAATAGTAACGTGATTGTTTTCGTCATGAAGCGAAGCAATCATTTTGCTTAAAATATTAATTGGATTGGCTATAGCACCACCATACAATCCGGAATGTAAATCTCTGTTAGGTCCTGTAACTTCAACTTCAATATAACTCAAACCACGTAATCCTGTGGTTATAGAGGGCTGCTGATTAGAAATCATTCCGGTATCGGAAATTAAAATCACATCGTTTTTTAGTTTTTCGGTATTGTTTTTGACAAAGCTTTTTAGATTCACACTGCCTACTTCTTCCTCGCCTTCAATCATAAATTTTACGTTACAAGGTAAAGTATTGCTCTGAATCATATATTCAAATGCTTTGACGTGCATGTACATTTGGCCTTTGTCATCACAAGCACCTCGGGCAAAAATAGCGCCTTCGGGATGAGTGTCGGTTTTTTTGATTACGGGTTCGAATGGAGGAGAGGTCCAGAGTTCCATAGGGTCGGGCGGTTGTACATCATAATGGCCATAAACCAGAACCGTTGGCAAATTAGGGTCAATTATTTTTTCACCATAAACTATAGGATAGCCATCAGTTTCACATATTTCGACTTTATCACAACCTGCTTTTTCAAGACTTTGCTTTACGGCTTCGGAGGTGTTAATTACATCCTGAAAATAAGTAGTGTCGGCACTTACAGACGGGATTTTTAATAGTTCAATTAATTCGTTGATAAAACGATCTTTGTTTTGTTGGATATAATTTGCAATATTTTCCATTGATTGTACTGTGTTTTGATACTTTCAAAAATACAAAAAACAGAATTGTAATTTTTTTTAATTTTTTACTTTGAATATTGGAAAGTATGCTTATATTTGCACCCACAATAACGCGCGGATATGGCGAAATTGGTAGACGTGCCAGACTTAGGATCTGGTGCCGCAAGGCGTGTAGGTTCGAGTCCTATTATCCGCACTTTAAAAAGTCTTAATTTCTTTTAAACAAAGAATTTAGGACTTTTTTATTTTTAGATCTCCCCTATAATTCCCCACTTTTTTGATTAATCAAAAAAAACTCTCAAATGGTACAATTGTTGTTGATAAGGCAATCGTAAATTAAAAATACTTTTAAAATGGATTTGCTTTTACTGCTGACAAAATGAGCAGCAGGACGGGACAGGATGCGTTAGAAAGTCAAATTTGATAATTTTATATTCTGAATAAGTACCTTAAATTTTTTAAAAAAATTAGGCTGGTTTGTTTAACGACAAATTATAGCCTCACTAATTTTAATACACAATCAATGAAAATTAAACTCAACTATCTTCCTTTTGTTTTCGGAATTCTGTTTTCTCTAAACGGTATTGCGCAGACAAATAAATCAAGTACAGCCTGGCCTGAAAATAAAAACGTGAATAAACCATGGGCACGCTGGTGGTGGATGGGAAATGCAGTGGATAAACCTAATTTAAAATCCAGTTTAATTGATTTTCAAAAAGTCGGAATTGGAGGAGTTGAAATCACACCTATTTATGGGGTAAAAGGACAAGAGAATAATTTTATTGATTATCTATCGCCAAAGTACATGGAAATGCTGGGCTACACGGTAAAAATTGCCGATAGTTTAGGTTTGCAGGTCGATATGGTTTTGGGAACAGGTTGGCCGTATGGAGGACCCCAGGTTACTTTGCCACATGCAGCAACTAAATTAGTAGTAGAAAAATATGAGGTTAAGAAAAATGAGCAATTCAATAAGGAAATAAAAGTAGATCCTGCAAAAGAGAAAGTTCCAGTTCAATTATTAGCGGTTTCGGCTTATGGAGCTGATGGTTCTTATACTGACTTGACAAGTTTGTTAAAAGGAAATGTACTTAACTGGAAAGCTAAAAAAACAGATTACATACTTTATGCTGTCTTTGCTGGGAAAACAGGTCAGCAGGTTAAACGTGCTGCTCCAGGTGGAAAAGGTTATACTTTAGATCATTATTCAGAAGAAGCTCTTAATGCTTATGTAGTTCCTTTTGATAAAGCATTAGTAGGTTTTGAAGGGAAATTAAGAGCTATTTTCAATGATAGTTATGAAGTATATGGTACTGATTTTACACCATTATTTTTACAGGAATTTGAAAAACGCAGAGGTTATGATTTAAAAAAATACCTGCCACAGTTGTTGAGTAAAGAAGATTCTGAAATTGGAAACAGAGTAAAAAGTGATTATAGAGAAACACTTTCGGATCTATTATTGAATAAATTTGATTTGCCTTGGACTAAATGGGCGAATTCAAAAAATTATAAAACCAAGTTACAAGCACATGGTTCACCTGGAAATCTAATCGATTTGTATGCTTCGGCAGATATTCCAGAGTGTGAAACTTTTGGTTCAATGCCTTACGATATTCCAGGATTCCGTCGTGAAAAAGAAGATATCAGAGAAGGTGATGCTGATCCTGTGATGTTGAAATTTTCTTCTTCAGCAGCACATATTTCAGGTAAACCATTAACATCTTCAGAAAGTTTTACATGGTTGAGAGATCATTTTAAAACGGCTTTGTCACAATGTAAACCAGAAGTAGAAGACTTGATGCTTAACGGAATCAATCACGTTTTTCTTCATGGATCTACTTATTCGCCTAAAGAAGCGCAATGGCCAGGGTGGAAATTTTATGCTTCTGTAAATTTTAATGCTACAAATTCTATTTGGGAAGATGCTCCGGGATTGTTCAATTACATCGCTAATTGTCAATCAATTTTGCAATCAGGAAAACCAGATAATGAAACCTTATTATATTATCCAATTTATGATACTTGGGGTAAAAGCTTAGACGGAAATTTATTTTTCCAATTCAAGATTCATTCTTTGAAAGAATGGTTGCACGGAACTCCATTTTATGATACTACTAAGAAGTTAATGGCGAATGGTTATGGGGTTGATTTTATTTCTGATGCTTTTATTGCTCAGGCTAGTGTAAAAGACGGAATGTTAGTTTTGCCTGGAGGTAGTTATAAATCATTAGTAGTACCAAATTGCGATAAAATGCCATTGGCAACTTTAGAGAAATTGATTGCTCTGAAAAAAGCTGGAGCTTCAATTATTTTCGAAGGATTACCTGAATCGGTTCCGGGACTTAAAGATTATGAAGTTCAAAATGGAAAATTAACGACATTACTTTCAGATAATAAAACCATAATTAATCCAGTAAGTGATTTGTTTAAAGCTTTAGCTGACGCCAATGAACAACCAGAAACATTGGTGAAAACAGGATTGAAATTCATCAGAAGAGATTTAGATGGAGAAAAAGTTTATTATTTAGTGAATCATACGCCTAAAACAATTGAAGGATTTATTCCTTTGGCTGTAGCCAATAAAGAAGTGTTGATTTTAGATCCATTGAATAGAAATGTAGGTAATGCGATTGTTAAAAAGGAAGGACAAATTACTTTGGTAAAACTTCGCATCGAGTCAGGAAAATCATTTATTCTAAAAACGGAAAATACGGCTTCTGAAAAACCTTGGAGCTACTATCAAAACACAGCTGAACCAATTGCTTTAAAAGGAGATTGGAAATTGACTTTTGAAAAAGGAGGGCCAACTTTACCAGCGCCAGCAAAAGTAAGTTCATTAGAATCATGGACTAAAATTAGCCCGGAAACGGAAGCCTTCTCAGGAACAGCCTTATATACTTTGCAATTTGATGCGCCAAAAGTAGTTGCCGATAACTGGCAATTGGACTTAGGTGATGTGAGAGAAAGTGCTAAAATTTGGTTGAACGGAGAATATATTGGCGATGCCTGGTCAGTGCCATTTACTATCAATTTAGGGAAATTAAAGAAAGGTAAAAATGAATTGAAAGTTCAGGTGACGAATCTTTCTGCCAATAGAGTAATCGATATGGAGAAGAAAGGGAAGGAGTGGAAAATTTTCTACGAAATCAATATGGTAGATAAAGATTATAACAAATTTGATGCTACTAAATGGAAACCAATGCCTTCAGGATTGTTAGGGCCTGTTACTATTACTCCTTTAAAAAATGACACGAAATAATAATTCGTTTAATGAAAAAACGTCCCAAGAGTTTTGCTTTTGGGACGTTTTTTTTATGTTTTAGTTTTTCTTCGAAAGCCATTTGGTATCTTTCATGTTTTTGCTCGAACGAACAATAATAGAATCAGAAGTTGTTCCTTTAATGTCGAGTTCTGCTGCTTTGGGTGTTTTAAAATCAATTTGATCAAAAACAATGTTTTTGGAATCTAATAAAAATAATGTCGAATTTTTTGCGGTAATCGAAATGTTTTTAAAAGTAGCATTTTGAAGATCATGAGCATCAAATAATTCATCACATTTCACTTTGGCATTTTGGATACTTAAATGATTCACTGGTGTTTCAGGGATACCAAAAACCTTGATAAAAGTGGTGCAGTTTTCGACAATAATATCTTTAATGCTAATGTTTTGAAATTTTGGAGTTAGTTTATTAATTGCTCTTGCTGGCAAACGATCGGCAAGGTCGCCCACACTTCCAGACGAGCCTAACATATCCCATTTTATAGCTGTTTGGTCAAGATTCATTCGGATGCGTTCGTAAGTTAGGTTTTCGCCGCCGCCGCCGCGTGATCTTCTGGTTTTAAAACGAATTCCCACTCCCGAATCTTTAAAAACACAATCGTGAACGTACAAGTTTCTAATCATTCCCGCTGTTTCGCTTCCGCAGGTAATTCCGCCATGTCCTTTTAAAGCAAGACAATAACGCACCACCACATTTTCGGTGGACTTGTTTACTCTAATACCATCTTCACCTCTTCCTGCTTTCATAGTAAAACAGTCGTCGCCAGTACTTAGATTGCAATATTCGATTAATACATTTTTGCTGGATTCAATGTCAATTCCGTCGCCGCGAGGAGTATTTACCGAATTTACCGTTACGCCACGAATGATTACATTGTCACAATAAATAGGGACAATATTCCAAAAAGCAGAATTTTCCATAGAAACTCCTTCGATATAAACCTTTTTACAATTGATAGGCGAAATAAACATTGGAGGAAAAATCCAGTCTTGTTTTTTTCCGTCAACAATACGTTCGGCTACAGGAGTATTAGGATTAATAACATTGTCGATTACATCTTTTGTTAAAATTCGGTCTCGAATAGATCCTTTTTGTGGTCCAATCAATTTTCCATTTCCAGTTACTGCAATGTTTGTAGCTCCATTGGCATAAATACAAGCGCCGAGTGACATAACCTCAATTCCTTCAATTCGGGTAAAAACTACTGGAAGAAAATCTTTTATTTCGCCGCTAAAAACTAATTCTGCTCCATTTTCTAAGTGAAAATTGATGTTGTCTTTCAGCTGAATTCTTCCTGTTAGCCATTTTCCATTTGGGACAACAATAGTTCCTCCGCCTTTGGAAGTCAATGCATCAATTGTTTTTTGAATTGTAGCAGTATTTATTTCAGTTGTAGAAAGTGTTAGTGTAACTTTTTCTGATGGGAAAGTTGGTTTTGTAAATTGGATGGTTTTAAAGGGAGCTTTTACAGGCGCAATTTCTGCCGAAAGCATTTTTACACCCACTTCGTTTTCTGTTGGAATTTTTACTGATGTTTTTGAATTGTTGTGAATTTTCTTTGTGTTACAACAAAGTAAAGTTACAGCCACTAAAGCAAGTGTTGTTACTGTTTTTAATTTATTCATTTTTTAGATTATATTTGATTGTATAAATAAGTTTTCCAATTTATTTATAAGAAGGTGTTTGTATTTTATTAGCTGTCAATTGTTTGGTGATAATGCTTTGTTTTTTTGTTGTTAAAAATGATTGTTTCTGTTTTTTTGGCAGAATTATTGAGCAATGCCAAGTCGTTATTTTTTTAATTTATTCGAATAATTTTTTCTTCCAGTCGCAATTTTAGTGCCGAAAATCAATTGTTAATTTAATTTAACAGGATGCAACAGGACGGGAAATAGATAGTCTAAAGCTATTTTTACCTAATTAATTATTTTTCATCAAAAATATAAACTTTAAATACATTATTAATCCCAAAAAAAAGTAAACAAATGAAGAAACTAGTTTTAATCTTTACGTCCTTTTTATTATACAGTTCCGTTTCGGTAGCTCAGCAACCTTTTGACAAAAAAGCAGTTTTGGCTCAAATGGAATTGGCTAATAAATATTTTATGGATAAATGGCCTGATACAGGTAAAACTATTGTGACTAACAGAGAGCGTCCAAGTAATATTTGGACTCGTGGTGTTTATTATGAAGGATTAATGGCTTTGCACGAAATTTATCCTAAACAAGCTTATTATGATTATGCTTATGCCTGGTCTGAATTTCACAATTGGGGATTCAGAAACGGGAATGCAAACAGAAATGCCGATGATTATTGTGCAGCACAAACTTATATTGATTTGTACAATATTGAACCAGATCCTAAAAAGTTGAAAAATACAAGACAATGTATCAATATGTTGTTGAATACGCCTCAATTAGACGATTGGTCATGGATTGATGCAATCCAAATGGGAATGCCTGTATTTGCAAAATTAGGTGTTTTAGATAATGATAATCGTTATTATGAGAAAATGTACGATATGTACATGTACTCTAGAGACAAACATGGAGACAACGGATTGTATAATCCAAAAGACGGATTATGGTGGCGTGATGCTGATTTTGATCCTCCTTACAAAGAACCAAATGGAGAAGATTGTTACTGGAGCCGTGGAAACGGATGGGTAATTGCTGCTTTAGCAAAAGTATTGACTATTATTCCAGAAAATGCTCCGCACAGAGCGCAGTATGTAAAAGATTTAAAAGCCATGTCTAAAGCTTTAGTTCCTATTCAAAGAGCTGATGGATTCTGGAATGTGAGTTTACATGATCCAACAAATTTTGGAGAAAAAGAAGCTTCAGGAACGGCGTTGTTTGTTTACGGAATTGCTTATGGAATCAACAGCGGAATTTTAGATAAAAAAACTTATTTACCAGTGGTTGAAAAAGCATGGAAAGCATTAACAACTGAAAGTTTGCACAAAAATGGTTTCTTAGGATACTTACAATCTACAGGAAAAGAACCAAAAGATGGTCAGCCGTTAACTTATGAAAAAATTCCTGATTTTGAAGATTATGGTTTAGGATGTTTCTTGTTAGCAGGATCTGAAATCTACAAGATGAAATAATCAAGAATGCTATTTGGCTTTCTTTTTATAAGTAAGTCTAAATAGTTTGTAATACGAAAAAGGGAAGTTGATAAAACTTCCCTTTTTAATGAAAATGAATTGCTGAAATTCAAAAAACGCATAAAATTAATTCGTGTAACATGAAATCTAAAATTCTAATTGCCGTATTGTTTCTGAATAGTTTCTTTTGTTTCTCAAAAGAATTTTATGTTGCTTCTTCAGGAAATGATGCCAATAATGGAACAATCAAAACTCCTGTTGAGACCATAAAAAGAGCACAGGAATTAGCCAGTTCGGGTGATACCGTTTTTATAAGAGGCGGTGTTTATATTATGCGGGAAGAACAAATTGCTCAATCCAGAGGAATTTGGGCTTATGTAACCCAATTAGATAAAAACGGAATTTCGTATTTAGCTTATAAAAATGAAACTCCTGTTTTTGATTATAAAAATATTAAGCCTGCTGGAAAGCGTGTCATTGCTTTTTTAGTTAATGGAAATAATATTCATATAAAAGGAATTGAAGTTGTGGGGGTTCAGGTAACAATTAAAAAACACACACAATCAGAATGTTTTGAAGTTCGTGGAAGTAATAACACGCTGGAGCAATTAAGGATGCACGACAATATGGCTATTGGAGTTTACATGCTTAGTGGTTCCAATAATTTGGTTTTGAATTGTGATGCTTACAATAATTACGACTCGGTTTCTGAAGGTGGAAAAGGAGGAAATAGTGATGGTTTTGGCTGTCATCTTGAAAAAGGAAGTGTAAATAATGTTTTTAGAGGTTGTCGTGCCTGGTATAACAGTGATGACGGTTTTGATTTAATTAATAATGCTGAACCCGTTTTAATAGAAAATTGCTGGGCTTTTTTCAATGGATATTCACCAGATTTTATTCCAAGAGCTGATGGAAACGGATTCAAAGCCGGAGGATATGGAAAAGGAAAAAATCCTTACAATGAGTTAATCGAAAAATACACTCCAATACCTAAAAATACCATTCGTTTTTGTTTAGCTGTTAAAAATAAACAAAGCGGATTTTATGCTAATCATCATTTAGAAGGCAATTATTGGTATAATAATACCGCATATCTAAATAAAAGAAATTACAATATGCTCAATTGTGTGGCTTTAAATCCAACTGATTTTGGTACAGATGGACCAGGATGGAATCACGAAATGGCTAATAATTTAGGCTTTGCAGCTACTGTAGCCGAATTAACCGATATTGATAAATCGCGTTGTGTGTTGAAAAATAATTATTTTGATTTAACTGATATTAGCGTTTCTGCTGCTGATTTTTTGAGTGTCGATGAGAAATTATTGATGGCTCCAAGACAAGCAGATGGGAGTCTTCCAAATAATGATTTTTTAAAATTAGCTGCTTCCAGTAAATTAATAAATGCAGGAGTTGATATTGGATTTCCATTTAAAGGTTCCGCTCCTGATTTAGGTTGTTTTGAAAAATAAGAATAAATAAAAAGATGAAATATGAATATTAATTTAAAGAAATTATTTTTTGCTATTGTATTACTAGCTTTCAGTTTTGTAGTTCAGGCGCAGGAATTTAATAGAAAGAAATACAATTTCAATTCAGATTGGAAATTAAAAACAGGTGATTTTGCTCAGGCAAAAGAGACTAATTTTAATGATAAAAATTGGCAATCGGTAACGCTTCCTTTTGCATTCAATCAAAACGAAGCTTTCAAGAAAGATATTACCCAACTTACCACTGGTATTGTTTGGTATCGAAAAAAGTTCAAATTACCAGAAGGAATTATAGATAAAAAAATCTTTATCGAATTTGAAGGCATTCGCCAAGGCGGAACAATTTATATCAATGGACAAAAAGTAGGACTTCATGAAAATGGAGTAATGGCTTTTGGTTACGATATTTCAAGTTTGTTAAAACCATTTCCAGCCGATAATACCATTGCACTTCGTATTGATAATGACTGGAAATACAAGGAGCAGGAAACAGGATCTACTTTTCAATGGAACAATAGCAATTTCAATGCCAATTATGGAGGAATTCCTAAGAACGTTTATCTTCATGTGACTGATAAATTGTATCAAACATTGCCTTTGTATTCAAACCTAAAAACAATTGGAACTTATGTTTATGCTTCGAACATCAATATTCCTCAAAAAACAGCGATTGTAACTGCCGAAACCCAGGTTAAAAATGAATATGCTGATGCCAAAACTTTTTCTTATGAAGTTCAGGTTTTTGATTTGGAGAATAAAAAAGTAGCTGATTTTTCAGGTTCGAAGGCTACTCTAAATCCAGGAGAAACTAAAATTATTAAGGCTTCGAAAGAATTAGATAATTTGCATTTTTGGAGTTGGGGTTACGGCTATTTGTACACTGTAAAAACCATTTTAAAAGTAGATGGAAAAATTTTAGATGAGGTTGCCACCAAAACAGGTTTTAGAAAAACGGCTTTCGCCAATGGTGAAGTGGTTTTGAATGATCGGGTAATCCAGATGAAAGGCTATGCACAGCGTACCAGTAACGAATGGCCGGCTGTGGGAATGTCAGTTCCTGCCTGGATGAGTGATTTTAGCAATCGAATGATTGTGGAAAGCAATGGAAATTTAGTGCGTTGGATGCATGTTACACCTTGGAAACAAGACGTAGAATCCTGCGATAGAGTAGGTTTGATTCAGGCGATGCCAGCTGGTGATGCCGAAAAAGATGTTAAAGGAGTGCAATGGACGCAACGTGTTAATTTAATGCGTGATGCCATTATTTACAATCGAAATAATCCGAGTATTATTTTCTACGAGAGTGGAAACGAAGTGATTAGTGAACCCCACATGCGCGAAATGAAAAGTTTGCGGGATACTTATGATCCTCATGGTGGTAGAGCTATTGGTTCTCGCGAAATGCTAGATAGTCAGGAAGCGGAGTACGGTGGCGAAATGTTATACATTAATAAAAGTGCCCGAAAACCTTTTTGGGCGACCGAATATTCCAGAGACGAAGGTTTGAGGAAATACTGGGATGAATTTTCGCCCCCTTTTCATAAAGAAGGAACTGGCGGGACTAATCATACTAATGTTAACGGAAGTAAAGTAGCCGATGCGAGTCCGTATAATCATAATCAGGATGCTCATGCCATTGAAAATGTAACGCGTTGGTACGATTATTTTATCGAACGTCCGGGAACTGGAAAAAGAGTCAATTCGGGTGGTGTAAATATTATTTTTTCGGATAGTAATACGCATTTTAGAGGTGCTGAAAATTACAGAAGAAGTGGCGAAGTGGATCCGATGCGAATTCCAAAAGATGGTTTTTTTGCACATCAGGTTATGTGGGACGGCTGGGTAGATATTGAAAAATACCGAACACATATTATAGGACATTGGAATTATACTGATGCAGTTACAAAAAACATTTATGTAGTTTCTTCAGGAGATAAAGTAGAACTTTTTGTAAATGGAAAATCCAAAGGTTTCGGTAGCCAAAGCAAGCAGTTCTTATTCACTTTCGAAAATATTCATTGGGAATCTGGTTCGGTAAAAGCAGTGAGTTATGATGCTAATGGAAAAGTGTTGAGTGAAGATGAAAAATCAACTTCTGGAACTCCATTTGCTATTAAATTAACTCCTCATACAAGTTCTGAAGGATTATTAGCAAATGCGAATGATATTGCTTTAATTGACGTTGAAGTAGTAGATAAAAATGATAATCGATGTGTTTTAGATAATAGTTTAATTGAATTTACATTAAATGGAAATGCTACTTGGTTGGGCGGAATTGCACAAGGTCCTGATAATTATATTTTATCTCAAAAATTGCCTGTAGAAAATGGAATGAACCGCATTATGATCCGTTCTACTTTAAAAGCAGGTGAAATTAGTGTTTTGGCAAAGTTTAAAGGATTGCAATCTGCTAAAGTGAAATTAGAGTCAAAACCCTTTTCTTCTAAAAATGGATTGGCAGAACAATTACCGAGCGATAATATGCCGTCTTATTTAGACAGAGGGCCAACACCAAAAACGCCTTCTTATACCATAAAAAGAACGCCTGTTTTTATCAGTCATGCTACAGCAGTTTCAAATTCTGATGATGTTTACAAAAGTTATGATGATAATGAATTGACAGAGTGGACTAACGACGGGAAAATTAGTACGGGGAAAATCACCTATACTTTGGCAGAACCAGCGGTAGTCAATGAAACGGTGGTGAAATTTACAGGTTGGCGTACAAAAAGTTATCCAATTCGTATATTAGCCGATGGAAAAGAAGTGTATCGAGGAAATACCGAACAAAGTTTAGGATACATTACCATTCCATTGAAACCAGAATTGGCTAAAGAAATTACAATAGAATTGATTGGAACTAATTCTGAAAAAGATGCTTTTGACACCATTGTAGAAGTAGATCCAACAAAAGAACTGGATTTGTTTAAAGATAAAAGTGCGGCTAATGCCAAAGGACAGCTGCGTATTGTAGAAATAGAATTTTATAAGAAAAATGATAATTAGCATGAACAAAACACTATTTTTTGGACTCCTACTTTTTTTAGGGATGTCCATCAACAGCTTTTCACAAGAAAGTGCGGCATTTCCATTATGGGATAAAATTCCGGGATCAATTAAAAAAACGGATTATAAAGAAGAGCCCCGACAAGATGCTCAGGGAAATCGAACAGGAATTAGAAAAGTAATTGAACCTACTTTGATGCCTTTTTTGGTCGAAAATAAATCAGCTAAAAATGCTGCTGTTATCATCTGTCCAGGCGGAGGCTATTCGGTTTTATCTATTGATAAAGAAGGAATCAATGTGGCCAAATGGTTTAATTCCATTGGAGTTTCGGCTTTTGTATTGAAATACCGTTTGCCATCAGATGATATCATGAAAGACAAAACTGTTGGTCCATTGCAGGATGCACAAGAAGCCATTCGTGTTTTGCGTAGAAATGCAGCAAAATGGAATTTGGATGTCAATAAAATTGGAATCATGGGGTTTTCGGCTGGAGGTCATTTGGCTTCAACAGCATCCACACATTATTTAGATAAAGTGTATGATGCAAAAGGAGATATCAGCGCGCGTCCTGATTTTTCGATGTTGATTTATCCAGTAATTTCAATGGAAAATGGAATTACACATAATGGTTCAAAAGAAAGTCTTTTAGGAAAAACAGCTTCGGCAGATTTGATTGCTAAATATTCGAATGAAAAAGAAGTAAACGAAAATACGCCTCCAACATTTTTAGTTCATGCTACAGATGATCATGCTGTTCCTGTAGAGAATAGTATCAATTATTATATGGCTTTAAAGAAAAATAAAGTGCGTGCCGAAATGCATATTTATGAAAACGGAGGTCACGGCTTTGGACTTGGAACAAAAGGAACAAATACTGATTGGTCTGCTTCTTTGGAACATTGGTTGGTAGTCAATAAAATAATTGCTGAAAAATCAGTTTATCTTTTTTCTTATTTCAAAGGAAATGGCGAAGATGGTTTACATTTAGCGTACAGTGATGATGGATATAAATGGCAAACATTGAAAAATGATGCGTCGTTTTTAACTCCAGAAGTAGGGAAAGACAAACTGATGAGAGATCCTTGTATTATTAAAGGTGGTGATGGTTTGCACCACATGGTATGGACTGTAAGTTGGACCGATAAAGGAATCGGTTATGCTTCTTCTAAAGATTTGATTCATTGGTCAAAACAAGAATTTTTACCTGTAATGGAACATGAAAGTGGAACACGCAATACCTGGGCTCCCGAAATTACGTATGATGAAGTGAATAAAGAGTACATGATTTATTGGGCAACTACTATAACTGGAAAATTTCCAGAAACACAATCTACTGAAGATAGCGGCTATAATCACAGAATATATTATACCACTACAAAAGATTTTAAAACCTACAGCCCAACAAAATTGCTTTATGATCCAGGTTTTAATGTAATTGATTCTTCTATTTTGAAAGATGATAAAGGGTATATTATGTTTTTAAAAGATGAAACAAAACTTCCTGTACAAAAAAATCTTAAAGTTGCTTATAGTGATAAATTAACAGGACCTTATACAAAAGCAAGCGCTCCGATTACTGGGAATTACTGGGCAGAAGGACCAACTGCTATTAAAATTGATGGTAAATGGTTGGTTTACTTTGATAAATACAGAGACCATAAATATGGTGCTTTAAAACAAACCGATAAAGGATGGGAAGATGTTTCGGATAAAATAGTTTTCCCTGCGGGTACACGTCATGGAACAGTTTTGGAAATTCCAAAGTCAATGCTTTTACAATTAATGAAAGAATAAACAGGTATTGATTTCCAATTCATACTAGTTATAAACCCCATTAAGACAGATTTGTTTTAATGGGGTTTTTTGTGTTGTTTTTATAAATTAAATCAATTATTCCAATATTTTAAACTAAAGTATTTAATGTTAAGTTGTAAAATAATGTTTACAAATAAGATTGGTTAATCTGTAATTAAATGCTTTATTTTTTGTCTATATGATATTTTTTTAAACAAAACATAACGATTTTTGTTTTATTTTTGGATTTTTCATTTTTTATAGTAGAATTATCTCTATATTTGGTAATCGATTACAGATTTTTTTATTTGGAAATATTACTTTTTTTAAACTGAGATAACAATTTTACTAGTATAGAAAAGTAGAAATATAATGACAGGGAAATGGAAAAGTTTTTGACAAAAGAGATGACGGATGAAGGGGTTACATTTTCAATGAGCTTGAGTGAAAACTCAAGAATCCCAAAATACAAACAGATAGTAGATTCTATAATTGATAGTATCGCCACTGGAAAACTACAAATGGATCAAAAGTTACCATCCATTAATATGCTTAGCGAGGAATTCTATCTTTCTCGTGATACAGTTGAAAAAGCCTATAATATTTTAAAGAAAAGAAAAATAATAACTCCTATTCGTGGAAAGGGGTATTATGTCACTCGTACTAAGTTAATTGCTAAAGTTAATGTGCTTTTTCTAATTAATAAGTTAAGTTCCTATAAAATGAGAATTTATAATTCTTTCATCAATAATATTGGTGGAAATTCTCAAACCGATTTACACATTTATCACTGCGACCAAACCCTATTCCTAAATCTAATAGACAAATATTTGGGGGGTTATGATTATTATGTGATTATGCCTCATTTTAAAACGGATAATTTAACACATGTTAGTTCTGGAGCAAGCGTTTTGGAAGCGATTAACAAGATTCCAAAAGATAAATTGGTTATTTTAGATAATAATAAAGGAATACAGGATTCTATAATTGAAGTTTGTCAGGATTATGAAAATGATATTTATGGCGCTTTAAAACAAGGACTTGAAAAAATATCCAGATACAATAAATTAATTTTAATTTATCCTGAAAGTTCTGTTTATCCATATCCAAGAAGAATTTTAAATGGCTTCAAGAGATTTTGTGTCGATTCAGGATTAGAATATGAAGTGTTGAGAGAAGTTTATGATGATATTGTCTTGAAAAAAGGAGATTTGTTTATCACAATAGAAGAATCAGATTTGGTTAGTCTTGTAAAACAAATTAGAGATAAAAACTTTGAATTAGGAAGAGAAATAGGTGTGATATCTTATAACGATACTCCACTTAAAGAATTACTTGGAATTACAGTAGTTTCTACTGATTTTAAAATGATGGGAGCTACTGCAGCTAGCATGATTTTAAATAAGGAGTCAGGTAAAATTAAAAACCCATTTAACTTTATTGATAGAAACTCTATTTAAATTTTTATAGGATAAAAAAAGAACCCCATGTGTGAATTTATATTTCACACATGGGGTTTTGTTGGTAATTATTTGAATTCATTAAAAAATGGAGGCTTAAAAACCTCCATTTTTTAATGAATTAGATTTATTAGTAATTAGGATTTTGCATTGCTTGTTTTTCAGCAGCTGTTAATGGTCTACCATTTGTATAAATTCCATCTAAGAATGTTTGTGGTATAGGACGTATGTTGTGGAAATCTTTGATATTTGGAGATGCATCAGGATTGTAAGCTTTTGCTCTGGCTATTAAAGTTTTGGTTCTGCTTAAATCCTCCCAACGGTGAAATTCTCCACAAAGTTCTCTGGTACGCTCATTTAAAACTAAACATAACATTCTATCATAATCGCTAGAGTATCCTAATTTTGTTATTACAGCTAGATCAGCTGCTGGTAATGCACTAATGCTTGCAATAGTTAAATTAGTTGCTGTGGTTATTGGTGTTGTTATGTTATTTGATTCATAATATGAATTTTCAGCGATAAATGAACTAGCTCTTCCTCCTTGAACTGCGGTTGTCCAAGCAGCAGATCCGTCAGTGTATGCGGCGCGATCTTCTCCTGCTTTATAAGCACCACGATTACGAACAGTATTAATGTAGCTTAAAGCATCACTATAAGAGCCAGTTCCTAGTTTAGCTAATCTAATTTTTGCTTCTGCAGCCATTAAATAGGTTTCTGCTGAACGGGCTAATATAACATCACGGCTTCCTTTTGTAGCATTGAAATCAAGTCTGGATCCATCCATGTATTTACTTAATGATGGAAATCTAACATCTTTCATTAATCCAAAATTATCAGCTGCATAAGCTACAAATACACTAGGAATTACTTTTCCAGTTTTAGCATAAACTATTGTGCCATCATTTCTGGTTTTAGCAAATCGAGTGTCACTAGGGCTATTCATAATGTACATGATACCTAAATCACCATTAACATAAATACTTCCTGATGCTCTATTGTTTACAATGCTTTTTGTTTGAAAACTTTTCCAAAATCGAGAATCGTTTACTTTGTCATAAATATCATAAGTAAAATAAGTAGGTGCCAAACGGCTAAATGGTCTTCCACCTGCTGTATTACGAATCATTTGAGGTAATTGATCGTAAGTAGATAAGAAGTACAAGTGCTGTTGATTTCCTCCAGTTGTCAATTGATTGGAGTTGAAATCTGCGGATAAAATTAATTCAGATAATTTTTCATTTGCTCCGTCAGCTGCTTTAAAGTCCCATAGATTAACATAATTTGGAGCTAATGCGTGGCGAGATATAACTTCGTCAGATAAGGTAACTACTTGCTGTAAGTCAGCTGATTTTGTTGCTGAGTTCCATGCATCATTGATTTCACTAGCGCGAGTTAAATAAGCTTTAGCTAAATAGTGAGCAGCTGCATCTTTTGTTATTTTATTTGGCCCTCCTGTATTTGATAGTAAGCTGTAGGCTTGAGTAAAATCAGCAATGATCTGTTTTAGAACGTCTTCAACTGAAGCTCTTGTAAATTCTAATTGTACAACATTACTTGTTTTTAGATTTAGTGGTACACCTCCATATTGTCTAACTAATTTTAAATAATTATAAGCTCTCATAAAATAACCTTCACCTAAAGCTATTTTTTTGATAGCATCATTAGTGGAAACAATAGCCGTAGCTGATTCGATTAGTTGATTAGCATTTCCAATTCCAATATATAAATTGTCCCAATTGGTATTGGCAGCAACTGTGTTAGAGTTGGATACGGTTACAAAAGATCCAAAACCAGAGGCGTAAGAATTCCATAATCCATTTGATGGATCTCCACCAACATGAAATTCGTCAGTTCCTGATTCGTTAGCTGTAAGAGGAACTTCTCGATTCATGTCTAATGCAAAAACCTGATAGTAGGTTCCGACAGATAAAGCCTGAATTCCTTCTTCTGTTTTTAAATATCCAGGATTGTATCCAGTAGTTAATTTTTCATCTAGAAAATCTTCGCTGCAAGAGCTGCTAAGTCCTAATGTAGCTATTATCATTAGGTTGATATATAGTTTTTTATAATTTTTCATTTTTTTTATTTTTTAGAATTGAACATTTAATCCTAATGTAAATCCTCTGTTAGAATAAGTAGTTCTAGTATCAAGATCTACCCATTTTACTTTAGAGAAAATCATACCTGGATTAGCTGCTTGCAGATAGATTCGTAGTCTGGAAAGCCCTAATTTTTCTACTAAATCTTGTTCGAAATTATAGCCTAAAGAGATGTTTCTTATTTTTAAGAAGGAACCATTTTTGTAGCCTAAAGTTGGGTTGTATATGTCTCCGGTACCAGCGCTATAGAAAGGTCTTTGGTATTCTGCATCAGTATTAATATCAGTGTAATAATCTACTTGTCTTTGACTAGTTTTTCCACTTAAATTTTCACCTCCTACATCATACAGATATCCCATACGGCCATAAATAAATATTGATAATTCTATGTTTTTGTAATTAAATGTATTGGTTAAACCTGTTATGAATTTTGGCTCAGTACTTCCTAGAACAACACGGTCATTATTAGCATCAATTTTATAATCTCCATTTTGATCTACAGGTCTTGCATTTCCGAATACAAAAATAGTACTACCAGCAGCTGCATTGAATTTAGCCATTTCTTCTGCATCTTCTGGTCTCCAAATTCCATTAGATTCAAAACCATATATAATTCCTGGTGAATAGCCAATGAATCTATTGTTTAAGATATCATCTTGTTTACCGTTTTGTAATTCAACTATTCTGCTTTTTTGCCAGGAAGCGCTCAAGCTAGAGCTCCATTCGAAATCAGTTGTTTTTACATTTATCGTATTCAATGTAAGTTCAACACCATTTCCTTCTGTTTTTCCAATATTGGCAAGAGTTTTGTCAAAACCTGTAACAGTTGGGATACTTCTTAATAATAATAAATCTTTCGTTTTAGAAGTGTAATATTCTAAACTTCCTGAAATTCTATTGTTGAATACTCCAAAGTCAACACCATAGTTATATTGAGTTGTTTTTTCCCAACCTAGTTCGCTGTTTGGTAGTTTTAAGTTGGTTAGAACTCCAGCAGAGGTTGAGTAAAGTACTTGGCCTAATGGAGGTTGTGTTTCATAAGCAGGTACGGCAGCATTACCTGTAACTCCGTATCCAGCTCTTAATTTCAGAGCATTAAGCCAAGAAATATTTTGTAAAAAATCTTCTTTATCTATACGCCAAGCTAAAGAAGCACTTGTAAATTGGTCTCTTCGGTTTATTTTAGCTAATTGAGAAGCTGAATCATAGCGTAGAGAAGCTGTTAATAAATATTTGTCATCGTAGCCATAAGTCAATCTACCCATGTAAGAGAATAATCCAGTTTCAGTAATATTTGAAGAATATCCATTTAACGTTACATTTTCTTTAGTTAAAGCATTCCATTTGTTTTCTACGTTTTTAATGTTCTCAGCCTGCATAGAATTTTCTTCGTTAGAATATTGTGTTTTACTTTGTAATAAAGTAACGCCAAAATCATGTTTGCCTATTGTTTTGTTGTACAAAATTAAATTATCTAAAGTGTAAGAGATAGTTTGGTTTTTTGCCAATAAAGCAAAACTAGTTCCAGAACGGGCAGAAGATAAACCGTTTAAGAATGCACCATTTCTATAAGAAGTGATATCAGGTCCAAAATTCACACGATATTTTAAGCCGTCTAGTTTTGACGAAAATCCGCCAAAATCCAATTGGCCATAAAAACTACCAAAAGCACGTAAGGTCACACGTTGATCTTGAGAGTATTTATATTCTTCATAAACGTTTCTAATAGTTGAATCACCTCCTGGATTTTGAATTCTTTGTCCATTAGCGTCTAAGGGAACGGCGTAAGGTAAATTTTGTCTTGCGGTTACATAAATTCCGTCTGATGATGCTACCGCAGATCTACCAGCATTTGATAATCCGTATTCATTTACAGCATAACTTGTGTTTAGATTAGCTCCCATGGAGAACCACTTTGTTGGAGTGATGTCTATGTTTACAGCCCCATTATAACGTTTGAAGCCTTGTCCTTTTAGTGTTCCTGTATTCTCAAGGTATCCAAAAGAACCATAAGCTTTCATCTTTTCAGAACCTCCACTAACACTCAAAGTATGTTGTTGAGTTACTCCAGTTTGTGTTACAAACTTTGTCCAGTCAGTTGTACTTACTTTTGAACCATCCCAGGTTCCTGTAGCCCATCCTTTTTCGATATTAGCCCATGCTGCCGGATCTGCGGTGTCAAGAAATATAGTTCGGTCATTAGCGATGGTTGGAGCGTTTCCTGGAGCAAAAGCAGCAGGATTTGAATAATATCTAGCCCAACGACGTAATTCAATATATTCTCCAGCATTCATTAATGGAGCAAACTCATGAATTTTTTCGGTGGTGACTGCTGTATCGTAATTTATTGTGAATTTTCCGTTTTTTCCTTTTTTGGTTGTAACAATAATAACTCCATTTGCTCCACGAGATCCGTAAATTGCAGTTGCTGAAGCATCTTTTAATACGTCAATAGATTCAATGTCACTAGGGTTAATGAAATCAATGCTACCTCCAACTTGTGATACTTTTCCGTCTGAATCAGTGCTTGCTCTTGAATTTAAAGGTATTCCGTCTACCACATATAGAGGGGAATTAAAAGCGGCAATAGAGCGGGATCCACGGATGTTGATGTTTCCGACAGTTCCAGGGCGTTCATTAGAACCAATATCCACCCCTGCAGCTTTTCCTTGCATAGCCTGAACAGCATTTTGTACGGGTCTGGATTCAATCTCTTTAGCGCCAACACTAACAATTGATCCTGTTAAATCTTTCTTTTTTCTGGTTCCATAACCTACAACTACTACTTCTTCTAGTTTTGCGCCTTCTTCTTCTAATTTTACATTAATACTTTTTTGGTTGTTTACTTTTATTTCGGTGGTTTTCATTCCAATAAAAGAAACAACAAGAACATCTTCAGGTTTTGCTTTGATGGCGAATTTACCATCAAAATCGGTTTGAACTCCGTTTGTTGTGTTTTTGATTAATACATTGGCTCCTGGTATAGGCATGCCTGTGTTGTCTTTAATAATTCCTGTGATAGTATTGGTTTGGGCCAAAGCAGTCATGGTGGTTAACATGATGCTAAAGAAAACCAAATACTTTAAGAAAGAATGTTTCATAAAAAATAATTTTTGGTTAATTAATAGGTGTGTGTAAATGGTTAAAATATTGATGTGACAATAAATTATTATATAATTTTAAAAGTACAAATTTTTTTTAATAAAATATTAACGATATAAAAATAAAATTAACTTTTAGTTAACGTGTCCTGTTGTGTCCTGTTTCTAGAAAAAAATCTTTTTTTATTATGATATTAATAGGTTTTATTGGCTAAAAACAGTTCTGTATTAATACCCTTTATTGTTTAGCTGTATTTATAAGTTGTTTTTTTGTAGTAATTTTTTGGTATTGTTTTTGTTAAAAAGAATGTTCTTGTTCTGGGATTGTTTTAATACTGGTTTAATTGGTTACCTAACAGTGCAGGATACTAATTTGTGATCAAAACAATACTTTAGTCCATTCTTTAAAAAATAAATTTGATATTTTATGATTCAAAAAAATAAGATAATTTTTCTGCTGCTTTTAATAGCTAGTTTTAATGTTTCGAATGCTGTGGTTATTGCTGAGAAAACTATTGAGAAGTCTTCAAAAAAAATAGGAAAACAAGTTTTTTACTTTGGAAAAGAACTAAAGAAATCCAAAGGAGCAATAATAGTTAGTAAGTCACTTTCTTTTGATTCTGTTGCAGGTTATGGTTTTGATTTTAGCACTGCAACTAACGTAACGTTGAATAAGAATTCATTTGCTACAGAAGCTCCAACTTATTTTTCGGTACAAGTTCCAGAAGGAAATTATCAGGTTTCAGTAACTTTTGGTAGTACCATAAAAAATACCAATACGACTATTAAAGCTGAATCAAGAAGATTAATGCTGGATCAGAAACAGCTCAAAAAAGGAGAAACTGCTACAAAAACGTTTAATGTAAATGTTAGAACTCCAAAAATAGATGCCACTTCTCAAATTCAATTAAAAGAAAGAGATTTTGGTCAGCTCAATTGGGACGAGAAATTAACTTTAGAATTTCTGGGTTCAGTAGAAATAAAAAGCATCACTATCACTCCAATTACTGATATTACAACAGTGTATTTAGCTGGAGATTCTACAGTGACTGATCAGGATTTAGAACCTTGGGCTTCCTGGGGACAATATATTACCAATTATTTTGACGAAAATGTAGTTGTGGCAAATTATGCTGCTTCAGGATTAACATTGCGTTCGTTTAAAGCTGGTTTGCGTTTGAAAAAAATCATATCAGTGATTAAAGCTGGCGATTATTTAATTGTAGAGTTTGCTCATAATGATGAAAAAGAAAAAGGTGAGGGTATCGGGCCTTGGGATTCCTATTCAGCTTCAATTCGTGAATATGTTCAGGCAGCAAGAGACAAAGGCGCTTTTCCTATCTTGATTACTCCAGTGCAACGTAGAGCTTTTAATGCCGATGGAACTTTAAAACCAACACATGGGGATTATCCTGATGCGATGCGAAAAGTAGCTCAGGAAATGAATGTTCCTTTGGTAGACATTACAAAACTGACTACTACATTATATGAAAGCTGGGGCGATGAGCCTTCCAGAAAAGCATTCGTTCAATATCCTGCGAATACTTTTCCGGGACAAAAAGAAAAATTAGAAGATAACACCCATTTCAATTCTTTTGGAGCCAATGAAATTGCACTTTGTGTAATCAAAGGACTTCGTGATTTAAATAGTCCTTTGGTCCAATATTTCTTAAAAGAAGTGCCTCAATATAATCCTAATCAGCCGAATGCTTTCACAAAATGGACGCTGCCTATGAGTAAGCGTTTTGAAATTGTGAAACCAGACGGAAATTAATTCTATAATCAAATTTTATGTTTTTTAAAAAATCATTACAAGCTGCCTTTGCATTATTCCTACCGTTTTTATGTGTAATAACTGCAAATGCACAACAAACTAAAAAAGTATTTCTTTCGGGAACCGATTTTGAACATCCTGTAAAATGGGATTTTATGGTCACTGGAGGAAACAACAGTAAACAATGGTCTAAAATTAATGTGCCGTCAAACTGGGAACTGGAAGGTTTTGGTGAATACACCTATGGTCGTTGGTACAAAGAATTAAACCAAAAAGAACCAAGTAAAGAAGAAGGTTTCTATAAACATGAATTCCAAATTTCAGCTTCTGATAAAGGCAAAACCATTTATATTGTTTTCGGCGCAGCTATGACTGATACCGAAGTGAAAATCAACGGAAAATCAGCTGGGCAAATTCATCAGGGTGGTTTTTACGAATTCAAATATGATATTTCGTCTTTGTTGAATTATGGTGGAAGCAATGTTTTAGAAGCGCATGTTTCTAAACATTCGGCTAACAATTCAGTAAATGCTGCTGAAAGAAAGGCCGATTGGTGGCTTTTTGGAGGAATTTATCGTCCGGTTTGGCTAGAAATCATGGCAAAAGAAAATATTGCACATGTTGCTGTAGATGCTAAAATGGATGGAACTTTGAATGTACATTTAGATCTTCAGAATATTGCTCAAAAAAGCACGATTACCGCTTCTATTTCGGCTGATGGAAATAATAAAATCATTGGAACACATACTTTTGATGTTAATGCTAAAGAACAGAAAAAAGTCATTAACATGCAGTTTCCAAATATCAAGCCGTGGAGTCCGGAAACGCCTAATTTGTACAATCTAAAATTAGAATTGAAACAAAATAGGAAAACCATTCATGAAATTACAGAACGCATTGGTTTTAGAACCTTAGAATTCATCAAAAAAGACGGAATCTATGTGAACGGAAAAAAGATTATCATGAAAGGAGTTAACCGACATGAAATTTGGCCAGAGTCTGGTAGAAGTACCAGCAAGCGTTTGAGCATCATGGATGTGAATTTGCTAAAAGATATGAATATGAATGCCGTGCGCGGTCATTATCCAGCCGATAGTCATTTTCTACAGGTTTGCGATTCATTAGGGATTTTTGTTTTGGATGAATTAGCAGGTTGGCAAAATTCTTATGATACTGAGACAGGAACTAAATTAGTAACAGAAATGGTAACGCGAGATGTCAATCATGCATCGGTTATTATTTGGGATAATGGAAATGAAGGCGGATGGAATTATAATGTAGACAAGGTTTTCAGCCATTTAGATCCTCAAAAGCGTATTGTAATTCACCCTTGGTCAGACTTTGATGGTTGGGACGCTCATCATTACCCAGCGTATCAAACCGGAATTCATCGATTTGTAAAAGGAGAAAATGTTTTCTTTCCAACGGAATTTATGCACGCTACTTATGATAATGGTGGTGGAGCAGGACTGGAAGATTTTTGGAATCACTTTAAAGAGAGTCCGTTGTTTGCAGGTGGATTTATCTGGGTTTTTTGTGACGAAGCAGTGAAGAGATCTGATTGGACAGGAAAAGAACAATTTGATTCGAAAGGTTCTTTGGCTGCCGATGGAATTCTTGGACCTCACCGTGAAAAAGAAGGCAGTTTTTATGCTATTAAGGAAATTTGGGCGCCAATTCAATTTTCTCCTGTAAGTATTACATCAAAATTTGATGGTACATTTTTTATAAGTAACGATTATATCTTTAGTAATCTGAATACTTGTACAATGGAATACCGAGTAGTTAAGGCGAATAAAGACGCGCTGTATTCTAAAAATGAGAATTCGGTTTTAGATAAAGGAAAAATTGAAATTCCAAGTATTGAACCAGGTGAAAAATCTAAAATAAAAATTCCGGTTTCGGCTAATTTTTTCGAAGGAGACTTGGTCGAAATCACAGCACATGATCAACATGGAAGAGAGATTTACACCTGGACATGGACGATTCACAAAGCAGATTATTTTGCAGAGAAGTTTTTGCAAAAAAATGAAACAAAAGCTAAAGTGAGTATTAAAGATGAAGCGGCTTCAGTTGCATTAATTAGTAAAGATGTTCAGGTTGCATTCGATAAGAAAACAGGAAAAATTATCACAGTTAAAAACAAAAACGGAATTGTTCCTCTAACTAATGGACCTACGCCAATTGGGATGATTGCCGAAGTGAAGAATGTAGAATCGGCTGTAGAAAATAATACGGCTGTACTTACAGTGAATTATAAAGGCGGAATCAAAAAAATCAAATGGACGATGACTGCCGATGGCCGATTGAAAATGGAAATGTTAGCGCTAAAAGATGCAGGTGCTAATAATGGCTTTGATGGCGCTTTTTTCCAGGATAAAGTAGATGCTTTTGGTATCACTTTTGATTTCCCTGAGGAAGGAGTTGAGAGTATGAAATGGTTTGGAAAAGGACCTTATCATGTTTGGAAAAACAGAATACAAGGAACAACTTATGGAGTTTGGGAGAAAGAATACAATCAAACTATTCCGGGAGAAAGTTTTGAAAATATGATTTTGCCAGAGTTTAAAGGTTATCATGCTGATTTTTACGCAGGGGCTTTGAAAGCCAAAGGGAATAATAGTTTCAAAATGTTTTCTGCCTCCGAGAAAGTTTTCTTAAGATTATTTACACCAGATTTACCTAAAAATGCTTTTGAAGGAGCTTATCCACAACCGGCATTCCCGGAAGGAAATATTTCGTTTATGTATGAAATTCCGGCAATGCGGGATTTTAAACCTATCGAGCACCATGGGCCACATAGCCAGCCAGCTAGTATTAGAATTAAAAGTGGTGACGAAGGAATTCAAATGAATTTATGGTTTGATTTTAGATAAAATAGTAATTTATTTTGCCACGAATGCTCGAATGAATTTTTAAAGTATTTATTTTAGATTACACTAATTAATTTCGACAAAGTCGAAATGTGTTTTTGAAAATTGAACATACAGAGATTTATAAGGAATAATTAGTGCATTCGTGGCTAAAAAAATACAGAAGAAATATAACAACAAATAATAAAAAATGAAGATTAATAAATTAATGCTTTTTGTCTTTTTAGCTCTTTTTTTAGTGCAATTTAAAGCTGAGGCACAGCAAAAAATAACAGTATATACAGTAGGAGATTCTACTGTTAAAAATGGTCGCGGCGATGGATCTGGAGGTCTTTGGGGCTGGGGAGATTACATTGGGCAATTTTTAGATTCTACCAAAGTTAGAATTGAAAATCATGCGTTGGGAGGAACAAGTTCCAGATCGTATCAAAATTTAGGATTGTGGGATGCGGTTTATAAAAAACTGAAGAAAGGAGATTATGTTTTAATTCAATGGGGGCATAATGATGATGGACCGCTCAATGATACCATTAGAGCAAGAGGAACTATAAAAGGAATTTCTGAAAAAACAGAAGAAATTGATAATCTGATTACCAAAAAGCGCGAAATTGTACATACTTACGGTTGGTATATTCGAAAAGTAGTCAAAGAAGCTAAAGCAAAAGGAGCGATTCCTATTGTGATGTCGCCAATTCCAAGAAATACCTGGAAAGATGGAAAATTGCCTAGAAACAATACTTCTTATGGATTGTGGGCGAAACAAATTGCCGATCAGGAAAAAGTGGTTTTCATTGATTTGAATGATCGAATGGCTAAAAAATTAGAGCAATTTGGTGAGGCGAAAGTAACAGGAACTTATTTTTATAAAAAGGACCATACCCATCCTTCTGCAAAAGGAGCAGTTGTTGCTGCTACTGCGATAATTGAAGGATTAAAGGTTTCAAAAAGTCCATTGAAGAATTATATTATAGATAATCCAGTAATCAAACTGCCTAGAAAGATCAATGTTTTTTTAATTGGTGATTCGACAATGGCTGACAATACAAATGAAAATGCAATAGGCTGGGGAATGATGGTACCACGTTATTTTGATACTACCAGAGTAAATATTGTAAACAAAGCAAGAGGCGGAAGAAGTTCGCGTACTTTCGAATTTGAAGGCCTTTGGGATAAGGTGAAAAAAGAAATTCAGCCAGAAGATTTTGTTATTATTCAATTTGGGCATAACGATGCCGGGAAAATTGATAGTGAAAAATTCAGGGGTTCTATTAATGGAGTTGGCGAAGAAACACAACAAGTAAACCGTGCCGATAGTTTGATAGAAACCGTTCACACTTATGGTTGGTATTTGAAGAAATTCATTCGTGAAACCAAAGAAAAAGGAGCGACTCCAATTGTGATGAGTTTGACACCAAGAAACGAATGGCCAAATGGAAAAGTAGAACAGAGAGACCAAACCTATATTAAATGGTCGCAACAAGTGGCTGAGGCTGAAAAAGTAGATTACATCAATTTGAGTAAAAAAGTAGCTCAAAAATTTGAAGCTTTAGGACAGGAAAAAGTAAAAGAATTTTATCCAAAAGATCATACACATACAGGAAGAGCAGGCGCTAATATTGTTGCTGAAACTGCTGCTGAAGAACTCAGAAACTTAAAAGGAAGTAAGATTAGAGATTTGGTTTTAACAAAAAAAGAGGTAGATGATCTACCTCCTTTAACTAAATAAATTTTAAGTTTAAATTTTATAAACATGAGATACCGTTATTTAAATGGTATCTCATATTTTTTTTGTCCTTTTGGGTAAATCGCTAATTGGTCAATTACAATTCCGGTTTGATTTACTTCTATCTTAATAGTATGTTTTCCTGTGTTTTCTATTTTTACAGGCAATGTGAAGATCGCTGCATTTCGTAACACATTTGCTTTCCATGCGGCATTTCTATCATAACTATTGAGCTTGAATGTTTCAGAATTTTTTCCATCGAATGTAATAGTTGCCTGATGATCTGAATTGTTAGCATGCGTTGGAATAAAACGAACTTCAATTTCGTATTCACCTGTTTTTTCAGCTTCGAAAGTATAAGTTACCAAAGGTTTTTCAGTTTCAAAATAACTTGATTTTAAAGGAAATAGCGTGATAGCCGCGTTGCTATATCCAAATCCTTCAATTGGTTTCCATTGGTAATTTTTAGCACCTTGATTTGCCGTAAAATCTTTTGCCTGAATTGCGATTAATTCAGTTGAGGTGGTTTTACTTTCTTCAATTTTTGCATTGTTATCATATTTTATTGGATCAAAAACAGGTAATTTTCGTGGAGCCATACTCATCATATTGTTCCACTTTCCATTACTCATTTCGGTATTGTAATACTGAGTCAATTTTTCAATTTGACGGTAACCTTCTTTCGATAAGTTTTCGAATTTTTCTTTTTCTGCTGGATCTTTACTTTCTAAAGATAATTTCCAATATAGAAATTTATGATTGATTGAAGCGGCAGTTTTTACAGGATAAACAACCAGCTGAAACCAGGCATCTTTTCGTTCTTGAGGAATTGAAGCCGACAATTTGTTTACTTTTTCGACTAATTGATCGTACAGTTGAACTCTTCGTTTGGCTTCTTCAGCAGTAAATTCAGATGGTTTAATTTGGGTAGTAGGTTCCGTTTGGCTCCAGCCCATAAATTCTGGCTTTCTTAGCATCGCTAATCGGTAATATTCGCTCATTACATTGCTTACGTCATTAGCAACTGCATCGTTGAATTCTCTTGATGCCCAGGTTGTCAAATGCTCATGGATTCCATCTGGTTTTATCGAATTAATATCCCAGGCTAAATCCATGAAAAATTCTAAATCGTATTCGGCAGGTTTGATATCGCCTACATTTACAATCCACATTTTTTGATCTCCATTGGCGTAAGCCTTTGACATTTCGGACCAAATTAAACCAGGCTGCATAGATGATAACCATAAATAATCATGAGGTCTTCCCCAGTAACTTAAATGATAATAAACACCGCCGCCGCCAATTCTTTTTTGCTCTTTTTCGTCGCTAATTCGTCTGATGTAACCATAGTTGTCATCCGTCCACATTAAGGTAACATCTTCAGGAACTTTAAGTCCTTTATTGTACAATTCTAGAACCTCTTTATACGGAATCATCACTTGTGGTATAGAAGTAATGGGTTTTTTAAATGTTGAAGCCAGCATTTCACGTTGTTTTACAATGACTTTTTCAACCATTTCTTTGGCTTCTTCGGTACTTTTAGCGCCTTCCATTTGGCTGTCATGAACGCCACGAATTCCAAGAGTAAAAGCTGCTTCTGCTTTGCTATCGCGAACTTCATTCAAACGATCTTGCCAATATTTATTGATGTTTTCACTATTGGTAAAATAATTAAAAGCACCCATAGTTTCTTTTTTCCATTCGTCCACATTGTTTCTCAACATCGGTTCAGCGTGCGAAGTTCCTAACAGAATATGGTATTTTTGGGCCATTTCTTTATTGCCTTCAATTTTAAAAAATGCTTTGGTCGATTCGTGCATGGCTGGCCAAATCGTGTTGGCTTTCAAGCGTAATAGCAATTGGAATATCTTTTCATAGGTTTTAGGACCAATGTCTCCGGTTTCTTTTTCGAAAGTTTTAGCTGCCCAGGGTTGCAATCCCCAGTCTTCATCATTTAAGAAGATACCACGAAATTGCACCGAAGGATTCTCTGTAATTCCTTCAGATGGAATGCTAAGAACCAATTTTTGTTTTTTAATATTGTGTACATCAGCCCACCATTTCCATGGTGAAACTCCTAATTTTTCAGCAGTTTCAAAAATTCCATAAACCGTTCCGCGAACATCACTTCCTACAATATACAAATTGTTTTTTTCGGTACTGATGCTGAATTTTTCCCAGGAACCAGATAATCCTTTTTTACTTTTTTTATAGCTTTTAAAACGATTTTCATCTATGTGCCCAATGTAAATTCCTTTTTCATTCGGCGTTTTTTGAGACGTTATAATGTTAGGTTTTTGTCCTGTAATTTCCTGAATGTCGGTAGCCAATTCGTTTACTGCCCAAACCACCAGTGGATCTGCATTTTGATCGATGTAAATGGATGCAACTTCATTTTTATTGGCAATAAGAAAATTGTTGTTCTTGTTTTGGCTCCAAAAAAGCTGTGATGTAAAGACAAATAGCAGTAGAAGTGAATTTTGAATTTTCATTAAATTATTATTGAGGATGATTTTTTTTCTTTTTCAGAAAGCTTATTTCTAAGATTTTATAGCCGTCTAAAATAATACAATTAGTTCGGAATACGAATTTTTTCGAGTTCTTATATCAAATATCTTGCCTAAAAAGTTCCTGTTTTTAGTTACTTTTGGATTTGGATTCCTTTTTATTAGAAGAAAGGAAAATTAATTTTTTAGAGGATGAAGTATATTGTAGTATTGTTTTTTTGTGTTTTTTCGAATGCTGGTTTTGGAACACCAGTAAATTTAGATTTGGTAAAAAAAATAACGGTCGCTCAGGATGGAAGTGGCGATTTTAAAACGGTTCAAGCAGCAATTGATGCAGCCGAAACGGATAAAGGTGCTGTTGAAATTTATATTAAAAAAGGAATTTATAAAGAGAAATTGGTTATTCTGTCATCCAAACCAGGATTGAAATTAGTAGGGGAGAATAAAGAAAATACAATTATTATGTATGATGATTATTCGGGTAAGGCGAATCCAAATTCGAAGCGAAACATTGGAACATCGGATTCCTACACGCTTTTAGTTCGCGCTAATGATGTTCGAATAGAGAACTTAACTATTGAAAATTCCTGGTGCGAAAAAGGTCAGGCAGTTTCTTTACACGTAAAAGGAACTCGTTTTGCAATTAAAAATTCCAGAATTTTAGGATGTCAGGATACCTTGTTGACCGATGGTGATGGAACGTATCAATATTATGAAAATTGTTATATTGATGGAACGACGGATTTTATTTTTGGACCAGCAACGGCAGTTTTTGAAAATTGTATTATTAATAGTAAAAAGGATTCGTATATAACTGCTGCTTCCACACCGGAGAATCTGGATTTTGGTTATGTTTTCCTGAATTGTAAATTGATTGCCGATGCCAATGTAACAAAGGTTTTTTTAGGACGTCCCTGGCGACCTTTTGCAAAAACCGTTTTTTTAGGTTGTAATCTAGGAAGTCATATTTTGCCGGAAGGTTGGAATCCATGGGTAGATGAACGTTTTCCTGATAAAACTAAAACTACTTATTATGCAGAATACAAAAACAAAGGAAAAGGATCAAAAAGAAATAAAAGAGTAGCCTGGTCACATCAATTATCGAAGGAAGAATCCAAAAAATATACTTTGAAAAATATCTTTCCTAAAGATGATTTTTGGAAAAAGATTAAAAAGTAAAAAAAGCCATTTCAATATTATGTTGAAATGGCTTTTAAAATTTATCTTT
>Ga0247814_10000399_pt1 | contig 35316 bp, 34 predicted proteins | sample UWRJL179409R1_FD_179947 | JGI IMG/M metagenome (GOLD analysis project Ga0247814, IMG submission 179947) | Plant litter microbial communities from Arlington Agricultural Research Station in Wisconsin, United States - UWRJ-L179-409R-1 | ecosystem: Environmental > Terrestrial > Plant litter >... | reverse complement strand
CCATCTATGTCTAAAAGTATTAACATGATACAAAAGTAAAGTTTTTTTATTATATACTAAAGTACATGTCTTTTTTTAACTTATTGGTTATCATAACGTTCCGCAAATCTATTTATAGCGTCTTCATCATCATAATCATCATTTGTAAGACTAACTTCGCTCCAAACAAATTCAACTTGATGGGTATAGCACCGCTAACAGTAGTTTCCGGTTTAATTTGCAACAATTTATGACAAATATATCGATGGTGTCCGTCGACAATTCTTCCACTTCTCGTCTTTATTGCGCTAAATGAATTTCCTTGTTGCAACCGTCTGTGAATGCGTTGTATGATAGGAAAGCTAATTTCAATTTGTCCCGGTTGATGATCAAACGTTGCTTCAAGGAGCAACTTTTCAACTTCTTCATATGTAATTTCAATCATAGTACAATATTACAAATAACTAAGCTGAAAAAAAGATGAGAAAAGGGACTTCTGTTAACAGCGATGTAGAAAATGCAATGTTTTTCTTCACATAAAATTTATTTCATAAAGAAAGTTTAATAAAGAGAACTTAGTTTAATTACATTCCCAACTAGCCGTAATCGTAACATCCAGACACGAATTTTATCCATTTGAATAAGAATCCTATTCGTTCAAAATAAACAGTCTATTTGTATTGATAACAAACATTGCTTGTCGAAAATAGAATAAAGACCATCGCAAATAGAATAGACATCGTCCCAAATAGAATATTGATTGTCGAATATAGAATATTGCTTGTCGCAAATAGAACCTTGCTTGTCGCAAATAGAATCTTGCTTGTCGCAAACACAACCTTGCTCCGCGCAAAGCAAACCTTGACCCGCGAAAATAGAAACTTGCTGCGTCAATAACGAAGTGCAATCCGTAAATAAAGAATCGTCAATGTAAATAGGAAATGTAGTCGGGAAAAGTAATTTATGCCGGAAGCATGATCTGGTTCTTAAGCAAATCATCGAAAGTCTCGCGTTCACGAATCAGGATTCCTTTCCCGTCTTTCCAGAGCACTTCCGCCGGTTTGTACCTTGAATTGTAATTGGATGCCATCGAGAAGCAATAAGCACCGGCATTCCTGAAACACAACACATCACCTTCTTTAATTTCCGAAATCTGCCGGTTGTTGGCAAAAGTGTCCGTTTCACAGATATAGCCTACAACCGTATAAAAACGTTCTTTCCCTTTCGGATTGGTAATGTTTTCTATATGGTGCTGTGAGCCGTAAAACATCGGGCGAATCAGGTGGTTGAATCCACTGTCTATTCCGGCAAAAACCGTAGACGTTGTTTGTTTGACCACATTGACTTGTGCAAGAAAGAAACCAGCTTCGCTTACCAGGAATTTTCCGGGTTCAAAAGCGAGCGTCAATGGCCGGCCGTATTCTTTTTCGAAAGCATTGAAGCGTTTGCTTAATTTCTTGCCAAATTCCTCAATGTTGGTTTCAATATCGCCTTTTTTATAAGGCACTTTAAATCCGCTTCCAAAATCAAGAAAATCGAGCGTTTTAAAATGCGTCGCTGCCTCAAACAATATTTCTGCGGCATATAGGAAAACCTCGATATCAAGAATGTCAGAACCCGTATGCATGTGAATTCCGTTGATGTGCATACCTGTATTTTCAACAATCCTGAGCAAATGCGGCATTTGGTGTATGGAAATGCCAAATTTACTGTCAATGTGGCCTACAGAAATATTGGTGTTTCCGCCTGCCATTACATGCGGATTAATACGGATGCAAACCGGAATCGAAGGATGCTTGGTTCCGAAATGCTCCAATACCGAAAGATTATCAATATTAATCTGTACGCCCAACTGCGCCACTTCTTCAATTTCTTCAAAAGAAACACCGTTGGGCGTATAAATAATCCGATCGGGAGAAAAACCGGCATGGAGTCCGAGCTGCACTTCCTGTATCGAAACCGTATCCAGATTGGAACCAATTTGTTTCAGCAGCTGCAAAATAGCCACATTTGATAATGCCTTAACCGCATAATTGATGCGCAGCCGTTCTACCTTTGAAAAAGCCGACGTTAAGCGTTCGTATTGCGATTTGATCTTCTCCGCGTCATAAACATATAACGGACTCCCGAATTGGGTAGCTAAATCAACTAATTCTTTTGGCTGCATGGTTTACTGTTTTGCACAAAACTATCAATCTTTGCAGGGTAATGCAAGGAAAAGATAAAAGTTTTGCACTATATCGATATCGGAAGAAGGCTTTAAAGCTAATTGTAAAGAGTTTGCTTTCAACGGATAAACTACTACTTACCATATATGCAGCCTTTCATTTACTTGATTTGAAAGCCTAAAAAAGGAAGAGCAAACAGCAGGATAATTGCTTCAAACAAATCTATCAATTCCTTTCGTTCATTAGACGGAAATTATTATTTTTGTTGCACTTTAAAAAAGTCAAATTACAACAACATGGATATACACGAATACCAGGGAAAAGAAATACTAGCCAGCTATGGCGTGAAAGTACAGCGCGGATATGTTGCTAACAATCCTCAGGAAGCTGTGGCGGCCGCAAAACAACTGACTGCTGAAACGGGAACGGGATGGCATGTGATTAAGGCGCAGGTTCACGCTGGCGGAAGAGGTAAAGGCGGAGGTGTTAAACTGGCCAAAAATCTGCAGCAGGTTGAAGAACTGGCAGAGCAGATCATCGGTATGCAGCTGATTACTCCTCAAACATCCGCAGAAGGTAAAAAAGTACACAAAGTATTGATCGCTGAAGATGTATATTACCCGGGAGAAAGTGAAACATCTGAGTTTTATATGTCGGTACTGTTAAACAGAGGCAAAGGCCGCAACATGATCATGTATTCTACCGAAGGCGGAATGGACATTGAAGAAGTCGCAGAACACACGCCGCATCTCATCTTTACCGAAGAAATTGATCCTGCTGTAGGATTGCAGGGTTTCCAGGCCAGAAGAATAGCTTTTAATTTAGGATTATCAGGTGCAGCGTTCAAAGAAATGACGCAGTTTGTTCCTGCTTTGTATAACGCTTACATCGGATGCGATGCCACAATGTTTGAAATCAATCCGGTTCTTAAAACATCCGATAACAAGATCATTGCAGTAGACGCTAAAGTAAATTTAGATGATAACGCCTTGTACCGCCATCCAAAATATGCAGAAATGCGTGACATCCGTGAAGAAAACGCAATTGAAGTAGAAGCAAAGGCTGCTGGTTTAAACTATGTAGATCTTGATGGTACGGTTGGCTGTATGGTAAATGGTGCCGGATTAGCGATGGCTACCATGGATTTGATCAAATATGCGGGCTACGAACCTGCGAATTTCCTTGACGTTGGCGGAACTGCCGATGCTAAACGTGTTGAACTGGCTTTCCGTATCATATTGAAAGATCCAAACGTAAAAGCGATACTTATCAATATTTTCGGCGGAATTGTACGTTGTGACAGGGTTGCCCAGGGTGTTGTCGATGCTTATAAAAACATGGGAGATGCGATTAAAGTACCGATCATTGTACGTTTGCAGGGAACCAACGCTGAAATAGCAAAAGAATTAATAGATAATTCAGGCATGCCTATCCTTTCTGCTGTAGAATTTCAGGAAGCTGCAGATCAGGTAAAAGCGGCACTGAATTAAAATATATAAAAATGTATTGGTTATAGTGTTCAAAATTGTTACTGATACTTTGCATATAAGAAATCCCGGTTCATGCCGGGATTTTTTTGTTATATAGACTGCTCCGTGTAAGTGCTGTTTTCTTTAGCCAATCACTGACAATCCACTATTTATTCTTGCCATTCTTAAACTGCACTTTTTCTACAACTTGGATCTTTGCAGGTTTTTTATCGCGGGATTTGGCATTCGAAGCAGGTTTGGTTCCGCCGGAAGGCTTTTTATAATCTGTTTTGGGTTTTCCCGTGGCGCCAGCTTTGGTTCCAATATCTTTCGGAAAACGTTCCGCTTTCGCTGGAATTTCTGCCCTGTGCTTCGCGAGTACGTCGTTGGGATTCTTCGGGTCATCTTTGGTACCACGCAGGTGAATTACAAGTCCGTTGAGGAAATTACGCAATACCTGATCACCACATTCCATATAATTAGGATGGTCCTGACTGCGGAAAAGGTTGCCTATTTCTCCCTTTGACATCCTGAAATCTACCAGTTCGAGAATTTCCACAATCTGGTCATCACGCAGCATCAGTGCTACGCGGAGTTTTTTGAATATATCGTTATTGTTCATTGCTAAAGCTTTAGAAAGTAGGAATTATTTGAGCCAAAGATACGCATTTACAAAACCATCACGCCATAATTTTTCATTGTGTTTTCCGCCTTTTACGATTACTTTTTGAGTAAGGTGTTTGTTATCACCGCGTTTAATCGAAAGCAATTGTTCCATATTATTAAGATCCCTGACCATATCTTCATCGCCTTCATCATCTCCGCAGAGGAAATAAATTTTGGCCTTGATTTTTTTGCTGTTTTCCGTTAGTCCGAAAATCTCTTTCCTGTTGAACCAGAATGCCGGAGAAAATATCCCGGCTTTTCCAAAAACGTTCGGGTACTTTAAGAGGGAATAATAGGAAATGAGTCCGCCCAATGAACTTCCCATTATCGTAGTGTTTTTCACATTATTTTTAGTACGGTAATTTTTATCAATTTCAGGCTTAAGTGTTTTTACAATAAAATCGAGGTAAGCGTCACCATTTCCGCCGCCGTGTTTTTCATGTTTATAAGGTGTCAGTTCAGCTATTCGCTGGTCTCCGCCGTGCTCAATTCCTACAACTATTACCTGCGCGTTCAGGCTGTCTAATTTTTCATCAACGTTCCATTCGCCTATATAGGAAGTTTTTGCATCAAATACATTTTGTGCGTCATGCATATAAAGCACAGGATATTTTTTATTTGAGGAGGCATATCCTTTGGGAAGATACAGCCAGATTTTTTTTGTGTCATGGAGTTGCGGCGCATCAACCGTAAAAGTACTTACCTGCGGAGAAGCTGTACTTTGCTGCTGTGCGTTTACAGCATAAAAACAAAATAAAAAGAAGATGTAATGAAAGCATTTCATAATGGCTAATTCAAAAGAAATTTGGTAAACGGTATTTTTGCATCCAATGCCTTGACTAAAAACTCTTTCTTCCCGCCATTGACGATCCACATTTCAATTTTATGGTCTCTGCAAATGGTTGCCGCCTGGATTTTTGAAGACATTCCGCCGGTTCCCAATGAAGATTGTTTTTCCTGGGCATAACTCATTATAGTTTCGAGGTCGGATACATCAGTGATTAATTTTGCATCTGGATTTAAATGCGGATTACTGTCATACAATCCGTCAATATCTGATGCAATCACCAATAAATCGGCAGAAACCACTACACTCACCAATGCAGAAAGCTTGTCATTGTCTCCCAATATTATTTCTTCGATCGCTACGGTATCATTTTCATTCACAATGGGAATATAATTGTTCTGAAGCAATACATCGATAGTATTATTGGTGTTCACCTGCGCGGATTTATTTTCAAAATCCCTGTATGACATCAGGCATTGTGCTACAGACAATCCAAAACTGCCAAATACTTCATCATATATTTTCATCAGTTTCGGCTGGCCAATCGCTGCCATTGCCTGCTTTGATTCTACAGTAACATTATAATCTTTAATTTCAATAAATTGTTTGGCTGCTGCAATTGCTCCCGATGACACAATGATAACATCATATTTATTTTTTAACGTAACAATTTGCCTGGCCAGGTCTTCAAGTTTGCCGTACGAAATACGGTTGGAACCTTGTGTTAATGTAGAAGTGCCTATCTTTAAGACTATTTTCTTTTTCATCTGAATATTTATTTTCTTATTTGTCCGCTTCCCTGGATGAACCATTTGTTGGTTACCAATTGCCCAACGCCAACTGGTCCGCGAAAATGCATCTTTTGTGTGCTGATGGCAATCTCGGAGCCAAACCCAAACTGGCCACCATCCGTAAATCGTGTAGAAGCATTATGGTAGACCGCGGCACAATCTACCTGCATCTGAAAATGTTTTGCCTTGTCTGTATTGGAAGTTATAATACTGGCAGAGTGGCCACCGGAATGAGTATTGATGAGGGAAATCGATTCTTCCAGATTGTCCACCATGGCAATATAAATTTTGGAAGCCAGAAATTCTTCCCATAAAATGGTCGCACTTTCATCGATAGTAATATTGGTGTCTATTGCGTTCACTTGGCTGTTGCCAAAAACGGAAATATTGTTTTTGGTTAACTGCTGATGCAAATCGGTAATCTTAGTTTTTACATCGGTAATATTCTTATTGATCAATACCTTATCAATGGCATTACAGACACTAATGCGCTCTTTTCCGTTTAAAATAATAGCAACAGCCATATCAAAATCGGATTCATCATCGATGTAAACAAAATTATTACCGCGGCCGCTAATAATCATCGGAATGGAAGAATGCTGTTTGACAAAGTTGATTAAAGCATCACCGCCTCTGGGAATGATTAAGTCGATTTTTTGCGTATTGTCTTTAATGAGTTGCTGGGTAGCTTCTCTTGAAATATCTAAATAAGTTACATAATCAGAATCGCAGCCATTCGCTTCTAAAGCTTTTTTCCAAAGACTAACTAAAAACAAATTGGTAATTCTGGCTTCTTTGCCACCTTTTAAAATGATTTTATTTCCGGATTTGAATGCGGCTACTGCAGCTTCAATCGTCACATCAGGCCTGGATTCGTAAATGATCAGTATTTTGCCGAAAGGCACGGTTTTGTTTTCGATGATAATGCCATTTTCCTGAATATGCCGGTACAAAACAACACCTTCCGGATCTTCGATTTGTATTACGTCTTCAACAGATCGGATCATTCCATCGACTTTTTGATCGTTGACTTTTAATCGGTCGATAATGGATTCATCTTTCGACTGGCACAATAAAAGATCTTCCTTATTTGCTGCTATAATTTGCTGCTTATTTTCTAAAATTAAGGCGGCCAGCGATTGTAAAACCTTATTTTTAACTGTTACGTCCATATTTCCTATTTATTGGATTTGTGATTTCCGGATTTAATTATCACTCAATCCCTGAATTATTTTAATCGTTCTGTAAATTGCCTGTAAAAAATCAGATATACTTCAGCAAAAATGCAGGCTTTGTTACCAAAATTATTAAATTTGAAAATTGACGAGTCCGTTTTTTTTTGAAGGATTTTTAAGACGGAAACAAATGTAAGAAATATTTAGGAGTAGGAAAGTGGAGAAATGCCAAAAATAAAAACACATAAGAGGAATTAATACCACAAAATTCAATGGACAGTTACGAAGATAAAATACATTTATTAGCCGAAATGGTCGCCTTTTCTGTAGTCGATGGAAAACTGCATGAAAGGGAAATGCAATTCCTCAGGATTGTTGCCGCCGAACTCAGAATTCCTAAAGATGCACTCAACCAGCTTTTTCATCAGGAGCACAATAAGCCTTTAATAAAAAGGGAATTACACCGCATCCATCAATTTTACAGGCTTGCCTTATTGATGCATTGTGATGGCATTTTACATGAAAGGGAAAAAATAGCCGTGAACGAAATCGGTATTAATATGGGACTGAATCCATTTGCCATGCGGCGTGTACTTAAAGCAATGGAACTGTCGCCAACCGGAATCATTTCACCGGAATTCATCTTGGAAGTTTTTCAGGAACAGCAAAACTAACATTATTTAGTTTATTCATTAAGTATTGTTGTATAATATACGTGGCTATAATGATGCGTATATGGATCAGATAATATTTTATTTTGCCCATATAAATAAATAGCCATAGCTTTATATCTCTTGTATTCACTGTCATTTTTTAAAGCCAAATATACTTTTGCCGCATAATAAGCATTCTCAGCAAAATCGTTAATTGTAGTTTGTTTTTCAAAAGCCTGTAAAGCCTTATCGTAATTTTTGTTTTCATAATAAGTTACGCCCAACTGGTAATAATCATACAATCCTGGAGCGTAACTGTCAGTAACCAGATGGCTGATAAATATTGAAATGGCTTTCTCTTTCTGATTGAGAGCACTATAACACATCGCTTTGGTAATATTGAGGTGATAATCTCCATTGATGCCATATCCTATATCATAATCAGAAAGGTTATCGAGTTTTTCAATATCGGCAATAGCGCCTTTATAATCTCTGAAAAATTGAAAACGACACCAAGCACGATATCCTAAATTCCCTGAAATATCATACTCGACAGCCTTATCGATGAGTCTTTTCCATGTGAGGAAATCACCGCTTTTCAAATAAGCAGTAGACTTTTCCCTGTAGGCATACGCGAAATGTGGACAAATTTCTAAAGCCTCATCATATTTTTCCTGAAATTCGCGGCGAAATTGATAATGCTTGTTTTCAATGTTTTCTACTAACATACAGGCTTTATACTGTAAAGTATCGCCTTCATATAGAAAGGCATTACAATTGGGCTGAGCATAAAACCAAAACGGGAAAAGTGTAAGAAGTAATTTTTTCAAGGCAGTATCTCTTTTAATTGTCCATTTTCAATTTTAAAAATGAGGTATTGATAGTAGTCAATAGCCTGGTCTCCATATTTTTTTATTTTCCATCCTTTTAGGGTTCTGGTAATATCAATCAGTTGATTGGTTATCGTCTGTGGAAATATTTTATCGTGGTATTCATCGTCCATCGCTATCAATCTGAAACGATCGGTTGCACCTTTACAATTCACTACAAAACGAATTCGGATTAAACCATTCTCGTTTTCCAACAAGACTGATTTGAATTTTTGCGCAAATTCCTTTTCAATAGCCAGTTTATCACCATCATATTCCAATCCGCCTGAATTGTTAAAGTATTGGAAAATATGCTTTTCATAACACAATTCGAAATTTTCATTATCGGTTGCTTTATTGAAAGCAATATCGCCAACACTGTCAGGATAAAGTGATTTAGAAGATTTTGTTTGCTGGCAAAAGGAAACCAATGGAATTAATAATAGCGTGAAAAGGATTCTTTGCTTTACAACCATATTTTAGCAGTTTTTAGAAATGGGAAATTAGATAGATAAAGGTTAGACTTTCTCCTGCAAAGCTTTAATCTCATCCCGCAGTTTTGCCGCTTGCATAAAATCAAGGTCTTTTGCCGCTTTTTCCATCGCTTTTCGCTTTTCGCGGATGCGTTTCTCGATTTCAGGTTTGGTCAGGTATTCCGCAACGGGTTCTGCAGCTTTTGAAAGGGTGTAACCCAATTCCTGGTCAATCAGCGGAATTTTAGTAAAAGCACTTTCTATCTTTTTATTCAATGCCTGCGGAACCAGATTATTTTCTGTATTGTAATTGCTTTGTTTTGTCCTTCGATAATCAGTGTCGTCAATCGCTTTTTGCATACTTGCCGTAATTTTATCAGCATACATGATCGCTTTTCCGTTGAGGTTTCTTGCGGCACGGCCAATTGTCTGGATGAGTGACCGATGGTTTCTCAGGAATCCTTCTTTGTCCGCGTCTAAAATAGCGACTAATGAAACTTCAGGCAAATCAAGTCCTTCCCGCAGCAAATTAACGCCGATCAGTACGTCAAATATTCCCTTTCGCAAATCCTGCATGATTTCAATACGTTCCAAAGTATCTACTTCTGAATGGATGTAACGGCAGCGGATGTTGACTTTCGTTAAGTATTTTGCAAGCTCTTCGGCCATTCTTTTGGTTAAGGTGGTAACGAGTACGCGTTCATCAAGTTCGGCTCGCACCTGAATCTCTTCGATAAGGTCATCGATCTGGTTGAGGCTTGGTCGGACTTCAATAATCGGATCCAGCAATCCTGTGGGACGAATGACTTGTTCTACGTAGACGCCATCCGATTTTTCCAATTCATAATCTGCCGGTGTGGCAGATACATAAATCACCTGGTTCTGCATCGCTTCCCATTCTTCAAACTTCAACGGACGGTTGTCCATTGCGGCTGGTAAACGAAAACCATATTCTACCAGATTTTCTTTACGGCTGCGGTCTCCGCCATACATCGCATGAACTTGTGAAGCCGTTACGTGGCTTTCATCAACGACCATCAGGTAATCTTTCGGGAAATAATCAAGCAGGCAAAACGGACGTGTTCCGGGCAAACGGCCATCGAGATAGCGGGAATAATTTTCGATTCCGGAGCAGTAACCCAATTCGCGGATCATCTCCAAATCAAAATTAGTGCGTTCCTCAAGCCGCTTGGCTTCGAGATTTTTTCCTATTTCATTAAAGTAAGTGACTTGCTTCACCAAATCCTGCTGGATTTCCCAAATGGCATTTTGCAATACGTCTGGCGAAGTCACAAACATATTGGCCGGATAAATCGTCAGCTGCCTGAATTTCTCAATCACCTTTGAACTCTTGATTTCAAAACTTTCAATGTCTTCAATTTCATCGCCAAAGAAATGAATCCGGTACGCATCATCCGCATAACTCGGATAAACATCTACAGTATCACCTTTGATCCTGAAACTTCCCGGTGTGAAATCGGCTTCGGTTCTGGAATAAAGACTCTGAACGAGCTGGTGCAATAATTTGGTTCTGGATATAACCTGACCTTTTGCGACAGGAATAATATTTTTTTGGAATTCAATCGGGTTACCAATACCGTACAGGCACGAAACCGAAGCCACTACGAGTATGTCGCGCCGTCCCGAAAGGAGCGAAGCCGTAGTGCTCATTCGCATTTTTTCGAGCTCTTCATTGATGGATAAATCTTTTTCAATAAAAACACCAGTTACAGGCATAAATGCTTCCGGTTGGTAATAATCGTAATAAGATACAAAATATTCAACGGCATTGTTGGGGAAAAACTGCTTGAATTCTGAATACAACTGCGCCGCTAAAGTTTTATTGTGCGCGAGGACTAAAGTAGGACGTTGTACTTCCTGGATTACATTGGCAACCGTAAATGTCTTTCCCGATCCCGTGACACCAAGAAGTGTCTGGAATTTATCGGCAACTCTTATGCCTTGTGCCAGTTTTTGTATTGCCTGTGGCTGATCGCCTTTGGGTTGGTAATCGGATACGACCTGAAAATCCATATTTTGTAGTTTCTAAGACGTAAAGTTACAAAGTAAAACAAGAAATTAAGTTGGGGAAAACTTAAAACTTCCAATCTTTTTGCTGTGACTGACTCATGAATGTCCAGGCCACAATCCGACTCGTTTTTTGTCCCTGAGCCATGTCGATCGTTTTTATTTCTACAGCATTTACTTTACCGAGTGTCTTATAAATGGAAACAAGATTGTCTTTTTTGGAAACCAATGTAGTAAACCACAAGACCTGTTTGGCATATTTTACGCTTTCATAAATCATTTGGGTGATAAAACCAATTTCACCTCCGTCACACCATAGTTCGGCACTTTGCCCTCCAAAATTAAGAACCGGTTTCGTCGTTCTTGTGTTTTGCAGATTGTTGACTTTTCGGATTGAACTTTTGGTTGCTTCCTGCGCAGAGCTATGAAAAGGCGGATTGCAGATGGTAAACGTAAAGTGGTCTTCGGGCGTGATGATATTTTTAAAGATGTAACGCGGTTCTACCTGAAGCTGCAAACTAATTGCATCCATAAGCTGCGGATTTTCCGAAATAATTATTTTGCAATTTTGCAATGCTTTTTCATCGATATCTGTTCCAACAAAACTCCAGCCATATTCAGCATTTCCGATAATGGGATAAATGCAGTTGGCTCCGATACCAACATCCAATGCCTGAAGAGTTTCACCTTCCGGAATGGTTGCATTGTTGCTATTCGCCAATAAATCAGCAATATAATGGATATAATCAGCCCTGCCGGGAATTGGCGGACATAAATAGGCAGGCGGAATGTCCCAATATTTCACCCCGTAAAAAGCCATCAGCAACGCTTTGTTCAACGCTTTTACGGCAGACGGATTACTAAAGTCGATTGTTTGGGTGTTATGCTCATTGGTAAAAACAAAGCTTTCCAGTTCAGGAGAAACTTTTATTAAAGCATCGAAATCATAACCGGAACGGTGTTTGTTCCTGATGTGCAGGTTGTTTTTTTCGGAAGGGTTTCTGGGTTTCATCACGGCAAATATAAGCAATTCCGTTAGGCAAGCACGGAATTGATTTTGGCGTATTGCAGCAGCATGATGGTTTTGGCATCTTTTATTTCACCATTGGCTATCATTTGCAGTGCCTCTTCAAAAGGAATCTCCAGTACTTCAATATTTTCCTGCTCTTCATCGAGTCCGCCGCCGTCATTAACTTTCATGTCATTCGTATATTCGCCAACAAAAAAATGCAGTATTTCTGTTACTGAACCCGGCGACATATAAACTTCAAATATTTTTTTGACATCTTTAATTGCATATCCTGTTTCTTCTTCGGTTTCCCTGCGGATGCATTCTTCGGCATTTTCGGTATCGAGCAATCCGGCGCAGGCTTCAATCATCATTCCGGATTGATTTCCATTCAGATAAGTAGGCATCCGAAACTGGCGCGTTAAAATAACATTTTTGGTTGTTTTGTTGTAAAGAAGGATAGCGGCACCATTGCCACGGTCATACGCTTCGCGGGATTGCGTTTCAGTCGTACCATCCTTTTTTTCGTACTCGTAAGTGATTTTGCGAAGCGTATACCAATTGTCAGAAAGAATCTGGTTTTGAGTAATTTTGATTTTCGGGTTGTTCATAAAGGGCGGTTTTATAATGGCATAACGTTGTTGTTCTGTGAAAATTGCAGTAAATTTAAATGATAAAAAAATGATAAAAGCCTTTGTCCTGCCATTTAATGCATTAATTTTATGCGCTTTGAAATACACCGCGACGCATGAAATGGATTTTTTTATTTATCGGATGTCTTACAATATCGCTTGTTCAGGCGCAGGGCGAATTTCTGAACAAATCCAATTCGATTGCGCCTATTGGAAGCGGAATGAACATTACGGCAGAAAAGAAAACGGCACCATCTGTATTTACACCAAAGGTAAAACTTCCCGAAGCTACAAAATCCAAATCAATTCTCGAAGACAAAAGAGCACAGTTCATGAATATGAATGATTTTGCGAATCCCGGAGATCCTCTGAAAAGCAGATTGAACAAAAGCGATACAGCATATAATCCGAATTACGTAAATAAGAACATGGATTTTGGCATGTATAAGACCAAATCTGAATTTGTGACCATCTGTTACCGCGATTTTAGTGCTCCCGATGGCGACATGGTTCGTATTTTTACACAAGACATGATGCTCGTTCCGATGGCCATACTCGATAATGAATGTAAGTATATGAAACTGAATTTAATTAAAGGTGCCAATATTATTAATTTTGAGGCTTTAAATGAAGGTTCTTCTTATCCTAATACAGGAGAATTACAGATTTTCGATGAAACCGGAAAAGTTATTACGTCCAACCAATGGGGATTGGAGAGTGGTTATAAAGGCGTTGTGACTATCTATAAAGAATAGTTTTCAGGACATTTTAAGTTTGCAAAAGTGTCAGATGCAACTCAATCAGTGCATTCCATCATCAGCAAATCACCATCTTCGTGTATGATTTCTACCATTCCGTCATTCGCAACCTGATTGCTGTTGCCGCTTCGGTATCCCATCATTAAAGTGTCATTTTCGAGTTCGTAGACTAAATTTTTCGTCGAAATCCCTGAAACTGTTCCGATTGGAATTAAAGATATTAACGTTTTGGCCGTATACCATTTTTGGTAATGTCGGGGTAAGGTAAAAACTTTAGAATAATCGTCGATCACTACAATTTTAAGTTTCTCTCTGTAACGTATGATATTTGTAAGGTTTGTGATGGTATGGTCGGCACGTTTACCGGTTGCCCAAATCACATTAACTGCCGGAATTTTTCTTTCTATCAGATAATCAAATGCTTTCTCCAGGTCGGTTTTTTCCTGATCCGGTGTGTAGATGACTTCAATCGGGTATTGCAGTTGTAAGAATTCATTCGGATCAAAGCCATTATCAAAATCTCCTAAAAGAACATCGACCTTGATATTCATCGCTATTACTCTTTCAATTGCTGAATCCAACACGATAACCAACGGCGACCATTCAAGCAACTGACCCATTAATTCTTCCTGACAGGCAGCGCCATTAGCAATAATTAATGCCGGTTCCTGATCGTCACGAACTATATGGTGGGAAGACATATTTTACAGTTTTAGCAAATATAAAAAAGGAATCAGGATTATGGACAATTAATTGACGACATAAATCGCACGATCTACTTCGGAAATACTGAAATAGCCCAAAATGAAATTATCTGGTTGGGTAGTATTAACAATATTGCCTCTCAATGCCGCTGAAGGTGTTGAAAACGGACCGCCGCCACCGCCGGCAATTCCGGTTAATATTGTCATATAATTAAAATACTGTTCTGAAATACCATACAACCTGACTTCAATAACATTTCCCGGTTTTGTATCTTCATTGAGATAGAGATCAAAAACCTGATTGCCCTGAAAAAATTCATCACTTGTTACAGAGTATTCCGGTATGGCCTGTATGCTGCTTTGTGTTCTGCTCATGTAAAAATCGGTTGTATTTCCGGGATCTGTGAAAAAGGTCTTGATGTCTATACGGTTTTCTTCACTTCCAATTCCGGGAGAAGTTTCCTGTTCTATCTTATCGATTGCAGGAACACTTCTCATGGTTTCTGTAGCTGTTAAGGTCTGACCATTGTACAGAATCGTCAAGGTATAAGTTTCTCCAATTTCAGGAATAAAACCGCTACAAACGTATTCGCCAGTTCCCGGCGTTTCAGTAAATACAAATACAGTTCCGAGGCTATTGGCAACCGTTACTGTCGCTCCGGAAATAGTCGGGATTACATAAGAAAAATAGCCTGTAGTGGTTGTTAATTTTATTTTCTGCTCATTTCCGGCTGTGCCTTTTTCCCAATTGATGGAAGCATCGACGACTAATTTTGGAGCTGCAGTATCAAGATCAACACTAACTGGCGTTTCGCAACCGGTAAATACCGTAATACAACACATGAATAAAAGGATTTTTATCGTCTTCATCATTTTAGAATTTAAAATTATAACTTACACCAGGAACCATCCCAAAAATAGATAACCGGAGTGCTTCATTGCCACCGGTTTTTGCATTTTGGCTAAAGCTGATAGATGCGGCGTTCTGGCGGTTGTAAATATTATAGATACTGAAAACCCATTCGCCCTGCCATTTTCTGCCGATATTTTTCCTCGGTGTTAATGTAGCGGAAACATCGAGATGGTGATAAGCCGGAAGTCGGTTTTCATTACGTAATCCGTAGCTCGGAATAGTAATATCCAAATATTCATACCGTGAGTTAGGATAGGTAACCGGCTGTCCGGATTGCAATGCAAAATTGCCTCCGAATGTCCATTTATCAGTCAATTTATACGAAGCGGTTACTGCAATGTTGTGGAGTTTGTCATAGACAGAACTGTACCAATTGCCGTTATTGATTCCTGTTTCATAAGCGTTTCTACCAGGTGTTTGCTGTTCCGATTTGGATAAGGTATAAGAAATCCATCCGTTGAGTTTCCCTTCATTCTTGCGCAGCATCAATTCGAGGCCATAAGAACGCAATTGCCCGTTCAATAATACTTGTTCGATGGCATCATTGGCAATCAGATCGGCGCCATCGATATAATCGAGACGGTTATTTACCTTTTTGTAAAACACTTCGGCTTCGAGGGAATACATGTCATCTTTCAGGTTTTGGAAATAACCCAAAGCGACCTGATCAGCAATCTGTGGTTTGATGAACTGGTCGCTTGGCGTCCAAATATCGAGTGGAGTAGGAGAAGAAGTATTTGAAATAAGCTGCAGGTATTGTACCATGCGGTTGTAGCTCACTTTTACCGATTTGTCATCACTGAATTGATAGGCAACAGCAGCCCTCGGTTCAAAATTATTAAAATCGGCAATGGTTTTGTTGTTTCCATAAAACACGCTGCCTGTTGGTTTTGCTTTTTCGTAAATCTGGAATTGTGTATTAAAAACTACAGGTAAGTCATTCGCATAAATATTTACATTGGATTGCCCCAGACGATAGAATAAACTGTAACGGAGACCATATGAAAGTGATATTTTTTTTGAAATGTTGTGTTCTGCTTCAATATATACAGCAGGTTCCAATGCATGTTTTTTCTCGAGTTGGTCGTAATTGATTCCGGAGTCAGCATCAGAAGGCGTTAATGTTCCCGGATTGAAATCGTAGTAAATGGCATTGATTCCGTAATTGAGCTTGAAATTGTCGCTGATGTAATTTTTGAAATCATATTTGATATTGTAATTTTTAATTCCGGAATCCCATTTGAAACCGATAAAATCCAAATCCAAACCATAATAATAATCACTGTATATCAGCGACAGGTTTGAAAACAATTTATCAGAAAACAAATGGTTCCATCGCAAATTGAGGGTCGAATTTCCATAAATATTAGAGAACTGTTTGTCGAGACTAAACAAATCCCGACCGAAATAACCTGAGAGATAAATGCTATTGTTAGGGTCAAGTTTGTAACTGAACTTGGCATTCAGGTCATAAAAATAAGCCACATTCTTATTGTCGGATAATTTTAAAAACAAATGCGCATAGGAAGCGCGTCCGCCAACCAGAAATGATCCTTTGTCTTTAACAATCGGGCCTTCTGCGAGCAATCGGCTGGAAATTAATCCGATGCCACCATTCATGTGAAAACCTTTGCTGCTGCCGTCTTTCTGATATATGTCGAGCACTGAAGAAGCCCTTCCGCCGTAACGCGCGGGAATTCCGCCTTTGTATAATTTAAGGTCTTTGATCGCATCGGGATTGAAAACAGAGAAAAATCCGAAGACATGCGAAGAATTGAAAATGTTAGCCTCATCGAGAAGAATCAGATTTTGGTCTGCACCACCGCCACGCACATTAAATCCTGAAGCGCCTTCGCCTGCATTGGTAACGCCTGGAAGCAGCAAAATCGATTTCAATACATCTACTTCTCCTAAAACCACCGGCATCTTTTTGATGGCACCGATGGAAAGTTTGTTGACGCTCATTTCGGCTTTCCGGATATTTGTGGCTTTCCGGTTATCGGTAATGACTACTTCCTGAAGTTGTTCTTCAGTTCCCGACAGGCTGTAATTGGTTTTGGTATTTTTATCGAGGCTGATTTTCTGTTCAACGATGCCAAAGCCTACACTGCTAATTTCGAGGGTGTAATTTCCTTTCGGGACAGTAATCGAATAAAATCCATATTCATTAGTGGTTGTTCCGGTTTTTAATTCAGCAATGTAGACATTGACACCGATAAGTGTTTCGTTACTTTTTGAATCGGTTATCGTCCCGCTTATGGTAAATTTTTCCTGGGAAAAAACAATATTGAAAATAAGCAAGAGGGCGAAAGTCAGGAAACAACGGAACTTTGAAACCATATATAGTTATATATTTTAACAGATTATTTAGGCGTATAAAAGTAGCCATTGCTAAGCAAGAGGTTGTTAAAAAAATGTTATTATAATACACTTGGACCTGCTATCTTTTGATAGAAAAATGCCCTTTGTATTCTTTTCCGTTTTCGAGGGTCATGCGGTACCAATAATCGGAAGCGGGAAGCGGCTGACCGTTAAAAGTGCCATTCCATTCAGGATTGTTTTTATTGAGCTGAGTAATAAGTTTTCCAAAGCGGTCAAAAATTGTAAATGTAGCGTTGGGTATTGAAGAAAGTCCGCGGATGATTAATTTGTCGCTATAACCGTCACCATTTGGCGTAAAAAACCTTGGAAAAACAAGATTAAGGAATTCTTCGGAATTACTGCCACAGCCTAGTTTATCGCGAACATAGGCCGTATTAATGCCTCCGATAACATTGGCGAAAAAGTTGGAATCCTGGAAGTGAATACCATCTATAGAAAATTCATCGTTTCCTGCAATGGTTGTAATGATGGTTACATTTCCGTCATTGGTATCGATGTGGGAAATTACCGGAATACTGTTTTCAATGACAGTGATTGTTTTGATATTGTCGCAACCATCCGGACTAGTTACTGTTACGGTATAAATTCCGCCAACACGTGTTTCGATGGTTTTTGTGATGGCACCTGTCGACCAATCATAATCTACATTGTTTACTCCCGCATCGAGTGTAATCAGTTGATTCTCACAAATGGTAAATGTTTCATCGGTTACTAATGGCTGCTGGTTGATAGTAAGTCGCAGCGCAGTTCTTGAAATGCTTTTGCAATCTTTATTTGGGATTATTGCTTCGGCATAATATATTCCTGCTGCTGTAGGTGTAAAAGTCACGGAATTGGTTAATAATAAATTGCCACCAGTAGGAGCATCGTACCAATCTATGGCAGTTCCAGGATCAGTAGTGACTGTAAAAGCCGGAATTGATTCGTCACTGCAGATTGTAAAATCTCCATTTCCTGACGGGATATTTGGTTTCGGAATAATGGCAATACTAAAGATCTCTGAAACAGTAAGGCAAAATGGATTCGCCAAATTCGCTGCATCCTGCGCTACTTTTACCCTGAATGATTTTGTAGTGGTTAAATTTGAGACATTATAATTGGTTGTATTCTGACCCGGAATATCTGTCCATACCATAGTATCATTGGATTGCTGCCATTGGAAAACATGCGCTGCAGGATTTGGAATCACAACATTGAGGGCGAGATTTACCGGTACGTCATCTTCACAGACGGAATAGATATTACCGGCTACCGTTGGTGAAACAATCGTAGTGTAATCTCCGCAAGAGCGGAAACTAATATCATCAATTGCTAAATCGTTGCCGCAACCGCCTGCGCCATTATTTTTCATTTTAAGGACGACAGCAGTTTGTCCGGGTGCAGTTGTGAATACAAGGCCGAATTGTTTCCAGTTCACCGAGTTTGTAGCTTGTATCGGATTGGTGCTGCCTGATTTCAGTAAGACTGTTTCCGAAGCGTTCCATATTTCAAAAGTGACATCAATAGGGATACTGCTATTGTCACAGGCACCCGAACCCGAATTGAATACATTCATGACCCATGCTGAAAATTCAAATGTCGTATTGACACACAAGCCTGAAACGACTCTTTTATAAAATTCACCAGTGCTGAAACTGGCGTTAACGAGCAGTGATTTCCCATTGAAACCATCAGGCTGATTATCGGGTGTGTGGTCTGGAGCATTGTGCCAGGAGTCGTACATATTGGTTCGAAAAAACAAAGTGTATTGTCCGTCATTCGGCGTTCCTGAAATAAAAGTATAAGAGGTAATTCCGGCTGGCAATGCCGGTCCGTAATTGGTTCCGCTTCCAAACGTTTCCATAAAAATGGGATCGCCTTTACTGCCATCGCAAAACCCCAACTGACCATATAGTAATGTGTTGGAAATAAAAAAAAGTAAAATAAAAAAGATATTTTTCAACTTTGAATGGTCAGTGGATAAAAAAACTGCCTTCTTATAGGAAGACAGTTTTTTGAAACGTAGGAATTAATAATTTATGCGAGTTTCTTATCTAAATTCTCCTGAATGGCCGCCAGAAAACCTTCTGTTGTAAGATAATCGTCGCTGGTTAATCCTTCAGGTTTTACAAGCATCGCCAAATCTTTGGTCATTTTACCACTTTCTACCGTGTCAATGCAAACCTGTTCCAATGTGGTACAGAAATCAATTAAAGCCTGGTTGCTGTCGAGTTTTCCTCTGTGCTCCAAACCTCTTGTCCATGCAAAAATGGAAGCGATTGGATTGGTTGAGGTCGCTCTTCCTTTTTGGTGTTCGCGGTAATGGCGTGTGACAGTTCCGTGTGCGGCTTCGGCTTCTACCGTTTTTCCGTCGGGCGTTACAAGCACTGAGGTCATCAATCCGAGTGAACCAAAACCTTGTGCCACAGTATCGGATTGTACATCGCCGTCATAATTTTTACAAGCCCATACGAATCCGCCACTCCATTTCATTGCAGAAGCGACCATATCATCAATTAAACGGTGTTCATAAGTGATGCCGTCAGCATCAAATTGCGTCTTGTAATGCTCCTGGTACACTTCTTCGAAAATATCTTTGAATCTTCCGTCATACGCTTTCAGGATGGTATTTTTTGTAGAAAGGTACAATGGCCATTTTTTTGTCAATGCCATCTGGAAAGAAGAATGTGCAAACCCGTAAATGCTTTCATCAGTATTGTACATAGCCATAGCAACGCCATCACCTTCAAAATCATATACTTCCCAGGATTGGGTTTCTCCGGCTTCGTTGGTAAAACTCATAGTGAGTGTTCCTTTTCCTTTGATTACAGTATCAGTGGCTTTGTATTGGTCACCAAATGCGTGACGCCCAATAACAATGGGCTTCGTCCAACCTTGCACATAACGCGGTACGTTGCTCATGATGATGGGTTCTCTGAAAACTGTTCCTCCAACAATATTCCTGATTGTTCCATTAGGAGATTTCCACATTTTGGAAAGGCTGAATTCTTTCACGCGCTCTTCATCAGGAGTGATGGTGGCGCATTTGATGCCGACATTGTATTTTTTTATGGCTTCTGCCGAATCGATAGTAATCTGGTCTTTCGTCGCCTCACGGCTTTCAATTCCCAAATCATAGTATTTAATATCCAGCTCCAGATAAGGAAGAATCAATTTTTCTTTTATGAATGTCCAGATAATTCGTGTCATTTCATCGCCATCCAATTCTACAACAGGATTTGCTACTTTAATTTTTGCCATGCTATGTGTGTTTTTTGTTTGTAAATTTTGTGGAGCAAATATAATAAATCAACGCGAATTGCAATTTACTTTAACGGCTATAACGTTTGAATTATGGATTTGATAATAGGAAAGCACTAAAATGAGAAAATCACAATGAGGGCTGTAATTTATTGATAAAAAAAAGTCCCGGCATAAAATGGCGGGACTTTTATAGGAAAGATAAAAAGATTATCTTCTTTTGTCTCTGATTTTTGCTTTTTTACCGGTAAGTTCTCTAAAGTAGAAAATTCTAGCTCTGCGAACATGACCTTTTTTGTTGATCTCCACTTTTTGCAAAGCTGGCAAATTCACTGGGAAAATACGCTCAACTCCAACTGCACCAGACATTTTACGGATTGTAAAAGTTTCTGTGCTTCCTGAACCTCTTCTTTGGATAACTACTCCTTTAAAGAACTGTGTTCTTGTTTTTTCACCCTCTTTAATTTCGTAATAAACCGTGATTGTATCACCAGCTCCAAATACAGGGAAATCTTTTCTTGCAACTAATTCGTCGTTAACGAACTTCATTAAATCTGCCATGATAATTTTTTTAATTATGGTTTTTAAATCAGAGCAACATTCGCGGATTTCGCCAGAGGTTGGTCTAAGTGGGCGCAAATGTAATCAATAATTAATAATTTACAATGAATAATTAATAATTTTTAAAAAATGGTAAGCGACTCATTATTAGCCGTTAAACATTACTTATTCATTCAATAAATCAGGTCTTCTGTTCTTTGTATGTTCGTAAGCCTGGTCTTCGCGCCATTTGTCAATCTTTGCAAAGTGTCCGCTGGTCAAAATATCGGGCACTTTCCAACCGTTGTAATCTGCCGGACGCGTGTAAATCGGGCCAGATAACAAGCCATCCTGAAAACTGTCTGTCAGTGCCGAAGTCTCATCGCTCAACACGCCCGGAATCAACCTGATCAATGCATCCGATAATACCAATGCGCCTAATTCCCCACCACTTAAAACATAATCGCCAATCGAAATCTCTTTGGTAATAAAATGATCGCGAACCCTTTGATCCACGCCTTTATAATGGCCGCAGAGAATAATAATATTTTCATACATTGACATCGTATTGGCCATTTTCTGATTCAGCGTTTCGCCATCCGGTGTCATGTAGATAATTTCGTCATAAGCACGTTCACTTTTCAAATGCGTAATACAAGCATCAATGGGTTGTACCGTCATGACCATTCCGGCGCCGCCGCCAAACGGATAATCGTCGACACTTTTTTGTTTGTTGGTTGTATAATCGCGCAGATTGTGAAAATACACCGATACAAGTCCTTTGTCTATGGCGCGTTTCATGATGGAGGCCTCAAACGGACTGCGTAGTAATTCGGGAAGTATAGTGATGATATCTATTCGCATAAATTGATGTGAATTTTTAAAAAGTACTAAGACAGAAGTCTATTTAATGTTGGATAACCACTTTTTGATTATAAAATTGCCCATTATTAGTTTTTATATTTAAATTATACAATCCTGAAGCCAATTCAGAAATTGGTAAATTGATTTCAATATTTTTAGTGAATTTTTTTGCATTTCTTCCCGAAAGATCAAAAAGATTTATTTCTGTAATATTCTTATACGAGACATTTGTATCTAATACAATATTATCTCTTATAGGATTCTGAATTCTAAAATACGGAAGCTCTGAGATCGCGTATTCATGATTATTTAAAGGATTTGAAAATTCATAATATGCATCTGCGCCATTTAGTGTTGCATTCATATAACAATTTATGAGAGTCACAGTTTGCTGCGGAATATCTAACTCGAATATTTTGCCTTGACCCTCTACGAATCCTTGCTGTAAGAGATAACTTTTTGAAAATCCATTATAAAGAACACTAAAAGCTCCATAGGGAGCAATGTTGAAATTTGTTAAGTCCATATAAATGGTACTAAGGTTAGGATGAATGATATTAACCTCAACTAAGGAACTTTGGCTAAGAGAATGATTTCGGGATAACCAAAATAATCTGTTCTCAAAAAAGAATAAATCACCTAGAGATCTGTGGTGAGGAATTAAGAAGCCCAGTTCAATAATTCCTTCATTAGGAGTATACTTATAAAGAATAGCATTATCGTTATTGCTATTTGGATCAGTAGCAGAAGCATAAAGATTACCATTAGTATCTGCGACCAATGCATTTACACTAATATTTAAAGCGGGAGGGTGGATAGGAAAAGTTCCAATTAATTCACAAGTGTTATCTATTAAATTTTGTTTATATAGAAATTTTCCTGAACTAATATAATATAGATTATTGGCCCTGTCAACTGCGATGTCTCCCGATGTACCAATTGTAGCACATAAAACTATTTCACTTTTTGTACAATTAGATAGATTTACAAGCTTACAAGTATTTCCTGATCCCGTTTCTTCATTAGTCCCAATTTCATAAAATATCTGCGAATATGCGCTGAATGATAATAGTAATAAACAGTAGATTTTTTTCATTAAGCGAATATATATATAAATTTATATTGATATGATCCTTCTAGCTACATTATTATATTAATCCATAAAGTATCTATGTAAAAAACATTACGATAGTACAATTCATAGTGAAAATATGTAATTTTGCCATCAAATAAAAAACTCAAAACTATGGAAAATGGAATATATGCTAAATTCAATACCGCCAAAGGTTCGATTTTAGTAAAACTGACACATGATTTAACACCGGGAACAGTAGGGAATTTCGTAGCGCTGGCCGAAGGGAATCTCGAAAACAAAGCCAAACCACAAGGGACTAAATATTATGACGGACTGAAATTTCACCGCGTCATTCCTGATTTTATGATTCAGGGCGGAGATCCTCAAGGTACAGGTTCAGGCGGACCGGGATACAATTTTGACGATGAGTTCCACCAGGATTTGCGTCACGATACGCCAGGTGTTTTGTCAATGGCCAATTCAGGTCCGGGCAGTAATGGCTCGCAATTTTTTATCACCCATATCGCAACACCATGGCTCGATAACAAACATACCGTTTTCGGAAATGTCGTTGAAGGTCAGGATGTTGTAGACGCCATTGCGCAAGGTGATGTGATCGATTCACTTGAAATTATCCGTGAAGGAGAAGCCGCTAAAAACTGGAATGCTGTTGAAGCCTTTCGTACGTTTGAAGGTTCACGCGCAAAACGTGAAGCCGCTGATCGTGAAAATGCTGAAGCCGCAATGGAGAAATTAGCCGCAGGTTTTGAAAAAACAGAAAGCGGATTGCGTTATAAAATGATTCAAAAAGGTTCTGGTAAAAAAGCGGAGAATGGCAAAACAGTTTCTGTTCATTATTCGGGATCGCTTGAAAACGGAAAAGTTTTCGATTCTTCCTATACCAGAAAAAAACCGATTGAATTCCCATTAGGTCAGGGTAATGTAATTGAAGGCTGGGATGAAGGCATTGCGTTATTGCAGGTTGGCGATAAAGCCCGTTTTGTTATTCCGTCCCATTTAGGCTATGGCTCACGTGGTGCCGGAGGCGTAATTCCGCCCAACGCTACTTTGGTTTTTGACGTAGAGCTCATGGATGTAAAATAAAATGTAAATAATGTAAATTTGAATCCCGGGATCAGCAAAGTTCCCGGGATTTTTTTATTTTTACCAAAAAACAAACCCACATGAAATTAAAGACAATTGTTTTATCAGGAATTTCGATATTTTTATTTTCCTGCGGATCGAAAGTAGCCGTGACCACAATGAAACCCGATACAGTTCAGGTGCCGCCAAAATTAGCAGCTTCACCGGCAATACCCATGACTGCTGAATTGGCAGCCGGAAAAAATTTATACGATACCAATTGTGCCAATTGTCACAAATTATACGATCCCACCGCATTCACGATGGAAAACTGGAGACCGATATTGGCGCGCATGCAAAAACAGACAAGATTGGATGATGCAGCAATGGGAAGTATTGCTAATTATATCAATTCACAATTGTAAATCGAATCGAAGTATAAAAAAAGCATTCCGATTTTAGTCAGAATGCTTTTTTTATGCAATTAATTGTAGGTCTATACCTGAAAACCATCTGGCAATACAGCGCCTTTTTTGACCACAATAATGCCATCTTTTACAGTGTATAAAGGCGTATTGACATCTTCCAGGTGTTGGCCGCCATTGAGGCGCACATCATTTCCAATCCTGCAATTTTTATCTACAATGGTATTGTTGATAAAGCAGCGTTCGCCGATTCCGATGTTGATGATGTGGTTATAGGCATTACTGCTGATTTCTTCCAGATTCTGGTAAAAATCATTTCCCATCAGGTAGGAATTGATAACGGTAGAACCATAGCCAATCCTGCTACGGATGCCCACAACAGAATGCTCAATTGTCGAACCATTAATGATACAGCCTTCGGCTACAACTGACTTATCAACCGTGGAAGCTCCGGTGATTTTTGATGGGGGCAAAACCCTTGCCCTTGTGTATATTTTGCTTGAATTGTCGAAGAGGTTGAATTTCGGGATATCATCTGTGAGTCCGAGATTGGCTTCAAAAAACGAATCAATATTCCCAATATCTGTCCAATATCCCTCATATTGGTAACTCAGTATTTTTTGTTTTCCGATGGCTTGCGGAATAATTTCTTTGCCAAAATCTTTCGTTTCGGGATTCGACATCAATTCCACCAGCAAATCACGGTTAAAGATGTAAATTCCCATCGAAGCAAGGTAATGCTTGCCTTCTTCTTTCATTTCATCACTTACTTCAGAAGTCCACTCCGGCAATAAATTCGGATTCGGTTTTTCAATGAACGACGTAATCCAGTTTTCGGAATCGGTTTTTAAAATACCAAATTCAGGCGCTTCTTTCTCCGAAACAGGCAAAGTTGCAATAGAAATGTCCGCACCGCTTCTTTCATGTGCTTTGATCATTGCGTTAAAATCCATCTGGTACAATTGGTCACCCGATAAAATCAGCGCATACGCAAAATCATGGTTCAGGAAATGCTGCATGCATTGGCGCACCGCATCTGCCGTTCCCTGAAACCAGGTTGGATTATCGGGCGTTTGTTCGGCAGCCAAAATGTCTACAAAAGCAGTGCTGAAATGGCTAAAATGATAGGTGTTTTTTATGTGCTGGTTCAGTGAAGCCGAATTGAACTGCGTAAGCACAAACATCCTTTTTATATCTGAATTGATGCAATTAGAGATCGGAATATCAACCAAACGGTATTTTCCGGCAATTGGAACAGCAGGTTTCGACCGACTCTCTGTTAACGGTGCTAATCTTGAACCTTGTCCGCCACCAAGAATGATGGCCAAAATATGATTGTTCATGTTTTATTTGCTTAAAGATTGATAAACATTGGTATATTCTTCTGCCACTTTATCCCAGGAATGGTCAATTTGCATGGCAGTTTTACGTATTTCGTCAAATTTTTTGGTTTCCTGAAACAAGCCGATAGCACGTGTGATGGAATGGGTTACATCAAAAACACTGGTTTGGTCGTGACAGATTCCGAATCCCCCATCACCCATATCTAAAACGGTATCGCGCAAGCCGCCGGTTCTTCTTACGATAGGAATGGTTCCGTAACGCAAGGCATACATTTGATTGAGTCCGCAAGGTTCTACGCGCGAAGGCATCAGTAAAAAATCGGCACCGGCATAAATGATGTGTGCCAGTTTTTCATTGTAGCCAATGTAGGCATTGTAATTTCCGTGATAAAAATTTTGCAATCCCTGCAATTCATTCTCCACATGAGGATCGCCCGAACCTAATATGAGAATATTAATCTCACCGGGATTCTGATGCAAAGCAATACTGCAAATCTGAGGCAGCAAATCGGCGCCCTTTTCCCCAACCAATCTTCCGATAAAGGTAAAAAGTGGCTTTTCGGGATTGAGATTGAACTCTTTGCAAAGGAATTCCTTGTTTTTGTTTTTTCCTTTTTTGAAATCTTTCAGCGTATAATTTTCAGAAAGCATTGCATCTGTTTTGGTATTCCAGACATCAGTATCAATACCATTCAGGATACCAAGCGATTTCGGTCTTTCCCATCGCAGCAGATTTTCAAGGCCGTTCGCATGGTTGCTGATTTCTTCAAGATAACTTGGTGAAACCGTGGTGACTTTCCATGCACATTTGATGGCCGAAGCTAGTGGATTAATAGTGCCATTCCATTCGAGATAACCAATTTTAGACAAATCAAAAGCAGGTAAATAATGCAATTTGTCGTAGCCAAACCAACCCTGATATTGTCCGTTGTGAATGGTTAAAAGTGTTGGTATATTTTTTAGCTGGTGGTAATTATAAGAATGCTGTACCATAAACGGAATCAATCCGGTGTGGTGATCATGGCAGTGTAAAATATCAGGATATTGATTGGTTTCAGTGAGCCAGTTTAAGAACGCAATCTGGAAGGCAAGAAAGCGCTCGGTGTCGTCTTCATAAGAATAAACATTCGGACGATCGAACAATTCAGGAATGGCGATCTGGTACAGTTCAAATCCGAGTTTGTTTGTCTTTTCTTTTAAAACAGCATAGGAAAATTCGAACCAGCCCAATTTGAGCTGTCCTTTGTGTACTATGTCAAATTCATTTTTCTGAATGAATTGATTGTCATAACCCGGAACTACTACTTTGGCATAGTGGCCCAAATTATTTTGGTATTTAGGCAGCGCGCCAACAACATCGGCGAGACCGCCAACTTTGGCAACAGGATAACATTCGGCGCTGATATGAAAAATTTCCATGGTCGTTTTTATTGGTTGTAAAGAATTATTTCCATTTGATGTTGCAGCCCACACTTGGTTTTTGCGGTGATGCTAATGTGCGGTTGTAAATAATGGCATCTATCGCGCTTCTCAGATCATAGCCATTTAGTGGGATTCCATTATTCGGTCGGGAATCGTCAAGCTGACCGCGGTAAAAAAGCGTATCATTTGCATCAAAAAGAAAAAAATCGGGTGTGCAGGCGGCATCGTAAGCTTTCGCAACTTCCTGACTTGCATCATACAAGTACGGAAAATCAATTTTGTATTTAAAGGCGAATTCCGTCATCATTTCCGGACCATCCTGAGGATAATGGATGGCATCATTACTGGAAATCGCAATAATTCCGATTCCCTGTACGCGATAATCATTGGCAATACGCAGAATTTCTTCAACAGCATGGATTACATACGGACAATGATTGCACATGAAAATCACCAAAGAACCTTTTGAACCTTTTAATTCATCGTAAGAATAATTATAATTCGAATTGGTGTCTTTTAAGGTAAATTTTGGAGCAGCAGTTCCAAGCGGTAACATGGTAGAAGCGGTTTGTGCCATCTGGAATTGAAGGTTCGTTGGTTGGATTTCCGTTTAAAAATCTAAATTTAGGAAAAAAATCCGAACTTTGGCCGCTAATCGAATTTTAAGTTTTTACAGCAAATGAGTACAATAAATGATTTATCGTGGGCCGAATTTGAAAGAGTTGAGATGCGTATTGGTACTATACTCGAAGCAAAAGATTTTCCCGAGGCACGAAAACCGGCTTTTCAGTTGAGCATTGATTTTGGGAATAACATTGGCATTCTTAAATCATCGGCGCAAATCACCAAGCGGTATAAAAGAGAAGATCTGATTGGAAAGCAAATTGTTGCCGTAGTCAATTTTCCGAAAAAGCAGATAGGGAAATTTATGAGCGAATGCCTGGTTTTAGGATCAGTAGGAGCAGAGAATGATATTGTGTTGCTTACTTCGGATATTAGGGTAGAGAACGGACTCAGGATTGGATAGTTAGCGTGGGCATTTCTTCATCACTTCCGCTACAGCTTCAGCATCACGCTTTCCGGTTTTTTCCAGTTCTGAAATGATGTTTTGGTAATTTTTATCATCACGGTTTTGCGACATTTTCTTTACCGTCTGAATATCATCAATCTCTATTTCAAAAGCGACGATCCCACGGGTTTGCATCATGGTTTTTTTTGAGAGTTCTTCAATGCGGACAGGATTTTCTGAATTGGACTCATACTTATCAACCAGTTTTTTTAATCCGTGCATCAATGCTTCGCCTTCTACGATTTTTATCGTTCCGTAAACATGTACTGCGATGTAATTCCATGTAGGCACATTTTCATGGTCATACCAAGAAGCCGAAATATAGCTGTGCGACCCTGAAAAGATGGCTAATACCTGCGTATCGGAAGCAAAACTTTTCCATTGTGGATTTTCTTTTGAAAGATGGCCGTTTAAAACCTGTTTTCCATTTTCATTAATGTCGAGTTCAAGCGGAATATGTGTTGCCCATAATTTTCCATCAGTCTGATTGACTAGTATTCCAAAGCTGTTCTTTTGGAGAAAGTCTCTGATTTCCTGCTCATTGTTGTTTTTATATTGTTCCGGAATGTACATAGTCTGTAATTAAATTATGTTGACTTCCGCTTCAATATGAATTCCAAAAGTATCATAAATTGTTTTTTGGATTTCTTTGGAAACATTCAGGATTTCCTGTCCGGTAGCGTTGCCGTAATTGACTAAAACAAGCGCCTGGTTTTTGTGTATTCCCGCATCTCCAAAGCGTTTCCCTTTAAATCCGGCTTGCTCAATCAGCCATCCTGCCGGAACTTTAACTTCGGATTCTGAAACTTCATAGTATTTCATTTCAGGAAATTTTTCGTGTATGGGCGCGAAATCAGCTTTTTTGAGAATAGGATTTTTGAAAAAGCTGCCGCTGTTTCCAAGTTCTTTCGGATCGGGCAATTTACTCTGGCGAATGGCTATAACGGCATTACTGACTTCTTTTAAAGTTGGGTTGGTGATGCCTTTATTCGTAAGTTCGGCAGTAATATCTCCATACGATGTATTGATCATATGATTGCGTTTGGTTAATTTAAAAACAACGGATGTGATAACATATTGGTCTTTGACTTCATTTTTGAAAATACTTTCACGGTAGCCAAACCTGCATTCTTCCTTTAGAAAAGTTTTTATTTCCTGAGTTTCAATATTGATGGCATCACAAGAAACAAAAGTATCTTTAATTTCTGTTCCGTAGGCACCGATGTTCTGAACCGGAGTTGTTCCGACATTTCCCGGAATAAGGGACATGTTTTCTAGTCCGCCGAAATCATAATTAATAGTATAAAGTACAAATTCATGCCAGTTCTCGCCTGCCTGGCATTCTACCCAGACATCATTGTCATCTTCTTTTATTATTGCTTTTCCTTTTAAATCAATATGGATTACCAAAGCATCTATATCTCTAGTAATCAACATGTTACTGCCTCCGCCTAAAATAAATTTTTTATCCGAAGAATGTTCTTTTAAGATAGTCTTAAGTTCTGCAACCGAGTGTACGGCAACGAACTGTTTTGCTTTGGCTTCAATGCCAAATGTATTGTATTTCTTTAGAGAAAACTGATTGGTGATTTCCATACTGTAGAAAAACGATTATTGAAAGTCCAAATTTACTTTAATAATTTGGAATCATGCTTACATCAAATTTAAAATCGAGGAAAATTGCTCTACATAATTCTTCATCCAGATGTGCATCATAAACAACGGCATGACATAGGAAATGACATTGGTGTCGCCTTTGTGGAGGCTGTGGATTAATTTTTTAGAATCGATATTTTCGAAATAAGGCATCTGAAAAATCTCGCTTTTTGAAAACGATTCCAATTCATCTTTAAACGCTGGGCTTTTGGTAATGTATTCTGCCCACGGCGTGCTCAAACCTACTTTCCTGAATTTTAAGATTTCCTGAGGCAGTCGTTTTTCCATAGCGGATTTAAGTATGAATTTTCCTTTTTTTCCTGTAAACAGCCATTTGTCTTCCAATGATCCCAAACCAGCAATCAGCCTTTGGTCTAAAAAAGGTTCACGGCATTCGATGGAAGCGCCCATGGTACAACGGTCATTCCGGTCAAGAAGTGAGCACAAATAAGTATGCTGGTCAAAATAAAGTGCCTGTCTCCTTAAATTGTCGGGATACAAACTTCTGGCATCGTTGTAAATCTGTTTTCTGTAGTCGTTTTTCGGGAGTTTTTTAATTCCGAATGTGTTCGAAATGTCATCGGGATAAATATTAGAACCATTGAACAATACTAAATCCTGATTGTTTTTAATTTGGGAATAGCGCAATAGTTTTTCATACCGTCGCTTTTTCGCAAAAAGTTCCATGTTTCCAATAGCTGAAATCGAATTGAGCAATGAAGGAAACTGAAGTGCCTTATACCGAACATATCCGCCCATTAATTCATCGGCACCTTCACCTGAAAGCAATACTTTTACAGAAGGTTTAGCAGCTTGGGAAATCGCCAAGAGGTGCGGTTCGCTCAAATGCATCAACGGTTCGTCCTGAAAGTAAGTTGAAGCAATCAGATTGTCGTGAAGGCGCTGGTCTTCGAGTTGGAGCGTATGGAAACCATATTTCAATTTTTCCGTCAGCATTTTCGCGAGATGCGATTCGTTGTGTTCTTCTTCTTTGAAACCGATGTTAAATGTCTGGATGTCTTTGTATTTCTGATGGTGTAACGAAGCAAGAATTGAGGAAGAATCCAAACCGCCGCTTAATAAAACACCTACAGGAACGTCACTGACCATACGAAGTTTGAGTGAATCATCGAAAGTCGAGGTGAACCATTCAACCGGATTGTTTATTTTGGAATGGTTTTGAATTTCTTTTTTCAGATCCCACCATTTTTCAACCGTTATTTTATTATCATGATTGATCGTCATTGCATGTCCGGGAAGCACTTTCTTTACATTTTCATAGAGCGTATCTTCTCCGGCCACAAAGCGATTGAAGATATATTCCCCTAAACCTTCCTGCGAAATTCGCAACGGAACACCAGCTGTAAAAAGTGCTTTTTGCTCAGATCCGAAATAAAAAGTTTCATTGTGAAAAGCATAGTATAGTGGTTTAACGCCCATTCTGTCCCTTACGAGAGTCAGTTTTTTTTCGAGTTTGTCCCAAACAGCAAAAGCAAACATTCCATTCAAACGGTTGAGCATTTTGAGTCCGTGAAGCTGGAATAATTTCATCAAAACTTCTGTATCAGAACCGGTACGGATTTCAAAACCTTCACTTTTTAACTCAGAATAGAAAGATTTGAAATTGTAGATCTCCCCATTAAAAACCATTGCATACCTTCCGTCATCGGAAAGGAAAGGCTGGTGTCCGGCAGAAGATACGTCAAGGATGGAAAGCCTTCTGTGCCCAAAACCGATATTATTTTCTATAAATAATCCCTTATCGTCCGGACCGCGATGTTCTAAAGCATCACGCATCGCCGTTAAAATACGTTCATCGATTTTTCTTTGCGACTGCAAATGTAAAATTCCATTAATTCCGCACATGGCTTAATTCGTTTTTGTGGTATTGATCAAGGCATGGTAACGTTCCGCAATTAATTTCATATTGACTGCATAATTAGCATTCTCTTCTACAAATTTCCTGTTATTTTTTACGGCTTGATTTCTATATACGGGATTTTCAATGGCCCAGATGAGTTCTTCAGTCAGCATTTTATAATCATCTTTTGTGATAAGTTGTCCGTTAACGCGATGTTGAATCCAGTTTTGGTTTCCGATAATATCAGTTACAAGCGGATAACAACCTGTAGCCATTGCCTCAAATAATGAAGCAGAAACCCCTTCGGTTATAGGCATACTGATGTAATAATTGGACTGCTGCAATAAACCTGGCAATTGGTGATTGGGAATCCTTCCGGTAAAAGTAACTTTATTTTCTATATGAAGCTGTTTTGCCAGTTCTTTCAGGTACTCCAACTGGATTCCGTCTCCAATGATAAGCAATGAAAAATCAAATCCCTTTTCATGAAGCATGGCAAAAGCCTTTAAAATGGTATCATGGCGGTATTCGGCAGCGAGAGAACGGGTGACAATAGCATTGATTTTATCGACGGATGGTTTTGGTATATTAGTAAAAACATCGAGATTAATGCCTTTTGGCAAGACCATTACTTTTGCCATATCGACCTGCGCTTTCTGCATGGAGAAAGTCATTACTTTTCCCCAGGCATGGATCAGATTGGCTTTTTTGAACGCGTAGTTTTGAATTCTTTTTTTAATTGGGAAAAGCAAAGATGTTTCCGGCCATAAGTCGGTCACTCCTTGTTGTGCCACAGCAAAAGGCTTCACTCCCGAAATCGCGGCAAGAAATCCGTAGCTTGTTGTTCTTTCGGCAATGACCATATGGGGATGTTCTGTACGTATTATTCTTTTGACTTTGAAAATCGCGAAGCAATATTCCAAAATCCGAAGCAATCTGTTAATTTGGTTATTGGTTCGGGTTTTTAACTCCCAAGTTACGATTTCAAAATCGCCAAATTCCCTGAGGCCATTCATCCAGGTTATGGCGTCAGCCCTGTAGGTTTCGCCTAAAAAGAGTATTTTCTTTTTTTTCACGGCTATGATTCGTCTGAAGTTAATCCGCGGTTTAAAAAAGAGAGTAAAGGTTTAATCGCAATTAGTTTTTCTGCGGTATTCTTTACAAAATTAGGATTGAATAGTTCCTTGTCTTCCATTTTTCGGAAAACAGTAAAACTTTTCAGCCGAAGGAACTCAATCGCCGGATGGTCTTTTTCAAAGTCTTTAGGTGTCGTTTTTAAAGAATTGGTTTCGGTCCGGTTGAATCCGTCAAAATGTTTTTTAAATCCACTGTCATTGAGAATTTCTTCAAGATCATCATGGAAAAAGGCAATTTCTTTTCGGATTTTTTTAAGATCGGCAGCTTCCGGACTGTACAATCCGCCGGCAATAAAACTGGCGCCTTTCTCGATATGGATATAGTAACCCGGAGCATTTGGACTGCCTGCGTTGGTGTTCATCCAAATACCCATATGGGACTTGTAGGGCGATTTGTCTTTGGAAAAACGAATGTCACGGTTAATCCTGAAAGTGCAATTCTTTATTTCGAGCATTTCCAGTGATGCGTCCTGTGGTTTCATTACATTGAGAAAATCACCAATAAGCTGATGGTATTCCTTTTTATACGCGTCATATCGTTTTTTATTGGCTAAAAACCAATCCCGATTATTGTTCGCCTTTAAGTCTTCAAGAAATTGAAGTGTATTTTTTGACAGCATTTTTGTATACTATTGTAATTGTTTTCTTAACTCTTCTTCACTAATGAAACCGGTATGTTTCCATTTCACTTCCTTGTTTTGATACAATAACAAAGCGGGGAGTTCCTCTATTTTTAATTCTGAAATCAATGTTTTATTTTCATCTGCATTCAGGCGGATTATTTCGATGTTGGGTTGCGCCTCGCCCTGCATTTTTTTAATGTATGGCGACATCTTTTTACAGGGTTCACACCAATCTGCGTAAAATGTTACAAGAATTTTTTTGTCTGATTTTAGCAGATCGCCATATTCCTGGCTGCACATTCCTATAATTTTATTAGTTGGTTCCGATAAACCTGCGGCATTCCATTTCATCATCCCGCCATCAAGGTCATAGATCTCGGCAAATCCCAATTCGTGAAGTTTTTCTGCGGCTTTTTTGCTTCTGCCGCCAACCAGGCAATAGACAAAAACAGGTTTTGACTTGTCGAGTTTTTTGGCATTGGCTTCAAAATCACTAGCATTCCAATTGATGTTTTTGGCATTAGCGATATGTTGCGCGTTAAATTCCTCAGGAGTTCTCACGTCAACAAGCTGTAAATCAGGTTGTGTTTTTATTCTTTCTGCAAATGCGGAAGCAGAAATTGTAGCATAATCCTGTGTAGTCTGCCCATTACATCCGGAACTTGTTACACCAAAAATCAGTAAAGCCAAAAGGGTCTTTTTCAACTTAAAATCAATTAATTATTATGCGAATTTACAAAAATTACCGAACGATTTGAATTTGAGTAAATATTATTGCAGCACTTTTAAAATTTCACCGTGAAGTTAGTTGATTTTAAGGCTGAATTGTCCTGATCTTAAACGATCTAAGGCTATTAATGGAGATTATAAATTAAAGATACTGTAACTCTGATGTGTCGATTTTACAATAGTTTCTGTGCGTTCAGAATGGGTGTCTGAAATAAACAATTGCCCAAATTCGTCATTATTCACCATTTCCACAATTTTGCCTACGCGCGTTGCGTCAAGCTTATCGAAAATATCATCAAAAAGTAAGATTGGCTTCTCTCCGCATTGTTTTTTAATGAATTCAAATTGAGCGAATTTCAGCGCGATCAAAAAGGATTTCTGTTGTCCTTGTGAACCGAATTTTTTAATAGGATAATGGTCAATCTCAAAAGACAGGTCGTCTTTATGGATTCCGACAGTCGTATAATGTGCCATGCGGTCACGTGAAATATTTTCCTGTAAAAGATTGAGCAGATTATGATCAGACAACTGACTTTCATAAACCAGTTGCACCGTTTCTTCAGAACCTGTTATCGCCTGATGGTGCAGGTTGAAAATAGGAATAAAATCGGCAAGAAAAGTTTTTCGTTTCTCAAAAATAGCATGTCCAAGTCCGCTAAGTTGCTCATTATAAATAGCAACCGTGTCGTTTTCAAAAACGTGATTGAGTGCGAAATATTTGAGCAGGGCATTTCTCTGGTTGAGGATTTTTTGGTATTGGATGAGTTGCTGCAGATAGCCTGCATCGAGCTGCG
>Ga0247814_10000398_pt1 | contig 35351 bp, 22 predicted proteins | sample UWRJL179409R1_FD_179947 | JGI IMG/M metagenome (GOLD analysis project Ga0247814, IMG submission 179947) | Plant litter microbial communities from Arlington Agricultural Research Station in Wisconsin, United States - UWRJ-L179-409R-1 | ecosystem: Environmental > Terrestrial > Plant litter >... | reverse complement strand
CTACACCCCCCCGTCATCCTGAATTTATTTCAGGACCTCGGCCCTGCTATTCCGAGGTACCGGCCTTCGCCGGCATGACGATCGTGCCTGCCATCACAAACACCTCTCACCCCCCAACTATCAACAGCCGTAAAACACCTCATACTCCTGCTCCAAACGCTCTAACCCCACCTGCTCCTCAAATATCCCAAAAACTGACGATCCGCTCCCACTCATCAAGGCAAATATTGCCCCGCTGTGATACAACTCCTCCTTTATCGCCTCCACTTGAGGGTAACTCTTGAAAACTGTCTTCTCAAAATCGTTAAAAATGAAAGAATTCCAATCCTTCATCGGCAAATGTATCAAATCTTTAACTGAACTTACAGGAACCCTGGGGATTATTCCAGCATAAGCAGCCGCAGTGGAAACGTGAACATCCGGTTTAACCAACACAATCTCGTAAGACGAAAGATCTAGATCCAGCGGAGTAAACTCGTCTCCCTTTCCCTCCGCATAAACTGGTTTATTCTCTATGAAAAACGCACAGTCGGCACCCAATGGCCTCACATAATTTTCCATCTGCCCCGCCGATAAACCCAATGCAAACTTTGCGTTCAGCAATTTTACCAGAGCAGCAGCATCAGAAGAACCTCCGCCCAAACCAGCACCTATCGGAATATTCTTCAATAAACTGATCTTCTGAGCAGGAAGATCAAAGTCCTTTTTCAGGGCATGGTAAGCCTTCAGACAAAGGTTATCTGCAGAAGTGCCGGGAATTTCCTTACCAAAAGAGATGAATGAAGTAACATCTGCATCACTAATCTCGATAACATCGTTGATCTTAACCGGATAAAATACGGTTTCCAGATTATGATAACCATCAGCCCTCTTTTCAGTAACCTGTAATCCTAGATTTATTTTAGCGTTTGCAAAAGCAAGCATGTGATACAATTTTGAAAAGCAAACGTACGAAAAAGCGCTTTAAAGCAAAAAAGGGGCAAATGCCTAAACATCGCCCCTCTCCAACTGAAAACTGAGAACTTAATCCAATATCTCTGCAAGTTTTTTATTCAGAGCATCGCCTCGCAGTCCGGCGCCAACGATTTTACCGTCTTTACCTACCAGGAAGCTAGCTGGGACAGCTCTAACGCCATACAATCTTCCCACTTCATTGTTCCATCCTTTCAAATCAGATACATGCGTCCACGGCAATCCATCCTTTTCTATCGCGGCCAACCAACTTTTTTTATCACTATCCAAGGACACAGATAAGATTTCAAAACCCTTATCCTTGTAGGTATTGTATTGTTTTACAAGGTTTGGATTCTCTGCCCTGCAGGGACTGCACCAGCTGGCCCAGAATTCAACCAACACCAACTTACCTTTAAAGCTGGCAAGAGATACATCCTTATCTGCAACATCCTTTTGCGTAAACAATGGAGCAGTAGCCCCGATAGCTGTCAGATTTGAGGCATTCAATCGTTGCTGAAGTTCTTTGCCCATATCTGTTGCCAATAGATCCTTACTGAAAGCATTCAAAATAGGCTGCGCACGAACAGCATCCTTAACATTAGCAGCTTCGGAAAGTGCTACCAATCCAAAGAATGATTTAGGATTAGCCTTAGCAAACTCCCATTGCTTCTCTGTACGGGTCGCAAGCTTTGCGCGATAACGCAAATCTACATCCTTCAGGTAAACCGAATCTTTCTTTTGTTCTGCCGTTCCGCTATCAAAGTCGGCGTTTACAGCTTTTGTTAAGGCCATAATTGATCCACCGACAAACTTATTGTAGGCAGTTTGCTCGTTGTAAACTTTTGAGCCAGTTACCACCGCGTTGTCCAATGAATCTTTTGAGGTAAAAACGATATTCTCTTTACCAAAATAGATGTAAACCACATCCGCTCCTGGAGCATAAATAGCATGACCTTTTCCTTTACCTTCATGCGAAAGCGCCATCCTTCCAGTGGCAATTCCAGATAGTTTACCTGTAAATTTGAAGGTACCATCTACTACAACAGTGGAGTCGCTGCCACCGCCACCGCCACCTAGGTCCGTGTAATCGATGTAAGCCATAACAGGTTTGTTGAGCTTACCAATATGCCCGGTCACCGTAAAGTTGTTTGTCTGCGCGAAAGATGCCATAGGCACGATCAAAGCGGCAGCCATAAATAATTTAAGTTTCATAATTTCTATTTTCTAAATATGATATCAACCGGAGCGCCCGGTATTCCATTAATTGTTTTCGTAATATTTCCGTTTTTCCCTACCGCAACATCTAGCGTCAGTATTGCACCATCCACACCTACCGTTAAACTATTGTCATCGCTGCTGATCTTAAGCATAGATACTTTTTTACCAGCAAGCGCTGCATCAAGTACACGTAAATCCTGGTTTGTTGGATTGTAACGATAAATTTTATCATTGGAAGAGAAATAGAACACATTCAAATTGTTCTTAACCCATTTCGTATCTGCATTAACCAACGTGGCACCAACAAACACCCGTTTAAATACGGGATCAAAAGATTTATCATTGCCATTCAAGTCATAATTGAAACCTAGCTCATAAACTACGCCATCAGGCTCCTGGAAAAATGCATAATTGCCGCCAACTTCATTCGTCTGCATGAAGATTAGGTTACTCATGCCCACATTTCTTGGATCGAAGACAGGTACCGTTGGCGACTCATATTTTGTACCTAAAAAGGTTCCATCCCCACCAAACACAACAAATGCTTTGGCTTTAGTATCGAAGCCAAAAAAGAAGTTGCTTCCATGTGTAAAGTATTTCGATAACAAGTAATCACCATTTTGCTCATTCCCAAACTTACCGTAGTCTGGCGCAAAAGGAGCAGTGGTCTGTACTCCAACGTAAAGTTTAGAATTGATTACCCCCGCAGGAACAGTACCCATCTGGACCTGCCCTAGAAAAGGCTCTAAATATCCTGGAACGATAGTCGCCGGTGGTAAAAAGAACTGATCACTAAAATTAGTTTTCTTTAAAAAGGTATTTGCATCAACTACAACACTTTGATTTGCAGGGTCGTTACATAACAACCAGTATTCCTCTTTCGTCAACACCTGATAAGGTAATGGCTTGGAGTAATACAACTGAATAGGGTTTGATGGCAAAGATTTACCATTTAAGGTCTGATAGATATCCGCTAACACCGTAACATCATCTGGTTTAATAAAGGATAACTTTGAAGCTCCATTGACTGAACTTAGTACCAATGTGCCTTTAGAAAACTGGGTTGTACCTGTAACCTTAAACTTGAACTTATACTTCAAACCATTCCGCTTATCAGTCACGGTCAGCGTAGAAGCACGTTCACCTGTGCCTAGGTTATATAGCATTTTCAGCGGGTAACCAGTATAGACTGCTTCTCTTAGTTCTTCCAAAATTAATATGCGCCATTCAAAGTCAAGGTCCTTAATCGGGTCCGCACCTTCAAATTTAACTGTTGGCTTAATGATTAAAGAATCTCCAATTAGCGCAGAAAAATTGACATCTGTTATTCCACTAATCAAGGGTTCTGCTACGGGATGATAGGTGTAGTTTCCAAGATCCTTCTTGCAGGACGTGTAGAAGCTGGTGATCAGCACCAGCATTAATATATATTTAAATCTCATTGTCTTAGCTTTAAGTTATAATACAATCTGAGCTCCCTTATCATTTACAAAGAAGTACCTGTTCACCTGAGGGAAAAACTTCACAGTAAACTTGATGGTAGGCGAGCTTACACTATAGAAATCGAAATCTTGTGTACCATCAGTTCTTTTTGTCAGTACATAACCCTTTTCAGGATTCCTTGTAACCCATGTAAAAGGATCGTTTGTAAGGTTTCTCACGTTCTCGATGTAATATAAAGTCCGTGGTATTTCCAGATAGCCATTGGGCGCTGTTGGATTTACAAGATCTTTCCCTCCCGAAATCAGGAACAACTGATGGATAACGCGGTTATACGGTCCACCAAGGTTACCTTGCCAATATTTCCACCACGAAGGTTCTTCCAGCCTGTTTGAAAAGATCAACGTTCTCCTGCGTAGCTTTACAGGCAGCGTTTCGCCAAAATCTGAACTCGCTGCCGCAATGATAGTCAGGGCAACAGATTTCTCTGCCAATAATGGATCAATGTTTTTTATAATGATTGGAATCTTAACCGTACCTGAATCTGCAGGTAAAATATAATCTGCTTTCAAGGGCTCATAGTGGAGCTCCTCCTGCGCATCGCTCAACGCCGCAACAACATCAATCTTAAATTTGCGTTCGTGATTTACACGCTTACCAGCAATCTTAACCGGAACCCAAAGGGTGTCCTTTGCTAAACCCGGACTATATGCAAATGAATAAGTAACTGGCAGTGTGTCTTGCGTTCCATCATCATTTAGATAATTCAAATAAATATTATCTGGCGAATCATAAGCAAAGTTTACATCTTTCTTGCAGGCAACAAAGAGCATACTAATAAGTAAACTATAAAATATTGTTCTTTTCATGAGGTGTCTGTTTAGTTTCTGTAAGCCTGTTCATCTAATGGTAGAGGCAATACGAAGATTCGATCAGTAGCCGGATATACCTGGCCATTCGTATTGGTGATATCTCTGTTTAATCGCTTGTACATATAAAAAATCTGACCTTCAGCGAAGAACTCCTTGCGGCATTCTGCCACCAATTTGTTAAGAAACTCAGTTTTATCAATGTTCGCAGGCAATCCATCACCGATTCCACGGTGCTCTCTTACGGTATTAAAGTAGGTGATCGCTTTTGCCTTATCCGTATCAAAACTTGCTTCTGCTGCAATATAGTACATCTCAGACAGCCTGATGGCCGGTGCCATCAGCGGATGTGCATTTCCAACCTCGTCTGGATTCACGCCAAATTTTCTTAGATAAGCGCGACTTGGAGAGTTAGATGATAACACATCTGTGAACCACCTCATCCAGCGCCAGTCATCTGCGCCCACAGTTCCTTTTTCAAAAATGATGTCTTTCTGAGAAACAAGCGGAGAAAAATCAGCATTGTCATTTGAGAAGTACTCTTCCAACATCTTTTTTGAATCTGGAATGTACCACCCAGCAATTAGCTCCGGATAGAAAATCTTATCCCGCTCATTGGAAAAACTACTAAAAAAATCCTCTTTAGTTGTCCATGGAAATTTATTAGCGTTAATTACTTCATTTGCGTTTTCTAAACTTTGGGCAAAGTCTTCTTTATATAAATAAACTCTGGCCAGCTCGCCACAGGCAGCATAGTAATTCATACGATGCCTTCTATTTTGAAGAAACATACTTCCACTACTGATTTCAGTAGCCTTGTCTTTCTCAGCAACGGTACCATCATAGGTCTTGTTTGGATAGCCAACTACGTACCCAGGAGTAAGGATTGGGTCTGACTTTAGCAGCATTTTTGCTGCAGTAAGATCTGCTATAATCTTATCTAGTATCTCCGTAGTGGTAGAGAATGGAGTAGAATTTATAGAAACTGTGGTCACATAAGGTATGGCCTTTGCAGCCGGACTACGTTTGTAAGAGGGAGCAAATAACCTCAACATATCGAAATGTAAATAAGCCCTAAGCGTAAGCGCTTCCCCTTTTACCAGATCATAGTTCTTACCAGCGAAGATGTCTTTCTTAGCATCAATTGCCTCCAAAATGGCATTACAGTATCCGATTGCTTTGTATCCATGAATCCAGATGCCGTCATTGTCGCCAATAACACCTGCATCGGCATATAAAAACGATTGAATATTTTTGTAACTAACATTTGATGGCGCATAGTTTTGAGCCATAAGTTCCAGATTTTTAAATGTCAAATCATCACCATACAAGTCTTTGCCTGCACAATAATTGTAGACGCCATTTAATGCTTCTTTAAACCCATCTTCAGAATTGAATAATTGTTCTTTTGTGATATCTGATTCAGGCTGCACATCAAGAAACTTCTTGCAAGACGAGCAGACTAGCAGAGAAATCGCGATGATATATAAATATTTTTTCATATTGCTAGATATTAAAATGATGCTTGTAGTGAAAATGTAAAGCTGCGTGCAAATGGATAATCTATACCCCGCTCTATGTCTACAGTAGATAAGCGGTAGATATCATTCATTGAGATTGCGGCACGTAGATTTTGAAAGCCTGCTTTGCTAATCAGGGTTCTTTTGAAATCATAAGACAGGTATATCGACTGCAGATCAATTAAGTTCTCTTTCTGCACAAATCGGGAGCTTGCACGAGTCAGCGTTAAATCTTGAATGTTCTTGTAAAGTGCATTGTCGCCTGCTTTAATCCATCTCTGAGATAATGCTCTGCTGTCTACATTCTCTCTTGGATTGGCGTTTTCAATTCTGTCAATCAAAGTCTGATTATACAACTGACCTCCGAATTTATAATAAAGGCTGAAACTCATCGTAAAACCCTTATAAAGTATGTTCCCGCCAATACTTCCGTCTAATGTTGGTGTTGTATTTCCTACCGCTCTGGTATCCTTAACATCGTAATCATAAGTTAGCGATCCGTCATTCTTTACGTAAATTTCTTTACCATTTTCAGGGTCGATACCAAGAGATCTAACTGCATAGATGGTGTTCATCGACTCACCTTCATTATAACGTACTAATGGAATCGTGTATAGCTGGTTGTTTAAATCATTTTGCAGATCATCAATTTTACTATTGAAGGCTTTTAATGAATTAGAGATCTTCACCAACGTATTTGTGTTGTGTGCAGCATTAGCTGTGATATTAATATTCAGATCATTTGCTCTGAGAACATTCGCTTGCAAATACACTTCATATCCCTTATTCTCCATGTCACCGAGGTTTTCTTTGTAACTGGTGAAACCTGTTGAAGGAACAAGATTGATGTCGGTAATCAAACCTCTTGTAAGCTTGTTATAGTACCGTGGCGAAATGATCACCCGGTCTTTGAAGAAGCCTAAATCTGCGCCTATATCAAATGTCTCTGTTTTCTGCCATTCCAGATTACTATTTCCATAACCCAACGCAGTAGCACCTACACCGGTAGAATACCAGTTGTCGTTTTGATAAGTGTAGATAGATCTGGAGAGATAAGGGTCAAACGCAATCGAGCCTAATAAGCCAACACTACCTTTTAACCGAACCTGACTGATTACTTCTGAGTCCTTCAGGAAATCTTCATTGTGCATGTTCCAACCCAAGCCAACAGAACCGAATGGCGCGAAGCGCTTATTGGATCCAAAGCTGGAAGAGCCATCCATTCTAAATGAGCCATCAAATAGGTATTTGTTTTTATAAGAATAGTTACCCGAGAAAAATGAACTTAAGGTCCTTTTGATCAATACATTTCCATCTGGCCTCGAATTCTCTTTGTAGATTCTAGCAAACCCAACATTGCTAAATCTATCGTTCGAAAACCCTTGTGCGCTAAATGCTTTGTAGTTTTCTATGCTTGACAATACATTCACTCCCAAAACTAAATTGAAGGAGTGATCATTCACCTGCTTAAAATAACTAAGGGTGGAGTTTGCATCAACTTTATCAGTTGCTCTGCTGTTGAAATTATAGCTACCCCGCTTATTTAAATCCTTAGTCTCATAATTAAAGAACTCATTGCTCGAGGGAGATTTGAACTCATCAAACTGATAGTTGGTTTTTGTATAACTCAATAAGGCCCTCAAGCGAAAGCTTGGCGACAGCTTATAATCTGCAGTAAAAGCGTTTAAGATCTCAGTAGCTGCATCCTTAGAAAAATTGCTCAGACTGGATTCATACAATGGATTAAATACATTTTGTTCTACATACTGTTTTCCATCTTCATTTTGGAAGGTATTTACACTCCATCGTCCCAGCTCTTGTATGATCCTGCCAGTGCTATCTGTTTTCGGATAATAAGGATTCATTTTAGCGTAAGTCGAAAAGCTTCCATAAGGAGAATTAGCTCCATTATTTTGAGCGATACTTAGATCGTTTCGTATAATCAACCGGGGATTAGGACTGTAAATGAAGTTCATGCCGCCACTATACTGATCCCTGGTAGTTCCTTTCATTACCCCAGGTCTTGTTTGATACCGGGCATCAACTCCATAACGGAAGGTTTGGTCTCCGCCCTGAGCATTTAAGGAATGCTTTTGACCGTAGGTATTCCTTAATGGTTGAGATAACCAATATGTGTTTACACCACCTGCTACGTTCTTTAATCTCGAAAATAGTTGAGCATCCAAAACATCCTGCTGGGTAGTACCATTTGACCCGGCTCCATATTTATACAGCCCGGCTAATTGTTCATATTGAACCTTTTGTTCTGCATTCAAAACATGGTAATCTGAAAGATCAGGAGCAGTGAAGTTCATCTCATAGTTATAAAACAACTGAAGTTTCCCTGCCACTGGAGCTTTGGTGGTAATAACCATTACTCCGTTTGCTGCTCTGGAACCATATACTGCAGAAGCCGCAGCATCTTTTAACAACGTAACCGATTCAATGCGGTTGATATCAAGATCTATTACTTTCTGCACGTTTACTTCAAATCCATCCATAATAAAGGCCGGTAGATTGAATGAAGCAGCAATATTATTACGGTCCAGCACATCGTCTTTGCCAGTTGGGATGCCCGGCAAGGCTGTTACTCCCCTAACATTGATTCGAGGCAATGCGTTCGGATCTGAACCCGCAAGGTTATTCGTCTGTATTCTAAATGAAGGATCAAAAGATTGAATTGCTTTAAGCAAATTCTGAGGATTGGTTCTCTTCAAATCTTCGCCCTTGATCACAATTGCGTTACCAGTATAGCTTTCTTTTTTAATCGTCTGGTAACCGGTGATCACTACATCTTCCATCTGGTTCACCTGGTCTTCCAGACTAACGGTTATAAATTTTTCATCACCAACTTTGACTTCTTTTTCCTTAAAGCCAACATAAACGAATACCAACACATCCTCAGGATTACTATTGATCTTAAATTCTCCTTTATCGTTGGTGGAGGTTCTGGTAGCCTTTCTGCCTTTTACATAAATATTAACTCCAGGAATAGGCAACTGCGTTTTACTGTCAATTACCTTCCCGGTAACCTCGACAACATTGCTAACCACACTAACGACACCCTTTTCAGGAACCTTATTGGTGATCACGATTGTTTTGTCCACTATATTAAAATTTAGTGGAAAACCCTTAAGAACAGCAGTTAAAGCCTCTTCCAGTGGAACATTTTTAAGTTCGACATTCAAAGGCTGATCACTGATTTTAACTTTTCCATTGTAAAAGAAAAGATAACCTGTCTGTTGCTTAACGTCATTAAAAAGCGAGTTCAGCGTGGTATTACGCTTGGAAATCGTGATGCTTTGGGAATAGCTTGCGGCAGATAAATGTAGGGTGCCGATGAGTAACAAAATAGCAGTTAATTTCATCACTATTAGGAATTTGCACTTTACCCTCCGCATATCAAATGCAGGGTTGTAAAGAAAAGTTAATTTCATACTTTTGAATAAGATTAGGGTTAAATAAATGCAGCTGGTTTAGACGCTTGCTGCCGACCTTTTTTTACAGCCGGAAGTGGTGAGACACTTTCGGCTTTCTAGTCTTTGTACTATCTGTCTCTAAATCTGAAGTAGTTGTTTTCTCATAGTTTGTTGGTGGTTTAGTGGTAATTAAATTGGTTGATTTTGTTGTGCAATAAATACACTCAGCTATGGCGCAGGAGACTTGTAAGATACCCTGATGGTCTTGCCACTTATTTTGAGATTTATATTATTTAGTTCCAATATTTTCGAGACCTCAGAAAGCTTACTGTTTCTTGAAATTCCTCCAATAAATTTATCGTCAGGGAAATCACCCTCATAGATGACACTCGCATCATACCAGCGCGAAATTTGTCGCATGATAGACTTCAGGTCGTCATTTTCAAAAGAGAATATGCCATTTTTCCAGGCGATCTCCTTTTCCAAATTCGCATTGCGAACCTGAATTGTTTTGTCACCGGTCAATTGTATCACTGTCTGTTGCCCTGGTTTGATAGTTTCAGAGGCATTACTGTATTTTACCTTGACCGAGCCTTCCAAAAGCGTAGTTTTCATAATTGGCTCGTCCTGGTAGGCACTGATATCAAAGTGGGTTCCCAGAACTTCAACTACCTGTTGGCCCGCCTTAACCCTAAAAGGCATCAGCGCATTTTTTGTTACTTCAAAGTAGGCCTCCCCATCAAGAATCACGGAACGTTCGGTTCCCTTAAAACTCGTTGGAAACGTCAGTGACGAAGCTGCATTCAAGGTCACATTACTGCCATCGGGCAAAATCACCTGGTAGTTCCCGCCCTTCGGGGTACTAATTGTATTATTTGAAATCAGCCCATCTTCGTTGCTGTTGTCAGCAACGGTGTAGACCAACTGTCCTTCTTTAGTTTTAGTCACGGTGATTCCTGCTTCATCCGCAATTTCTCCTTTACCTGCCGTATCGAGCACAATCTGTTTTCCATTAGCAAGGGTCAGAATTGCGCGACTGCCACCAGGCTCAAGATCATCAGGAGCTAATAACGTGTAAGATCCATGAACCTGATAATTGCGAAATATTAATACTGAAGTTGAAAATAACAACACCATGGCTGCAGCTACGGAATACTTAGCCCAATACGGCCAAAACCTTTTGGTCTGATTGTTTTTAGAGAGCATTGAAATCTGCTGATCTACCCTCACCTTGATTTGATCTTTTATCGAAGCGTATTCGTCATCACTAAGCGCAACATCTTCATTTCCTTCGAAAAGATTATAGTATTTTTCTAAAAAAGCGATCTCGTCTGCACTTGCCTTGCCAAGCCTATAACGCGTTAATATCTGAAGAAAAAGTTGTTTGTATTGGTTGGTCATATTACAATTCCTAACTATATGAGTCAGAAAATTGAAATTAGCCCATCCATTTTGAAATTATTTTTGAACTTTTCTTGAAAAGGGAGGCCAACTAAGGATAAATAGGCCTCAACTAGGCATAAACAGAAGTTATAACCTGAAAGAATACGCAATTAATACAACATTAATCACCAACATGTTTTGTCGCAAGGCAGAAAGCACCTTACCCAGCTGATTTCGCACGGTTTTTGGCGAAATATTCAGAATTTCCGCGATTTTCTGACTACTTAAGTCCTCTTCGAAGCGCATTTTAAAAATGAGACGCTGTTGGGCTGGCAATGCATCCACCAACTTATTAAAAGATTCTAAAAACTCTTTATGAAGGATCGCTGCATCCGCACGGTCGAAGGGACTTTCAAGTTCAGGCGTATTTTCTACAGGAACGGCAACTAAACGGGCTTCCTTCTCCATAACCTTAAATACCGCATTTCTGGAAGCAACAAGCAGGTAGGCCGGTAGATTTTCTATAATGGATTTATTTCCGCGCGTCCAAAGTTGCACGAAAACATCTTGAGCAACGTCTTGAGCTTTTTCAAGATCGCTGAGTCTTTTAAAAGCAGAATCGAAAACTAGTTTCCAATATCTATTATATAAGGTGTCAAATGCAGGCTTATCGCCTTCACTTAACCGAGCTAAAAGCACGGAATCGTCGGCACTATCTAAATCATCAGTATACATTCAGTCCCCTTACGAACCAAACTTAACTAAAAAATGGAAATAAAGCGTTAATTAGGCTATGTTACTAGAGATGTTTCTCTTGCACTTGAGTTCTGGGGGGGTAAATCTCGCGTCATTGCGGCGTAGGCCGCAACCTCGGACTAGTTTCCGTTCTTTTCCGAGATTACGGCCTACGCCGTAATGACGAACTTCACGAACAACACGAACCGCACGAACTGCACGAACCACATAAACCCCTTGTCAATAAAATCCCCCGTCATTGCGGCGTAGGCCGCAACCTCGGACTAGCTCCGTTCCTCTCCGAGGTTACGGCCTACGCCGTAATGACGAACGCCCCCCCACAACTTAACCGAACGCAACCTATTCCTTAATTCTCACTTAACATCACCCCCGTACCTTTGTCTGCACCACAAATGGATAAGGTAATATGGAGTACCGGCTATCGGGTTATAGAAATCTTTCTGATGAAGAGTTGCTGGAACGCTTGAAATTCCGTGACCATGCTGCCTACGAAGAAATCTATAAACGCTATTGGGCAATGCTGTTTCGCCATGCAAGGCGAATGATCTCCAATGATGAAGAAGCAAAAGACCTTATTCAAGACCTCTTTGTAAACTTATGGCAAAAAGCGCCAGACCTCGAAATTAAAGAATCACTTTCCTCCTACCTATACGGCATCACCAGATACAAAGTGTTCGACCTCTTTGATAAACGCAAAGTAAGAGCAGACCACCGACTCTCCATCGGGAACTTTATGGAGCAGTGTGAATATACGACAGACAACACCATCAGGGAAAACGAATTGAGCCGGTTAATCGAAAAAGAGATCGCCCTACTTCCCAACAAAATGCGCGAAGTATTTGAGCTCAGCAGAAAATCACATTTAAACTATCAGCAGATCAGCCTGCGAATGAAGATCTCTGATCAAACGGTAAAAAAACAGATTTATAATGCGGTTAAAATTCTCCGACTTAAATTCGGAAGCGCCTGCCTTTTCTTAGGTTTCTTTCTTTTTTAAAATTATTTCAATTTCATCTACCACTTTTCCTTCCTTCAACCTACTCATACAAAAAACGCGGCTATGCGAACAAATATATGAGTACCAACAAACCAGAAGAGTTAATCAAAAAATACCTGAACAATACCTGTACGCCCGAAGAGCGCGCAGCATTGGAGTCTTGGTATAATATGCAGGCTGGATCTTCTGATGACCTGGAAGAGCCAGAATATGTAAAACTTGAAAAGGACATTTGGAAGCACTTGAATAAAGTCACAAAACCTACAACGAGAATCAATTGGTCGTACGCTGCCGCAGCTGCGATTCTCCTCACAGTCTGCAGCACCTTCTATTTCTCCACACGAAAAACAAATGTAAAGCTGCAAAACGCCGATACGGTCACCAGGATTATGCCAGGAAGCAATAAGGCCGAATTACTGCTGGAAGATGGGACTGTTATGGCGCTTTCAGACGATACTACAGGAATGCGACTAATACAAGGTGCCGTCAAAATCACAAAACTTCCTGGAGGGCAATTGAATTACGATGCCACCGGAGTCGACGAAGCTGTAAATGATGCGGAGGCAACCGCTCAAAGCACCATTAAATACAACATGCTCCGCACGCCAAAAGGTGGACAATATCAGGTCAACCTCCCGGATGGCACTAAAGCCTGGCTCAACGCAACTTCTTCTTTGAAATTTCCAACCAGCTTTAATGGCCAGGAACGAATAGTTGAAGCGTCCGGAGAGGTCTATTTCGAGGTTGCCGTTAACAAACATAAACCTTTCAAGGTGTTGAGCCCCGGACAAACCATAACTGTTCTTGGAACCCACTTCAACCTCAGCGCCTACGCAGATGAACAAATTACCGAAACCTCTTTGATGGAGGGATCAGTTAAAGTTACATCCGATAGAAACACAGTCATCATAAAGCCCGGAGAGCAGACACTATACAATTCCAGCACAAAAAACATCAGGGTCCAAAGTATCGATATGGAAGAAGTGATCGCCTGGAGGCAGGGTTACTTTCAGTTTAACGACGAGGATATCAAAGGTATCATGCGGAAGCTATCCCGTTGGTACGACATTGAGGTCAGCTACTCAAAAGATTTCGTCAACCAAAGCTTTAACGGCTCAATATCCCGATTTGAAGATGCTTCAAAAGTGTTAAGGATGCTGGAACATACGGGAACAATACACTTCAAGACCGAAGGAAGGAGGGTAACAGTTATGCCCTAACGCTACAACTGCTTAACTGCTACCAAAAAATAGCCAGGAGTGCTTCGAACCACCCCTGGCAGACGTTTTGGAAGCTATAATATTGCCATCATAACAAATTCAAACCAGACAAAACATATCAAATGTATGATTTAAAACTAAGGTTGAACAACAACCGCAATTTATTCAACATCATAACGCCAAATAACAAAAAGTGGATTATGCGTGCTAAACTTACTTTCCTTCTACTCACCGCTTGTTTCTTGCAGGTTTCGGCCGCAGGCTTTGCGCAAACAGTGACGCTATCGCGAAAAAATGCTTCATTGGTTACTATTCTATCGGAAATCAAAAAGCAAACCGGCTATCATTTTTTATACAATAGTCAGGTGCTCGAAAAGGCGGGTCCGGTAGACATCAACGTAAAAAATACTTCTATAACGGCCGTACTGGAAAAATGCTTCAGCAATCAGCCCCTAACCTTCCTGATAGAAGAAAAGACGGTCATCATCAAAGAAAAGAAAGTTATCAAGCTACCTGTATCAGAAATTACCGGAAAAGTCAGGGATACTTTAGGTGCTCCCCTACCCGGAGTGCGTGTACAAGTCAAAGGTGCCGCAATGGGAGTTTCTTCTAACGTTGACGGAGAATATAGATTGACAGTTCCCAATGGAAACGAAACACTGGTATTTACTTCAATCGGCTTTCAGACCCTTGAAGTCGCACTATCAGGAAGAAAGGTTATAGATGTCACACTTCGCGAATCGGTTTCCCAACTAAATGAAATGGTGGTTATCGGATACGGTTCTGCTGCTAAAAGGGATTTAGTGGGTTCTGTGGGTTCAGTCAATATAGAAGACATGAAAAAGGCACCAGTAAGGTCCTTTGAGGAAGCCTTAGCTGGCCGTGTTGCCGGTGTTCAGGTTACTTCTGTTGACGGTCAGCCAGGATCCGCCATAAACATTATCGTCAGAGGAGCCAATTCAATCACCGGAACCAATGCTCCGCTTTACGTAATTGACGGCTTCCCGATAGAAAACCCGGACAACAACTCGATCAATCCCAATGATGTGGAATCGATCGAAGTGTTGAAGGATGCGGCTGCTACAGCAATTTACGGAGCCAGAGGCTCCAACGGGGTCATCATTGTAACTACAAAATCTGGTAAGGAAGGCACAGCAGTGGTGGCTTACGATGGAAGTTATGGTAACCAAAGGGTAACGCAGCGAATAGGGGTGCTTGACTCTTATGAATTCGTTCGGTATCAAATAGAAAGGTTAGGCACTCTTCTGGCGGATACTTTATATTTTAACGAGGGACGTCCAGACCTGGAATCCTATCGCAACGTAGCGCCTGTCATTTGGCAGGACCGTATGTTTGAAGATGCACCTCAACAAAGCCACAGTATATCGATTAATGGTGGCACAAAAGGTACCAGATATGCATTTTCAGGGAATTTTTTAGATCAGCAGGGAATCATGGTTTCCTCAGGTTTTAAACGCTATCAGGGCCGCCTTCGTTTAACTCAGAAAGTAAGCGACAATTTCACGATCAGTGGAAATGTAAACTACAGTGCAACCAAACAATTTGGTAGTTCACCAATTCCCGCTCAAGGATCATTCTTATCGGAAGCACTAATGTACAGTGTTTGGGGATACCGGCCCGTTAACGGAAACCCTGGAATAGATGTAGGTGAGGAAGATATGGATCTTTCCATCGACATTCAGAACGATCAGCGTTTCAATCCCCTCAAGAATTATGAAAATATGCTAAGGGACCGATTGGGAAATGTATTGACCGCCAACGGATTCGGGGAATACAGGTTAAATGACTTTACGTTCAAACTCTCCGGAGGTATTACCAGGGAGCTCACTAAAATGAATTCCTTTGATGGCTCTAACACCCGTGCCGGCAGTCCGATAACTCCACAAGGCCAGGCAAACGGGGTAAGTGGAAGTATCGCATTTTCAGAAGTAAACAACTATTTAAATGAGAACACGGTCACTTACAATAAAAAGTACGGAAAATACCACCAGCTAAACGCGGTGGCCGGCTTTACCATTCAGGGCAGAACGTCCAATACGTTTGGGGCGGGTGCTATCTTCGTTCCAAATGAAGCTCTTGGTGTTTCCGGCCTCGATGAAGGGATTCCAATAGACATCACTTCCAGGTCTACCGGAAATACACTTGCATCTTTTCTAGGCAGGGTTCAATATAATTACGGGTCTAAATACATGGCAACTTTCTCCATGCGTGGAGATGGTTCCTCTAAGTTCGCTCCAGGCCTTAAATGGGGTTATTTCCCTGCAGGAGGATTGGCATGGCGCTTTAGCAAGGAAGATTTTATGCAATCTGTAAAAAGTGTAATCTCTGATGCCAAATTAAAAGCAACCATAGGCGCAACAGGTAACAACCGGGTCAACGACTTCGCCTACTTGTCTACCATGAACTTGTCCAACAGTGCCATTTATCCATTCGGCAACAAAATTTCCAGAGGAAGTATTACTACAGCCTTAGGTAATGATCAATTGATTTGGGAAACGACGGTGCAAACGGATCTTGGATTAGAGCTTGATTTATTTAACAGCCGGGCAAACTTAGCTGTAGATGTGTATCGCAAAACAACTAAGGATCTATTGTTAGATGCCCGCTTGCCGCCATCCCTTGGATTTTCAAGCTCTTACAAGAATGTTGGAAGGGTGCAAAACGATGGATTGGAGATTTCACTGACGACTACAAATATGAGAACCAGCGCCTTCGTCTGGTCTACCAACTTCAATATCGCGTTCAATAAAAATAAGGTACTTGAGCTTACCGAAAACCAGCAAGCATTGGTTAGTCAGATTAACTGGGACACCAATTATAGAAACCTACCAGGTTACGTAGCTAAGATTGGAGAGCCTATCGGGATGTTTTATGGTCTAATCTGGGAAGGCAATTACCAGACAGATCAATTTAATCTGCTTCCGTCAGGGAAGTACCTGCTTAAACCGGAATTCGCATCAAACGGAAACGACCGTGAAGACATTAAGCCAGGCGACATCAAGTACCGTGATTTAAATGGTGATGGAATCACCAACAATGCCGATTATACGATCATCGGCGATCCCAATCCTGATTTTATTGGTGGTCTGTCGAATAATTTCTCTTACAAAGGATTTGATTTAAATGTATTCTTTCAGTGGTCGGCCGGAAATGACGTCATGAACGCGAACAGACTGGTATTTGAAGGTCATGGACGTGCCTCGCAGAATATGTTTGCCACCTATGCTGATAGATGGACACCCGAAAATCCGAACAATACCTATTATAGAACTGGAGGCTGGGGCCCATATGCCTACTCCAGCAGAGTAATTGAAGATGCTTCGTTCTTGCGCCTAAAAACAGTTTCCTTAGGCTATCAATTGCCTAAAAAGTTAACCAGGCAACTAAAAATCAATGCCTTAAGAATCAATGCTTCCGCTCAGAATTTATACACCTGGAGCAGCTACCAAGGTTATGATCCGGAGGTTTCTGCTTACAATTCAGCATTGACACCTGGGTTTGACTGGTCTGTTTATCCACGTGCAAGAACATTAACATTAGGTCTTAACCTCACTTTTTAATTTTGTTATGAAGAACCCATATATACTCGCAGTCCTCATCACCGTACTTGGCTTAGCATCCTGCAAAAAGTATCTTGATGTAAAACCTACAGATTTTACTACGCCCGAAACCTTTTTTGAGTCCCCTAAAGATCTCGATCAGGCGCTTACAGGCGTATATAGTTCATTAACCAGAACAGGTACCTACAGCAGAAACCTGGTCTTTGACCTGGCTTTCGGTACAGACGAAGCATTTTACAAGCGATCAACCGCTCAGGTAGATCCTATTGTATACAATGCCGATGGCTCCAATTCTACCATTACGGCTACCTGGAGTTCGCTGTATGCGGGAATCAACAACGCCAATCTGTTGCTTGCCAATATTGACCGTCCGGCCATGGACGAAACAGAAAGAGGCAGAATTAGAGGTGAAGCTTTATTCCTACGCGCGTTCCTTTACTTCCAGTTGGTTCACCTTTGGGGTGATGTTCCCCTGATCTTAAAGCCTACTATTTCAGGTATCCACGTGAAAAACGCCCGCACATCACAAAAAGAAGTCTACGCACAGATTTTAGCAGATATGAAGACTGCGGAAGGCCTTGTTGGCGATTCCTTGGCTCCCACTGGTTCCGGTAGGGTCGGTAAAACAGCAGTTCAGGGTATCCTGGCGCGTGTTTGCCTTAAAATGGCAGGTGAGCCATTAAAAGATGTCACCAAGTATGAAGAAGCCCGCATGTGGGCAGAGAAGGTCATCCAATCCGGTGCACATCGGTTAAATCCAGATTATGCACAGGTCTTCACCAACCTTACCCAAGACAAATATGATATCGGCGAGTGTATATGGGAAGCGGAGATCGCAGGAAATGGAGTAGACCAACCCATATTAACAGGCGGCTGGTTTGCTAAAAAATTATCAGTCCGAAACCAGTCCGGACAGCTATACGGCTACGCGGAAGTGGGTGCGACAGCGATCTTATACCGCAGGTATGACGATATTCATGATGTGAGAAGAGACAGGAATATTGCCACCTATTACTTCCCAGTTTTAACGAGCGAGTCTTTAGCGGATACGCTTCCACATGCAGCTACCGCGCTATATGCCAGAGATACTGGGAAATGGCGCATTCAGGAGGAAATATCAACCTTTAGGAATTCGAACGCCGGGCCAACGAACTTTCCGCTGTTGCGTTATGCCGATGTGCTGCTGACGTATGCAGAGGCAGAAAATGAGGTAAACGGACCTACACCCGCTGCCTTCAGCGCCCTTAATCAGGTAAGGTTAAGAGCCAAAGCTAGAGCATTTACCCCTGTAGATGCTCCTGATAAAGATCGCTTTAGACGGATTATCCAGGACGAACGCTCAAGAGAATTGTGCTACGAGGCAACCCGTAAATTTGATTTGATCAGATGGGGTATATTTTTAGGCGTAATGAAGGATGTAGAAAATGATATTCTTGCAAATGCCCCCAGCAATCTCCAATATGGTGCGACTGGTTACACCAATGTAAAGGCACGTAATCTGCTGCTGCCTATTCCAACTATAGAATTAAACTTAAACAGTTTAATGAGACAAAATCCAGGCTATTAACAGGTTGTATATGAAAACAAAATATTTAACAGGAACATTTATAGTGCTGGTCGCGCTATCTATAATCAGTTGTAAAAAAGACAACATAGAAACGCCAAATTTTAAGGCTTCCGTCGAGAAAAGTACCTACAAAGTAGGCGATACCGTAGTATTTCATTTAGAAGGCAACCCGGATTTCATCTCTTTCTACTCGGGTGAATTTGGGAACGACTATGCCTACATCGGCGGAAGATCGTTGGACATCGAATCTTTTAGCCTCGCTTTCCAGACCCGTGTAAGAAACGGAAACCAGCCGAACCAGTTTAGTGTTCATTTATCTTCAGATTTCAACGGGAAGTTCGATATTGAATCCGTCAGGGCAGGTAATTTTAAAGACATCACAAATCTTGTTACCCTATCCACTGAAAACACGGTATATGTCAATTCTGGAAAAGTAGATCTTACGCCACTCGTAACGGATAAAACCAAACCGCTATATATTGGATTTCGTTATATTACAAAGCCCCAGACAGCAGCAAGTGGTCCTAATGGCACCCAAAGAAACTGGGATGTAAGAGACCTTACACTAAAAACATTGACCGATGTAGGAGAAACTACCGCGATCGATCAGCTAAACGCAGGCTGGACCATAGTAGAAAGTGGCGCGGTTCTGGAACCAGGGCGAAACAGCATTAACGTAAATAGTGGGCTTGTTACCCTTCGTGGCAACGCCACTGCACCAGGCAAACTGGTGGAGACTGAAGCCTGGGCCATCAGTAAGGCGGTTGATCTGAATACCATTATTCTGGGACCCGATAAAAGCATTCCCATCAAATCTATTTCCGAAACCCTGGTACCCTTATACAAATATGTATATACCAAGCCCGGTGTATACAAGGTAGTATTCGTAAACTCGAACACTAGAATTGATGGCAAGAAAGAACTATTAAAGGAGTTAGAAATCACCATTGAGCCATGATAAAATTTTCCATCAAAATTAGGTTTGCCGCGGCAATCTGTCTGTTCAGTAGTATTGGCTCTGCTCAAACATTTATCCCCGCGGGGAGCATCGTCTATCCGTTTAGGGCCTCTCCCGCGATAGCAAAAACAGGCACGCAATTTCATATCCTCTACAATAATAAAGGACAACATCAGATCGATTCTATTATACTGAAAGGCCCATACAGCCGCATACGCCTAAAGGTAGATTCTATATCAAAAGGCAGGTTCGAGTACGATACCTACACCACCATGTATACCAACAATAAAATATGGGTAACCGTTCCGAAAACAAGTCCGGTAGACATGTACGACCTGATGGTCTATGCTGAAGGAGAAGTAGAGGTTTCCAGAAGGTCAGTAAAGCTAGTCAAAGAATTTTTAGCGAAACACAGCTTCATACATATCACCGATACACACGTTTCCCGCAACTGGGTTGGGCCTGCTAAAGATGGTTTCGCAGAAGAGCTGCAGCTGCTCGACCGTTTTATCACCGTTGCCAATATCATTTCGCCCGATCTTGTGATCGTGACCGGCGACCTCATCCACGATTACACCAGGTTTAATAAGGACGAACGCGGCTGGGGAGGTGACACCATCAAAGGCTATAATAAACTCCCTACCATCGAAGAGAAGTACAGAAACTATTTCGAGGGTGCTAAGGGTTATCGTGGAGTTCAAGCCATCAACTCCCCGGTGTTCTCCGTCCCGGGCAATCATGATTTCTATGGGATGAAAGAAGACAATCATCCGGCTAAAGCTGCGCAATGGAATGCATTGTGCGGGATCAGGGTATCCGGACTGGCATACGCAGGTACCAGGTTCATGTTTATCGACGATTACCTTGGTGATCCTGTAAAAGACATCCCAAATAAAAAACCAATGTCAGGTTTGCAGGGTAAGGCGCTGAAGAACTTCCTGGAGGTAAACGGACCAGGCGAGCTGCGCATTATGGCACAACACCGTCACGACAGGGCTGATACTGCTTTTTTAAATCAACAGAAAGTAGGGTTAATCGTGAATGGCCACATCCATACCCCCCATGCAGATACGCTGGGTAAAACACCCACGGTCAGAATCCGACCAGGCGTAGTGGCCCGAAGTGGCGAAAACCACCGTTGGGAGCAGATCCTTGGGCTGTTCAGAATTGTCAGGATTGATGGAGGGAAATTCGAGTACAGCGAACCACTCCGGTTCTGTTCTAATCCAATTGCATCCTACAAGGATATCAACTTGAATCTAACGCTTGATTTCAAGTTAGGAAACTCAGGTGTTAGCACAAGTAACGAGGCCACGATTACAAATAAATTACCTGCAAATCTTCCGGGTTGCAGGGTTCGGTTTGTGATGAAAAAAGGCCAGTATACCGTCAACGGCGGTCAGGTTCTTCAGCAGTTCAACAGTGGTAAATTTACCATCGTTGATGTTGACGCAGATGTAAATGCTATGGCCAATAAGAAAATAAGTATTAAATTGAAGGGATAAGTATCATGGCCCGGGTGCTTCCACCCGGGCCTGCTTAACTTTTTTGACCCAAATAAACCTGAAATATGAGTATTAAGCGGCTATTGCTATTTTTTATGCTGTTTCTAGCCGGCAGTTTACCGGCTATGCTAATGGCGCAGAATAATAACAATTCGCAGCTCTATAGTGTCTATCACGAAAAAAAGGAGACCAATTTATTTGGATCCATCGATGCGATCAGAAAGACTAAAAAGGACAACATTACCATTTTGATAAAGGGCCTTTCCGCAGCATCGAAAGCCGAAATCATCAAATCTGCTGATCATGCTACAGGCAACCCCTGGACAGTATTAACCTTCAGCGACTTCAACGAATTTAAAATAAATGGCAACCGGGTAAACTACGAAAACAAATACTTTGCCCGAAGGAACAAATTAAACTCGCTAATCATAGGCGAATTGGTTGCCAACGATGGCAGGTACCTACCGGAAATTGTAAACGGAATAGGTTTAATTTGTGAGGAGAGTACCTGGGCGCTTCCCGCCCACATGAGCCTTCAAAAAACAGGTAACGGTCTTCCTGACACCAACGACCCCATCATAGATCTTTTTGCAGCGCAGACTGCAATGCTCCTATCTTACACCAAATATTTGTTAGGGGATGAATTGAACGGATACTCCCCCCTAGTAGTAAAAAGAATAGATACGGAACTTCACAAACGAGTGTTTGACCCCTACCTTACGCGCAACGACTTCTGGTGGATGGGCTTTAACACCGAGAGAAAAATGAACAATTGGAATATTTTCATCAATTCCAATGTACTAGGTGCTGTTCTTCTGGCGGAAGACAACCCAACTCCGCGACAGCAGACCATTGAAAAATCAGTCAAAAGCGTCGACTATTTCCTAACATCTTATCCCGCAGATGGGGGTTGTGATGAAGGTCCAAGCTATTGGGGACTGGCTGGCGGTGCACTGATAGAATATATTGACCTGCTGTCCTCATTTTCTGGCGATAAACTCGACTTCTCAAAAATCGAACTGATACACCAGATCGGCTCTTACATCTACAAGGTTCATATCGATAAGAATTACTATGTCAACTTCGCGGATGCAGCTGTTGCGAATGCGCAGGATGCGGTAAAAATCTACGAGTTCGGAAGTTTGTTCAATGATCAAAAGCTGTTACAATTTTCTGCTTATTTAAGAAAAATAAACAACGGTGGAGAAAGACTGGATCTTGGTAGTATTAGCGGCTTCGTAAGCTCTCTGGAATTTAATACCAAATTCAATGGCATTAAACCTGTCGCCCCTCAATTACAGTACGTCTGGTTAAAGGACCTCGAGGTACTTACCGCCAGGGAAAAAGAGGGTGCTGCAAGCGGCTTATTCCTTGCAGCTAAGGGAGGAAACAACGCAGAGAGTCACAACCACAACGATGTCGGGAACTTTATTATTTACAAAGACGGCACTCCGATGATTGTCGATGCCGGTGTTGGTGTCTATACCAGGCAAACCTTTAGTTCTGAGCGCTACAAACTCTGGTATATGCAGTCCGATTGGCACAATTGTCCAACCATAAATGGTGTGATGCAGCAAGTCGGACGAACCTACGAGGCGACTTCCGTAACCTCGCAGACAAATGGGAGTGTGACCAGGCTCTCCATGAACATCGCTCCTGCATACCCCGAAGCAGCGGAAGTGAATTTGTGGAACAGAACCCTCAGCTTCGATCAAAATAAGGGTACTATAAAGTTAATCGAAGACTATAAGCTTAAAAACTTTAAAGAACCCTCCTCGCTTAATTTCCTGATCAACGGGACAGTTACGTTGTCAAAGGCAGGTACACTAAAACTCACTAATCCTCAGGGCAAAACGATGCTGCTGTCATTCAACCCTAACACCTTCGATTACGAGGTACAAATCAAAAAGATTGATGATGCTCGCCTTGCCGGCTCCTGGTCGAACGATCTAAGCAGGATCGTATTGAAGCTAAAAAGCAAAAAGCTACAGGGAACTCATCAAATTGAATTTAAGAGCGAGTAGACCATGTTTCAAAACCCAGTTAAAGCATTTCAAAATGAAGAAAATCACAATAGCTATCGCAATTTTTAGCTCAGTCCTGGGTCAGACTTTTGCACAAACCAAAGTTGACACTGCTTTTCAGCTGTATATCCTGATTGGACAATCTAATATGGCCGGAAGAGGCCCGATAACCGCAGCGTTCCAGGAAACGAGTGATCCGAGCGTATCTATGCTAACTAAAGACAATCAATGGACTCCGGCTAAACACCCATTACACTTCGACAAACCAAAAGCCGCTGGTGTGGGACCGGGACTAGCTTTCGGAATAGATATGGCAGCTGCAAACCCCAACGTTAAAATTGGCTTGATTCCTTGTGCTGTGGGAGGTACACCGATTGAGTATTGGAAGCCCGGGGCATTTGACCAGGCTACAAAAACTCACCCTTACGATGATGCGCTGATACGTATTAAAGAAGCCATGAAATCGGGAGTGATTAAAGGAGTAATCTGGCACCAAGGCGAAGCAAACAGTTCTGAAAACAAGTCTGCGGTATATATAAAGCAATTAAAAGGTCTCGTTAAGCGCATTAGAAAAGTCGTGGGTAACCCGAAACTGCCTTTCGTCGTTGGAGAATTGGGCAGATTTAAAAAAGCCTATGAACAGTTTAATATCCAGTTGGCGAAAGTACCAGCAAAGATCCCCTATACTGCATTAGCTACTTCTGAGGCGCTAGATCATAAAGGAGACAGCACACACTTTAATAGTCCATCTGCAACAGAATTTGGTCACCGCTATGCTAAAAAAATGATAGCACTACAGCGCGTGAATAACAAGTTATAGATCCGATATCAAGAATGAAATGAGTTTTTCGTTACAAGCTTCCGCTCATTTAACATTCAACAAACTGAGTCTGGCATAGAGTTCTGCAATACAAGCCTGATCCAGCAACCATTTCGGCTTTCTCTTCGAGCCCTCATCCTTCGCCCACTTCGCAGTCAAAAAACCATACTGATCTGAAGATTTTTTCCATGCTTGATTCAGCTCATCAGCCACTGCCTGAATGTATCGCGGGTTATGGTCAACCTCGTAAAGCGCCTCGTAGCCTCGAAACAAAACAGTAACAAACCATGGAAGGTCAATTTTCAACACCCGATCATCGCCCTCCCCGTTACTCGAGAAAAATTTAAAAGAACTTTCCGCCACGACCGCTGCTTCTTTCAGGTATTTTGAGTCCTTCGTGAACCGATAGAGCATAACGGAAGCTTCTATCATGGAACCCGTATTATAGGTATAATAAACTTTATTTGGCTTTTCATCCATCTTGACGTCGTTGTAATATATACCCTGAGGATTTCGAAGCCTGGCCTGCATCCAATCATAAAAGCGCTTACCCCAATCCAGGTACAACGAATCTCCAGTACATTGATAAAGCTTTAAAGCGGCAAGAGTAGACATCCCATTGCTACAGGCAGGCTTTTGATCTTTGTGTCCCTCCAACCAATAGACACCACCATCCAGTTTATCGTCCCACCCGCTCAGGATAAACTTAAAAACTTCTTTCGCCTTGTCAATGTAAGCCTGATCTTTCGTATTCAAATACGCCTCCACATAATCAATACACACCAGCGCATTGTCATCATAATAACGATCCGCTTTTTCCAACTTAGCTGGATAGGCCTGATAACCCACCGGCGATCTGGTCGTATCCCGATAAGCCCAAACCCCTAATGTCAGCGTATCTAAGTACGTGGAATATCGCTTTTTTAAATCAGGAAAACGCAATAGCACATTTGTAGCTGAAAACATACCGGAAAAAGGCCAGAGAAAACTTACTGCCTTCTCATTCACCTGCGCGCCCTGAAAGTAATCTAAAGAAACAGCACTTCCCGAGGGGTAATTCTCTGTGAAAAGACCAGAATATTGGGGCACACGATAGTGTCGCCATATCTTCCTAAACATCGCATCTGCCCTATCCTTATATAATGAATTGTGCTTAACTTCCTGGCCATAACTATTAAAGCCAAACAGGAGACTCAAGACAATTATGATATACCTCATTTTCAAAACCAATAGGAAACTAATAAACTAAATCTTACTGTTCAGATGGTGGCGGCACTTTAACGCCCCAATTCTGGTTAGGTTTACTTCCCATATTTAAGGTCAAAGTCCCTCCTTTCATAAGGTCATCCCGGTAAAGCCAGGCATTGTTCAATACCTTACCATTCCAGCTTGCCGATTGTACATAAACATTCTCCTTAGAGTTATTTACCGCTTTAATCAGCAATCGCTTGCCGTTGCCCAACTGGATGTCCGACTGGTCGAAAACGGGGCTTCCAATCTGAATAGTCGGCCTGGCGTCTGTCAATCCCTTCACGTCAAACAGTCCGATGGAAGCCATCACGTACCACGAACCCAGTTGTCCCTGATCTTCATCCTGACCATAGCCATAACCATGAATACTTTCCACGCCATAGAATTCGTCGCATATCGCTCTGGTCCATTTCTGAGTCAGCCAACTGGCGGATGAGTAATTGAACATCCAGCTGATATGTAGGTTTGGCTGATTTCCGTGATTATAAAGCGACTGGATCCCTGCGAAAGCATCAATAGTCTTACCCCCACCAAAAGCGTTCTTTTGCGAAGCCTCAAAAATTCCATTCAAACGTTCGTTGAAAGCTTTAGTTCCAATTTCCGTGATCAGCGCTTTCGGATTTTGTGGAACATAAAATGTGTACTGTATCGCATTACCTTCCTGAAACCCTCTCCATGCTTCTAAAGGATCGAACTTATCAATAAAGTTGCCGTTTGCGAGCTTGGGTCTAATCAGCTTTAACTCTTTATCAAACAACGTTCTCCATCCATTTGATAGGCCGATTAACTTTTTGTAATCCTCTGCTTTTCCCAATTGTTTCGCAAGTTGTGCTGCAGCAAATGCGCTGTAACTATATTCCATAGTATGCGATCCAGAAAAATGGGATCCTGTAGAGTCGGTGTTATCTGCTTCCAAATAAGGAACGAAACCTTTATCCACAAAACTCTTCGTATCCATTTTACCGGAACCCACCAATCTGTTTTTGTAATTCAGCTCGTTTCCCAATACCGCTTCATAGGCCAACTTCAGATCATAATCTCGGATTCCCGCCTGATAGGCACCCGCAACAGCAAGACCTACGAAGTTGGTTCCGACACCAGATACAAAATTGCTGTTGGCTATTCCATCTCCAAACCATCCACGTTCCTTGTAAATCTCTAATTGAGTATGCACAAAGTCATTATAGTGCGAAGGGTAAGACAAGGCCCACAATTGAGTGATGTTCCAAAAACCTCCCCAAATCGCATCTGTGTTCATAAAATTATAACTGAACTTGCCCTTACCATCCTTTGGCAGTTGTCCGATAGAACCATCATGCCTTGGAAAGTTACCATTGATGTCACTCGCGATTCCGCGCCCCAATAACGCATGGTATAATCCGGTATAAAACTTAACCTGATCAGTTTTATTCTTGGTAGTTACCTTCATTTTGCCCAGTTGGGTCTCCCATTCCTTTTGAGCAGCATTTTTGGCGCCATCAAAGTCTAATTTCGAAGCCTCAGCTGCAAGATTCAGCCTGGCATTCTCCACAGAAGTATAGGAAAGTCCCACCTTAATTTCTACACGCTCATCTTGTTCGGTCTGATAACCTAAAAATAAACCTGCCCCTATACCTGATGAACTTTTAGCATCAGCAGTAGTCTTTGTCTGATCATACGCACCTACGCTTGCAGGCTTTTTACTGAGCTCGCCAAAGAAATACATCGCGACTTTACCTCCTTCATCGTATTTTTTCACATACTTCGGATAGGTAATTACAAAGCCTTCAAAATGCGTGTCATCCACCATCTTTACTGACGCATCGGTAACCGGACCGCTTTCTCCCTGTATATCCCCAATGGCCAGCATGATCCGCGATTCATGACTTTTAGGGAAGGTATAACGATGGAAACCGACTCTTTTAGTCGCCGTAAGCTCCGCCTTTATTTTAAAATCATCCAGCAATACTGAATAATAGCCAGGCTGCGCAATCTCATTCTTGCGATCGAAAGAAGAACGGTACCCGCTTCCGCTTTTTTCAAGCAGACCCGGTACTGTTTGAAGTTTACCTGCTGTAGGCATAAAGCTGATCCCACCAACCTGCCACTCATGGAAATTAACAAATCCTTCAATGGAATTGTGACGGGTATCGTACCCCACAGCCTCCCATCCCTGAGCATTCCCATAACTGCCATTAGTGGAAGGGGCAAGTTTCGCCATGCCATAGGGTACTGCCGCAGGGGTGTAGAAAAACCACCTGCTATGTGCCGTACCTATATTTGGATTTACAAACTTCAAAAGATCCTGCGCAAAAGCGCCCGCTCCTGTAAAAAGCGTGATCGTTAAAACTAAGAGTGACTTGTTGGCTATATTCATAAAGCTGTTATCGTTTATATTATATTAGTATTTCGAGAGTAATGCCTGTATCCTTTGCATCCATGCCTGATCCACTGTCTCAATCTCAGGTGAACGGTTTTGTCCGTCGAATCCTGCAAAAAAGACGTAACTAAAGGTAGTCGGATTTCTGTTCGCAATATTCAATCTGTTTATATTCTCTTTGGCATACACCAGCCAATTTTCATTCTTATCTGCCTCATATAGCCTGATCATAGCCTGCGAGCCCCAGGCACACCATGCCGGGTTAATTCTCGTTTCATTGGTATTGAAGATATATCCTTTCCAGGCCGAATTCCACAAAGTGATATTCATCGCCCTTCCCAGGTTTTGGGCCTTGGTAAGATAGGTCGGATCATTCATAATTGTACTATACAAAATAAATGCCTCCACCAAAATCGCATTGTCATACGTAAACTTATCATTGTGTTTCTTTCCTTCACCGGCACCATCAATTTTCCAGATATACAAACCTGTAGTGGCATCATACATCTTCGCATTCAGCCAGCCATCTACCTGTCTCGCCCAATCCCGATAAATGCTTTCGCCAGTTAAACTATAAAGTTTTAAGAACAATTGCAACGCCAATCCATTGGTTTGTGTCGGTTTCTCTGGCTTTAAGGTATTCCAATAGAAGCCACCGCCGTATACGTTGTCCCACAGACCACTGTTAATCAACCAATCTCCGCAGGCTTTTGCTTTCGCTAAATAGGCTTGTTTATCGCTTCCTGTAGTCACATCGTAAGCCTCCAGATAAACCATCCCGCTTAAGGCATTATCATCTACATACTTATCGCCTCCGGCACCGCTGCCATCCAGATTTACAGAAGCGAAATAACCACCCCTGAGGTCATTCTTATCCCACATATTCTCCATGAACTTAAACGTATTGTTCATGTAAGCAAGGTGCTTGGTCTGACCAGCGCCTACCATTGCGGCATCAGCATAAATCTGACTCACATTGTACCATTCATAAGAATTGTTAGAATGGCTGGTCGTATTCGCCCGGTAACTATAACTGCCCGTTAACAGGTTATTTACAGTGAAGCTATGTGTTTCCTGCGCAAGTTGCAGGTAATTCACAGCAGCTCCCGGACCAGTCGGCGGCACCACAGGAGGTGGAGTCACAGGGACTACCGTTGGCTCCTTTTTACACGAAACACAGAACACAAGGGAGAGTATCAGCAAGGTATTAGAAAGTATTTTTTTCATAGTTTAGATTTTTATCCACCGGCAAAGCGCCGGTGGAGATAAAATATTTTTTAAAGGGTAGTCACCACATGAGCATACGGTCCACCGGCATTCATGCTGACTTGCACCTTCACGTTTTTATTGTCAGCTGAAGGATTGAACTTATAGGTGTTATTCCATTGGTCGTTGGTTACCGCGTTCAGATAAAAATAAGACGCTCCCTGGCCAACCGGACTAACATTATTGAGGTTGCTGCTACCGAAATAGCGGATTCCAGCTGAGGTATGGAAGGCGAACTTATAACGTTCATCCCTACCCATGAAAATTGATAGAACACAACCGGGATAGTTCCCGACTCCCAATTTCCTCCTGAAGTGTAAGCCAACTGGCCGATCTCATTTCCGTAAGCAGACATATATAATCCCAGACTTTGAACTTCAACAGCTTCAATCACCGTAGCCACATTAAAATCATATTTCAAGTAATAAACCTTGGTGCTACCTGTTACCGTGATCGGCGTTGCTCCTTCTTTAATAGAAGCACCATCCGGGAAGAACCTTCTTGCAGCTTGAGTCGGTTTATCAGCCAGTTGGTAGGTTCCAGGCTTCAGTGAGGTGTATACTTCAAAAACGCCTTCCTCTAGCTTTTTCATTTTAACTGCCTTAGTAACGTCGTCACCTCCCTCTGTGGCCGAACCGGTAAGATAAAGTTCAGTCGGAACCTCTGCAAATCCTGCAGGCCTTTCGAGCTGAAGCATTCTACTTTCCTCCATAGGCTTCCTGTTGCTGGCTTTTGAAGCTACTACAGTCCATATAATGTTTCCTTTGCTGGAAGCAGTGATGCCACAGGCGGCTGCTATCTTAGTCAGGTCTTTATGTGAAATGGTCAACTTAGGCTGCAAACCGTTGCCATCAGAAGCAACCCTTAGCGTTGGATTATTCAGATTGCCGCCCTCCTTCGCAAAGACAACTTCATACAGAATCACCCCGCCATCTTCCGGGCTCGCCGCAGACCAGGTGAATTGTTGTGAAGCCGTTCCAACTGATGGAGTAAGCTTTATACTTTGCTGATTTTGTGGCGAAATTAAGGCGCCATTGGCACTAATATTTTCATTGAGTTCTTTTACATCCTTTTTACAGGATGCTACGGCGATAATTGATAGCGCCAGCAAAACGAATGTTGTTCTAAGATTTTTCATATCGCTTTTATTTTTAATATCCAGGATTTTGAGTTAAGTTTTTGTTTAGGTTGAGCTCACTCGTTGGAATTGCCCACAAGTAATCTCTTTGAGGGTTAAATCTTCTCTGCTGCGTGCGAATATATCCCCCGTCAACGTTTGGATCGGTACCGAATTTAGCGCCATGAGCATAACCATTCATAGTCACTTCGGCGACTTTCCATCTTCTTATATCGTCAACACGTAAACCTTCCATGGCTAATTCTACACGGCGTTCGCGACGAATAACGTTAGTCAAATCTCCGCCCGGCATACTCAACGCTTCTGCGTCAGTGAAACCAGCTCTAGAACGTAACGCTCCAATGGTTTTTGCCCAGATCGTAGCATCCATCTGCCCTAAACTATTTTTAGCCTCTGCATAGGTAAGAAGTACCTCTGCATATCTGAATAAATGTAAGTTGTTCCCAGATACGAAACTCGCCAAAGCACTAGGGTCAAAGTACTTTCTCCAATAATACCCAGTCGCAGATGCACTTTGCGAACCCGGTGTGTACTCATCAAGTCCTGGTTGAACAGGGTCGGATCCCGGCTTAATGTAAATGGTTTTAGTAGTGCTGTTCGCATTTACCCAAGTATACCTGTCGTACACAACCGTTGCAGTAAGTCGTGGATCACGGTTGACATAAGGATTGCTCTCTATATATCCCGATCCAGCCTCATTAATTGCTTTTCCATTCAGCATGATGTAATCATTTACCAACTCTTGTGTTGGCGCCATATTGCTTACTCTGCCCCCAACAGATCTCGGAGCGAAATCCCAGAAGTTCTGCCAGGTTCTAATAGTTGGAACATATTGAAGTGATAAAATGCTTTCATTATTTGTTTTGTTGGTGGCCGGATCGCTAAACAATGCACTGTAACTTGGCACAAGAGAATACGTGCCATAAGTGCCTTGGTCGTTCATCAATTTCTCGCAAACTGCGATCACCTCCGCGGTTTTGTTTCCTTCATACAACAATACCCGCATTTGTAAAGCCAATGCAGCTCCTTTTGTGATCCTTCCGTTTTCGCTGGCAGGAAGCTGATCTTTACTCGGCAAGTTGACGATGGCATCGTTCAGCTGGCTGATAATAAAGGCATTTACTTCAGCCCTAGGTGTACGAGGGATGACTTGTGCTTCTTCAGGCGTCAAATTATGATCCGGCAGTGGCACGTCACCATACCATTTGGTTAGATTAAAAAGTGCAAAAGCTCTCATGAATTGATTCTCCGCCTTCATTCTTGCAATCGTCGCTGCAGGCAGCGTGGTGTTCTGATCTACATTTTCAAGGAAGATGTTAACTGATTTTATGGTGCGATAGTAATAAGACCAATCACCTAAAAACCTAGCCGTAAGCGGTGTTGCATTACCACTGGCTATGAGATTAAGATCACCTGCTGGCGAAAAAGCATTGTCAGAAAGTGCTTCGGTTTCAAAATACAAACTGCTATTGTAAAGCAAACTGTAATTGTTATTCAATGCATTGGCTACGTTTAAATCGACTGTCCAGAACGTTAAGTCCGAGAAACGGTCAGTAGGTGCGATATCCAACTTTTTACAGCCGGCAAATGCGATAACTGCAATGGCTATAAGGAAGTGTTTATATGAGTATTTCATTTCATTTATTCTAATACGTTATTACTAAAAAGTTATGTCAAGGCCAGCACCATAGAATACTGGTAGCGGATATTGGCGCACACTATTGGACGCAGAATAGATGCTTACATCGTTACCAAATTCTGATGTTTCCGGATCAATAAATTTGAGTTTGGAAAAAGTGAACAGATTCTGTCCGATTAGTGAGATCCTGAAACGTTCAACACCAAATTTCTTAGATACTGCCTGCGCGAGAGTATAACCGATATTAATGTTTTTCACACGGGCATAAGCAGCGTTATACTTATAAAGGTCTGATCCGGTCCGCCAGTTATTGGTGTTTGACGGAGATCCTATATTGGCATAAATCGGATAACGGGCATCCGGATTGCTGGGTGACCAGGTATCGGTCATGTGTTCAAATATAGATGCTCCATATCCGTAATGGAAAGGCTCTACGAGTTCTCCGCGTAAAAAAGCGTCACGTTTTCCAACGCCTTGAACAAACAGCTGAAAATCGAAGCCCTTAACCGCTAGCCGGTAAGTGAATCCGAAAGTATATCTTGGAAAGGGATTACCTAAAGTCGTATTATCCTTCGCATCTATGATGCCATCATTATTCAGATCCTTAAATTTAACGTCGCCCGGAACAACAGGATTGCCTGCAATTTTTGGCGAGTTAGTGATGTCAGCCTGATTCTGGAAGAAGCCATTTGTCTTATACCCGTAGTATTGTGTAACCGGCTCTCCAATTCTCCTTAACAACTGAAATACGTCCTGAGGCTGTATTTGTTCAGTAGCCCCACCAGACAATTTAAGCAACTCGTTTTGATTGTCAGCTAAGTTTGCACTAAAGCTATGCGTAACGTTTTCCCCACGCAGATTATAGGCCACTGTAGCCTCCCAACCATAACTTCTCACTTTAGCCACATTGTAGTCGGGAGTTGCCGCCCCAAAAATAGCGGGAATATCACGTCTTGGTTGTAAAATATCTCTGGTGACCTTATTGTAGACCTCAAAAGAGGCGGTCAGACGGTTGTCAAAAAAACCAGCATCAACCCCGATGTTTAAAGTTGAGGCCTTCTCCCATGTCAGATCTTTATTTGACAAAAGCGTACCAGTACCGCCAACAGGCACATTGTTAAACCCATATGCACTTGCATAATTGAAATAAGTGGTTTGGTATTGGAAGTTGTCAACATTCTGGTTCCCCAATACACCATAAGTCGCTCTTAATTTCAAATTACTAACTGTACTTTTTATGGACTCCATAAACGACTCCTGGGTTAAGATCCAGCCAAGATTCACCGATGGAAAGAAGCTTGCACGGTTTCCGCGGGCAAATTTAGAAGAAGCATCATATCTTCCTACTGCCTCGAACAAGTATTTGTCCTGATACGAATACTTCAACCTTCCAATTAATGAAAGCAAACTATTTGAAGCAATAGCCAGACTATTAGTGGAATTAACCGCATCTAGTAAAGTTCCAGTAGTGGCTGTACCTAACAATGGATCCGTAAGTGTTTTCTGCAACTGAAATCCCCGTTGTGAATAATTCTCACTTGATGCACCAATTTGGGCACTAAAATCATGTGCCGCTATTCTCTTGCCGTATTCTAGGAATAACTTCGTGTTAAAAAGTTGTGATTTACTGTTTCCATCCAACACAGCGCGATCGTCTCCATACACGCCTGACGGTAAGAAGTCAACCTGCGCACGGCGGTAAAATGTTCCATTATTCTGTAGTGTACCACCAAACTCACCGGTAAGTTTCAAGTCTTTCGTAATACTAAATTGGCCGTTAAATGTGCCGAAAATCTCATCATTGTCAGCTTGGTTAAAACCACCTTTTTCTAAAACGCCATATTCATTGTATTGCCCTGCTACTGAATTGGTTAAATAATTTCCGTTTTCATCTTGAAAGCTGAAATTAAGCGGAACACGATTGGCATCGGCAAAAATATTGTTGTCACCAACGCTATTGGTTTTGTTTCTTGTCTTCGTGTACAGTAATATGAAATTCGTTCTTAGCTTTCCGATTACATTGGTTTGGTTTAAACGTAAATTGAACTTCTGATAGCCAAAGTTAGCTCCTGAACCTCCGTTTCCTATAAAATTACTTCCTTGATCCTGATAACCCGCAGAAATATAATATGAACTGTTTTCACCTCCTCCAGTAACACTTACATTGTGTGATTGCTGTGGAGCCGTGCGTAGCAACGTTCTAATGTCCCAAGTTCCATCGCCCTGGTCTTTAAGTTGTTGTATTTGCTCCGCAGTATAGGCTACACCAAGACCCGAATTAACGAGTGACTCATTTTTATAGTAGGCGTTTTCCCAGCCTGAAACTTTATGAAGCAACACGTTTGCATCCTGAATACCATAACTCCCATTGTAAGAGACCGCAGTTTTTTGGTTTAAGCTTCCACTCTTCGTCGTCACCAGGATTACGCCATTTGCCGCTCTTGAACCGTAAATAGCTGCTGATCCCGCATCTTTCAATACCGTAATGCTTGCAACATCGTTGGGGTTCAGGGTGCCTAAATTACCACCAATGATACCATCAATTACGACAAGAGGTGCGTTGCTACCCAAGGTTCCTACACCGCGAATGTTCACCGTTACATCGCTACCGGGATTTAAGTTTCTTTGCTGAATAATTAAATTCGGCGCTTCACCCTGTAGCGCCTGAAATACATTTAAAACTGGCTTGTTTTCAATGTTTTTAGCATCAATGGTGTTTACAGCACCAGTAATAGATCCTCTCCTTTGAACGCCGTAGCCAACTACAACTACGTCATCCAACTGTGTGTCTGCCTGAACTTTCAATTGAACATTTATAGAGGTATTACCTCCGATGGCTACATCCTGACTAACGTATCCTATATATGAAAACGTGAGGCTTTTATTGGCAAGGTTATCTGGGATGGAGATGGCATAAAGCCCGCCAGCATCCGTCACCGCGCCTAAAGCCGTCCCTTTAATCTGTACACTTACTCCGGGAAGCCCAATTCCTTTTTCATCCACAACTTTACCCCTTACGGTGATGTTGATCTTTCTTTGTTCAGTAGTACCTAACAGCGCATTCTCCGCCATCAGATCAATTGGTACTAGCGGCACCAACATGGTGGCCATTAACGCACATTGCCAAAGCGGCAGCCGCTTAAGTTTTTTTGGTCGGTAAAGTTTAAGTTTCATAACATTTAATTGGTTAAGATGCCGTTGGGCATCGGATATATATGGTTAGTTTTGATTGAAATGGTTCCTGTATTTAATTGGATTTAGCATGGTCGGTTTGCCAATGCGCATCTATCTCTTCAAGAGATCGGCCCTTAGTTTCCGGAATCAATTTCCAGGTTAAGTAAAGTGCCGGAGAACAACAGATTGCGAAAATCCAGAAGGTCCAGGCAGAACCAAGCCCTTCCAACATCATCGGTGTGAGTTGTCCGACAAAGAAATTTCCGATCCACAGGGTAAGGGTGGCTAAAGAC
>Ga0247814_10000397_pt1 | contig 35400 bp, 36 predicted proteins | sample UWRJL179409R1_FD_179947 | JGI IMG/M metagenome (GOLD analysis project Ga0247814, IMG submission 179947) | Plant litter microbial communities from Arlington Agricultural Research Station in Wisconsin, United States - UWRJ-L179-409R-1 | ecosystem: Environmental > Terrestrial > Plant litter >... | reverse complement strand
GGGGAAGCGCCCCTCGCGTTTTCTGTCAAAAAGAACGGCATTATCTATGCTTATGGTATACCTGCCCGATACTTGGCTCGGTACCAATGTAATGCCTTGCAGATCATCTTCAAAAGTGGTTAATAACTCCTGAGCCATGTAGGCAGCACGTAACAGCCAGTGGCATTTTGGGCAATATTCAATGGTTATAAGTGGTTTCATATAAACGTTGGCTAAATAATAAAACGTTCCTCTGTGTGCGTTGACAAAACATCCACATTATCTCCAATGGAAATTAAGCCTGTTCCTGATGAAATTAAATTCTGACCGAAGTATATTTTATTATTCTTTAAACGATACTTTGCCATTGTTTTTGAAGGTTCTTTTCCGGCTTTGGCGGTTTGCTGATCAATAGTGGGAATGTTGCAACGCGCACATAGTTTAACCCCTGAAAAATTAACGCCATTAATTGCCAATTGGTTCATTGTATCTTCCTGGTAGGGTGAGCTGCCTTCTATAACTATATTCGGCCTGAACCTGTCCATATGCAACTCTATATCCATGCGAGAATTTAAATTATTTAGTGATGCCTGGCTGATCAATAAGAACGGATAAGCATCCGCAAAAGATGTAATGTACCCGTCAGGAGTATACTTAGGGTCGGTCTCTCTTAATGATTTATCAGGCATGTAAACCAGTCGACACCTCTTTCCCAAAACATCTGTAAACCATTGATCAATTGTTGTGTCAATCAACTGTGCTTTGCAGCTATCGTCCCAAATTGTTACCTGTACAAAGACTTTATTTTCAACCCGAAAGGGTATTGTAACTGATGTTTCGTTAAAGCTTACCTTCAGGCCATCGTCCTCAATTGCCACTTTCAGCAAAGCCATCCGTGCGACTTCCCGCTGCGAAATAAAACGATTATTATCATCGACAAGCATCCAGCGGCGGTCGTGTTTAAAACCACGGTCGGTTACTTCGGCATGGTTTACTTTTATGCCTCGTAATGACTTTATGGGATAGATATATAAATCGCTAACTTTAAGCATTATAATTTAAAATAACGTGCTTTTATTTGATCGTTCTTATACAGCACAAAGAAAAAACAAAAAATGCTATTCTGCTTTATCAATCGCAGCTTATTTAATCACCGACAAAATATTACTAGAAATACGCTTAAAACATCTATATGAAGTACTTTAAAATATACTTAGCGCCTTTATTTGTGGTTATAGCAGGCTTTTTAATCAACTGCACTACAACTGATGAGTCATCAGGCAAGAATCAAAATGCTGCAGCCGGGGCATATGATGTAGTTGCGGCGTTTATCAACTTGCCTGTTTTTTACAGCCCGGTTGAGTTAACCAGCCCAAATGATGGCACCGACAGAATATTTATTGTTGAGCAAAAAGGAATTATTAAACAGTTTTTGAATAAAGCGGACGTTAAAACCGCGGCAGTATTTTTGGATATAAGCGACAGGGTTAGCAGCGGTGGCGAGATGGGATTATTAGGATTGGCATTTCACCCGGATTATAAGCGCACTGGCTACATTTATGTAAATTACACCCGCAGAAACCCATCATTAAGTACGGTTGTAGCCCGGTTTAAGTTATCGGCAACCAACCCGAATGTGGCCGACCCAAAAAGCGAAGAGATATTGCTTACCTACGAACAGCCTTATGACAATCATAATGGGGGTAAGGTGGCGTTTGGGAATGATAACTACCTGTATGTCTCGGCAGGTGATGGTGGCAGTTGGGGCGATCCGCATGGTAACGGGCAAAACAAGAAAGCTTTGTTAGGTAAGATTCTGAGAATTGATGTAGATAACACCGAAGCCGGAAAGAAATACGCCATACCTGCAGACAATCCTTTTAATGGTAATAATCAAGGATTTAAAGAAGAAATATACGCCTACGGTATGCGGAACCCCTGGCGCTTTAATTTTGACCGTACAACAGGTTTACTTTGGGCCGGGGATGTTGGACAGAACCTAACGGAAGAAGTAGATATTATAGAAAAAGGTGGCAACTACGGGTGGAATATTATGGAAGCCGAAGACTGCTACCGTTCTGGCAACTGCGACAAATCTGATTTGGCTTTACCTATATGGAGCTATGGGAGAAGCCTTGGCACCAGCATTACCGGTGGCTTTGTTTGCCGCGATAAAAACCTGCCGGGTTTAACCGGAAAGTATATTTACGGCGATTATACCACAGGCAACATCTGGGCACTAACTTACGCCGGAAAAAAAGCAGTTAGTAATGTTTTAATTGCACAAACCAGAGTATCTACCCTATCTTCTTTTGGCGAAGACAGTAAAAACGGCTTATATATTTTAAATCACCAGGACGGTAAGATTTATAAACTGTCGGCGATAAAATAGATTAAAATCCGCGGAGCAATGAGTCTATATTAATAATATAATTAAATTAGGGCTCTTAACCGTTGTTATGAATACTAAACCTGTTATAATTACCGCCTCTGTTTTTGTTATTTTGGTTGCTACCGTTTTATTTATCTTATACGGAAGATCCACTAACAAAAGTTCTGATGAAGATGGCGTTAGGCAATTTCTAAGCAAATTTAGCAACTACGCAGCCGCAGGACAAACCGATTCCCTTTTTAATAGTTTTGAAGCAAATGGAAATAATAAAGCCGTTGAGCGGTTGGTAAATTTGTTGGCAGGTAAAACCGGTGTTAATGGCAAATCCAAACCTTTAGCAGATATAGCATTTACATTGAATGAAAGTACTATCGAAATATCTGATAACGGCGCTATAACAGCAACTATACCCGTTTTTTTTAGTCACGACAAGTTGGAAACAAAGTTCTCTAGTTTGATACTTAAGATTGTAAAATCTGATAACGGGGAATATAAGATCATGCAAGCGGATGCGAGGCAATTTCTTACCGATTTTATAGCATACGAAAATTTTGTCCGTGGTAAGACTTTAAGTGATGAGGATATATATGATCCACGGACATTAGTAGCGTTTGTTAAGGCTAAACAACTGTGGGCAAAGTTTGACAGTGTTGTTTGGTTTTCGCACATACAAGACAAAACTTATTTCTACGTAGTTAACGGGGAATGGGACGAATATGATATGCTGCGCGATACCGCCAAAAAATATAAAATGGGTTTGGTTGGGCCGGCTCTTAATTTAATAATACCGGTTGAGTTTGATCTGGTGGGGCAAATAGGTGCATCTTTCCCAGGCATGATAGAAGTGCAAAAAAATAAAAAGAAAGGCTTTTACGACCTAAGCGGAAAGATGGTTTTACCTGTTATTTATGATCAGATATTTCCGTTGGAAGGACAAGGCGGTAATATAGCAGCGTTAAGAACAGGCGATGATTTTTACTGGCTAAAAAACGATTTTACATTATCAGAGAAAACGGATATGAAAATTGCTGAAATACTGCCAACTCTAAAGAAGACCGGATCATTTAGCATGAAGGGCGGGGATTTAAGCAGTATTATAGAGTTTAATTCGCGCGAACAGCACGGCAGTATTTATTTACCACCGTCGTACATGGTTGATCTGAACTTGTTGCCCATTTACAAGACATTTAAAAACCCATTGCGTAAGCAGGTGCAGTATTATGATGTAAGCGAAAATTATATTGCAAATAAAACGCTTATCCATAGTAACGCAACTGATTCACAAGAACAAAGCTGGTTTCAGACGGTGTTTTATTCTATCAGGGATTACTTTTTAGGGGGCAGGGCTGAGTTTTATGACCGCAAAAACGTTGTTATTGTAGACAATAAACGAAATAGAGTATATGCGACCGATTTTCCAACTGATTTCAGCGAGATGGGGGGAGAATCTTTAAAAGGTGCATGCGATATTAACAGTGTTAAAGCTCTAAACGACACGCTTTTCGAAGTGAAAATTGGATCAGTTCTTTACGTTGAACTGTATGATACATTGCAGATTTTAACCGGCGGACCATATTATCACTATGTGACGATAAAGAACAATAATTTAGTGCAGTCTCCCATGTCCAGGACTTTTGCATTTACCAAATTTGTAAAAATGGATGATAATTACTTAAGCGGTTGCTACGTACTGGAAAAATATGTTAGTAAAGATCGTCGGGCCATAAATCGTATAGATAAAATCACACCAGAAATGCTTATGTACATGAAGAATGAAATATATGCAGATTATGGTTATGAGTTTAAGGATAAAAGATGGGCGGAATTGATGGAGTTCAATGGAAGATATAATCGTGATGATGGAAAAATTGTTTATAGCCAAAACGTAACAGACTCATTAACTGCTATAGATAAATACAACATCAACTTTATAGATCAACAACTGAAGGCAAAAAAAACAACAACCCTGGCAGCGCAATGAAGGCTGTAGTTAAAGTACTTTGGTTGTTTGCATTTTTTTGGATGATTATTTTGAGTGTCGGCACCTTTTTGCAGTATTACGATTTAAAAAATGATAGCGAATTTCTGCGGATCAAACAATTAGCTGTTAAAACGGGATGGTATTTGCCCGCATTTTATCTACATATAATTGGCAGTAGCATAATTTTAATAGTTGGTTTTTTTCAATTCATTAAAAGCGTATATAACAACCGGCCGCTTCATAAAATTTTAGGCAAGATCTACGTTTTCGGCGCACTATTCTTTTCAGCTCCGGGTGCCTATGTAATGACCATATTTATTAACCGGGGTAAATGGGTGGCCATCTCATTTTTTATTCAAAATACGCTATGGGTTGTGTTTACCCTGGCAGCATGGATCTACATAAAACGAGGCGACATAGGTAATCATATAAAAATGATGCGCAGAAGTTACGCGTTGGCTTTTGCGGCCGTAACATTGCGTTTTTATATATTTTTATTTACTTTTTTTTTTAACGGAGTTGGTTTTGAGAATAATTATATAATTATAGCATTTGCCAGTTGGGTACCCAACCTGCTTTTGGTTGAACTCATAAATCGCAAGGCTATTAGTTACAAACCAGAAGTAACATAAAAAGCCATCTTTTTATGGATGGCCTTTTATATCAATTATATTATGTATCAATCAAAACCACCCCGGCGGGTAGCTTTGGTTTGCGCGGGCCATTTAATTCCCGGTGTTTTGGTGTTAATGGTTTTGGCAGGGTCTTCGCTGGCCATGTAAGCTAAAATAGCTGCCAGCAAGGCGTTATTGCGCACATCGTCAAATATAATCTTGTCGTAAGTATCGCGGTTGGTATGCCAGGTATAAGTGCTGTAATCCCAGCTTAATGAGCTGATGGAAAAACCGGGTGCGCCCACCGCAACAAACGATGCAAAATCTGATCCTCCGCTGCCAGGCTGCCCCGGAAAGCTTGTTTTTATCCTATTCTTGATCGTATCAGGCACTGCGTTCAACCAGCGGGTTAAATAATCTTTAGGTTCAACAAAACCCTGCCCTGCAAGGCTGGTCACCCTTCCTGTGCCATTATCCTGGTTGAACAAAGCCTGCAAATTTGCCACAATTTCCGGATGACCTTCAACAAACGCGCGCGAACCATTCAAGCCTTGCTCTTCGCTTCCCCAATGGCCAACCAATATTGTGCGTTTAGGATTTGGATATACTTTCTTTAATATCCGCATTGCTTCCATCATTGTAAGCGTTCCGGTACCGTTATCTGTAGCACCCGTTCCGCCGTCCCACGAGTCGAAGTGAGCAGAGAGCATAACGTATTCGTTGGGTTTTTCAGTACCCCTTATCTCTGCTATGGTATTAAATGTAGGTACCTCGCCAAGTTCCTTTGATTCAGTATGGATATTTAGCGTTGGGGCAGTTCCGCCTTCCGTTAAACGGTAAACAAGTGTATAATCTTCCAGGCCAATGTCAACCGTGGGGATCTTTTTTGTGTAGGCGCTAAAAATTTTATCTACACCAAAGCCCGCCGACCAATTATTGGTCAGAATGCCTAAGGCGCCCGCTTTTTCTAAAGCTAGAGGCAAAGTGCGGGCATTTAAGCCCGTTTTCCTGATACGGGCCGCCCAGGCTTTTGTTAAAGTATCTCGTTCTGCTTTAATTTTAGTGTAAGTAGATGGAAGGGCATACGTTTTTAAATTGTTTTCGTCGCGCCCGGTAGGCTGGCAAGCCGATATCATAACAAATTTGCCTTTTACACTTGGTAGCCAGTTTTTAAAAGCTGTAGAGTCTGCAAGGTCTGGTAATATAATTGTTTGCGCTGTAGCCGTTTTTTTACCCATTCCTGGGCTCCATGCCAGTTGCGTACCTTCCAGAGATTTTACACGGGGAGCTATCATATCTATGTGTGATATTCCACGTTCCCAGCCCCGCCAGGTTCCCCATTTCTCATTACGGGCTGTAATACCCCAGTCAGTATATTTGGCAACAGCCCAGTTATGCGCCTGTTGCATTTGAGGAGTGCCAACAAGCCGTGGGCCCACGCCGTCCATCAACTCATGCCCCAGCTTTTCTAGTTGCGAGTTTTGGGTGCCTTCTTTCATTATCGCATCAATAACGGCGTTGCCTGCGGGTTGTGCAAGCGCGGTGCTGCTTAATAACACTGCGCCGAAAACAAAGGTAGTAGCTTTGCTTCCGGCAGTTAATCGGAGTATAATATCAGTTAATTTCATGCCCACAAGTTAAAAAACCATGCGGGCAAATCGTTAATTTATTTGTAAATAGCTTAATACTTTATTTGCTTTAGCTGATGTTGTATTACTTTTCGTGATTATTGTTTTTTAATTAATGGGCGCACTACAATTATTGGACGTTTTCCTCACAATTAGCCATGTTGCTATTGTTGGGTTCAACCTTTTTGGCTGGACCTGGAAAAAAACCAGAATGGCTAATTTTGTTGTAATGATGATAACCGCTTGCTGCTGGTTTATTTTAGGAATTTGGTATGGTATAGGCTATTGCCCGGTTACCGATTGGCAATGGCAGGTTAAAGAGAAATTAGGTGAACGTAATTTACCCAACTCATTTATAAAATATTGGGCCGACCGCCTAACAGGCACCGATACAAATACACACTTTATTGATATGCTAATTGCTGTGTGCTTCGCGACGGCCCTTGTGCTTTCTGTATACCTTAATTTTTTTGCAAAGCGAAAGAGCTAAGTATAAATCTAGTTATGCGCTTTTACCTGTTCTTCTATGCGTAAGCTTTCTTTATGGATGGCATTCATCAGTTCGGTAATAAATTCAGCCGATAGCCCTAATTGTTTCCCAATAGCTATATTCTTTTCAAGCACCTGCTGAAAACGAGCTGCCTGCAAAGGCGGAATATTGTTTTTTGCTTTGTAAATACCTACTTCTTTTACCACCTGCTCCCGCAGGCCAATTATTTTCAGCAACTCATTATCCAGGCTGTCAATTTTTTGGCGCTGAACTTTCAATGCGGCATCAACGGCAGGTGCGGGTGCGGTTTGGCTGTAAGCAACCCCCGCACCTCTCAATAAAATTCCGAAAAAGATGGATAAAAAACTTGTTTTCATAGGCAACGTTATAGAAGACCCAGCTTTGAAGCTTAACACATGGTGCCATTGGCAGCGGTTATTGCTTTTTGGCTAGTTCTTATTTTCCTTAATTGATAGACTACGCCTAAGATAAATAATAAAAACAAAGTTAGCAGCCCCGTTTTAATAATAACATCATTTGGGCCGACGGCAATTGGATGGCTTATTGGCAGGGGGTTAAGGTTTCAACAATAGCGGGTATAAATGATAGAAATAAAGTGGTTGACATGATAGACACCTGAAAATACTCGGCTGCTTTGCCAAAAAACTTAATATAATTTGCGTACATGCCCAATGGCAATAAAACTAAAACCAGTACCCCAAGCCCATGTGCGCCCGTAAAGTGGCCGGTTTTCATTATCGGGAAAGCAGTTAGGCAAGTTACTGTAGTAAGTACAATGTACAATTTGCCCCGATCATTTTGGGGTAAGATTCTTCCATCTTTAAAAAGGCAATAAAAAGCAGCAAATAGCGCTAAAATGCTGACAGCGGTATGAATAATACCCAGCGGCGAAAGATGATTAGGCATGGCAGTTAATGTTTAAAAGTGTAAGGATTACTAAAATTAACTAAAAAAATCCTCAAACTAAAAACATCTAAGCCTTTATTACGCAGTTAATCAGCGCCATAACCATAATTATATATTATACCGTTCCAGTTCTTCGGCAATGCTGTGCAATACATCAGCTTTAAGTACACCGGCATTTGTACAAATGTGTAAATGGTGATGCCCATCTGGTTCAAAACTTCCAACAAACTGCCCGTTCTCAAAAACCTCGTACTTGCAACTGTCACCATCATGGTGCATATAATCTTTAACCTCAAAATGGCGAATGCCCGATTTGGTTTTAAGTGATAATTCAAATTTTTCCATGTGCGGGTAAAATAGCTTTGCGTTTTAGTTTAACCATTACCCTGATGTATTGTTGCAATATTTTTAATTTCTCTTCCACTCGTTATTTCGCAGATCTGAATCCGGAAGTTCGCCATTCGGGTCAATAACTATACTTTTTAAAGGCAGTTTTGATGGATATTTAAACGTCCATAAACCGCCACGCTGCCAAATGTTTACCGGCAGCTGTATAATTTCTGACTTTCCGTTACTCAAAGTTATTTTAAGGTCAACCGGCATAGCCATTTTTTCTTTATTCACAATGGTTATGAATGCGCCATTTGCGGCGTCATTGTCCTCATATTTAACGCTGCCAATTGCCTGGTCTAATTTCCATGTGGTAAAAAACCATTCTTTCCAAAACCAGTTCAAGTCTTCTCCTGCGGCGTTATTCATAGCCCGGAAAAAATCGTACGGGGTAGGGTGTTTTAAGGCCCAGTTTTTTATGTATTGATTAAAAGCGTAATCAAACCTGTCTGCACCGAGCACAACGTTACGCAACATTTTTAAGCCAAGTGCTGTTTTAACGTAGTATTGACCATAGTCATTAAGCCCAATAGCTTCAGGAGGGGTCATTAAAGGGTCCTTGCTATTTTTGTATTGTTGTAAAATACTTTGTGCATCCAGTTCGTTGGCGTCAAAATATTCGCCTTTATTAAATTCCTTTGATGCGTAATCATTAATAAAAGTATTAAAACCTTCATCCTGCCACATATATTTGCGCTCGTTAGATCCAACAATCATCGGGAACCAGTTGTGGCCTATTTCATGCGTAACATCGCCCCATAGCTTGCCATTTTTGTAGTTACTAAGGCAAAATATAATGCCGGGATACTCCATACCCAAAGCAACACCTGATACATTCACTGCCGAGCTCCAGGGATATTCAAAGTATTTTTTTGAATAGATCTCCATACTGTTCTTTAGATATTCTGTTGATCTGCTCCATGCATCGTTGCCCGCACTTTCTTTTGGATAAGCAGACATAGCTAAGCCTTTACGCCCGGATGGAAAATTTACCATAGCTGCATCCCAAATAAAAGCCCTTGATGCAGCCCATGCCACATCACGACTGTTTTCCATTTTAAAATGCCAGGTAAGTGTTTTTGCACCGGGGCGGCTTTCTGGTTCGCCAACTTCTTTCTCGGTTATCAGCATTATTGTTTTATCGCTGTTTTTGGCATCATTAAGGCGCTTTATCTGTAGTGGGGTAAGTACCTCAGCCGCGTTTTGTAAATCACCTGAACCTATTACAATCATGTCTCCGGGCGCTGTAATGTAGTAGTCAAAGTCGCCATAATCGCAGTAAAACTCACCCAAACCCATATAGGGGAGGGTATTCCATCCTTCAACATCATCATATACGCACATTCGTGGGTACCATTGCGCAATTTCGTAAACGTAGCCATGACTGAATTTTTTTCGTCCCATGCGGTCGGCTCCATATAGCGGGATAGAAAAATTGTAATCGATCTTAACCTGGATCTTATCCCCTTTAGCACCAAGCACCTTGTTAAGGCGCAGTTGCATGCGTGCGTCTGTAATTACAGGATTTAGGTTGTAACTTTGCCCTTTATATGTAACAATTACTGAAGTTATACGGATGCCACCCCGGTTGAATCCTTTTACATCAAAACGATCGCCGGTTATTGGCGTAGCTGCCGCGCCGCGAGAATCAGGTCTGAATAAATTCTGATCAAGCTGTAACCAAAGATATTCCAACTCATCCGGACTGTTATTGGTATAAGTTATGGTTACATCGCCGTTGATGGTGGTATCACGTTCGCCTTCAAAAAGTGTAGTTCTTATCTGATAATCGGCGCGGTTCTGCCAATAGTGCTCGGATGGTTTACCGCTGGCGGTACGGGTTTCAGAGTGAGTAGGCCAGTTTATAGGCCCAAAAAGTTCCTGGTAATTATATTCGGTATCGGAGGTTGATTGCGCATTGCAAAATAAAGCGGCAAAAGAAAGTGCTGCTGTAATGGATAGTCTAAAAAAATACATTCAGTTTTAATCAATATTTACTGCAAGTTAAGAAAAAATTAAACTATGCCCAAATGTTGATTATCAGCCTGTTGAGCATGTAGATTAATTGAACCAATCAAAAAGTTCATTTTGTGTTAACCTTCTTTTAATTTCGGAGTCTTGATCTTTGATGATGCGGCCTTCAGCCATTTGAATAATTCTGCCTCCGTAGGTAAATGCATCTTTCAGATTATGGGTAACGAGTATTGTTGTCAAATCAAACTCCTTACTCAATTTATCAGCTGTTTGCATTACCACTTCCGCAGATCGTGGATCAAGCGCAGCGGTGGGTTCATCAAGCAGCAATACCTTGCACTCGTCCATAACGCTCATTAAAAGTGTCAGCGCCTGGCGTTGGCCGCCTGATAACGTGCCCATAGGCTGCTCAATTTTGTTTTCCAAACCCATGCCGAGTGTTTTTACTTTATCGCGTACAACGGCTTTAAAAGTATTATTTATGCCAATTGTTATGCCTTTGGTCTGGCTTCGGATAGCTGCCAGGCGGAAATTATCTAAAATGCTTAATTCTGATGCCGTGCCACTCATCGGGTTTTGAAAAACGCGCGCTATCCATTTACTTCGCTCATGGTCGGCAAGTTTGGTAACGTCGATATTATTTATGCTAATGTTGCCGAAAGTGGGGTGGAGGCTGCCTGAAATTAGGTTAAGCAGTGTTGTTTTACCGGAACCGTTAGACCCAACTATCACCACAAATTCACCTGCTTTAATATCCAAACTAACATCCTTAACCGCGTCAACCTGTGTGGGTTTGCCGTGGTTGAAGGTTCTGGAAATGTTGGTAAGTAAGATGGCGGTTTGCATAACGCAATTAAACGAAAATAATGATGGGTTTCAACCCTATAATGTGGGGCAGATTGAGTAGTGGTGTTTCACAGAAATATATAACACAGAAGAAACGTAAGAAACGCATTATTTGCTATTGCATTTTTATTCAGATTGTTACCGTTGTGCTATGAAACAATGTGAAACTACTTTTAGGTCAGTTTTTTTTGCTGAAATATCAGATTAATTTATTGGTAATCAATTTTTTGTGAAAATGCGGAATTTGTGGTGTTAAATGAAACGCTTTTTCAGAAAGTGCTTAAACAAAAATAGCGATAGGTATCAAACCCATCGCTATTGAATATTCTATGAAAAACTATTATTATACCTGAACAGCAGCAGCCGTTTTTTTATTGCGACCCTTCATGTAAAAAACAAGAATAATAAATGCTGCAATTAAAAATATAGGTATTATCAATGTGGCTTTTAAAACCGCCTGGCCTGCCAGTGTCTCGTTTCCGCCCGCGCTTTTTTCTATTTTGTCATAGTAATCACCCATAAACAAAGTAAAAATTGACACGGCAAACATACCCGCGCCGCCCATCAGGTTTAAACCTAATGCTCCGGTTTTTGGCAGATTGGTGTTTACAAATCCTAACATAGTTGGCCAGAAGAAGCATACACCCATACCAAATATAATTGCTGCCAGATACAACATCGGCCCGGTTACGGTGGTGAACATATATATGCCCAACGCCGCTAATACTGCAGATATAACCAAAAGCGCTTGTGGCGTGATCATTTTAAGCACCGGTTTAGCAAATGCGCGACCAAGAACCATAACACCAACTTCCAGTGTGAGTAAAAGCAAAGAGTTGTCGCTAACATTATTAAGCAAAACTTTAATCCATTGCCCGGTGAATAATTCAGTGATAGCTGTACCAAACATCAAAATAAACATTACAATGAAAAGAGGATTTGCCACCGAGGTTAACATGCCTGAGTAGCTGACGCCTGATGCCACGCGTTCTGTAACAGGAAAATCCAGTTTTGAAAAAAGGTAACCGTAAATTACAGTTGGTACAAACATGGTTCCAACCTGTATTTGCCAGCTTACGCCCCATATGTTCAGAAAATACGCCAATACCGTACCTATAAAAATTCCGCTAGGAAACCAAAGGTGAAAGTGATTAAGCTTGGTGGTTTTATTGTCGGTATACAAACCGGCCACTAATGGATTACAGGCAGCTTCAACAGTACCATTGGCTAAACCTACCAATAGAGTTGATAGAAACAATGTCCAGAAACCACTAGCGAATACTGTTAGCAGGATACCCAGGAAATGAAAAACAAATGCCGCTACCAGCAATTTCTTCATGCCGATAATATCTACCACCAAACCGCCTATAACGATTGCGAGCGGAAAGCCCCAAAAAGCAGTTGCTGTTATTGAGGCAAGCTGACCTTTGTCTAACTGGAATTCAACTCCAAGCTGGTCTAAAATGCCTGCCCTTATCCCGAAGGAAAGGCCCGTTACCATTAAGGCAAGACAACTTGCCGTAAATAATTGTGATCGATTGATCTTCATTCTTCTTTTAATTTTAGGTTTATAATCGGTTTATAATTAGTTGATTAGGTGAGTATTTGGCTAGGTTGTTTTTTGGTGGAATGGTTGATTAGGTAAGTAGTTTTTTAATGGAACACAACCACTCACCTAATCAACCATTCACCCACTCAACTTATACCCAATACCTTTTTATTAAATTCTTCGTCTGATCCGGTTCCGGCAAAGTCATCAAATGCTTTTTCGGTTACGCGGATGATGTGATCTTTTATGAATATAGCGCCTTCTTTTGCACCATCTTCAGGATGTTTCATAGCACATTCCCACTCCATAACGGCCCATCCGCCGAAGTCATACTGTGCCATTTTGCTAAAGATAGATTTAAAATCAACCTGACCATCGCCTAACGAACGGAAACGGCCCGCGCGTTCTACCCAGTTTTGATAACCGCCGTAAACACCTTGTCTTCCGGTTGGATTAAACTCAGCATCCTTAACATGGAACATTTTTATACGCTCATGATAGATATCGATAAATTCCAGATAATTCAAACATTGCAATACAAAGTGCGATGGATCATACAATAAGTTAGCACGCTTATGGTTGTTAACCTTCTCTAAAAACATCTCATAACTAATACCATCATGCAGGTCCTCGCCGGGATGAATTTCATAACAAACATCAACGCCGTTCTCATCAAATACATCCAGTATCGGTTTCCAGCGGTTAGCCAGTTCGGTAAAACCTGTTTCAACCAAACCTGCAGGGCGCTGAGGCCAAGGATAAACAGTTGGCCAAAGTAAAGCGCCGCTAAAGGTAACGTGTGCATTCAAACCTAAGTTTTGTGATGCCTGCGCAGCGTATTTTAATTGCTGCACGGCCCATTCCTGGCGTGCTTTAGGGTTTTTATGATATTGGGCAGGGGCGAAGCCATCAAACAGATCATCATATGCAGGATGAACGGCAACTAACTGACCCTGTAGGTGCGTAGATAGTTCGGTTATCTCTAAGCCGTAGCTCGCAACTTTGCCTTTTATCTCATCGGCATAAGTTTTGCTTTCGGCTGCTTTTTGCAGATCGAAATAATTGCCGGCCCATGTAGGTATTTGCACACCTTTAAAGCCCAGGCCTGCAGCCCATTTGCAAATATCATCTAAAGTATCAAAAGGCGGTTTATCACCTAAAAACTGTGCTAAAAATATAGCAGGTCCTTTAATAGTTTTCATATAAAATTATACAGTGAATTTAGTCCATTTCAAATCTGATTTGCCAGATGCAATAACATTCTCTATAAATGCCATACCTCTTAACCCGTCGCTAATGCCGGGAAAGTCCCTGGCTTCGGCAGGGGAGTCTACGCCTTCAATATCAGCTTTAACAGTTAGTGCAAAGTTGTGATAAAGGTTAGCAAAAGCTTCCAGATAACCCTCAGGGTGTCCGCCTGGTGTGCGTGTGTTATGTGTAGCGTACGAGCTTAAATAACCCGCGCCTGTGCGCCATATTTCGGTTGGTTTATCAGCATATTTAACTTTCAGCGTGTTGGCATCCCATTGTTCCCACTCTAAACCCGCTTTATCGCCGTATACTCTTATTTTAACGTTATTCTCTTCGCCAATAGCTATTTGCGATGCTGTTAATACCGCGCTTGCGCCGTTCTCTAATTTCATTAAAACAGAACCGTCATCATCTAACTTACGGCCTTCAACAACAATGTTCAGGTCGGCACAAAGCTGCGTAACCTGTAAACCTGTAACATACTCGCACAGGTTAAAAGCATGAGTGCCTATATCGCCCATACAGCCTGCTATGCCGCTTTTACCCGGATCAGTGCGCCAGGAAGCCTGTTTGTTATCCTCGCCTTCTAAAAAGCTGCTTAACCAGCCCTGCGGATACTCTACATATATTTTACGAATGGTGCCTAATTTACCGGTAATTGCCAACTGACGCGCCTCTTTTACCATTGGGTAGCCTGTATAGGTATGCGTTAGGCAAAATAGTTTATCGCTTGCAGCAACTACTTTTTCCAGTTCTTTAGCTTCCGCTAAAGAGAAAGTCATAGGTTTATCTAAAATAACGTGGAAACCATTTTCTAAAGCTAGTTTAGTAGGACCGAAATGGGCATGGTTGGGTGTAACAATGCTTATTACCTGTACACGTTCACTTTCGGGCAGTTGTTTTTCTTTTTCAATCAGCTCTTCGTACGAACCGTACGCTCTTTCGGCTGCAATACCCAGTGCAATACCACTTGCTTTAGATTTTTCGGCATTGCTGCTAAAAGCACCGCAAACCAATTCATAATCGTCATCAATGCGGGCAGCTATACGGTGTACGGCACCAATAAAGGCACCTTGTCCACCACCCACCATTCCAAGTCTTAATTTCATTTTTTTAGTTCAAGTTTTAGTTTAATTGGTAACAAAACAAAGCTCACACCCTAAATAAAGTGTAAGCTTTGTTTTAGCAAATGCAATTAACAATTATACTATTTTTTTTGATACTCGATAGGAAATAATGGAAACAAAAGATCAGTATTGCTTACAAATGCTACTTGTTTACCATCAGGCGAGAACGAAGGCGTATTGATGGTACCTTGTCCGCCATATAAATAGGCTATAACCTCTGGTTTTCCTCCGCTTATCGGCATGCGTTGTAAATAAACGTGCCTGTAAAAAGGGTGGTCTTGGGGCCCAACCTCGTTTAGCAGGAAGGAGATATATACGAGGAATTTTCCATCAGGCGATACATGCGGAAACCAATCATTAAACTCGCTGTGGGTAACCTGGGTTTGCTCACTGCCGTCAGGTTTCATGCGCCAAATTTGCATGTGGCCGGTACGTACCGAGTTAAAATAAATGTATTTACCGTCAGGGGTATACTCGCAGCCATCATCGTAGGCTGGGTCAGTTGTCAATCTGGTTTCTGTACCTCCATCCGGCGATACGCTGTAAATATCAGAGTTTCCGTTGCGGGTGCTCATAAATACAATGGCCTTATCATCAGGCGACCAGCTGTGAATATAAGATGGTGCTACAGTGGTTATACGTTTAGGTATACCGCCCGTAATGGGTACCACGTAACCAATAGAACGCCCATTATCCGGACCGCCACGCACACCAAAACTGCTTATAGCCAGCATTTTGCCATCAAATGATATTACGTGGTCATTATTATTACGTTTAACATCGCCGGTGTTTAACAGGGTAGGTGTATTGGTAGCCAGATCATACGTATAAAGCAGGTCGTCCTGGTTGTACAAAAGTTTTTTTCCGTCACGCGTCCAGTTGGGCGCTTGTATTGATTTATTGTACTGATAAATAACACGGCGGTTTTTAGTTGCCAGATCTAATATTTCAATATTACTGCCTATGTAATCAGTATAAGGTTTGAAATCAAGTTTAATAGGTACAGTAATTCTAACATTACTAAATATGGCTTTGGCAGCCCCTTTAGTCATTGCTCCGTTATAAAAAATACCCACATAGCCATCGTCACCGATGTCAGTTGTAGTAAGCGAATCAAGAGTGAACGGGTCGCCTTGTTTTGCCACCCACATTTTGTATACGTTACCCCGACGCTCCAATTGTATCACATCGGCATTTGTTACTTTTGAAGTGATCTGTTTACTACTTTCATTTAATCTGTATTGCATAGCTGTAGCTCTGCCGCCTTGCTTCGCTACATCAACAAATTTAGAATTGTCCTCAAATCCAGATCGTAACATAACGCCTATTTTTCCATATCTATTGGCAGCTTTAGTTGGCACAAAGGTTACGTTGGCGGTTATAATAAAGTCGCCTTTTATTTTACGCCATAAAAAAAAGGATGAGTTACTGTTTTTCTTATCCCATCCTCCAGATGAAGTAACGGTGTACTGTTGTGTTTTTGAATTGTAGATGGCACTACCTTTTGCTCCTTCAACACCATTCTGCCCTTCAAATATGCCAATAGGCTGTGCCTTAGCGCCGTAGTTAATGAAAATTACCAGCGCGGAAAAATAAAATACTTTCCTTATCATGTTTATAATTGTTTAGTGGGAAATAATCGGTTCACTAAAGGTAAATATTCCATCAATAAACAGGCTACTAATCAATTAAAAAGGAGACAAGTTTCCTTGTCTCCCCGGTTGATCTTTATATTTTATAAAAATACGATGTTGTGTGATGGCTAGGCCGGTTCTGCAACTTCGTCTTGTACAGGTTCTTTAATTTGCGCTTTTATCGCTTCTGTACATACAACAACCGGCGCATCGCAATATTGCTGGTAGAATTGTTTTTTAGAGTCGTTGTATGATTTTACAGCACCTATCATGCTCATAAATTTTATGTAATACCAGGCGCTATCTACCTGATACGGCTTAAAACCCGACCGCGCGCTTTTTGGAAACAGATGGTGATTGTTGTGCCATTCGCCGGCAACGATACCCGGCCATAACTGATTAATAGACATATCATTACGATTGTAATCTACACCATCTTTACGCTTGTCTTCGCCTTTGCCGTGTCCTTCATAATTAAAGGTACGTACACCAACGGCCCAAAAGCCTGCAGCACCAAACAAGGCGCTGGCCAAACCAATACCGCCTAACAGGTAAAAGGCGGTGAACCAAAATCCCCAGCTCAAAGCAACGCTAATTAATGTGCGGGTAGGGTTAGCCAGCGTTCCCCATTTTTGATATTGCGCGTAGGTGTTAACATTTACGCCAGTATGCTTCATTAAGTTTACACATTTGGCGTAGTCTGCTTCGCTCATGTTGCGGTTAATGGGTTGATGATTTACATCCGCCAAAAAACAATATAAAAATCCTCCCCCTGCGTTATACGGGTCGCCGGGCTGGTCAGACAATGCATGATGCACATGATGCGACACCGCATAAATCTCTTCGGGAATAATTTTAAGCGTTAAGTTTTGTGTAAAAAAACGCCAGAACTTATTACTGAACTGGTAGGCCCCATGTGTGCAATACCTGTGATGCCATATGGTGCCGTGCGTACCCATTACAATCATGCTGTAAAAGAAGGCGGCCAGCAGTAATTTAAAAGAGAAGTATTTAAAAATGAATAAGAAAAGGAATGGGGCAAGTGCCACAATCATCATCCAGCTTAAAAAGGAAAGCCAGTTTTTTCTGTCGCGGAACACATTCAGTCTAAAGAAAAATTCTGTAAAAATTTGTTTTGGGGTTGGCTTCGCCAGGTTACCATGCTCATCACTCCATCCATAAGTAGGTGGTTCCAGTACTGTATTTATAAAAGCCATTAATATCCTATCAATTTAATTTGCATTATCAGGTTTTGTAATCGGAGTGTAATATATGCAAATTAATTAAATTGATAGCTTTTTTAATGTTAAGGAAAAAATATTTATCAATTTTTAAATTAACACTATTGGGCAATTTCGCAGCGCTCGCCGCTTAGCATTTCACGGCAAAGCTCATAGTTTTCGGGCACGGTAATACTGTTTACTTCCTGTTTGTAACTCTGTTTTATTTCCTTCCGCCGCTTGGCCTCTATAAAGCGCCGCACCTGATCCCGATTTTCAAGGATGAGCCCGGGTATTGTAACCGGCTTATTATCATCGTCTTTAGCAACCATGGTGAAGTAGCTGGTATTGGTGTGTTGTACAGTATTGGTTTTTATATTCTCGGAAATTACGCGGATACCCACCACCAATGATGTATTGCCAACATAGTTTACAGCTGCCATTAATGATACCAGTTCGCCAACCTCTACGGGTTGTAAAAAATCAACAGTATCAATTGATGCTGTTACGCAATAGTTGCCCGCGTGCTTTGCAGCGCAAACATAGGCCACCTTATCCATTAACGAAAGCAGGATACCACCATGTATTTTTCCTCCGAAATTAGAATACGAAGGGATCATTAGTTCGGTTATTACAGTTTCTGAAAAGCTAACTGATTTGTAGGGCAGGTTGTTTAGGGAAGGCATATTGGAGTTTAGTTGCGGAGATTACGTTAGTAGTGTTGTATAATAATTTATAATATTGTGAAAAATTACTGAAGTGAACAAGTTTTTTATTTTAACCATAATGTTTTGTACCGTCCAGATTTGCATGGCGCAAACGTTGGTTGTGCGTAAAAACAAAATAACTGCTTTGGTATCAGAAAAATACAATACTATTATAGCTGCCGACAGACAAATAAAGCAGGGCCCGTACCAGGCAATGTACAACAAGAAAGTAGTTATAGCACAGGGAAAATATGCAGATGATAAGAGGGTAGGACTCTGGCGTTTTTTTGATGAAAATCAAAAAGTATCGCAGGTGTACGATTATGACTTAGGCAAACTAATGTTTGAGGCCCCTGAAGACTCTACTTCAAACTTTAGATACGAAATAGACGCTAACATCACAGATTCTACCGTGGCCACTAAGCCTATAAGGCAAGGCGGGCGCTATTTTGGCTATTTGCCTTACCTGCGTTTTTTTAAGTTCCCTTTAGACTTACAGGGTTATGATCCGGAAAGCATTCATATAGTTTTGGAGCTTTTTATAAGCCCTATGGGTAGGGTAGCGGAGTTTAAAATACACGTTATAGCACCTTCCTATAATCGTGCTTTGTCGGTTGATCCGGATAAACTCAATCCCGAAGACCGGGTATTTACCCCTGCAACCCTTAATAGCCAACCCATATCAAGTCGCATTCTAATAGGCTGTTATGTAACCAATAGCGGCGATCTTGATATGGATACCGGGCATTAAATTTTTACAAGCCTGGTGGCTTAGGTGGCCTTGGTGGCGGCGGTGGCAATTTAAGCCCGCCAGCCGGTCGGCTTCCGGGTGCCGGTGGCCTTTTAACCTTTTTAAAAGGGTTTATTTTTTTCAGATCATTTCCTACTTTTTTTATCACTTTATCCGGCGGTGGCGGAGGGGGTGGGCCTTGCGCCATTACATTTGCCGAAAATTGTGTTAAACCAAAAGTTAACGCACCGGCAAGGATATACTTCGTGATTTTTTTTACACTTTTTTTTCCTGATGATTGCATAGCTTATATGTTTTAAAAGGTTAGCTAATATAAGTATAACAAGCTTTTATGAGTTTTGTTGTACGTAAAGTTTATTGCACGGAAGCTAAACTCATTCCGGTCTATTTTATTTTTTTGCCAGGGTGTATTCACCCCAAAAATCGGTAGTGGCCGTTGCCGTCCTCATCATTGGCGGCGGTGGTGGTGGTGGCGGTCCGTTGCCGTCGTATTTCGGCGTTATTGGTTTGGGTTCGTTCACCTTTACCTGGTAGCTGAACGCTTTGTTGCCATTTTCAGGCAATGAAAGATATTTTAATGGAATAGCTAACTCATATGTATAACCAAAATCGTCTGTAAAGTGTGATGCAGCCTGTATCCCGCTTTCGTTGTAGATAGCGATTTCTCCGTTTGGGACGCTATTAATGCCCGCAACGGCCACCACTTTAGACCGCGATGTGAATGCTTTATTTACATCATCAATGGATACCGGTTCTTTCCCGGGGTTAGCTTCCGGATAATTTTTTAAGGTAAGCATATTGGTAACATTTGAGGTTCCGGGAAGATCAAGCGAAGGATAAGTTACGGATATCGGTGAACTGCTTTTCTTAGCCAACGTTTGGTTTACATTTAAAGTAATCCCGCCACGCATTATCTTATCTATCACATCCTTAAACTTAGTTTGCACTGCCATATACAGATTTACATCGTCATTTGACAGGGTATAAAATAACTCAGTAGCGCCATTTTGCGCCTTGAATTTATTGTCCCATTCGGTTGCTTTACCATCAATTTTGACGTTAGCAGGTGCCCGAACGCTTTCCTTTTGAATATTAGGTAGCTTTTGAGCATTAACCTTTATCGCTAACAAAATTGTGGCAGCAAATAAAAAATTTCTCTTTTTCATATCCTGTTCTTATTGTTTAGGCTCTATTGGCGGCGGTGGAGGCAGCTGATCATAAATTTTTATATCCGGAAAAGTGTAGCCGTATTTATCTTTAAGCAATTTTAATTGCGCTTTGCTAATGGAGTTTCTGAAAAAAGCCTTTTCGTCGCCATTTTTTTCATGTATTATAACCCTAAAGTTAACTTCCTTTCCGTCTACAAAATAACCGGTTTCTCCATATTTATAGCCTTCAGTAGTTGATTTTAATTCGCCGTTTACTACAGTTGGAAACCTTACCTGATCTACCTTTGGTTTTGGCGGGAATTTCACCTTATCTACTTTTGGTTTTGGTGGTTTAGGCGGTGTTGGAGGGGGAGGCGGAACAGTTCCTTTAGGAAACTCATAACCGTAGTGCTGCTTTAGCAGACTAAGCTTTGACTCGGTTATTGGTTCAGACCTGAACGTTTTGGTTTGTCCCTTAGCCTCAAAAAAGGTTACATCACAATACTTATAGCCATTTTTTGAATAAATGTTTTCTTTGTATTTAAAACCTTTCGATGTCGTCAAAGTATCCGGCAAAGAAATTTTTGCGACAGGCTTTAGATCTATCCAGCCGTAAGTTTTACTAAACGCCAAAGTAGAGGCGCAAAGCATCCCTGCACAAATAGGCAGGGCCACCAGATATTTTAGCCTGGCTAAATTACCCGAGCGTTTTTGGTTTAACATAATTATTCGTTTTTTTAAAAGGTTATAATTGAAAAAAGAATGTGTTATAGAGGAACCACCCGCGCCGTAAGCGTTATTCACCAAAAATGATGAGTAGGTTATTGCGTCTTGTTCCGTTGCCGCAGTTTGTTCATCGGCAATATATTCATGCACGGTTTTTAAGCTTTTTTGTAGCAAATGAACGCAGGGGTTAAACCAGCATACCACCTTAAGCAGTTCTAAAAACATAATATCGGCCGAGTGTTTTTGCCGTATATGCACCAGTTCATGCGTTATTATAGTATTGGTACCGGCTGCATGTGTGCCTATAAACAAGTAATTAAAAAATGAAAATGCAACGTCTGTATCTTTCAGATAAACCATTTTATAGTTTTCATACACAGCTTTACTATTTCGGGTTAATTTAAAAACAGAGTATAATTTGAGTATCAGCATTAATAAAAGTATTACCGCGCCTGCTAAATAGGCAAACCATACATAATCATCAATGCTCAAATCGTGGGGGGCAAAAGCGGCTAATGTATTAATGGGAGTTGAGGGAACAAGATATCCCACCGGCTCCATACCATTGTGGGGTATAACTGGCGCTGTCCCCGGCTTTAAGGCCCCAACCTGTAACACGGGTAAAACAAAAGCCATAATACAACTCAGCAACAAATAGGCCCTGTTTAGCTGATAATAGGTTTCATTAGTTAAGAACAAACAGTAGGCTACGTAAAATACACACAGGTATAAATTAGCTTCTGCCAGGTAATACAGCCAGTTCATTTCTTTTTGTTTTTCAGGTCCTCAATTAATTGGGTCAGTTCGTCAAGCTCATTCACACCCAGTTTCTTCTCATTGGCAATAAATGATACCAGGCTTTGGTAGGAGTTGCTAAAATAGTTGGTCATCATCTTATCAAATGTAAACTTGCGGTAAGCGGCCTCAGTTATAAGCGGATAATAGACATGCGAGTTACCATAGGCTTTATGAGCTATAAAACCTTTCCCTTCCAACACTCTCACAACGGTTGATACGGTATTGTAAGCGGGTTTTGGTTCGGGCATTTGCTCCAGAATATCTTTTACAATGCCTTCTTGTAATGCCCAGAGTATCTGCATTATCTGTTCTTCGGCTTTGGTTAATTCTTTAATTTTCATTGCAAACTATTTATGTAGTTGAGTAAAGGTAAAACTATTTATGTAGTTTGTAAACTATTTTTGTAGTTTTTTTTTGGGTGTTTGTGATTTTTGGTTGGAGATTAGTGATTAGTTGGGTGATTGTACAACCTTTTACTGATCAAGCAACCTCTGATCAAACATTCTTTGCTAAAAAAATTTGCAAAGATGCACATCTTAATATATTTTGCATCCGCACATTTGCACATCCGCATATCTGCACATCAACAACCATGTCGCAACTACATCAAATCGCATTATCATTTGTTAATAACATTGGGCCAACGTTAGGGCGCTCGCTTACCAGTTATTTTGGCGATGCCGAAACCGTGTTTAAAACACCTAAAAGCAAATTGGTAAAAGTGCCGGGAATAGGAGAGAAGACAGCCGCCGCGCTAAATTTTGATATCGCACTGCAAAAAGCCGAAGCAGAAATGCGTTACGTAGAAAAGAACAACATCACTGTGATATTTTACACTGATGCGCAATATCCGAAACGATTAAAAAACTGCGTTGACGCGCCTTTATTATTGTATAGCAAAGGCAACACAGATTTTAATAACAAACGCGTGGTAAGTATAGTTGGTACCCGCAACGCAACCGAATACGGCAAAGATCTTTGCCGCCAACTGGTAGAAGAGCTTAAAGATTATGATGCGTTGGTTGTAAGCGGCCTGGCCCTGGGTATTGATGTTGCCGCGCATAAAGAATGCGTAAAAAGCAATTTAGCAACCGTTGGTGTATTAGGGCATGGCCTTGACCGTATATACCCTGCCGCTAACCGCCCTACCGCTGATAAAATGCTGCAAAACGGTGGGCTGTTAACTGAATACCCATCGGGCACAATACCAGACAGAGAGAACTTCCCGCAGCGCAATCGCATAGTAGCGGGCATAGCCGACGCTACTGTTGTAATAGAAGCCGGTATAAAAGGCGGAGCTTTAATAACTGCCGAGATAGCTAACTCCTATAATCGTGATGTATTTGCCTTTCCGGGCAGGGTTGATGATGCCTATTCAGAAGGTTGCAATTTCCTCATCCGTAACCATAAAGCTGGTTTGCTAACCTGTGCTGCTGATCTGGCTTATAGCATGGGTTGGGAGCGGAGTGAGGAAAGTAAGCCTGTTGAACAATTTATGCTGCCTTTTGACCTTTCTGCCGATGAGCAAACCATATTTAACGTAATACAACAACATAAAACGCCGGTGGCAATTGACGATCTGAGCCTGAAAATAAATATGCCCATAAGCCAAATAGCTATGGGCCTGTTAAATATGGAAATGCAAGGGTATATCCGCTCTTTACCGGGCAAGATGTATAAGGTAAGCTAGACCTAAGAGTCAAGAAACAAGAGCCAAGAGTTATAAACTTTTTATCTTGGCTCTTGACTCTTGATTCTTGGCTCTCTAAAAAAAAACTATGCTCTTCTGATAACGCCTAATAGCAAAGCAACAATTGCTATTACTAAAAGTACGTGTATGATATTCCCTGTTGAATAAACAAAAAATCCTAATGCCCAGCCAATTACCAGTATAACAGCAATAATGTAAAGTAAACTTCTCATGATTATAAGTTTTAGTTGTGAATAATATTTGCACAAATACTAAAACCATTCCAAAATATCATTTAAACAAAAAAACCGCTCTAATGGGCTATCAGAGCGGTTTTTATATTAACGTTATACTAATTTAGTATTCATCTTCATTAAAAAAGAAGTCATCTTTTGTAGGGTAATCAGGCCATATCTCTTCTATATTCTCGTACGGTTCGCCGTCATCCTCTAAAGCTTGCAGGTTTTCAATAACCTCCACAGGGGCTCCTGAACGTATAGCATAATCAATTAATTCGTCTTTTGTGGCAGGCCAGGGTGCATCCTCCAGGTGAGATGCTAATTCAAGTGTCCAGTACATATTCTATCTATATTTTAGTTAATTGAATGAGATTTCATTTTTCGCAAAAGTATAATATTTTTATATCGTTTATCAATATATTTTTTTAAATTTTTTTTGTCGACGGAATCCATTGATTTTCAATGATTTTAAGTTCGTTTCCCAGTTTGCGTCCTAATACAAACAGATAATCACTCAGCCTGTTCAGATAAATTATTATCAATTCATCTACCAAACTGCTTTCTGCCAAACAGGTTGCAGCACGCTCGGCACGCCTGCAAACACAACGCGCTAAATGGCAATAGGATACCGTAGTGCTTCCACCTGGTAAAATAAAATGCGTAAGGTCCGGCAGTTCACCATTCATTTGGTCAATTGTTGTTTCCAGTAGTTCTACTTCAGTAACATTTAATTCCGGAAGCGCCATTTTAGAACGTTCCGGATCTGCAGCAAGGTGCGAGCCTATTACAAACAAAGTTTCCTGTATTTGTTTTAATATTTCTTTGTGCGGGGCCTTAATATCCTGATCGCGTATTAAACCCACCCATGAGTTTAGTTCGTCAACAGTTCCGTAGCTTTCTATGCGTATATTATGTTTGGGTACGCGCGTACCACCAATAAGTGAAGTAAAACCTTTGTCGCCTGTTTTAGTATATATCTTCATGCATTTTATTGTAATAGCTAAACTTAGTTATTAATTGGTACAATATTTTATATGTAATTTAAACAACGGTATTTTTACAGTTAAACAACCATAAGCTATATGAGGCCAGGCCTATTGTCAGTAAAGTTATTATTTGCGGTAATTTTTTCGCTGTTATTGCTAAGTTTTAAATGTGGCGGTACAAAAGGTGTAACACAGCCTATTAATTCGCCAATCGCTAAGCCGGTTTTCAACCTTATAACAGAAGAACAATTTAATGCGCTTTTTCCGCAGCGCGATAAATTTTATAGCTATGCCGCATTTATGCGGGCGGTGAGCGAATTAGGAAATATAAAAGTAAAAGTATCGCGAAGGGCCCTGTCAGTGTATCAAATAGTACGGACTGATAAATTACGTGGTAAAAATTCTGTTGTTAGACAGGATATAGACTGGAACGAACCCTGGGCAAAAGTAAAACCAGATAGCATTTTTACGGTAGACTATGGTAATTTCTGTACAGCATCTGATTCATTAACCAACAAAAAAGAACTAGCCGCTTTTTTTGCACACATAGCTCACGAAACACGGCACGGGGAGAATGGTACGTATACAGACGGGTTGATGCTGCGCCACGAGGCCAATACATCCTTAGATTATTATGGCGAAAGCGATGAATATCCGCCGGTAACCGGCAAAAAATACTATGGCCGCGGCCCAATGCAATTAAGTTATAACGGCAATTACGGAAAGGCGTCTGATTGTATTTTTGGCGATAAAAAAGTTTTATTGAATGACCCGGATAAAGTGCAGAATAATGCTGTTGTAGCGTTTAAGGTAGCGATATGGTTTTGGATGATGCCCGAAACGCATAAACCATCGGCCCATGATGTAATGATTGGCAAGTGGCAGCCTAACGCAGCGGATAAAGCAAAGGGTAGAACACCAGGTTTCGGCATGACAGTTAATATTATAAATGGTGCTGTGGAGTGTAACAAAGGCGAAAATGAAGGAATGACCGATAGGATAGCCTTTTATCAGCATTTTCTGGGTAAACTTGGTGTTACTGATGCTAACTGTGCCTGTTCATGCGGGAAGATGGAGTTTTACACGTACACTAACTAAGCTGCAACAAATTTACAGTGGGCGATGGGGTGACCATCTTTTTAAGCTGAGCGGATATTAGGTTAACTATCGCTATGGAATGTTCGCAGGTGCTTTAACAAAAACCAGCTAACTGATTTACAAAGTCGGCTATTTCAATTGCTTTCTCTGGTTGCATAGGGTGGTGGCTGCCAATTATTAAGGTGTGGTTTACTATCTCAATAATAAAGTCGTTATCGCGTATATCCATTACCGCGTTCCTGAATTTTCTATCCATACATAATTTGGCTTTTTGCACATCGCTTACAATTACATAAAAGGTGTCGCTAAAAGCTTTGTCATCGTCAAAATCAAGTTCCAGAGGATGGATCAGCTCAATTATTTTGTCGCGCAATGTTTCCGGGCGGATTATAATTCTTCCAAAATCTTTTTTAAGATAAGCAAGTGCCCAGGTATGGTACAGATAATACTCTCCGGCAATATGCTTTTTACCAATGCCACCCGTATGTTTGGTTTCTAAAAACAGCAAATAAGAGTCGCTGCGCTCATGTTTAATTACGTATGATGCACGCTGGTTAATTTCAAGGCAGTTTCTGAAAGCTTCAAAATCTTCCAGATGGAAATTAATATGCCCGGTAAACTGTAAGTTGAAACGATTTTTAACGCTTGAATAAATGGCTTTAAAATTATCAATAACGGCGTTGTTAAGGCTGCTGGCATCAAAAGGTAAATTATCCATTCGTTAAATTAATAAGTTAACAAAGAGCACGTTTCCCGAGAATAAATACTATTTAGTTAGCTTGATCTTAGATACGGGTTTTTCTTCTGCTTCTTCAACCGGTTCAGGCTCTTCTTTTACAATTTTGCTTCTGTCAACAGTAACTATATTGGGGTTGGCGTAATCTTTCTCAATCAAACCATCACGCATACGCACAATACGGTGGGCGTGTTGTGCAATATCCTCCTCATGTGTAACCAATATAATAGTATTGCCCTTGGCATGGATATCCTCAATTAGGCCCATTATTTCAATAGAAGTCTTGGTATCCAGGTTACCTGTAGGCTCATCAGCTAATATGATAGACGGATCATTTATAAGCGCCCTGGCCACCGCTACACGTTGGCGCTGCCCACCCGAAAGTTCATTAGGTTTGTGATCTACACGATGCCCCAGACCAACATTGGTTAAAGCCTGGCGGGCACGTTCGTTACGGTCTTCTTTGTTTACACCGGCATAAACCAGCGGCAGTGCAACGTTGTCTAAAGCGCTGTTACGGGGCAATAAGTTAAACGTTTGAAAAACGAAACCAATCTCGCTGTTACGTACCTCGGCCAACTCGTTATCACTCATGTGGCTGGCATTAATACCATTCAGAATGTATTCGCCTTTGGTAGGGGTATCCAAACAACCTAATATATTCATCAAAGTTGATTTGCCCGACCCTGAAGGCCCCATCAATGCCACAAATTCTCCCTTATTGATACTTAAAGACACCGATTTTAAAGCGTGAATTACTTCGGAACCTATTACATATTTTCTTCCGATATCTTTAATGGTGATCAGTGGCTTCATATATTATTTTATTGCTTTGACAGCTTATTGTTTAAAATGTTACGGGTGCTGATAAATTTGACAGTTATCCTATAACCTTAGCAACCATAAAGTATTGCTCGTTATGTTTCGGGGCGTTTTCAAGTGCTTCTTCGGTAGTTATATCCTGCCTGGCAACGTCTTCCCTAAAAGCATTTACCTCGGTTGACATATACACCAAGGGTTCAACACCCGATGTATCCACCTCATTTAATTTAGCCATAAAATCCAAAATACGATTCATGTCGCCAATCATTTCCTGCTTATCGTTCTCGGCCATATCCAGGCGGGCCAGGTGGGCTATTTTGTCAACGGTTTCCCTGTCAATATTCATGCTATTCAAATTTTTGTTTGATAATGCCATGCACCTTATCGCGTAAAGCGTCGGCATCATCCAAAGTTAATTGCGCCGTTTCTATCGGCTCATGTACAAATATATTACAAATACCCGGTTTGCTGCCATATTGAACGCCGGTATCCCATAAAACTTTCCAGGTATCAAACGACGTTACCGGTATTATAGGCACTTTTAATTCAATAGCAAGGCGGAAGGGGCCATTTTTAAATTCCTGTAGTTGGGGTGGATAATCGTCAGCAATTTTTCCCTCCGGAAAAATTATAACAGATGTGCCGCCCGCCAATGCTTCTGATGCTTTTTTAAACGCCCGGTAGGATGACATTTTGCTGTCGCGATTAACAGGTATATCTATTGTTTTAAAAAACAGGCGGGTTACAAAATTATTCAGCAGTTCATCCTTCCCCATAAAACAAAACTGATTTGTCTTTACCATAATGGTCATGGCGGTAATATCAAGGTTGGATGTATGGTTAGGGCAGATTATATAGGTCCGGCTCCAGTCGATATCTTTTTCATATTTAAACCTGTAAACAATACCAACAAGTGCTGAACTTATAAAAGCCCATGTGCGCCTAATGGCATTCATGTGTTTATAATTACCAACATTGCGAGATAAAAGATACAACAACGGGAAACATAAGGCGTAGGTTAGGCCCACTGATGCTGCATATAAAAAGCAGTGTACCTTCCTCAAAAATATTTTCATCGTCATCAAAAATAGAAAAAATACTTACTTTCGCCGCTATGGAAATTGTTGTAAGTGGCATCCGGTCTACCGGAAATTTGCATCTGGGAAATTATTATGGTGCGATACAGAACTTCGTGAAAATGCAGCACGAGTACAATTGCTTTTTCTTCATTGCCGACCTGCACTCGCTTACAACACACCCAACACCGGCCAGCCTGCACACTAATGTTAAAAGTGTATTGATAGAGTACCTGGCTGCCGGTATCGATCCGGAGAAGGCTACAATTTACGTACAGTCTGACGTACCCGAAATTGCCGAACTCTATCTGTACCTTAATATGAATGCCTATTTAGGCGAGCTGGAACGCAGTACGTCTTTCAAAGACAAGGTGCGCGCCAATCCGGAGAACGTTAACGCCGGTTTGTTAACTTACCCTGTGTTAATGGCTGCGGATATATTGATACACAAAGCAACAAAGGTGCCTGTAGGGAAAGACCAGGAGCAACACCTGGAAATGGCCCGCACATTTGGCAACCGTTTTAACAGATTATATAATAACGAATATTTCCCTGAACCCTACGCCTTTAACTTCAGTAGTAACCTGGTAAAAATACCCGGATTGGATGGTAAAGGTAAAATGGGTAAATCTGAAGGGGAGGGAAATGCTATATTTTTGGGTGATGCGCCGGAAGTTATCCGCAAAAAAGTAATGCGCGCTGTTACCGATAGCGGCCCGACGGTTGAAAATCAGCAGAAGCCCGACGAGATACAAAACCTGTTCGACTTGATGAAAGTAGTATCAACACAAGATACTTATGATCATTTTAACAACCTGTACAACACCTGCCAGGTTCGTTACGGCGACCTGAAAAAGCAACTTGCGGAAGATATGATAATTGCCACAGCACCCATCCGCGACCGCATAAATGCCATAGCTGCAGACACCGACTACCTGAGTAAAGTAGCTAAAATGGGTGCAGAGAAGGCCCGCGAAAGCGCTTCGCGCACTATTAGTGATGTTCGGGAGATCATAGGATTCCGTAGTTTTTGAGTAGTTCATGGATCTAGGTCATGGTTCACAGCCTATTCTTTGGTTCATGGTTGATAGTTGATAGTTCATAGTGTATATTAGTCGATAATTTTAAAAACAAGGTCATATTCATGCTATCCATGAACCATGAACCATCAACCATGATCTAAATGCATATAGCTATTGTTGGAAATATAGGAGCCGGCAAAACCACGCTCACCGAAATGCTGGCCAAAAACTATGGCTGGGACCCCCTTTACGAAGCGGTTGATAATAATCCTTATCTGGAGGATTTTTACAGCGATATGAAGCGCTGGAGTTTTAACCTGCAAATTTTTTTTCTGAACAGCCGTTACCGCCAGATCATAGAGATACAAAAAAGCGGGCGAAACATTTTGCAGGACAGAACCATTTATGAGGATGCCTATATTTTTGCAGAAAACCTGCATGATATGGGCCTGATGACCACCCGCGACTACGAAAACTATACTTCCATATTTGATAATATTACCGAGTATATAAAACCGCCCGATCTGTTGGTTTATCTCAAAGCATCTGTACCTACTTTAGTGAACAACATTCAACGCCGTGGCCGCGAGTATGAGATAGGTATCAGGATAGATTATTTATCAAAGCTGAACGAAAAGTATGATAAGTGGATAGGCAGCTATAACCTGGGTAAGCTTTTAATATTAGATAAAGACAATCTGGATTTTGCCAATAACACTGAAGATATGGGTACTATAGTACAGGCTATTGAGCGGGAAGTAAACGGGTTATTTTAACTTTAGTTACAGTTTATGCGATTCATAAAAATTCTAATCCTATTTGCGCTGCATATTGCGCTTTTAGGTTATACTCAACCTAATTTAAAAAAAATCAATTTGGGCGAATTTTCTGTCACTATACCACGCAATTGGAATCAAAAAAGACTAGGAGGAGTTGATTCTTTTGTTGGAGAAATAGTTGGCCCTAAGGTGCTGTTAAGTTTCGACTATAGCGATATGGGTTATGCTAATCATCTTGACGAAATTGATGCAAAATCTCACATAATTAAAACAGACTCGAGTGGTAAATACATTATCAAAATTATTTATCCGAAGATTTCGGGTAAAGGAATGACGGGTGTTTATATCAAACACAAATCTTCCAATTCCAATTTCCAAATGAACGGAGAGAATCTGTCTGCATCAAACCAAAAATTAGCTTTGGCTGCTTTTGAGACTATCAATTTCAAACAATGAACATCCTCGGCATTATCCCCGCACGTTATGCATCGTCCCGCTTCCCGGGTAAGCCTTTGGTTGTAATTGCGGGTAAAAGCATGATACAACGTGTTTATGAACAGGCTGAAAAATGTGCTGCCCTTGCCGATGTTATGGTTGCTACTGACGATGACCGCATATTTGATCATGTCATCAACTTCGGTGGTAAGGCTATAATGACAGGTGATCAGCACCAGAGCGGAACGGATCGTTGTGCTGAAGTTGCATCTATCCATACAGCTTATAACGTTATTATTAATATACAAGGTGATGAGCCTTATATAGAACCTGAACAGATCAGTAAACTTGCAGCCTGTTTTACAGCGCCAGATGTGCAGATAGCAACGCTGATAAAACGAATAAAGAACGAGCAGGATCTGCATAACCCTAATTCGCCAAAAGTGGTGATCAACAAGCTTAACGAGGCCATTTATTTTTCGCGCTCAGCATTGCCGCACATAAGAGGAGAACAGCCTGAAAACTGGCTGGAGTTTTATAGCTATTTTAGGCACATTGGTATTTATGCCTACCGGGCAGATGTGTTGCAACAGATAACCAAACTTGAAGTTTCTTTACTGGAAAAAGCCGAAGGGTTGGAGCAATTGCGCTGGATAGAGAACGGTTATCGCATAAAAGTTGCCGAAACAGAGTTTGAAACCTACGCCGTAGATACGCCTGCTGACTTGGAATTGCTGCCCTAGCTTTTTTAATTGACAATGGTAACGCTGCCGCTTAACGTTTGGGCGCTGTTTTTCGCATTTATTACGTAGTAATATATTCCGACCGGAAGTTTTTTGCCGTTGTATGTTCCATTCCACGGATTTTGGTAGCCAATGCTTTTAAAAATCATTTCGCCCTGCCTGTTATATACACGCACCATTATATTTGGATCACCTTCAAGCCCCTCAATTTTCCAGCTGTCGTTATACCCGTCGTTATTGGGTGTAAATGCGTTAGGTACGTGTATTTCGCTGCATCGGCTGGTTACATTAATTGTTTGTACGGCTGTACAACCGTTATTATTTGTAACTCTTAAATTTACAGTCCCTAATTTATTCGTAGAAAAACTGGCGCTTCCGGCTTTACCATTCCATTCATATTTAGCAAAGCCCGAAGGCGCAGTTAAAGTGATATTCTCGCCGATAAACTGGCAGAGGGTAGCGTCGGGCAGGTTTAATATGGGGTTGGCAAAAAACTGAACATCTATATTTTCTGTCACTTCGCACCCAGCCGCTGTTTTTATCATTGCTGTGTATGTACCGGAGCGATTCACTGTTATTTTATCAGAGCTGGCTCCGGTATTCCATTTTATAGTTCCGCCTGTATAAGTTGCTTTTATATCCATAGTCTGTCCATCGCAAAATGTAGCAGTAATAATACGTTCCAGACTTAGCGAAGGCTTACTTTCAAAACTTAATGTGTATGCAGCCGATGTGTTATCGCAGTTAACCAAGTTGCTATTTACTTTAACAGTATAGCTACCTGAAAGTGTAGTAGTAAGGCTTGTTTTATTTTGTTCTGAGGTCAATATGTTCCCATCCCTAAACCAGTTAATGGTGTAGGAACCATTATTTATAAACGTAGTAGATAATTGGGCCACATCGCCAACACAATAAGCGTTTTTATTGGCTGATAAGGTTGGTTGTGCAACTTTTATAAAGTTTACCTCCACCTCTTTTGTTGCCACCCAATTGCCAGAGCAACTGCTTACTTCAACTTTATATTTTCCGGGTTGTGAAATATTCAGATTCGAATCTTTGTCGCCGGTTAAAATGTTGTTTTTACGCCAGCGGTATTGGTAGTTTGTGTTATTATTTACCTGTAGCTTTGCTATTGTTCCTTCGCATTGATTAATTACATTGGGGTAATTAAATGTAATTATTGGCGCGGTTATTACTTTAACCTTTAAATGTTGCGTTTCAAAACTAATATCTGAGCATGGATCAATCAACTTTGCGTGATAATCTCCTGCGCTATTAATATTAAGCACATTGGATGTTTCTCCGTTTATTAATTGTCCGTTTTTATACCAAATAAACTTTAACGAGTTATATTGTACATATTCAATACTTGCTTTTATAGCTACGTTTTCGCATACTTCCAGCTCGTTTTCAAAAAAAGGGTGCCCGTCAACACGTATTGCCTGAATTTTAGTATCAGGGTTTATGTAAGGCTTGTAATCCGGTATCAGATAAAACAGTCCGATTGAAGTAGCTACCCAAATACCGTCTTCGCAAACTGCTCCATGCGAGTAAATAAGCCGATCCTTAGGGAAATTATAAGTGTCGGCGTTTACGTTAATATCGTTTATGGGGATGTTACCCAAATCATCAAAATGGAAAAATTTGTAATCTGGCCCCTGCCACCCTTTATGGTATTGTGAATTACTGAAATAAAGCCCATTAGATGTACCTACAATCAAATTTTCTCTAATAATATTTGATTGTAATTCGCTTTCATTACTGAATTTCTTTAACCCCATTAGCGACGTTATTTTTGTTACGTTAATGTTGTTCAGATATTGTTTGTGGCCCCTTTCCGGGTCATAAGAATATTGCCAATAGTTTTGAAACAAACCTTTTTCTGTTCCCCAAAAATTATGTGCAAAAACGGTAAATTCTCGCGATACATCATAAGGGTTTCCGGCGGTTATAAAAGCAGTGTTAAGCACGTTGCCGTACAATCCACCTGTATAAATATCGCTGCCGTAAACAGTATATCCCAGCATGCTAACTAACCCCGTGGGTTTAACAATAGGGTCTTCATAATAACATCTGCAAAAGTCGCCACCTCCATAATTTAACGTTCTATAGCTGGCTTCGTATAAATGGATCGGTTTTTCATTGTTAACAGGTTCCATTGTTTCTTGTACATAATTATAACGGCGAAGCCCCGTCTCGGTACTTATTAACATATAGTCTGTACCGTTAAAAGGAAAATTTGGATAAGCCGCATTTATAGCTAAACCATTTACTTTACCGTCAATTCCCTCCGCAGCGCCAATGATTTTAAAATTTCCGTTTTTATATGAAATTACGTTGTTTGAATTGGTTGCAATAAACACTATATCTTTGTTTACGCCGGCAATATCTATAAATTTAAAATTGCTGAATGCGCTGAAAATTAGCGTGTAATCTGTGACGTCGCTGGGTATTAAGCTGTTAATCCTGTAAACCTCATTATCTGCTGTTAATACCCACAAATACGAATCGTAAAAATCTCGTTTAACCTTAATAATATTTTTATCAGCCAGGAATTTGCCCGCTACATGCAGGTTCATGTCCTGTTGAGCATAACAGAACTCAAAACAAAAAACAAGAATTGCTAACAGGAGAAAGTTTAAGATTCGCATCGATATTCAGAGTGCTAAAATAAGCTAAAATTTGTTGTTAGCAATTGTTTTTGCTTCGTATTTAGGCGCAAGTCAGCGTATTATGAATAACAAATTTTAATCACCAAACTCCCAAATAATTTCCTAATTTTGTACCCCGTACACAAACAAAAAACATGACCAAATACATATTTGTTACGGGCGGTGTAACCTCTTCGTTAGGAAAAGGTATTATATCAGCATCCTTAGCCAAATTGCTTCAATCGCGCGGTTACCGCGTAACCATCCAAAAGTTCGATCCTTATATTAACATTGATCCCGGAACGCTTAATCCTTATGAGCACGGCGAATGTTATGTTACGGAAGATGGTGCCGAAACTGATCTGGACCTTGGGCATTACGAGCGTTTTTTAAATACGCCAACATCGCAGGCCAATAATATTACCACCGGCCGCATCTATCAAAATGTGATCAATAAAGAACGCGAAGGTGCTTTTTTAGGTAAAACCGTTCAGGTGGTACCCCATATTACTGACGAAATAAAAAGAAACATTCGTTTACTAGGCGAAAACGGTGAGTATGATATAGTGATAACAGAACTTGGTGGAACCGTGGGCGACATTGAATCATTACCTTATATTGAGGCTGTTCGTCAGTTTAAGTGGGAGGTAGGATCGGGTAATTCTATAGTTATTCACCTTACTTTAGTGCCATACCTGGCTGCAGCAGGCGAGTTAAAAACCAAGCCTACTCAACACTCTGTTAAAATGTTGCTTGAGTATGGCATACAGCCGGATATACTGGTTTGCCGCACAGAGCACCATTTAAATACCGATCTGCGAAAAAAAATTGCTTTGTTTTGTAACGTTAACCTCAATGCCGTTGTCGAATCGATAGATGCGCCATCAATTTATGATGTGCCGCTGCTGATGTTAAAAGAGCAATTGGATAAAACGGTACTAACAAAATTAAAGCTGCCACATAAGGTAGAACCCGACCTGGAGAACTGGAA
>Ga0247814_10000396_pt1 | contig 35474 bp, 18 predicted proteins | sample UWRJL179409R1_FD_179947 | JGI IMG/M metagenome (GOLD analysis project Ga0247814, IMG submission 179947) | Plant litter microbial communities from Arlington Agricultural Research Station in Wisconsin, United States - UWRJ-L179-409R-1 | ecosystem: Environmental > Terrestrial > Plant litter >... | reverse complement strand
CAACGGCTCCAACAGCATCAGCACAGACTTTCTGTAATGGTGGTACGGTAGCGAATTTAGTTGCCACAGGTACTTCACTTAAATGGTATGCAACTGCAACGGGTGGAACTGCCCTAACAGCAACCACTGCTTTAGCAACAGGTACGTATTATGTATCACAGACTTTAAGTAGCTGTGAAAGTACAAGGACTTCAGTTGCGGTAACAGTAAACTACACTACCGCTCCAACAGCATCAGCACAGACTTTCTGTAATGGTGGTACGGTAGCGAATTTAGTTGCCACAGGTACTTCACTTAAATGGTATGCAACTGCAACGGGTGGAACTGCCCTAACGGCAACTACTGCTTTAGCAACCGGCACTTATTATGTTTCTCAAACACTAAACTCTTGTGAAAGCACAAGGACAAGTGTTGCGGTAACAATAAACAATACTCTTGCTCCAACGGCTTCGGCACAGGCTTTCTGTAATAGTGCTACTGTGGCAAGTTTGACTGCGACAGGTACTTCACTTAAATGGTATGCAACTGCAACTGGCGGAACGCAATTAGCTTCAACAGCTACATTAGCAACAGGAACTTACTACGTTTCGCAAACACTAAACTCTTGTGAAAGCACAAGGACAGGTGTATCAATAACTATAAATAATACAACCGGTCCAACGGCATCAGCACAGACTTTCTGTAATAGTGGTACGGTAGCGAATTTAGTTGCCACAGGAGCATCGTTAAAATGGTACAGTGTTGCAACTGGCGGAACTGCATTAACAGCAACTACTGCATTAGCAACAGGTACGTATTATGTATCTCAAACTCTGAACTCTTGTGAAAGCACAAGGACAAGTGTTGCAGTAACGATCAATAACACAACTGCGCCAACAGTATCTGCACAGACTTTCTGTAACGCTGCAACTGTGGCGAATTTAGTTGCTACAGGTACTTCACTTAAATGGTATAGTGTTGCAACAGGTGGAACTGCCCTAACAGCAACTGCCGCTTTAGCAACAGGTATTTATTATGTTTCTCAAACACTGAACTCTTGCGAAAGTACAAAGACAAGTGTTGCAGTAACGATCAATAACACAACTGCTCCAACGGCATCAGCTCAGACTTTCTGTAATGGTGCAACAGTGGCAAGCTTAACTGCAACTGGTGCTTCATTAAAATGGTATGCAACTGCAACCGGCGGTACGCAATTAGCTTCAACAGCTACATTAGCAACAGGTACGTATTATGTATCTCAAACTCTGAACTCTTGTGAAAGTACAAGGACGGGTGTTGCGGTAATAATCAATACTACAACTGCTCCAACAGCTTCAGCACAAACATTTTGTAATAGCGCAACTGTAGCAAACTTAACCGCTACAGGTACTGCACTTAAATGGTATACAATAGTAACCGGTGGAACTGAATTAGCTTCAACAGCTACCTTAGCAACCGGCACGTATTATGTTTCTCAAACACTGAACTCTTGTGAAAGTACAAGGACAAGTGTTGCGGTAACAATAAACAATACTCTTGCTCCAACAGCATCAGCTCAGACGTTCTGTAATGGTGGTACGGTAGCGAATTTAGTTGCCACAGGTACTTCACTTAAATGGTATGCAACTGCAACTGGCGGAACGCAATTAGCTTCAACAGCTACATTAGCAACAGGAACTTACTACGTTTCTCAAACACTAAACTCTTGTGAAAGTACAAGGACGGGTGTTGCGGTAATAATCAATACTACAACTGCTCCAACAGCTTCAGCACAAACATTTTGTAATAGCGCAACTGTAGCAAACTTAACCGCTACAGGTACTGCACTTAAATGGTATACAATAGTAACCGGTGGAACTGAATTAGCTTCAACAGCTACCTTAGCAACCGGCACGTATTATGTTTCTCAAACACTGAACTCTTGTGAAAGTACAAGGACAAGTGTTGCGGTAACAATAAACAATACTCTTGCTCCAACAGCATCAGCTCAGACGTTCTGTAATGGTGGAACGGTAGCGAATTTAGTTGCCACAGGAGCATCGTTAAAATGGTACAGTGTTGCAACAGGTGGAACTGACCTAACAGCAACAGCTGCTTTAGAAACCGGTACGTATTATGTTTCTCAAACACTGAACTCTTGTGAAAGTACAAGGACAAGTGTTGCGGTAACAATAAACAATACTCTTGCTCCAACAGCATCAGCTCAGACGTTCTGTAATGGTGGTACGGTAGCGAATTTAGTTGCCACAGGAGCATCGTTAAAATGGTACAGTGTTGCAACTGACGGAACTGCCCTAACAGCAACTACTGCTTTAGCAACCGGCACTTATTATGTTTCCCAAACACAAAACTCTTGCGAAAGTACAAGGACAAGTGTTGCGGTAACAATAAACAATACTCTTGCTCCAACGGCTGTTGCACAGACTTTCTGTAATGGTGGAACGGTAGCGAATTTAGTTGCTACAGGTACATCAGTAAAATGGTATGCAACTGCAACAGGTGGAACTGCATTAACAGCAACTACATCTTTAGCAACAGGTACCTATTATGTTTCTCAGACTCTAAACTCTTGTGAAAGTACAAGGACAGGTGTTGCGGTAACTGTTACTAACCCTGCTGCTCCAATAGCATCGGCGCAAATATTACCGGAAGGTAGCACTGTGGCTAACTTAGCTGCTACAGGAACCGGCCTGCAATGGTATAGTGTTGCTACAGGCGGAACTGCATTGGCTTCATCTGCTGTTTTAGCAAATGGCACCTACTATGTTTCGCAAACCATCAACGGATGTGAAAGTACAAGGACGGCTGTAGTCGTAACAATAGCTATAACTGCTCCACCGGCACCAACTGCTGTAGCACAGACTTTCTGTAACAGTGCAACAGTAGCCGACCTGGCTGCTACAGGTACCAACTTAAAATGGTATGCAACCACTACAGGCGGAACTGCATTAACGGCAACAACTGCTGTGGCAACCGGAACATACTATGTTTCGCAAACCATTAACGGTGTTGAAAGTACAAGGACAGGTGTTGCTGTGACTATAAACAGAACAACCCCTCCAACAGCAATTGCTGCTCAGGCATTCTGCTTTGGTTCAACTGTAGCTGATCTTACAGCTACCGGTACCAACTTAACATGGTATAGTTTGGAAGGCGTTGAAGGTCCGCTACCTTTAACAGCAAGCTTAACGTCAGATACCTATTTCGTTACACAAACGATCAATGGATGTGAGAGTATTTCAACCCCTGTAATCGTAACAGTTAACAGGACAACTGCTCCAACTGCATCAGCTCAGACTTTCTGTAACGGTGCGACAGTAGCAAGCTTAACGGCAACTGGTGCTTCATTAAAATGGTATACGACATCAACAGGTGGAACTGCCTTAACGGCAACTACTGCTTTAGCAACAGGTACTTACTACGTATCTCAGACTCTGAACTCTTGTGAAAGTACAAGGACAAGTGTTGCAGTAACTATCAATAATACAACTGCTCCAACGGCTGTTGCACAGACTTTCTGTAACGGTGGTACAGTAGCGAATTTAGTTGCCACTGGTACTTCATTAAAATGGTACAGTGTTGCAACAGGTGGAGCTGCCCTAACAGCAACTACTGCTTTAGCAACCGGAACGTATTATGTGTCTCAGACACTAAACGCTTGCGAAAGCGTAAGGACTGCAGTTAGCGTTATCATAAACACTACTGCTGCACCAACGGCTACAGAACAAACTTTCTGTACAGGTGCTACAGTGGCCCAACTTTCTGCAACAGGAACTGGTTTAGTGTGGTATTCAGATGTAACAGGTGGTTCGGCTTTAACTTCTACAGAAGTTCTTGCAACAGGTACTTATTATGTTTCTCAGACTTTAAATAGCTGTGAAAGTACAAGGACGGCGGTTAGTGTTATCATAAACACTACCCCTGCTCCATCGGTTACAGAACAAACATTCTGTACAGGTGCTACAGTAGCCCAACTTTCTGCAACAGGAACTGGATTGGTTTGGTATGCTGATGTAACAGGTGGTTCGGCTTTAGCTTCTTCTGAAGTTCTTGCAACAGGTACTTATTATGTTTCTCAGACCTTAAATAGCTGTGAAAGTACAAGGACGGCGGTTAGTGTTATCATCAATACAACTGCTGCACCAACAGCTACAGCACAGACTTTCTGTACAGGTGCGACTGTGGCAAGCTTAACGGCAACAGGAACTGGTTTAGTTTGGTATGCTGATGCTACCGGCACTACATCTTTAGCTTCAACTGAAGTACTTTCAACTGGTACGTACTACGTATCGCAAACACTAAATGCTTGCGAAAGCGTAAGGACTGCAGTTAGCGTTATCATAAACACTACCCCTGCACCAACGGCTACAGAACAAACATTCTGTACAGGTGCTACAGTGGCCCAACTTTCTGCAACAGGAACTGGCCTTGTTTGGTATGCTGATGCTACGGGTACTACGGCTTTAGCTTCTACTGAAGTTCTTGCAACAGGTACGTATTACGTATCTCAGACACTAAACGCTTGCGAAAGCGTAAGGACTGCGGTTAGTGTTATCATCAATACAACTGCTGCTCCAACGGCTACAGAACAAACATTCTGTACAGGTGCTACAGTGGCGCAACTTTCTGCAACGGGAACTGGCCTTGCTTGGTATGCTGATGCGACAAGTGGTTCGGCTTTAGCTTCTACAGAGGTTCTTGCAACAGGTACTTATTATGTTTCTCAGACTTTAAATAACTGTGAGAGTATTAGGACTGCGGTTAGCGTTGTCATCAACACTACTGCTGCACCAACGGCTACAGAGCAAACATTCTGTACAGGTGCTACAGTGGCCCAACTTTCTGCAACAGGAACTGGCCTTGTTTGGTATGCTGATGCTACGGGTACTACGGCTTTAGCTTCAACTGAAGTTCTTGCAACAGGTACTTATTATGTATCTCAGACACTAAATGCTTGCGAAAGTGTTAGGACTGCGGTTAGCGTTATCATCAACACTACTGCTGCACCAACAGCTACAGAACAAACTTTCTGTACAGGTGCTACAGCGGCCCAACTTTCTGCAACAGGAACTGGTTTAGTTTGGTATGCTGATGCTACCGGCACTACAGCCTTAACTTCTACAGAAGTTCTTGCAACAGGTACGTATTATGTATCTCAGACTTTAAATAGCTGTGAAAGTACAAGGACTGCGGTTAGCGTTATCATTAACACTACTGCTGCTCCAATAGCAACAGAACAGACTTTCTGTACAGGTGCTACAGTGGCCCAACTTTCTGCAACAGGAACTGGCTTAGTTTGGTATGCTGATGTAACAGGTGGTTCGGCTTTAGCTTCTACAGAGGTTCTTGCGACAGGTACTTATTATGTATCGCAAACACTAAATGCTTGCGAAAGTGTTAGGACTGCGGTTAGCGTTATCATAAACACTACTCCGGCTCCAACGGCGTCAGAACAAACTTTCTGTACAGGTGCTACAGTGGCCCAACTTTCTGCAACAGGAACTGGTTTAGTTTGGTATGCTGATGCTACGGGTACTACGGCTTTAGCTTCTACAGAAGTTCTTGCAACAGGTACGTACTACGTTTCTCAGACACTAAACGCTTGCGAAAGTATTAGGACTGCGGTTAGCGTTATCATCAACACTACTGCTGCACCAACAGCAACAGAACAAACTTTCTGTACAGGTGCGACTGTGGCAAGCTTAACTGCAACAGGAACTGGTTTAGTTTGGTATGCAGATGCAACAGGCACTACAGCTTTAGCTTCAACTGAAGTTCTTGCAACAGGCACATATTATGTATCGCAAACACTTAATGCTTGCGAAAGCGTAAGGACTACGGTTAGCGTTATCATTAACACTACTCCGGCTCCAACAGCTGCAGAACAAACTTTCTGTGCAGGAGCTACAGTGGCTCAACTTTCTGCAACAGGAACTGGTTTAGTTTGGTATGCTGATGCTACCGGCACTACAGCTTTAGCTTCAACTGAAGTTCTTGCAACAGGTACTTATTATGTTTCTCAGACTTTAAATAGCTGTGAGAGTATTAGGACTGCGGTTAGCGTTGTCATCAACACTACTGCTGCACCATCGGCTACAGAACAAACTTTCTGTACAGGTGCTACAGTGGCCCAACTTTCTGCAACAGGAACTGGTTTAGTTTGGTATGCTGATGCTACCGGCACTACAGCTTTAGCTTCTACAGAGGTTCTTGCGACAGGTACGTACTACGTTTCTCAGACACTGAATGCTTGCGAAAGCGTAGGGACTGCGGTTAGTGTTATCGTTAACACCACTACTGCACCAACAGCTACAGCACAGACTTTCTGTACAGGTGCTACAGTGGCCCAACTTTCTGCAACGGGAACTAACTTAGTTTGGTATGCGGATGCGACAGGCACTACAGCCTTAACTTCAACAGAGGTTCTTGCAACCGGAACGTATTATGTGTCTCAGACACTAAACGCTTGCGAAAGCATAAGGACTGCAGTTAGCGTTATCATAAACACTACTGCTGCACCAACAGCAACAGAACAAACATTCTGTACAGGTGCTACAGTGGCCCAACTTTCTGCAGCAGGAACTGGTTTAGTTTGGTATGCTGATGCTACCGGTACTACAGCTTTAGCTTCAACTGAAGTTCTTGCAACAGGCACATATTATGTATCTCAGACTTTAAATAACTGTGAGAGTATTAGGACTGCGGTTAGCGTAATTATTAATACTACTCCGGCTCCAACCGCTTCAGAACAAACATTCTGTACAGGTGCTACAGTGGCGGAACTTTCTGCAACAGGAACTGGATTGGTTTGGTATGCTGATGCAACAGGTGGTTCGGCTTTAGCCTCTTCTGAAGTTCTTGCAACAGGAACCTACTATGTTTCTCAGACACTAAATACTTGCGAAAGCGTAAGGACAGCAGTTAGCGTTATCATTAATACTACTCCGGCTCCAGAGGGCGCACCTACACAGGCATTTATTATTACCGATAATGCTACTATTACAAACATAAGTGTTATAGGTGAAGGCGTTCTTTGGTATGCCTCTGAAGCGGAAGCTTTAAACGGTGGCACTCCACTACCTTCAGATACTGTGTTAGAAAATGGCGTTACGTATTATGCTACGCAAACAGTTAACGGTTGTACAAGCACAACTACATTAGCGGTAACCATATCGGTTCTGTTAGGTGATAAAGATGTTGTAAAAGAAACCTTTAAATACTACCCTAACCCGGTTGTTAGTGAACTGAACATAGAATCTTCTAACCTGATCTCTAACGTTGCGGTTTATGACCTGAACGGTAAACTGGTAATGAACGTTGTATGGAACACTAATAAAGGCAAGGTAAATATGAGTTTATTAGAAACGGCAACTTATCTTGTAAGGGTTACAACAGGTAACACCGTTAAGAACCTTACCATTATTAAAAAGTAAATCTTAACTTAATTATTATATTAAAGACGGCTTTAGGGCCGTCTTTTTTTGTACCTTTAAAACAAGGCATGCTTACATTTTATTTAGTTAAATCTTACGTGTTAATTAAAATGATTCTAAATAATAACTAATTTTGCCGTACACTCACCGCATAAACAGCACCTATGATTAAAACAGTTTTTATTGCCGGTACCGAATCGCACAGCGGAAAATCCGTTGTATCTATTGGGTTGGTAAACATGCTTTTAGGCAAGGCTCAAAAAATAGGGTACTACAAACCCATCATCAGCCAGAACCAGCTTCTGGAAAAAGACAACCACATACATACCATCTTAAATCATTTCGAATTGCCAATGGCCTTTGAGGATACCTACGCTTTTACCTGGCAGCAGGCTATGCAGCAAATGGAAACCGAAAGCCAGGGCGAAATGATAGATACCATAATACGTAAGTATAAAAACCTTGAAAACAAATACGACTTTACCATTGTAGAGGGTACCGATTTTACCGGCGAAGGATCGGCATTTGAATTTGAGATTAACGTACAGATCGCCAAAAACCTGCGTGCCCCCGTTATTGTAGTGGTATCGGGCGAAAGTAAGTCGACCGCACAGGTGGTAAACGGTGCGCTAACGGCACTGCACAATTTTGAAGCACGGGAAATTCAGGTGCTGGCATTAGTCGCCAACAAAATCAAACCTGAAAATGCTAAAGATATAGAAGACCTGCTAAGGCAGCAGCTTCCACCGGAAATTGTGTTGGCAATTATCCCCCAGGATAAAGGACTCCTTAGCCCTACCATGAGAGAGATCAATAAAAAGCTTAACGGGAAGCTGCTCTTTGGTGAAGAATTTTTAGACAACCCTGCCGACAGCTTTGTAACCGGGGCCATGCAGGTGCCAAACTTTTTAAATTACATAAAAGAAAATGTAGTTATTGTTACACCGGGCGACCGTGGTGACATTATTATAAGTGCGCTTCAGGCAAATTTATCTACCAGTTACCCTAAGGTAGCCGGAATTATTTTAACCGCCGGTACTGAGCCGGAAGAACCCATAACCAGGCTTATTAACGGCCTGCAAACGGTTATCCCTATTATTGCGGTAGAAACGGGAACATTCCAGACAAGCATCGATGTGGGGGCGATTAGATCTAAAATAACATCAGACAATACCAGAAAAATACGCCTGGCTATAGACACCTTTAATAAGTGTGTGAATACTGCCGAACTTGATAAGCGTATTGTTACCTCTACCCCATCGGGAATTACGCCAAGGATGTTCCAATACCAGCTGACCGAATGGGCGAAAAGCTCTAAGAAACACATTGTACTGCCGGAAGGTACCGATGAACGCATCCTGAAAGCAGCAGCCCGCCTTATTAGCCAGGATATTGTAAACCTTACTATTTTAGGCGACGTTAATGAGATCACGACTATTATTAACCGACTGGGAATTACGCTGGATATAAATTCTGTCCGCATTGTAAACCCGGCCGATGATGCTTATTACAATGATTATGTAGAAACGCTTTATGAGCTTCGCAAAACCAAAAATGTAAATATGGAAATGGCGCGCGACCTTATGACCGATGTATCTTACTTTGGCACCATGATGGTTTACAAAGGCCATGCCGACGGTATGGTAAGCGGGGCGGTACATACCACCCAACATACCATAAGGCCGGCGTTACAGTTTATTAAGACCAAACCGGGAATATCTGTAGTATCGTCTATTTTCTTCATGTGCCTGCCGGACAGGGTTTGCATTTTTGGTGACTGTGCCGTGAACCCCAATCCTACTGCCGAGCAGCTTGCAGAAATTGCCATATCATCGGCAGAGAGCAGCATCCGTTTTGGGATAGAGCCAAGGGTGGCTATGTTGTCGTATTCTTCGGGAACTTCAGGCGAAGGTGCCGATGTAGAGAAGGTGCGCCGGGCTACCGAAATTGTAAAAGAAAAACGCCCCGACCTTAAGGTGGAAGGGCCTATACAATATGATGCCGCCGTAGACCCCGTAGTGGGCAGCAGCAAACTGCCGGGCAGCGAAGTGGCAGGACAGGCAAGCGTGCTTATTTTCCCCGACCTTAATACCGGTAACAACACTTATAAAGCCGTTCAGCGTGAAACCGGTGCCCTGGCCATTGGGCCAATGTTACAAGGACTCAACAAACCTGTTAACGACCTTAGCCGTGGCTGTACTGTAGACGATATTTTTAACACCGTTATCATCACGGCCATACAATGCCAGGATAATTAATAATTTATAATACTTATTAAAGTGAACATTTTTGTAATAAACTCAGGCAGCAGTTCTATTAAATACCAGCTATTTACCATGCCCTCTACAAGCCCTGTTTGTGTAGGACTGGTAGAGCGCATTGGCCTTGATGATGCCGTGATTACCCATAAAACTTATACCGGCGGTGAGGAAACATCGCAAAAATTTATACTGGATATCCCGGATCATGAAGTGGGGCTTAACGAGGTTAACGCTTTGTTGACCCACCCTGAATTTGGCGTGATTAAAAATACTAATGATATTGCTGCCGTAGGGCACCGCATAGTGCATGGTGGCGAAGCTTTCTCTACAACTACCATTATTACTGCCGAAGTCAAGGAGGAACTGAAAAAAACATTCCAGTTGGCACCGCTGCACAATCCGTCGGGGTATCGTGGTATAGAGGTTGCCGAAAAAATATTTGCCAATGCCACACAGGTTGCAGTTTTTGATACGGCTTTTCACCAAACCATGCCGCCGGAAGCCTACCGTTTTGCATTGCCAAACTCCTACTATACCGATTATAATATTCGCAGCTACGGCTTTCACGGTACAAGCCATAAGTATGTAAGCGAACAGGCAAACGCTTATTTAGGTAAAACCGATACCAACTTAATATCGGTACACTTAGGTAATGGCTGCAGTATAACGGCTATTAAAAATGGGCAGAGCATAGATACCAGCATGGGCTTTGGCCCCCTTAGCGGATTAATCATGGGCACCCGTACCGGAGATATAGACCCAACCGTGGTGTTCTACCTTGTAAACTCTTTGGGTTACGACATAGAGCAGGTGAGTAATTTGCTTAACAAACGCAGTGGTATGCAGGGCTTAACCGGATACAGCGATATGCGCGATATTACCAAAGCCATTAATGAAGGCGATGAAAATGCTAAACTGGCGTATGATATGTATGCCTACCGTATTAAAAAATATATTGGGTCTTACGCGGCGGCACTTAACGGTATAGATGCTATTATCTTTACAGCAGGTGTAGGCGAGAATGATGCCCTGGTGCGCCAAATGGTTTGTGAGAACATGGAGTACTTAGGCATTGCAATTAACAGAGAAGAAAACAGCACACGCAAACCCGGCCTGCGCGAAATAAACACGGCAGATTCTGCAGTAAAAATACTGGTTATACCCACCAATGAAGAGCTTGAAATAGCAAACCAGTGTTATACGTTACTGAAGTAGCATTTTTACTTACTTATATTCAATACACTTTCTTCACATACCGTCCTTGCGAGGAGGAACGATGAAGCAGTCTCATCATATTCATAAACAAATTAGGCGCTGATTTCTCAGCGCCTAATTTGTTTTACTTCTGTGTTTTATTAAACGCTATTTCAAAGGTTTAATACCTTCTATAGTAGGTTTTACGGTAATAATATTACCTTTTTTATCAAACTCCAGCTTGTCTATACAAACCTCACGGTGAAAGCCGGCCGCATCGCCCATTTTAAAACCGTTAGGGTAATTAAACCTGTGATATACAATGTACCACTCATCTTTACCCGGCACCTGCACTACAGAGTTATGCCCCGTACCAAACAATTTTTTATCGGCATCCTGCTTTATTACAATATTATCTTTAGGAATGGTAAATTTACCAAGCGGCGATTTTGCGGTGGCATACCTCACTTTATAGTTAGGGCTTCGGGTATCGTCTTCACTCCACATAAAATAGTAAGTGCCGTTGCGGTAAATAACATAAGTACCTTCCCTGTATGTGTTATCGGGCTTTAATATGGTAAGTGTTTTTTTATTGATAGAAACCATATCATCATTAAGTTCTACGCCTCCCATATAGCCGTTGCCCCAATACAAATAGGTTTTATTGGTTTTAGGGTCGGTAAACACATCAGGGTCTATTTCCTGTCCGTCTTTAATACCCTCCGGCCTAAAATCTATAAGTGCTTTACCACTGTCTTTAAAAGGCCCCGTAGGGTTATCGGCTACAGCCACACCTACTTTTTGTGCAGCGGTAAAATAATAGAAATATTTATACACGCCGTTTATCTTTTTCTCTACAATGCACGGTGCCCACGCATTGCGGTTAGCCCAGGTAACATCTTTTTTAAGGTCTATAATAACACCCTCATCTTTCCAGTCGGTAAGATTATCAGACGAAAAAACTTTAAAGTAGTAGCCACTCCAGCCATCAAAGCCATCGCTGGTAGGATAAATATAATATTTACCTGTTTTTTGCGAATACATAACTTCCGGGTCGGCATAAAAACCTTCCAGGGCAGGGTTATTGTTTACAGCAATGCCTGCTGGGGTACCCCATTGTGCCATAAGGCGTTTTAACTCTGTGCGGGTAATAGGCATAATGGTACCATGGCGGGGCATAAAATCCATGGTTACATCATTATTTATAACCTTAAAATTCTCAAGGTCAGAACTCCTTGTAAACTCATAACGCCCTTTCATGTACACATCATACATTAATATATAATCGTCAGAATTATTAAGTTTAAACACCCCTGCCCCTTCTACGCTTTCGGTAGTTTGCTGCAGGTAGTTATCTTTTTCTGCCCATTGTCCTGACGTAAGGTTTTTAGTCGTAGCCACCTTTATGCCCGCAGTACCGCCTTCGGTTTTATAGAATAAATGGTACAGCCCGTCTTTTTCAATAATATCGCCATCTATGCACGCGCCTTTTGATCTTGGCAGGAACAATAATTTTGGTTCCGATTCCAAGGCTGTAAAGTCAGCATTTGCATAGGCATAATAAATTTTGTCGGGATCGTTATTGTGCTGCATAGAAAAATAGATCATATATTTCCCTGCCGATGCATCATAAATAGTTTGCGGGGCCCAAACCCTTTTCAGCTTTTCGTTACCGGGAAATGTAGTCTGAATATTTACTACAGACGATTTCCAGTTTACAAGGTCGGTAGATTTTAGCAGCACCATGGCCCTGTTAGAATCCCATCCTTTAGATGAAGTCATATCGGTAACAACCATGTAAAAAGTTTTGCCGTCATGTCCGCGTAGTATGTGCGGGTCCCTTACCCCACCTGTAGAACTTATTTTTTTAGAATCTATAACGGGCTTATTATTATTTAATGCCTTAAAATTATAACCGTCGGTACTTACCCCAAATTTTATAGCTTCGTCTGCCACGTCATTACCCGTAAAATAAGTAAAGAGGTAGGCTACATAATCTTTATCGGGCGATGTAGGCTTTTGTTGTGCGGAAGCGTTAAACAAAAATGTAATGTTAAGAAGCAATGCAAGTAGTAACCGTGTAAACACTTTTTTCATAAATGTAATTCTATTTTTTACCTGATAAGCCTATGGCTATATCGTTTTAGCTTTAATAACTGCAAATTAATACTATTAATCGGGTTTTTATAGGGGGGTAAATTGAAAAATATAGATGGTAAAATGGCAATTATTAGTAATACCATTGTTTTTTGATTATTATACCGCACTCTTAAATTGTAAATAGGCACATCTCTACAAGCAAAATTACAAAAAGGGTAAAGACTTATGGAATTGATTATTTTTTTTAAACTACACGAACCAATTTTGTTATAAAAAATTATTGTTAATTAATTCGACATTTTGTGTTAGGGATAAATGCTAATAGCCTGTTATAGCTAAAACAAACTTTATAAGGCTGCCTTATCTTAACATACTTTATGTTAAAATGACACAGCTAATAATTTAATAACTTCTTACAAATGATAAAAAAGTACCTCCTCTTACTTTTAGCATTTCTTAGTATTACTGCTGTATTTGCCCAAAGCCCCGACTGCGGCGGACAAACACAGTTTTGTGGTGATGTTACCCTCCCACCGTTTCCTAACAGCACTAATGCAGGCCAGGCCAACCCAAATTCGGCAGGCGGGTACGGCTGTCTTGGTTCGCAACCTAACCCTGCGTGGTTTTACACCCAGGTAGATGAGAGCGGCAGCATATCGTTTACCATATCTCAGGAAGACGCAAGTGGCGACGGCATTGACGTGGATTTTATTGCCTGGGGGCCTTTTGCAGGCCCGCCGCCCATTTGCGGCCCCGGTAATCTAAATCCAAGTACCCAGGTGGGCTGTAGTTTTTCTCCTATTGCAGTAGAAAATTTCACCATCCCCGCTGCTGTTTCCGGACAATATTATGTGCTTTTGTTAACTAATTTTAGTAACAGGCCCGGTATTATCACCTTCGAACAGACCGGTGGTACAGGTACGCTTAACTGCTTTGGCTGCGAATTTGACGAGATAGACGATTTTACGCTTTGTAACGGTGAGATCCACCCTGTAACAGCCGTGTTAACCTCTACCATATCTACTTACGACCCTGCTGCCACTACCTACCAGTGGTCCAGGGCCACCACCGTTGCCGGTGCCCCGGGCACAAACATACCCGGCGCAGTTACCCCTACATTAAATATATCATCGCCGGGTGTGTATACCATCACGGCTAATAATACGTATTGCGGCACCAGCGGTGTAAGCGAGACGTTTGTTGTTACGGCGCAGGCACCTTTCCCTACAAGTGCCCCGCAGGCCCTGCTGTTCTGTAGCCCCAGCGCTCCTCCCTATGCGTACAACCTGCGGGACAACGACCCCATTATCCTGAATACCCAGGACCCTACGCGCTACCTTACCTCTTTTTACCACAGCACTGCAGAGGCCAATGCCGGCACCCCTGCGATCGCTACCCCTACGGCCTACATGTCTTCCGGTGGTGAAACCATTTATGTAAGGATAGACGATGTAATTACAGGCTGCCATATAGTGCGCCCCTTTGCCCTTACGGCGAGTGTATCGCCTATAGCTAATTATGTTCCCGATATGCAGGTTTGTGATGACCCCCTTAACGATGTTGCCAATGGCGGCGCCGGTAAGGAAATATTCAACATTACTACCCAGGAGGACCAGATCTTAGGGCCTGCCCAGGACCCGTCTGATGTATTTATATCCTACCACAGCTCTATGTCTAACCTTGCCGCCGGGATCTCTATCCCGCAGCAAACGCGTGTTAACAGTACCGGGCAAACCATTTATGTACGTGTGAGCAGCGCTTCGAACATCAACTGTTACGATGTTGTAACCTTTAACCTTGTTGTAACGCCTTACCCTATAGTAGTGCCCCCTGCCAATGCTTATACATGCGGCAACGACCCCTACCTTTTGCCCCCTGTTGCAGTAGGCGGCTATTATACCGCACCGGGTGGCAATGCTGCCAACAGGCTTGCTGTTGGCACGGCTATTACAACAGACAGCACTATATATGTGTATGCCGAATCGGGCACATCGCCTAATAACTGTACCGATGAGGACAGCTTTACGGTAACCATGATCCCGCAGCCGGTAGCACAGGTGCTTGCCCCTGTAGTTGCCTGTAACAGTTATACCCTTGAAGCCCTTAGTACGGGCAACCGTTACTTTACGGCTCCCGGTGGTGTTTCGGGTGGGGGTACAGAGCTTTTTAGCGGCCATGCCATTACGGCATTGGGTGTTACCGGGCTGTATATTTATAAAGAGTCGGGCAGCCCTGCTACCAGGGTGTGCAGCGACGAGTCGAATTTTACTATTACCATAACCCGCCCCCCGCGCAGCGTTGCAGTAACGCCGCTGGAAACCTGTGATGGCTTTAATGCCGATGGCAGGGAGGTATTCGACCTCAGGCCGGCCGGCAGCCAGGCTATGGACGGGCAGCCGGGCCTAACGGTAACCTACCATGAAAGCCTTAGCGATGCCCAGCAGGGCATTAACGAAATAGAGCGCCCTGCCACCTATACTACCGGCAGTACCACCGTTTATATCCGCGTGGTTGACAGTGCAGCCTTAACCAACTGCCCTTCTGTACAGCCATTGCAAATTACGGTACACCCTAACCCGGTACCGGGCACCCTGGCCGATTATACCGTGTGTGATGTAAATAGCTCACCCGACGGCATCGAGCAGGCCGACCTTCACGTATGGGACTCACAGGTTACCAATGACCCTGCCAATACCGTTATCTATTACCTTACCAATACCGATGCGCAGCTGGACCAAAACCGCATAGCCGACCCGGCAAACTTTACCAACACCACCCCGGGGGAACAGCGTGTGTGGGTAAGGGTAACCAGCCCGTTTGGCTGTGTGGGCGTAGGCTCGTTCCTGTTCAAGGTTACGCCGCTGCCGGTAATCAATACCGCTTTAGACCCTTTTTATGCCTGTGAGGAAGTATCGGCCCCGGGCATAGGTATATTTGAGCTTACCGAAATGGATACCGAAATAACCCTTGGCGCTGCCGGGTATACCGTTAGCTATTATGCTACCGCCGCCGATGCCCGGGCACCTACTGCTGCCAATGTGCTTGCTTCGCCTTATACTACCGCTACCACTACTATTTATGCAAGGGTAGATAACTACAGGACCTCATGTTACATTATTACCCCTGTAGCCCTGGAAGTGCAGCCGCTGCCTGTTATTGGCCCACTGGCGGTTGTAAATTCCTGCGACCCTAATAACGACGAGGTAACCGTATTTAACCTGCAGCCCACCCTTGATGCCATTGCGGCCGCACAGGGCGATGTAACGGTTACGGTATACGAAACCTCGGAAGATGCTAATTATTTTGGCGGCAGGAACCCTATCCCTGACCCGTCTGACTATACCAACCTTAATGCCCTTACCACCGGGGGCGTACAGATACTGTACGTTCGTGTAGAGAACAACCAGACAAATTGCTTTAGTGTGGCCGAGCTTACCATTATAGTAAACCCCGTACCGGAAGCTACCGACCCGCTGGAGGATTATGTTATTTGTGACAACGGCGCTGTAGATACTGACGGACTTGGCGTGTTCGACCTTACCTCTTACAGTGCCATAGTGCTTAACACCATGAGCCCTGCGCAGTTTACCCTTAGCTATTTCCACAGCTTTGATGATGCAGAGTTTGACCGTGACCCTATAACAACACCGGCCACCTACCAGAGTGCTTCGGCCTCAGAGGTGGTGTACATAAAAGTGACCAACAGCCTTAGCGGCTGCTACGACATCGTAGCCCTGCAGCTTACGGTTAACCCGCTGCCGGTGGCCAACCAGCCTACAGCAATTGTGCTGTGTGACGATGATAATGACCAACAGCAGTCTTTTGACCTTACTACCAGGATACCGGAGATAACCGGTGGTGCCTTTGGTGTGGATGTAACCTTCCACGATACTTTTAGTGATGCCGATGGCAACCTGAACGCCTACAGCGATGCAGAAACACTTGCCTATACCAACAGCGCACCGGGGGTACAGACCATCTTTGTACGTGTTACCAACAGGGATACCGGCTGCTACCGCATTGTACTTTTAGATGTACGTGTAGAGGCACTGCCTACCCTTACTTACCCAACCCCGGATGACCTTGCCCTGTGCGATACCGACGGCGATGGCTATACCATGACCGACCTTACCGCCCTTGTAGCCGATATGGTGAACCATGGTAACGGCATAACGGTAAACTTTTATGAAACAGAGCAGGATGCCCTTGATGGCGTACGCCCTATACCTAACCCGTCAGAGTACATTAACCTTAATGCCTTTTCCCAAAATATCTGGGTGGTGGCAGAGAATGCTGCAGGCTGTGCCTCCTTACCGGTAATGCTAACCTTTACCATTGCCCCTGCACCGCAGGTGCCGGAGCTTGACCCGCTGGAGCAGTGTGACGACCAGGATGATGACAACCAGGACAACCGTGTGGAGTTTGACCTTACCCAGCAGGATGCTATAATACGTGCTGCACCGGGTATCACGGCAACTACTTTAATATATTATTATACTACCGAGGCGGCAGCACAGAACGGCGCGCCAAGGATCATAAGGCCGGAGCACTACATAGGTACCGGTGGCAGCTTTATCTGGGCTCGTACCGAAGACCCTCTTACAGAGTGTTTCAGCATTACCCGCTTTGAGCTTATCGTGAACAAGCCGGTGGATGTTACAGAGCCTGCACCGCTTGTAAAATGCGACGATACACTGCCTAACAATTACCAGGCAACATTCGACCTTACCGTTAAGGATATCGAGATCCTTTCACCAACAGGCCTTGGCCAGGAAAATGTGGTAACGTATTATGTAAACGATGCCGCTGTTACGGCAGGCACGCCTATAACAAACCCGGAAAGCTACATGAACCCTGCCGGGGAGAACCCTAAAACCCTTAGTGTGGTGGTTACCACACCAGAGGGCTGTATAAGCCGCACCTACCTTACTATTAGGGTAGTGCCGCTGCCAACACCGAATACCGCCCCGGACCCTCTGGAGGTATGTGATGAGACCAACCCGGACTCTGCTACCCTTACCGAGGAGTTTGACCTTACCCTTGCCGAGGCCAACATCCTTAGGAATGCTGCCAATACAGAGCTAAGCTATTATACAGACCGCACCGATGCAGAGCTGGGCATAAACCCTATACCGGACCCTGAGCATTTTGAAAGTGTAAGTACTACCATTTATGTACGTGCTTCCCGTTTAGACAGCGAGACCGGCCTTTCGCTTTGTGCCCAGGTGGTAGCGCTGCAGCTTATTGTGCACCCTATGCCGGCAACCTCTATAAGGCCGTACGCCATATGCCAGCTGCCATATACCGGCACAGCTACTTTTAACCTTGGCAACTACCGTAACGAGATCCTTGGGCCGGGCGCTGTACAGACCGACTTTATAGTGCGCTACTACAGGATCGACCCGCGCGTTACCCCACCGGGGACCGCTAACCCAAGCCTGTCGTTTACCTACACCAACAGGACCCCTGTGGAAACCCTGTATGTGTATGCCGAGAACATTGCCACAGGATGTAACATTGTATTGCCCCTTACCCTTTCGGTAGAGCCGCAAACCATTGCCAACCCTGTAACAGCGGCCGACTTTGTGGAATGCGACTATGACGGTACCAACGACGGCTTCTTTGAGTTTAACCTTACTGATGCCAAAGACGATATTGTAGGCACCCAGGGACCACTGGCAAACTATGACGTGTACTACTTCCTTACCGAGGCAGAAGCCCTTACAGGGGATATTACAACAGCAATACCTAACCCGGCCACTTATACCAATACTGTTGCCGGCAGCCAGACCATATGGGCTATGGTAAGGAACAACCAGTACACTTACGGTTGCCCTGCCTACACCAGCTTTAACATTGTGGTGGTAGCGCTCCCTGAGCCGGTTATAACATCGGCAGACGGGCACACCAGCTGTGTTGACTTTGAAGACAATACCATAATACACCATGATATAGACCTAAGCAGCGGCATACTTGCCGGTACAGGCCATACCTACCAGTGGTTTAAAGATGGCACCGCTATACCGGGCGCTACATCTTCCAACTATATTGCGGTAGAGACAGGAACCTATACCGTGGTGGTAACAGGGCCGGGCGCAAGCGCTTGTGAGTCGGAGCCATCAGCGGGGTATGAGGTAACCAGGTCGGGGCCGGCCAGCTTTATTGGCGATGGCTATGTGGTAAGCAACGCCTTCTCTGATAACCAGTCGATAACCGTACTTGTTGAAGGTTTTGGTGAATACCAGTACAGCATGTACCCTGACGGGCCTTGGCAAAACTCTAATGTATTTACCAATGTTGCCACAGGATACCATACCATATACATACAGGATATTACCAATAACGAGGGCTGTGATGTAAGGGTACTGGAGGATGTAAGCACTATAGATTACCCTAAGTTCTTTACCCCTAACAATGATGGCTATAACGACCACTGGAACATTATTGGCCTTGCCAACTTCCCGTCGGCACAGATATTTATCTTCGACCGCTACGGCAAGCTTATCAAGCAGCTTAGCCCAAGGAGCAACCCTACCCAGGGCGAAGGATGGGATGGTACCTTTAACGGCGTGGCACTGCCATCGGACGATTACTGGTTTACCGTGACCTTCCCCGAAGGAAACACCGTAAGGGAGTTTAAATCGCACTTTGCTATGAAGCGTTAATAAAAAAGCATACAATGCAAATAACCCCAGCCAGTACGGCTGGGGTTATTTGTTTAATATACACGTTGTAATGCAAAAGTCCATACTATCTTTTAAAGTGTGAAGAATAAATTTCACACCTTAACAATGTAATAGTATTAGCATAAAATATATTGGCGTGCCAAATAAAATGCGACCTCGTTGGCTGGTAGTTTTATTTTATTACGTTGTGAATATCGATGAAATAATAAAATAACCCCAGCCGATTAAGACTGGGGTTTATAGTTGTGTAGTATTATTAAGAAGAGGAATTTAATACTATATTAAAATCGTTAATAGGTTAAAGCGTGTAATTCAGGTTTATGCTCCAGCGGTAATTTGCCTCTACATTGCCTCCTGTTAAGTTTTGGCTTAAGGGTAACATAGCATTTATACCTACAGATAATTTATCTTTTCCTGCCTCAAAGCCAAATTTACCGAATAATATATCGCCTGATGTTTTAGGGACATTTAATCCATATTGACGATTGGTTTTATAACTTTCGCCTGCAACTCCGGCCTGTGGTACCAACTTAAAATTATTAACATCGAATATGTAAAAAAGCATGCTGCCATAGTTTAACTGGTTGCCAAACTGGTATTGCTTTTGGTTCTCGGTTTTAAATGTATAATTAACCATGCTGTTTAGCCCCAGTTTTTTGTGTTGCAGTATATATTCGGCTACCAGTAAATAATCCCAGCTTCCGGTACCTATCTGGAAACTCGGGTTTACACTGCCCAGGTTGTTAGAGCTGTCGTATTTTCCGGTAGGGGCTTTTACGCCTCCGCCAAGCTGTAGCTTATGGGTGTAAACAGCACTGTCTTTCGCAGTTTGTGCCACGGTATACATGCCTATTACGGTAATATCGCCGAGGCCTTCAATGTGTTCATTGCCTGTAATTCGTTCACGGGTGTTAAAGTGGTAAGGCACTAATGCCGATACCTGTATGCGTTTGGTTATAGGTATGCGCGACCATAACTGTATGGTATTAAAATTTTCGTCTATCCAGGGAGAATTAGCAAAAATACCATCGCGGCTGGAATAGCTTTGGTAAAAATAGCGCAGCCCAACAAAGTTACTGTTAAGCATAGAGCTAAACCCAAGGCTGCCGCCACTGGCAGAACAGCCACAGGCATCGCAGTCTTCCATACTAAGGGCCATACGGCTGTATTCCAGCTTTCTCAGCATGGTGTGGGTAATGGTGTCTTTATCGGTTAAAGCGTGTGCCATTGTGCCTGTTAATAGTAAAGCGGTTATAATTAAGATAATTTTTTTCATTCGTTTAATATTCTGAAAACCGTGCATCGGTAAGATATTCGGTATCGGTTAATGTTTTAAGGAAGGCTATAAGCTGTGTTTTTTCGGTAGCCGAAAGCGCTATGCCCATCCTTCCGTTCTGTTTCAGTAGGGGGTCGAGAGTAGGGGAGTCTATCATTCCGGTGTCATAATGATTTAGTACGCCTTCTAAAGTCCCGAAACGCCCATCATGCATATAGGGCGCAGTCTTTTCTATATTGCGCAGGCTGGGCACTTTAAACTTATAATAATCTTCGGGCAGTTGGGTAGCGCGATAACGGCCCACGTCGTTTACCAACGGGTTTACAGCGAGGCCATTATTGCGGAAAGAATTATCGGTAAACAGGCAGGTAGCATGGCAGGAGGCACATTTCGCATTGAATACTTCGTAACCTGCCCGCTCATCAGCTGTTAAAGATCCCCCCGGTTCATTTCTTTGGTATTTATCAAATTTTGAATTGGATGATGTTACCATTACCATAAACTGCGCCAGTGCCTTAAGCATGTTCTCAACAGTTATTTCGCCATTGGTAAAAGCCTGTGTAAAAAGCTGCCTGTAGGTTGGGTCGCCTTTCATCATTACGAGTATCTGTTCCAGGTTACCATCCATTTCTATGGGGTTTGTAAGCGGGATAAGCGCCTGAAGATCGAGATTGTTTGTAGCGCCATCCCACATAAAAGCGGTTTGATAGGCCATGTTTTGTATGGGTGGTGCATTGCGCGTACCCATAAGGTTGTTAACCCCGTGGCTTACGGTATGGCCGTGATGGGTAAAGGCATTTTCCTGCATGTGGCAAAAGCCGCAGGACACAAGCCCGTCTGACGATAGCCGACCATCATAAAACAGCTTTTTGCCCAGTTCAAATCCTTTTTGGGTAGGTGGGTTTCCTTCTAAATTATAAGCCATTGCCGGAAAATTAGAAGGTACAGATACCTCAAGTGGCAGGTTTACATAAGCCTCATCCCCATTATTATCACAACTTAAAAACAAAGGGAACATCAGCCAGAGAAAATAGTATATTTTCATGGTTTAGTTTTTAGTAAGCTGCAATGCCGGTTTTAGGCCACAACTACACGAATTTAAATGTAATTATGGCATAAATTATAGCATTGCAGCTTTATGTAAGATTGTTAATCGTTGTGTACGTGGTCTACAGAGAACATGTTTGTTAGGTTTGCAGTAATAAGGGGCAGTGCAGCACCGCTCATTATCATCGCTCCCATGCCCATGCCGTTATTTGCAGTAAGGCTTATTTTGTTGGTGCCATCTATAATTTTTGAGACATCGGCAATAAGGTGTATCTGCGGGGTAATTATTGTGCGAACAAGCGCTTTTGTAGGCAGCGTAAGTGTAATTTCGGTATAGTTATAATCAGTGCCCGTTTGGCCGGTATGTACCATAAAAGGCGTATCGGCAGTAACGGTGGGTGATGTGAATGTACCTTCGAAAGCAAGGAATTTATACCCGGCTGACCAGCTCCACAGCATATCTGCCTCCTGGGCTTTAGCAAGGAAATCGCCCTGCCCGGTAGCTCCCAGGTTAAACTGTTCCCTGTCTACACCAATGCCAAATTTTATGGCAGTGTAATCGCCTGCCGGAATATTAGGCAATGCAATAACGCGGCTGCCAGCAGTAGCTTCGTCTACAATAAAATAGCTTTCGCTTTTAGGATAGGTAAAGGTAGTGCCGTCCTGTTTGGTAAGTACAATATTACTCACAATGTATTTTACAGTACTTATTTTTAATACTTCGTTACCGGATGTTGTGTTAGGCTGTGCGCCTAAAATAAGGTCGTTGCTGCCAAAGGCATTATCAAATTCTACGTTTAAAGTACCGTTGCCGGTTACATTGTTAAGGGCATCATCATCGTTACCGCAGGAAACTAAAAGCAATAGGGCAGCCATTACAGCAGCGCCGTTTTTTATAATATTTTTCATGTATATGTTTATTTTTGTTAAATTTTTGTTTGCCACAAATGAGTTTTAACCGCAAATTGCACGAATTACGACGAATTTTAATACGTAATAGTTAATGAATTTGTGTATTGTATACAGCGGTATACGCCCTAAAATTTGTGAAAATTAGTGCAATTTGTGGCTAAAAGTGAATACGGAAAATTTAAGCAATAAAAATAGGCGGTCGGAAAATGGTCCCGGTTGTGCATGTGTAATTACGGTTAACATAACCATAATTCAGCACGGGTTTTACTACAGGGTAAAACATTGGGAAGGTGTAGTGATGATTGTTTGCAATAAAAAGATCTGTTACTTCAGTTACAGAATGCTTTTTATCCTGTGATAATGGTTTTTCTGCGTCAGATGCTTTGGCAAGTTCTTTCATAAGGTGGCATTTACCATTACAGTGCATAGCCGGTGCCTCTTTATTAATACAAAGCACTGTGCGCACATAATCGTAATTAACAATATACTCAAATACCGGCAGTACCGGTTTAAGCAGCATTGTAATACATAGTATGAATATCCAGTTTTTCACCGGTGCGAATTTAGGGAAGAAAAATTTAAATAGGACAAAATTGTGAGAATTTATTGAGCAGTGATCTACACACGTTAGTATGAGCTGCTTTTTAACGAACAGGATTTGTGTTAATATTGAATTGAACAATTAATTAAGTAGTTTTGTTTTATAATTATATTGCGCGTTTTTAGTATATTCGCCCGTATCCTTATTATTATGTTAAAGAAATTTATAGACCAGGAGTCGGGCAGGGTTGTAGAGCGAAGTGTGATGAACTCTAACACAATAGATTGTGTAGTTTTTGGATTTGATAAGGGAAGCCTGGAGGTACTATTAATTCAGCATGCCGATGGTATAAGCAAAGGCCAGTGGGGCCTTCCCGGCGGATGGATAAAGGAAACCGAAGGTATAGATGAAGCAGCACAAAGGCTGCTTGCAAACCTTACGGGGCTTGACCATATTTACCTGGAACAACTTAAGGCTTTTGGACAGCCAAAGCGTTTTCCGCTGGCGAGGGTTATTACCATAGGTTATTATGCACTTGTAAAAAGGGAGGATTACAATGTAATTGCCGGTTTTACAGCATCTGATGCTAAATGGTATAAAATTGCCAATGTGCCCAAATTAATTTACGACCATAACGAGATATTAGAATACAGTTTGCATACTTTGCGAAACAAGGTAAGGCAGGCACCTATAGGCTTTAACCTGCTGCCCCAAAAATTTACACTGCTGGAACTCATGCAGCTTTACGAAGAAATACTGGGTATATCCATGGATAAATCTAATTTCAGGCGAAAGTTTTTAAGGATGAAATTACTTGTGCCTTTACAGGAAAAACAAACCGATGTATGGCACCGTGCAGCACAACTGTACGAGTTTGATCAGGCTATTTATGAAAACCTCACCAAAAAAGGATTTACGTTTGAGTTTTAGGTTACAACGCGAAATTATGGGGAATGAACTATAAAAAGAAACTCAAATTTGTTCATTTTTGTTTATTAGCCCTGCTTGTACTAAACTTTTTTGTAAGTTTTTATATAAGCCTTACTGCCACTTTATTGATTATACTTAAAGCATTGTTTTACCTAACAGGTATTGTTTTATTTTTTTATAGCCTGAAACCATTTAAAAAAAGGGCAGTTTATTTTGCTTTTTATGTTTTTTCGCCGGTAATAGCTTATACGGCGTGGCTCTTAGATGGTATTTTTGGTGCTGTACTTACATCATTTTTGTTGTTCTTTTTTTGGCCGGATACTGCAGTGTACAACAAAAATGATATAAAGGTTTACCCCGCTTTTACCGGTTTTTTAGGCAGCTGCTGTGCCTATGAAATTAGAGAACCAAAATTTTTACTTTTTGAACAAAAAACAGGGGAATTTGAATTTGATGAAGGTTTTGATTTTAAAAATTCACAAATTACTATAGAAAATGATTCTGTTCGAATACAGAATTACACAATGGAATCAGGGCCACATTTTCAGCGCGATACCGTTATTAAGATAGAGTAGTTTTATTCTGTAACAGAACAGGCTTTATAGTGCGCCGGAGAAGGTAAAAGTAAACTAAAGCGAATTTTCAAAATCCTCATCCAGTAAATTGGTAAAGGCATTTTTAATAGTACCGTTTGCATTAAGTATAATGGTACGGTTTATTTTAGTAATAACCCATTTTTCTCTAAGTGCGTCAAAGTTGGTACTGCGCAGTTCTATGGCATCATCAAACTTATATTTGCCCATTGTTTTTTTCCATTCGCTATCGTTATCTACATTAACGGCAATAAAATTCACGTCAGGATGTTGCGCCTTAAGGGTGTTTACTTTTTCATAAACATGTTCTATATGGGCACGGGCACAGCTGGTCCAGAAAAACACCACCGTTTCTTTGGTAATGTCTTTATTAATGTCAAATCGCTTATTGTTTAAATCTACAAGTGCAATATCCGGCAACTTACTGCCCACTTTAAGGGATTTTATAGACTGGCCAATTTTGCGTATTTCATTATCATTGCTTTTATCTGTAGAAAGCTGCATATACCTGTCCAGAAACTTTTGGTTATTAGCCATATTTTGGTCTTCAAGCAGGTAGTTAAAAGCAAGAGCATTAAGTACTTCGTTCTTTACAGCGTTGTTAGTAAATACAGAGTCGGCAATATCAAGTTTAGAAATATTATCGCGCAGTGCGCTCTCTTCGGCCTTGCCGTCTTTATAATGTCGTGTTATAGCCATATTGTTAACCATGGCCGTAAGATAGCGCAGGTAAGGAGAGTAGCCCACAAGTTTATCGTTATTAAGGTTTAGCGTTTTACGAAAGCCATAAAAATCTTTAGGCAGGCTTGTTATAACGTCTTCTCCGGTACGGCGGCCATATATGTAAGGGTAGTATTCCTTTTTAGAATAATAATTAAGCATAAGCCTTGATTTAGCATAAGTATCAAAACCAGTGCTCCACTTTATATCCTTCTTGCTTTTATTATAAAAAGCCTCACGAAGTGCAAAAGCAGAATCTATAGTGCGGATAAATTTAGGGGCATCATAATTATAAATGCCGTATGATTTTTCCCTGTCGGCATCATGAGCCATGAACAGCTCCATCATAAAATTGTTTTTGTGGTCGCCACGGCCTGTAAAGACAATAGAGCGGTCAAAATCAGCGGTGTTAATAGTTACCATCAGGCTGTCATTACGGTCAAAGTAAACATACTGGTATTCAGGGTCATGTTTAAAGCTGTAAAGGCCGGGAGTAAGCGAATCGAATTTTATAAAGAAGCGGTTGTTTTTATCGAGCGGGAGGGTATCTATAACTTTATTGCCTTTACTAAACAGTACATAGCGGGTATGTGGGTTAGCTACTTCGCCGCCAAAATAAGCGCTGTAATCTTCTTCTTTACCGCAGGATGACAGCAGGAACAGCAGCGTGAATGTAAAGCAGGTTTTGAGTAAGTAAGACATTAAGGTAATTTAAGGTGCAAAGGCAAAAATATTTTTAATCTTCGGTTATTCCTGTTAAAAGCACGTTAAAATAAGCTTAACAGTACTAATATAAGCGAAAATTAAATAACTGCATTAAATTTTATACTTTTGCAAAAAATTTTACAATGCTATCAGTTTCAAATTTATCGGTACAATTTGGTAAACGAATTTTATTCGACGAAGTTAATACTACTTTTACGCAGGGCAACTGCTATGGTATAATAGGCGCTAACGGTGCCGGAAAATCTACTTTCCTTAAAATTATTGCCGGCGATATAGATCCAACATCGGGCCATGTGCACCTGGAACCGGGCAAGCGTATGAGCGTTCTTAACCAGAACCACAATATGTTTGACGAGAATACGGTGCTGGAAGCCGTAATGATGGGCAACAAACACCTTTTTGCAATTAAAAAGGAGATGGACGATATTTACCTTAAGCCGGATTTTAGCGATAAAGATGCCGACAGGGTAGGGGCACTACAGGTTATATTTGAAGAGATGAATGGCTGGAATGCCGACTCTGATGCGGCAGCAATGCTATCGAGCCTTGGTATTGGTGCAGAGCATCATTACACGCTAATGGGCGATCTTGACGGTAAGCTTAAAGTAAGGGTGCTTATAGCGCAGGCGCTATTTGGCAACCCTGATGTGCTTGTAATGGATGAGCCTACAAACGACCTGGATTTTGAAACTATTAACTGGCTTGAAAATTTCCTTGCCAACTATGAAAATACGGTTATCGTAGTATCGCACGACAGGCACTTCCTGGATGCGGTATGTACCCATATATCAGATATTGATTTTGGTAAAGTAAACCAATATTCGGGTAACTACACTTTCTGGTACGAAAGCAGCCAGCTGGCAGCAAGGCAACGTGCCCAGCAAAACAAAAAAGCCGACGAGAAAAAGAAAGAGCTACAGGAATTTATTATGCGTTTTAGCGCTAACGTAGCTAAATCTAAGCAGGCAACAAGCCGTAAAAAAATGCTTGAAAAGCTTAAGGTTGATGATATTAAACCATCCAGCCGCCGTTACCCTGCTATTATTTTTGACCAGGAGCGCGAAGCCGGAGACCAGATACTTAACGTTAAAGACCTTAGCGCATCGGTAGATGGGGAAGTGCTGTTTAAAAATGTAGACCTTAATATGAATAAGGGCGATAAAGTTGTGGTTTTCTCTAAAGACAGCCGTGCTACTTCTGCCTTTTATGAAATACTGAACGGTAACCAAACTGCCGATAGCGGAACATTCGATTGGGGTATTACTACTATTCAATCCTACTTACCGGGCGATAACCATTCGTTCTTTGAGAACGACCTAACATTGGTTGACTGGCTGCGCCAGTGGGCTAAGACCGAAGAGGAGCGCGACGAGGTTTACCTGCGCGGTTTCCTTGGCAAAATGATATTTAGTGGTGAGGAAGCACTTAAAACAGGCCGTGTACTATCGGGAGGGGAAAAAGTGCGCTGTATGCTTAGCCGTATGATGATGATGCGTGCTAACGTGCTAATGCTGGATGAGCCTACCAACCACCTTGACTTGGAAAGCATAACGGCGTTTAACAATTCGCTTAAAAACTTTAAAGGATCTGTACTATTTACAACGCACGATCATGAGTTTGCCCAAACCGTGGCAAACCGCGTATTAGAAATCACGCCAAAAGGTGTTATAGACCGCCACATGACCTTTGATGAATATCTTGACGACGAAAAAGTACAGGAATTAAGGAAGAAAATGTACAACTAATTTTAGTTTACAGTCTCAGTCACAGTTTTCAGTGCGTTATAACAGAAATCCCGTAAGCCGTAGTATGCTTACGGGATTTTTTATTCATACAGGCGCAGCCTGCTTCGCAAAGTTGTTATTTCTGTTTGCAGGTTATCTACTTTTTGCAGTAAATGTGCAGCTACAGATAGTGCCTCTGCATCCAGGTTAAAATCCTTATGAAGCCTCAGCAGTTTTTCTACATGCAGTAAATGCACCGGCTCTATATACTGCTTATTGTCTATTACGGTAAACTCTATTAATTGCAGGTCATACAGCGCAGTAATAAATACAGTTTCAACTTCATAATGAAGGTAAAAACTTTCTATAGGTATAAGTTGGTCGCTTTCCATGATCAGTCTTTTTTAGAAATAGCAGCAAGCTCATTAAACAATTCTTTTTGCCTGTCGGTTAAATTGGTAGGTATGGTAACCTGGTAATTAACAAACAGGTTGCCAAATTCGCCTTCTTTTTTATAAATAGGAAAACCTTTTCCTTTTAGCCTTACTTTGATATTGTTTTGGGTACCGGCTGCCACAGTGAGCTTTATGGTGCCATCCATAGTGGTTACAAATATATCTCCACCCAGTACCGCAGTATATATGTCTATCTCTTTAGTGGTATACAGGTCGTTACCTACTCGTTTAAACTGTGGGGTGTCGTTAACAGTAAAAGTTATATATACATCGCCGTTTGGGCCACCATTACTTCCGGGGCCACCCTGGCCGCCAAGTTTTATGGTTTGTCCGTCGGCTATGCCTGCAGGTACTGTTATCCTTATGTTTTTTCCGTTAACGGTAAAGGTTTGCTTATGGGTTTTATAGGCGTCTTCAAGCCTTAACGCTACAGTGGTTGTATAATCCTGCCCTTTGTACTGGGCGCGTGTGCGGCTGCGGGACTGCTGCCCGAACATGGACTCAAAAAAGCCTGAGAAATCGCCGCCTTCAAAATCGTCTTCAAAACCATTACCGCCTCCACCAGAATACGACTGGCGTTGCTGTTGCTGCGATTGTTGGTATTTTTCGTATTCCTCACCATGCTCCCAGTCTTTGCCATATTTATCGTATTTGGCTTTTTTCTCGGGGTCGCTTAAAACGGCATTTGCCTCATTAAGCTGCTGAAATTTAATGTTAGCCTCTTTATCGTCAGGATTAAGGTCGGGGTGCAGCTTGCGGGCCAGCTTTTTGTAAGCACTTTTTATCTGGGCAGCAGTAGCGCTTTTATCAAGCCCCATTACTTTATAATAATCTACGAACTCCATGAGCTTATTGTAATTAGAGTTTTAAAGTTACAACAAATTTTTAATGAAAATCCTATCTTATAAATACTTTAGCTTAGGCAATACACTAAATAGTAGCTTTAAAATCAGGAATTTCAGGTAATTAATATTTGTAATCTGCCAATTGTTTATTTGTAAGTTATTTTAGCTTTATGGTTTTTATATAGTGTTTAATTACAATTGTTTGTGTAGATTTAATGCGTTTTAACCACTTAGACTATATGCAATGAAAGCTTTACTAAAATTAAGTTTAATATGCCTGCTGTTAAATATGCCTTATGCTTATTCGGGTGTCAGGTTTTCGGATGCAAAGCCTAAAGAAAAGCAGGTTGAGGCATTGCTAAGACGTGCAAAACAGACCATTGAAAGCAATGGTTATTCGGAGACCTTTGTTAAGAAAGGCATAGTGTTACTTAAAGATGCCGAGAAAATTTGTCTCGCCACTAAGTATGAAAAGGGCCTTGCCAAATGCTATACGTACTATGTGGAAGCTTACAGCGCGCTTGGCAAAAAACAAGTGGCGCTTAACTATTACAACAGGGCACATAAAATACTTGCGCGGCATACTGCTACTGAAACTTTAGGAGATCTCTATACTATCCTGGCTATATATTACTATGACACAGACGACAGCCATGAGAAAAAGATAACACTTTTTAATAATGCCGCTGTAGCTTATAATAAAGTTAAGTTGCCTGTAAGGACCGCCGAAGTGTATGAAATGATGGCCCAGCAATACCATTACATGAGCTACAGCCAAAAGGCCATAGAAAGTTTTAAAAAAGCTATTTATTATTACAACAAAGCGGGGCATAAGCAATTGCAAAAAGTGTATGACGGGCTGGGCGATGTATACACGCACCTTCATTATGACCACGAAGGCATGAAATACGGCCTTATGGCCAGTAAGCTTGCCGAAAAGTATAACGATACCCTTATGCTTCCTGTTATTTATACCTCTATGGGGCTTAAATATTTTAATATCAGAGAGCCGGAAACAGCATTAAAGTATTTTGAAAAAGGGCTGCCTTATGCTATTAAGAATAAAGATACAATTGGTATTTATTACCTTTTAAGTAATTCGGTGTCTGCTTATCAGCAACTTAAAAAATTTGATGAAGCGTTAGTGAAGCTTAAAGAGTTGCTTAAGTATAATGTGCATGATGCAAACCTCGAACTTATTGCGCGTGCTTCTTATGTGGGAATCTTTCTTGGTAAAAATGAAAACAAGCTCGCCCTGAAGTACGCAGAGTCTGTGCTGAAAGACATGAATACTATGGATGCACATATAGAAAATTACCGCTATGTATACAAAGATTATATAAATGCCTGCTACGCCAATAAATTGTATACCAGGGCCCGCGATTATGTAGAGAAATACAAAAAAGTACCCGAAGAGATTACGCTTAACGAACTTATTTTTATTTACCACTGGCAATTTAAACTTGACTCAGTTGAAGGTAATCCTAACGGTGCATTAAAAAATTACCAGGCATACATAAAGGTAAAAGATGATATGTATAATGCAACCAAGAGCGGGCAGTTTGCCGCAATGGCGGTAAAATATGAAAGCGAGAAAAAAGATAATGATATAAAACTCCTTGCAAATGAGGGCAAATTGCAAAAGCAAAAAATAATACAGGCGGGGGCAGAGCGCAATTATGCCTTTGCAGGAACGGTGCTTATAATACTTATAGCTATTATTATTTTTATTGCCTACCGTAATAAGCTTGCGTTAACCCGGCAGTTAAAAATACAACAATTGCAAATTACCCATAAAAATAATACCCTGAGCCAGCTGGTAACCGAAAAAGAATGGCTGCTTAAGGAAATACACCACAGGGTGAAAAATAATTTACAAATAGTAATGAGCCTTTTAAATAGCCAGTCTGCTTACTTAGAAGAAGAATCGGCAAAAGCAGCCATAGCTAACAGCCAGCGCAGAATACATTCTATGGCGCTTATACACCAGAAACTGTACCAGACAGATTCACTCTCTGCCGTTGCAATGGACAATTACATAAGGGAACTTATTATATACCTTAACGATAGTTTTGACACCGGTAACATCCATTTTGAAATGGATATAGATGATGCCGAATTTGAAGTTTCGCAGGCTGTATCAATAGGGCTTATACTTAACGAAGCCATTACTAATAGTATTAAATATGCTTTTGATAAAATTAGTACTCCCGTTATAAGCCTATCGCTTAAAAGAACCGGAGACGAATTTTATGAAATGACAGTTAAGGATAATGGTAAGGGCCTGCCCGAAAACTTTGATGTAAACACTGTAAATTCTTTAGGTATGCGATTAATCAGGGGCCTTAGTATGGACCTTGATGGCTCTTTTAATATCTATACAGATGGTGGTACAGTAATAAAGTTGTGCTTCAGGAAAGTTATATCAAAAGCGTATGCATAAGTAATCCCGTAAGGGCAAACCGTTACGGGATTATTTTTAAAACCTTATAACTTAAAACCTCTTACTTAAAGTATGAAAATGTTTCGCCTTCTTCAATGTTAAGCAGCGTTTCATAGATCAGTTTAATAACATTCTCTACATCATCACGGTGTACCATTTCTACGGTAGTATGCATGTAGCGTAATGGCAGGGATATTAATGCCGAAGCCACACCGCCATTGCTGTAGGCAAAAGCATCGGTATCGGTACCCGTAACACGGCTCGATGCCAGGCGCTGAAAAGGTATCTCGTTTTTATGGGCAGTATCCAGTATAAGTTCGCGCAGGTTGTTTTGCACAGCCGGTGCATAAGTAATAACCGGGCCTTTACCTATCTGGGTTTCACCTTCTATGCGTTTTTCTATCATTGGGGTAGTGCTGTCATGGCACACATCGGTAACAATAGCTACGTTAGGCTTAATGGTCTGGGTAATCATTTCTGCACCGCGAAGGCCTACTTCTTCCTGTACAGAGTTAGTTACATATAATCCAAAAGGAAGTTTTTTACCGTTTTCTTTAAGCAAACGTGCCACTTCGGCAATCATAAAGCCGCCAATGCGGTTGTCTATAGCGCGGCATACAAATTTGTTTTCATTAAGTACTATAAACTCATCGGGGTAGGTAATCACGCAGCCCACGTGCACGCCCAGTTTTTCCACCTCTTCCTTAGTGCTGCAGCCAAGGTCTACAAAAATAGTTTCTATTTTAGCAGGCTCTTCTTTGCCGCGGTTGCGGGTATGTATTGCCGGCCAGCCAAATACTCCTTTTACGATTCCGTTTTTGGTATGGATATTGACACGCTTAGACGGGGCAATCATGTGGTCGCTGCCCCCGTTGCGAATAACATATATAAGTCCGTTATCGGTAATATAATTTACATACCATGATATTTCGTCGCTATGTCCCTCTATAACTACCTTGTAAGGGGCATCGGGATTAATAACGCCTACGGCTGTACCATACGTATCGGTAATAAAAGTATCTACATAGGGGGTAAGGTACTCCATCCAAAGTTTTTGGCCTCCCGCCTCATGGCCTGTGGGTGAAGCATTATTTAAATATTGCTCTAAAAAGGTGAGCGAAGCATCATTTAGGATCGATTTTGATGACATAAATATAATTTTTGGCTAAATTATAAATTAGATTACAGAGTTGTGTATAATTGTATATTTTTGATGTAAAATTTTGAAGATGAAGTTAGGGCTTTTATCAATAATATTCTTGTTTGCAGGGCTTGCGGCACATGCCCAGGATCCTGTGCAGGACAGTATTTCTAACGATTCTATTGCGTTTAATATGCAATTGCAGGAAATAGTGCTGTCTAACGTTAAAGATACTTTATCTGACGAGACTAAAAAGCAATTACTGCTTTTAAGGAGGCGCGTTATTAAAGTGTACCCGTATGCCAAGATAGCGGCAGAGCGTCTTGTTATGCTTAACAAGACGATGGCCCTGCTTAAAACCGATAAGGAAAAAAAGAAATACTCTAAGATAGTAGAGAAATACCTTGAAGAAGAGTTTGAAGACCAGCTAAAAAAACTATCTCGTAAAGAAGGGCAGATACTTGCCAAGCTTGTATTCAGGCAAACTGGCAGTTCTATTTTCGACCTCATAAAAGAACACAAGAGCGGTTGGAAAGCTTTTTGGTACAACCGTATTGCAAAAGCTTTTAACATTGATATTAAAATAGGATATAACCCCGCGGTAATAGCCGAAGATTTTTTAATTGAAGGGTTTTTACTTAAGGCTTTTGATGAAAAGCGGCTTGTGCGGCAGGAGCCTGCTTTTAAAATAGATTATGCAGCCTTAAAAAAGGCCTGGAAAGAAAAGAACAAGAAAAAGGAAAGTTAATTTGGCAGGGTTCGCCCTGCTTTTTTATTTACATGTAGCTATAAAAGATAAGTGTGTATGACACATTTAAAATAACTTCTATTTTGTGCGATTATTTTTTAAGTTTTTAATCCTGCTTGACTATAAGGTAAATTTCCATAGCTTACATTTTTAAAACTTACAAATGCAATTTACAATAACACCGCCCGGGATATCGCTACTAAAATTTCAGGCTTGATAATTTAAGCTATAGTTTATTACAGCCTGAAAGTAAATCCGTCTGATACTTTAAATTTATATTTCTCTTCGTCAAACGTATAAAAGTAAGATCCTTTTCTCGAAGAGTTCATGTCTTTCTCTTCGGTTTTAAGTAAAATATCAAGGGCGTTAATTTTATTTATAAAATTTCGCTTATCCAGTGTTTCGCCTAAAATAGCTTCATAAAGTGTTTGCAGCTGTTTCATGGTAAACTTTTTTGGCAGCAGCTCAAACCCAATAGGTTTAGAGAGTGCACGGCGTCTAAGGCGCAGCATGGCATTAGCTACCATTAGTTTATGGTCGAAAATAAGGTCTGGCGCCTCGTCAATATTAAACCATTTTGCAGAATAGTTCTCATTTATTTCGGCCGTATGCTCTGTAATATTAATAAGGGCATAATAAGCTACAGATACTGTTCTTTCTACAGGGTCACGATCTATTGCGCTGTAGGTGCGCAACTGCTCCATATATATATTGTGTAAACCGGTAAGCTGGTTAAGTACCCTTATGGCCGCGTCGTCAAGGTTTTCATCGGTATGCAAAAAGCCGCCCATAAGAGACCATCGGCCCTTTTCGGGTTCAAAATTTCTCTTGATGAGCAGTATCTTTAAATTCTGGTTATCGAAGCCAAAGATGATACAATCTACCGCCAGTAAGATTTTTTTGTGATCGTTGTAGTTATCCATTTACATTTTTAAAAACATGGCAAGATAGTAACATTGACATTAAATAGCAAAACTTTTACGAATATGTGTAAAATACGCATATTTATTGCTACTACGTTGTAGTATTACAGGGTTTATAGTTTCTTTATGTTAAAATTTAATTTATCGAAATTTTTATTTGCTTTTTATGAAAATGTTTTGTTAAATTTGGAAGTGTAAAAAATACATTTATTAAACTAACCAAATTTTAATGATTATGATGAGAATTACCAGATTGTTAAAGCACAATCCCGGCATGCTGAGTATGTTTAAGCTTGCAGGTTTTGTACTTCTATTGTTATCTGTGTGTAATGTAAATGCCCAAAGCATTACTATTACAGGTACTGTGACCGGCCAGGCAGATGGCGTTTCGCTGCCTATGGCTAACGTGCTTGTAAAAGGTACATCTAATGGTGTGTCTACAGATCTTGATGGAAATTATTCTATCTCTGCCAGCGCAAACGATGTATTAGTTTTCTCTTACATTGGCTTTGCAAACAAGGAAATTACCGTAGGTAACCAAACGGTAATTAATGTGGCATTAAGTTCTTCGGCTACAGAGCTTGATGATGTAGTAGTAATTGGGTACGGTACCCAAAAGAAATCAGATATTACAGGATCTGTAGCTGTACTTGATGTAAAAGAAACGTTGAAGGTATCTAATAGTGATGTTTCTCAATTATTACAGGGTCGTAGTGCAGGTGTAACAGTAACCAGCGATGGCCAGCCGGGTGCAATGCCTACGGTTAGAATTCGAGGTATTGCTACTTTTGGCGACA
>Ga0247814_10000395_pt1 | contig 35475 bp, 32 predicted proteins | sample UWRJL179409R1_FD_179947 | JGI IMG/M metagenome (GOLD analysis project Ga0247814, IMG submission 179947) | Plant litter microbial communities from Arlington Agricultural Research Station in Wisconsin, United States - UWRJ-L179-409R-1 | ecosystem: Environmental > Terrestrial > Plant litter >... | reverse complement strand
ATCGAAGATGAAATCAGCAAATATTTGGATCCAGGGCAGCAACTGACGCTGCATGTAGATTATCACTTCGGAGGCTACGCGAAAATAAATCCTGAGCTTATTGGTTATATGAAGCGATTTATTGCTGAAGAAGGAATGCTGATTGATCAGGTCTATACAGCGAAGATGTTTTATGCGATCGATGATTTGATGGCAAAGGGGTTTTTTACACAGGGAGAAAAAATAGTAGCCCTGCATACTGGCGGGCTACTGGGACTAATGGGTATTAAGGACAAGATCTAGGGGTAGTGATATTGGTTGTCATTTTTACATCCGTCATGCCGGCGAAGGCCGGCACCTCGGCCCTGCTAATCCGAGATCCTGAAATAAATTCAGGATGACGGTTCGACGGTACGACGTACGACGGCTCGACGTGCTTGCTTGCGTGACGGAAGAGTGTTCCCTTGCACTACCCAACTCTTCTTCTAAAGAATGTAATACATCTTCGATTTTTGGGCAGGTGTACTCGCAAGTTTCTCTTCCTGGCGATAGTTTTCTTTTAGCATCTGCTTGATATCTCGCTCAATGGTGTTACAAATCGTGGTAGTTGGCGTATCCGTTGGCTTGTTTTCAAATGGATCCTGCAGATGAACCGCCATCTTTTCAATCAACAAAAATGAGGATGCGATCGCTATCACTAAGGGCACTTCAACTACTCCAAAGAATTCGATCAATCCGAAGGGAAGCAACAAAATGAAAAGGAACAAAGCGAACCTAATGTACACACTGTACGTTACCGGGAATACCGTGTTTTTGATTCGTTCACAACCTCCCATTTCATTAGAGAATGCCGTAAGTGTTCTATCAATTTGAACTTGCTGGAACTCATTGATCCAACCCAATTTGAAAGCATTTCTCAAATCTGCACCTTGCAATTCCTGGAGGGCAAGGGGTATATTGTTGTATCGACTGATGAATTCTAAATCTTCCTGACTGATTAATCTTTCTAGTCCATCGAGTGGATCGTGACCGCGTAGGTGGCGACTTAAAGCGTGACACCATGCGATCTGGCGCTTCGCCATTCTTTCACAGAAAATCTTTTCGTTTTCGGCTCCATAAGGATCATCCACGAAAGTCAGCAATTGGCGGGTCAGCGTTCTGGTGTCATTCACGATTGCGCCCCATATGGTTCGGGCTTCCCACCACCGATCGTAAGCCTGATTGGACTTGAAGGCCAAAAGCAGAGATATCACTGTTCCCAAAATGGTAGGAACGGCGATTGGAATCGAAATCCTGGTGATGTGAAAGTTGTTGTATAGAATGGCGATCAGAACAGAGTAGAGTGTGACAAATAGCACCTCAATTTTGATCTTGCCAAACATGTATTTAACTGGAATATTATCTTTTAATAGCATATTTCATAGGTTTATGGTAAGAACTAAGCTTCTTCCAATTGTAAATCACGGATCACGCGCACTGGTCTTTTTGCGTCTTCTTTAACTAACTTAACGGTACTCACTACTGGTAATCCTGATCTGTTAATTAGTGTTGCAGGATCGATGCTCGACTTATTGATTTTTTCACAGGAGCAATCTTCCAAGTTGAGTACGCAGTCTACGTCATTTGCTTCCAGGAAATTTTTAAACATGCTGACTGTACTTCCGTAGAAGAATTCAATCTTGATGACGTCAATATTTTCGTATTTAGCTTTGTAGGCTGTGCAGCTGTTGTAAAACTCATCACTGATGTATTCAAATTCTCTGGACCTTCTGGAAAGCATGAGCAGGTCGCCAATGGAATCTGATAATTTAAACATGTGAATGAATACAAAGGAAACTTTCTGAGTATCGTACTGCGCGGCTAAGGCTGGAATGCAATCAAGTGCGCTTGCTGAGAAATCTGTTGGAATTAGTATCGTTTTCATAAGTGTTATTTTAAAGGTTTGTTCTCTAATTAATTACTTATACAATACTACAATAGAGGTATTAGAGCGCGCTTAGACAATCATTAGATTGGCATTAGAATTTTACTGAAAGTTCCTTAAGAAATATGGCTTTTCAGTCAGAATAGTGGAAATTTAATTAGCATACAACCTGGGGTTGTAGAGATATTAGAAAGTCATTAGAACGAGCTTACCGGGATCATGATGTTAATTTCAGTACCCACATTTTCCTCGGAGCGGATCCCGATAGAACCTTTGTGCAGACGGATAATATTTAGGGTTAAAGGAAGTCCCACGCCATGACCATCAAACTGCGTAGTGTTGGAAGCTCGGAAAAAGGGTTCAAATATGTGCTGCTGTTCTTCGTCTGGTATTCCGATTCCTTCATCAATTACACATACACTTACCCTACCCTGCTTCGAGGTGACGCTGACTTTAACAGTCTGATGATTGGAATACTTACAAGCATTTAGGAGAATATTACTGAGTGCAAGTTGTAACAGATTTAAGTTCCCATCTATGAAGAGCTGTAATTCATCTTGTGGAAGCTCAGAAAAGTCTATTTGAATTGTTCCTTCCGGATCGATCTTCTTCACGGCATCCGCCACTTCAAGCACCAGTTCGTCTATCCGGATTTTCTGCCAGTTTTGTCGCTTGCCGTCAAATCCAGACTGAGCGAGTCCGAGGAGGCTGGTTAAAATCTGCCCGAGTTTCTCCGAGTGGGATAGAATAACTTTCGCCGCATTCCTGGTTTCCTCAGAAATATCTTTCTGAGCAATGAGCAGTTCGACTTCCCCACTGATGATTGCCAAAGGTGTTTTCAGCTCGTGGGAGGCATTGCTCACGAAATTATTTTGGGTTTCGAACGCGGTTTCCAGCCTGTTCAACATGTCATTAAAGGTGAGAACAAGTTCTGCGAGTTCGTCCTTGCCATTCAGTTCTTTTAAACGTGAATTGAGGTTATTGGCAGAGATATTATTTACTTTTTTGATGATAGAAGTGATTGGCTTTACGGTGAAATGTGAGAATATTCTTCCTGCTCCGAATATCAACACCAAAAACACTACAAACACAATGATCAAGATGTGACTGAGTGCATCCAGTTCTTTAAATCCGTAGGGATCAGAGGCACCGACGATGACGATATAATCACCCCAGTCGGTATGGTATAATCCTCCATGATAGAAATGGTTTTCTTCATTGTACCTGGCCTTTCCATTACTAATGATTGTGTTGTAAAAAGTCTCCGGCAAATCCAGGCCGGCAGGATGATTCACTTTCTTTCCAGAATCCAATTTGATCAGGTAGTCTTTTTCATCCTCCAATTTTTCCAGGTACCTGTTTCTTACTTCCTGATAAGCTGCTGATTTATCATCCGGATGGATTTTAATCTCGGCAGCAAGGTTAGCCCGGGCTTCCAGTCTTTTGAAAAAGTCTTCGAAGTTGAACTCAGATACAAAATAAAAGATGGATGCAGTAAGCATGATTAAGCCTACCGTTCCCAGTCCGAAAAACAATAAAGTTATCTTAGTTTGAATCTTCATTGACGACTTCTTCCTTTAAAATGTAACCCATCCCGAACACGGTATGGATGAGTTTGCCACCTCCAGGAGCCTCAATTTTCTTTCGTACGTAGTTAATATATACATCTACAACGTTGGTACCCATATTGAAATCTATATCCCATACGTTCTCGAGAATTTGTATCCTGGAAAGCACTTTATTCTGATTTTTCATCAGATATTCCAATAGCCGGTACTCTGTTGCAGTTAAATTAATGGGTTTATCTTTTCTGGTTACTGTTTTCGAGGAGGTATTGATCTCCAGATCAGCGATGGAAATTTTATCTTGTGGCGTTGCCGCATTGTTGCTTCGTCTCACCAGGGTACGGATCCGCGCGCTAAGCTCGAGTAGTTTGAAAGGCTTAACGAGGTAATCATCAGCTCCGCTTTCGAGCCCAGTTACAATGTTTTCTGTGCTTCCTAATGCAGTTAACATGATAATGGCGATGCGTTCATTTTTCTTTCTGATCTCCTTACAAACCTGAATGCCGTTCAAGCCGGGCAGCATGATATCCAGCACCACCACATCGAAGTTGTACTTCAAGGCCATGTCAAGCGCAGTATTTCCATCACCGGCTACGCTAACTTCCATGCCTTCCTCACTAAGCCCCCTCAATATTATAGACACCAGATCTGGCGTATCTTCAACCAATAAAACCTTCATTCATTTATTTTGTCTCAAAATAGAAACTTGGAAGGGAAAGAAAAGTTTGTTATACACTCTTTACTTTTACATGACGGTGTTAAAATTGCCCTTTTGAAGATCAAGGGTCTGATTATTTTTAATTAAGTTTGATAGAAACCAAAATATAGGATCATGTATAAACTAACCATAGCTCCAGATGAGGTTACCCAATCTTTAAGCAAGCACATTTTAGCGGATGGATTCGACCTGACTTACGACATTGAACAAAGTCAAGGGGTTTACATCTATGACTCCAAACATAATCGCAAACTGCTCGACTTCTTTACTTGTTTTGCCTCTGTGCCTCTGGGTTACAATCACCCAAAAATGCTGGGGGACGAGGGCTTCAAAAAGAACTTACTGCAAGCAGCAATGGCGAACCCTTCAAATTCTGATGTCTATACGCAGCAATACGCGGAATTTGTGGACACGTTTTCCAGAATTGGAATTCCCTCCTATTTACCTCATGCGTTTTTTATTGCCGGTGGGGGTTTAGCGGTTGAGAATGCCATCAAGGTTGCGATGGACTGGAAGGTACAGAAAAACTTCAGTAAAGGTTATCAGCAGGAGAAAGGCTTTAAAGTATTACATTTTGAAAAAGCTTTCCACGGAAGAACGGGGTATACCCTCAGTCTGACCAATACTTTGCCAGATAAAACGAAATGGTATGCAAAGTTCGACTGGCCACGCGTGTCCACACCGGTGGTCCGATTCCCATTGAGCGGTAACAATTTGCAGTTGGCCCAGAATTCTGAGGAGGAGTCAATTGCGCAGGTAAAAAAGGCTTTTGAAGACCATAAAGACGAGATCTGTGCGATTATCATTGAACCGATACAATCAGAAGGTGGTGACAATCATTTGAGAGAGGAGTTTCTGATCCAGCTTAAATCATTGGCTGACGAGCACGATGCCTTTTTAATTTATGATGAAGTGCAGACTGGCGTTGGCCTCACAGGAAAATTCTGGTGTCATCAACATTATAGTGAACTGGCTCAGCCTGATATTCTGGCATTCGGGAAGAAGATGCAAGTTTGCGGAATTCTGGTGGGAAATAAAGTTGACGAGATTGAACGAAATGTATTTAATGTTTCTTCCAGGATTAATTCTACCTGGGGAGGGAATCTGGTTGATATGGTCAGGTCTTCTCAGATATTGCAAATTATTGAGGAGGATGGATTGTGCGAGAATGCTTCTCGTGTGGGGGCCTACCTTCAGGACGGTCTTTTAAAAATGGCGGATCGATTCGACCAGATTAGCAATGTTCGAGGCAAAGGGCTGATGTGCGCTTTTGATTTTTCAAAAAAAGAAATGCGTGATTCTTTTATTAAAAAGGGCATAGAAAAGAATGTTATGTTTTTGGGCTGCGGAAGCAATACCATTAGGTTCCGACCGGCGCTTTGCATGGAAACACATCACATTGATGAAGGTCTTTCAATTATGGAAAGTATTTTATCTGGACTATAGAAGTATTTCACCTATTATACAAATGCAGAGAAACCTGTGATTGCACGACCTACAATAAGGGTATTGATTTCTTTAGTTCCTTCATAAGAATAGATCGCTTCTGCATCGGCTACGAAGCGGGCAACATCGTACTCCAGGAGAATGCCGTTTCCACCCATGACTTCCCTTGCCCGGCTGACCACATCTCTTGTTCTCATTGAACAAAATACTTTTGCCAGAGAAGCATGTTCATCTGTCAACAGGTTTTGATCTTGCAGCTGTGACAACCTGAAACATAGGGTTTGCATGGCCGTTAGGTTGGACAACATTTCTACCAAATGATTTTGAATCAACTGATAAGAAGCGATTGGTTTCCCGAACTGTTTTCTTGTTCTGGTATAATGCAACGCGCTTTCATAAGCCCCTCTTGCGCAACCTACCGCTTGCCACGCCACACCTGCACGGGTCATTTTCAAGACTTTAGCTGTATCCTTGAAAGAGTTTGCATGTTGTAATCTATCTGCTTCATCGACTTCACAATTAGTTAAGGTAATGAGCCCATTCTGTACAATCCTTAAGGCCATCTTATCCTGCATTTTTTCCACTGCAAAGCCTTTTGATCCTTTTCTAACCAGAAAACCTTTAACCTGATTGTCGTCGAGATCCCGTGCCCAGATAATGGTAATGTCGGAAAATGTAGCATTACCAATCCATTTTTTCTGTCCGTTGAGCACCCATTTGTCACCTTTTCTTTTGGCAGTAGTGGTTAAACCTCCTGCTGCACCAGAACCGACTTCAGGCTCCGTTAGTCCGAATGCACCAATCTTTTTAAACTGCTGCATTTCAGGAAGCCATTCCTGTTTTTGCTCTTCCGATCCAAGTAAATAAATAGATCCCATTGCTAAACCACTTTGAACGCCGAAAAAGGTGGAGATGGAGGTATCGACTCTAGCCATTTCCATGGCGAGCATACCCTCCATGAGATTGGATTTATTGGGACAGCCATAACCGTTATAGGTTAATCCACAAATGTTTAAGGAAGCGATTCTTGGAATCAATTCGTGTGGGAATTCGGCTTTCAGCCAGTACTTGTTGACAATCGGCTTCACTTCTTTTTCAAGAAAGGCGCGAACTGTGAGTTGGAGCGCTCTGTCTTCATCGTTCAACGCTTCATCTCCAAGGTGGTAGAAATCACCGTTTATTGGCGGCAGCTCTCGCTGCTTATGATTTGAGCTCATCATTTTCATCAAACTATTGAGTTGGTTCTCATCCATATGGGATAGAGAATTGAGCACTTTTGTGACGTCTACTTTTTTGAAGATTTTGTAGGCGCTTACCAGGTTTGAGAATATGGACATCTTGAGGTTAGTTTTTGTTAAAACGTAAAAGTGGTAGGGATAGTTTGGTTTTGGGCGAGTTCGCTGTGTTCGTCAGGTTTCGTGTTCGTTACGTTTGTGTTTGTTACGTTCGTGTTTGTTACGTTCGTATTCGTTTCGCTCGTCATTACGGCGTAGGCCGTAAACTCGGAAGAGGACGGAACTAGTCCGAGGTTGCGGCCTACGCCGCAAGGACGGCAGGTTACGCGTAAAGTTCGTGTTTGTCACGTTCGTGTTCGTCACGTTCGTACTCGTTTCGTTCGTCATTACGGCGTAGGCCGTAAACTCGGAAGAGCCGAACTAGTCCGAGGTTGCGGCCTACGCCACAAGGACGGCAGGTTATGCCTAAAGTTCGTGTTTGTCACGTTCGTCATTACGGCGTAGGCCGTAATCTCGGCAGGGAACGGAACTAGTCCGAGGTTGCGGCCTACGCCGCAATGACGCGGGTATATGCATGTCGTTCCCCATGACGCAGGCTATATACATGTTGCTCACCATGACGCGGGTATATGCACATTGTGCGCAATAACGCAGGTTATGCATGTTGCTCCCCATGACGCAGGTTATATGCACATTGATCCCAATAACGCAGGTTATATGCATGTTGTCCCCAACGACGGAGCTATTTCAAATCAAACAGACTCTTTACGCCCAGCAACTTGCGGGAAGTAAAGCCTTCGCCATAGGTAGTGCCAATAGATTTTCCCATCTCTCTGGCCCTTCCAATCACACTGTCAAAGAACTCCGGTGAGGAAATGTAAGTACCTGGACCGTCTTCCTGATCCGGGTTGTAGAACTGGGTTTTGAAAGCCTGGATACAGGCAATTTTTTTATCAATATATGGCGTGATGTCTATGATGATATCAGGTTTTATGTACCGATCCTGAATATATTGAAGGACTAATGAAGGTCGCCATGCTTCCTGCTTTACACCATCTAATTTTGTTTCGACTTTGGACAAACCGGAATAAAAGCAGGCATCATTAGCAAGATCTCCGGCGCGGCCATGATCGGGATGCCTATCGTGAAGCGCATTGCTCAACACAATTTCAGGTTGATACTTGCGGATCATCCTGATAACTTCAAGCTGGTGCTGCTCATCATTGGTGAAAAATCCATCTCGCAATCTTAGATTCTCACGGGCATGCAGTCCGAGGATCTTTGCGGATTCCGCGGCTTCTTCGTCGCGCGTTTCGGCCGTACCACGGGTACCCAGTTCTCCTCTTGTAAAATCTACAATACCTACTTTTTTACCTTCTGCTATATGTTTCAGGATGGTACCGGAACAGCCAAGTTCTGCGTCGTCCGGATGTACGGCTAGCACCAATATATCTAATTTCATGGGATCGTTTTTGAGCCTTATATTAATTTGAGAATTTTCTTCTTCAGTTTAGAAGAAAGTGGGGTGGTAAAAGGGTAGAAAAAGTCTACGATTTCACCTTCCTTATTAACCAGATACTTGTGGAAATTCCACCTGGGCGTGGATACCTTTGACAAGAATTGGTATAACGGATGGGCAGCGGCACCTCTGACCATTATTTTTTGAAATATTGGAAATTTGACACCGTGGTTAAGCTGGCAAAACACATTGATCGCTTCGCCATCGAGTGGCTCCTGGCGACCAAAATCATTGGATGGAAAGGCAAGCACTTCAAAATCATTGTCGTCCAGTTCATCTCTTAATTGTTGCAATTCCTTTAGCTGAGGAGCGAACCCGCAGCCTGTAGCTATATTAACGATAAGCAACACTTTGTTTTTATAATCAGAGAAATGTGTGTCTACACCGTTGCTGAGTTTGACTTTGAATTGATGAATGCTTTTGGAGGGATCGGACATATAAATTATTGATAAAAGCCAGAAGACACGATGATGGATTCGATGTCTCTTTCTTGCTGCGGATCATACGTACTTTTCAGGTTATGACCAACGACTCTGGCGACAGACTGATACAGAAACGCGGTGATGCCACCTTTTGTTTCTTTTACAATGTCATAAGTAGTACGTCCCAGCTCTCTATCTATCAATTTGGTAAGGATTTGTCCTTGCGTGATGGTCAACTCTTTGATCTCCCGATTGAACATATCTTTAATCTCTTTATCGCACTGTTTTACGAATTTCTTACGTTCCTTTTTATCTTCGGTGGTGGCAACTTCACGTTCTAATTGCTCATAACGGCGCTTGGCATACAGGGCGTAAGGCATTACCTTCATCACATTGTATTTTAAACGGTTGAACGCTACCTGATCTGCAGGTGTTTTGAAAATCCGATAGCCATAGATGACCACTTCGTTAAGGGGAATCCAAGGGATCATTTCACCATTGTCATTGGTTCCGGCAACACGAATGGTATCGTTTTTACCGAGCACAGGCATTTTAACAGGAACCCCGGAAACTTGTGCGCTTGCGGCATTGCTGCTAATAATGACAATTGAAAGAATAAATAACCTATAAAAATTCATAAATTTATAACCCTGTAAAGGTACGGCTAATTTTATACTATGGTTTTGATTTGAACTCTAATGTAATTATTTTACGAATAAATAGCCATATTTTTTACCTAAATAATACAAAAACCGAGCTACATTAGAGAACACAAAACTTGAACTTTTATTGTGTTGATAAAAGTTGCGGGGAATAAAAAATTTTTATTGAATTAACGTAAGATAGCATGTTGATGAAAAACGCATTAGTAATTGATTTAGAGGCAGAAAAACGAGAGATCCTGAAAAGATACCGGGCTCTTCTACGCGCTTGTAAACCAACGATGCAGCGGGGCGATAAAAAGGAGATCAGAAAGGCTTTCGACATGGCATTAGAAAGCCATAAAAATATGCGCCGCAAATCTGGCGAGCCCTATATCTATCATCCGATAGCAGTTGCTCAAATTGCCGCAGAAGAGATTGGGCTCGGAACAACTTCCATCGTTTGTGCTTTATTGCATGATGTGGTTGAAGATACCGACATAACCCTAGAGGATATTGAGCGCGAATTTGGCAAGAAAACAGCCAAAATCATTGATGGATTGACCAAGATTTCCGGCGTATTTGATTACAACAGTTCTTTGCAGGCAGAGAACTTTAGGAAGATGCTTCTAACGCTTGCCGATGATGTGAGGGTGATATTGATCAAACTGGCCGACCGACTGCATAACATGCGGACGATGGACTTTATGCCCCGTCAGAAGCAATTAAAGATAGCTTCTGAAACAATTTACCTTTATGCACCTCTGGCGCACAGGCTGGGTTTGTACGCTATAAAATCTGAATTAGAAGATCTCTCCATGAAATATCTGGAGCCGGATACCTATAAATATATTGCCACACAACTGAATGAGAAAAAGGCCGAACGGAGCTTGTTTATCAATAGGTTTGTGGAACCCATCAACGAGATTCTGGCCGAACAGGGTCTAACGGCAGGGATTTACGGTCGCCCGAAATCCATCCATTCCATTTGGAATAAGATGAAGAGCAAAAACATTCCATTCGAAGAGGTTTATGACTTATTTGCCATCCGAATCATTCTAGACAGTTTACCTGAACACGAAAAGGCGGATTGTTGGAAAGCTTATTCTATTGTAACCGATTTGTATCGTCCCAATCCGGATCGCTTGCGGGACTGGGTTTCCTCTCCAAAAGGTAACGGCTACGAGTCTTTACATACTACCGTAATGGGGCCGAAAGGGCAATGGGTAGAGGTACAGATACGTACACAGCGGATGAATGAGATCGCGGAAAAAGGTTTTGCTGCACACTGGAAATATAAGGAATCCAGCAGTGATAACGGTTTAGATCAATGGATTACTAAAGTCCGCGAGATGCTAAATAATCCGGAAGCCAATGCCCTTGATTTCCTTGATGATTTCAAGATGAACCTATTCTCTGATGAGATTTTCATTTTTACTCCGAAAGGCGCACTATTGCAATTACCATTAGGAGCTACGGCTTTAGATTTTGCTTTTGAAATCCATACTGATGTAGGGGCGAAATGTATTGGTGCTAAGGTTAACCATAAGCTGGTGCCCCTATCTTATAAGCTACAAAATGGTGATCAGGTTGAAATTATCACATCGAGTAAACAGACTCCGAAGGAAGACTGGCTAAACATTGTTGTTACCGCTAAAGCTAAATCCAAGATCAAATCATCCTTAAAGGAAGAAAAGAGAAAGGTGGCAGAGATTGGTAAGGAAGCTTTGGAACGCAAACTAAAGTCTTTGAAGATCACATATAACACCGATAACCTGAATAAGATCAGTTACTTTTTTAAACTGCCATCTACACAAGAACTGTTTATCGCAGTGGCTCATGGAAAGGTGGAGCTTAAAGATTTGAAGGATTACCTGAATAGTGAAAAAGAGATTGAGAACCGAGGAGTGGAGAAGAATGACAACCAAAAGATAGATGTCATTTTGAACAAAGTGAAGGGTTCGGAATCAGACACGCTACTGATTGGGGAAGATCTGCAGAAAATAGATTATACCCTTGCTGCGTGTTGTAACCCAATTCCAGGGGATGATGTGTTTGGTTTTGTTACGGTTAACGAAGGGATAAAGATCCATCGGACAAGCTGTCCGAATGCTGCCCAGCTGATGGCCAACTATGGTTATCGGGTAGTAAAAGCAAAATGGAATAAACAGCAGGAATTGACGTTCTTAACAGGGTTACATATTATTGGAATTGATGATGTAGGGCTAATCAACAACATCACCAAGGTTATTTCCAATGATTTTAAGGTGAACATGCGCTCCATCACTGTGGATACAGACAATGGGATCTTTGATGGATCGATCATGATATTTGTGAACGATAAAGAACACTTAGACCACCTGATTGAAAACCTATTATTGGTAAAAGGCGTGACTGCGGTGACACGGTTTGATGCTTAAAATACCAACAAATGATTAGCGTTTAATATAAAATTTGATACCTTTGAAAGGAGTTTAATAACTATGTCTACAAACCACAACAGCGAGCTGGTAAGAAAAATATTTGAAGCCTACCTCGAAAATAAAAGTCTGAGAAAAACACCTGAGCGTTTTGCCATATTAGAAGAGATCTACTCGAGAGAAGATCATTTCGATGTGGAAACACTTTATATCCATATGAAAAATCAAAAGTATCGTGTAAGCCGGGCAACCGTTTACAATACTTTAGAACTATTGGTTTCTTGCGACCTGGTGACTAAACATCAGTTTGGTAAGAATATGGCTCAGTTTGAAAAATCTTATGGCTACCATCAGCATGACCACATTATTTGTATTGACTGCGGAAAGGTAGTTGAGTTTTGCGACCCACGTGTCCATCAGATACAGAGTATGGTTGGCGATTTGTTGAAATTCCAAATCAAGCACCACTCTTTAAACTTATATGGTGTTTGTTTCGATTGCGCTGCTAAAGCATCGATGGACAGTCAGACCACAGCTATCAAGAATGCGAGTTAAAAATCCAATTATAAATATTTCTATTAAATTTTAAGAATGACGCAAGTAGACGTGCTTCTGGGCCTGCAATGGGGCGATGAAGGCAAGGGAAAAATTGTTGATGTATTAAGTCCGCAATATGATTTGATAGCTCGTTTTCAAGGCGGTCCGAATGCCGGACATACTTTAGAGTTTGATGGTAAGAAGTTTGTTTTAAACACCATTCCATCAGGTATATTTAACGAGAAAACAATGAACCTTATTGGAAATGGTGTGGTCATAGACCCAATCATTTTGAAAAGGGAATTGGACAACCTTAAAGCTGCCGGTCATGATCCGGTTGCAAAAGGAAAATTGGTCATCGCGCGTAAGGCCCACCTGATCTTGCCTACTCATCAGCTGCTTGATGCTGCAAATGAGCAGAAAATGGGTAAAGATAAAATTGGTTCTACATTAAAAGGTATTGGACCAACTTACATGGATAAAACAGGCCGTAATGGTTTGAGAGTTGGTGACACTACCCTTCCTGATTTTGAAGAGCGTTACAATAAATTGGTTGAAAAGCATAAAGATTTATTGTCTCATTATGAGTTTGAGTACGACTTAGCAGAAAAGGAAGCTGCCTTCTTTGAAGCGATTGAATTTATAAAAAGTATTCCACATGTAGATAGTGAGCACTATGTGAACGGCTTTCTTAAAGAAGGAAAGACAGTCTTAGCTGAAGGCGCGCAAGGAACATTGCTTGATGTTGACTTTGGATCCTATCCATTTGTGACTTCTTCAAATACTACAACTGCGGGTGCTTGTACTGGTTTAGGTATTGCTCCAAATAGAGTGGGCAGTGTATACGGTATTTTTAAAGCTTACTGTACCCGTGTTGGTGGTGGTCCATTCCCTACCGAACTTGATGACGAAGTTGGCGAAACATTACGTTCTGTTGGTCATGAATTCGGTGCGACAACCGGACGCGCACGTCGTTGCGGTTGGATTGATCTTCCTGCATTAAAATATGCAATCATGCTGAACGGTGTGACTGAGTTAATTATGATGAAGGCTGACGTATTAGATGGTTTTGACAAGATCTATGCCTGCACGCATTATGAGCACAATGGCGAAACTATTGATTATATGCCATACGACATCATTACAGTTAAACCTACTCCTGTATTGAAAGAGATTGCCGGTTGGAAAACTGATGTAACCAAGATCACTACCGTGGAGGAGATTCCTACCCAGCTGGCTGACTACATTGCTTTCTTAGAGAAAGAATTAGAAGTGCCAGTTAAGTACTTATCTGTAGGTCCGGATCGTACACAAACATTAATATTAAACTAGATTCATCCGAATTTTTAGATACGAAGGCGACAATTAGTCGCCTTTTTTATTGAACAAAATCTCAAGGCAGATCTATACATTTGCTGCCATAATATATGAGCGTAGAGAATATCCCATTGTTTAAACAACAAGCACTGGCCTGGGCGGACAGCTTTGAGGTATGTTGCTATCTTGACTCGAACCATTACGAGGATTCTTACGGAGCATACGACTTTATTATTGCTGCAGGGGCTGCAAACGAACTGACCTCTGAAGTTGGGAAGGCCTTTGACGAATGGAAAGCTTTCTACGAAACTCATAAAAGCTGGATGTTTGGTTTTTTGAGCTACGATCTTAAGAACGAACTTGAAGACCTGAAGTCTGACCATCCTGATCGACTCCTCTTCCCGGATCTTTATTTCTTCATTCCACAATATTTAATTGCCGGAAAAGGCAATGAAGTCCATATCTTAATTGGCGATGCTAGAGTTCTAGAAGAGATCACAAAGATTATTTACGTGGAGGAGATGATTGGGAGTCCAGGTAAAATGGAAGCCAGAATCGACAAAGGCAAATATATTGAAGCTGTGGAGGCCTTGCAAGCGAACATCCTGAGAGGAGACATTTATGAGGCGAACTTTTGTCAGGAATTCTTTTCTACCCATGCGGTAGTTAATCCCCTAGCCATCTACCGAAAGCTGGCTGCACTCTCCCCTACTCCATTTTCTGGATATTTCAAACGTTATGACCAGTACATACTTTCTGCAAGTCCGGAACGCTTTCTGCGTAAGAAGGGAAACAAACTTATCTCTCAACCTATAAAAGGGACTGCTAAACGCGGTGCGAACCCTGAAGAAGATGCGCACAACAAACTGACCCTCCGGAATGATAGCAAGGAACAGGCAGAAAATGTAATGATCGTGGATTTGGTAAGAAATGATTTAACAAAAAGTGCCGTAAAAGGAAGTGTCGTTGTAGAGGAATTGTTTGGGGTGTATGGCTTTGCGCAGGTATATCAAATGATTTCTACGGTGAGTTGTGAGCTAAACCCGGAGGTACATTTTATTGATGCGATCAAAAATGCTTTCCCCATGGGATCCATGACCGGCGCACCGAAGCTAAGGGCTATGGAACTTATTGAACAGATGGAAGTGCAAAGACGTGGCGTCTATTCTGGTGCTATGGGATATGTGGAGCCATCCGGCGACTTTGACTTCAATGTAATTATCCGTAGCTTCTTGTATAATGCCAGTATCAACTATCTTTCCTTTCAAGTGGGCGGTGCAATTACATACGCTGCTGAGGCGCATGCGGAATATGAAGAGTGCCTGCTTAAAGCTTCTGCCCTTATAAAAACCCTTCAAAACTAAAAATGCTACCCGAAGGTAGCATTTAACTATTTAATAGGTTTCCCTGTGGTAGATTTATAATATTTTTGAGCTTCTGGTAATGCATTCTGAATTCTTGCAATCCTGGTAGCATCACTTGGGTGCGTACTTAAGAATTCAGGTGGTTTCTGACTTCCTTCAGATGCGGAAGCCATACGTTGCCAGAATGCAGTTGCACTCTGCGGATTGTAACCTGCCATTGCCATGAAGATAAGGCCTAACCTGTCCGCTTCTAGCTCCTGATCACGTCCATACTTTAACATGACTAGTGGTGTACCCACACCATATAAGGCGTTGAATACAGATTGCGTTTGTGCGTTTTTAGATAGTGCTACGTTTCCAGCAACACCAATCCCCTGAGAAACCATTTCTTTTGACATACGTTCTGCGGAGTGACCTGCTATGGCATGTGCGATCTCGTGACCCATAACGGTTGCTAAACCAGCATCATCCTTTGTTACCGGCAAAATACCTGTATAAACCACGATCTTACCCCCTGGCATACACCAAGCATTCAGATCTTTGCTTTGAACTACGTTGACTTCCCATTGGTAATTTTTTATAGACTCTCCATAGCCATTGTTATTCATATATGACTTTACTGAGGCAATGATATTATTACCTACACGCTTTACTTGTTGCGCCTGTGCATTTGAAGTAGAAAGTACAGCACCTTTATTTTCTGTTAGGAATTCGCCATATGCCTGGAATGCCATTGGTAATACTTGAGAATCACTTACCAGGTTGAGCCTACTTCTTCCGGTTAGCGGAACTGTGGTGCAAGATGAAATAGTGAGACCTGTTAGGGCGACACCGAGAATGAATAACTTTTTCATAGATTTTTGTTTAACTTGTTTTTTTCTTGAACAGGTAAACTTTTGATTCTTTGCCTTTGAGTAGTCGCTCAAGGTTTTTTTGGTGAGTGATGAGTATCAACACACATACACACATTCCATATAAGACCTCAGACCTGATGGTGGACTGCAATATGAATATAGTGCTCAATGGAAAGGTAAACCCTGCACATATAGACCCTAATGAAACATATTTAGTCGCCAACAATACCACAACAAAAACAAGGACGCAAAACATAGCTGCCGGGAAGTTAACTGCCAAAATCATTCCAAAAAGGGTGGCGACTCCTTTACCGCCTCTGAAGCCGGCAAATATCGGGAATAAGTGACCCATTACCGCTGTGACCCCTAAGGCAAGCTGATAGTTAACAAACTGAGAAGTATGTTGCGGTCCGGTAACTGAAAGACCTATAAAGTAGGCAAGATTGGTAGCTGTGTATCCTTTAGCTATGTCAATGATCATCACTGCAATTCCAGCTTTTTTACCCAGTACACGAAAGGTATTGGTTGCTCCAGCGTTACCACTGCCGTACTCCCTGACATCAACGCCATAAAAAGCCTGACCCAGCCAAACCGCTGTGGGTATGGAACCGAAGAGATAGGCAAAGATAACTGCCGATATGGAGAAGATGGATATCATTCCTAAAACGCCTTTAAACTCATGTCTAAACTTTTAACGGAATGAGTTAATGCGCCCATTGAAATGTAATCCACTCCACAAGCAGCATATTCGACGATATTTTCTTCAGTAATTCCTCCTGAGGCTTCGGTGATAAAGCGGCCATCGATTAACGCAACGGCTTCTTTAAGATCTGGAATCGCAAAATTATCCAGCATAATGCGGTTTACATTACCTGTGTTTAGTGCGGTAGAAAGCTCTGAAAGATTTCGAACTTCAATTTCAATTTGCAGATCTTTATGATGTTCCTTTAAGTAATTATTTGACGCGTTTATCGCATTAGCGATTCCACCCGCATAATCGACATGGTTGTCTTTGATTAAGATCATGTCGTACAAGCCAATTCTATGGTTCACACCACCACCTATGCGCACTGCCCATTTCTCCAGTAACCTCAAGCCGGGGGTAGTTTTACGTGTATCCAATAGCTTGGTGTGGTAGTTTGAAATTAATTCGACAACGCTGTGGGTCTTAGTGGCTATCCCACTCATTCGTTGCATGCAATTTAATACCAGCCTTTCCGCCAGCAATATGGAGTGTGTACTTCCCTTAACAGTGAGAACAATGTCGCCATATTTAACAGCAGCGCCATCCACCAGGAAGGTTTTTACGAGGAGATTGGGATCGATATATTCAAAAATCTGGAGTGCAAGTTCTACACCAGCTACAATTCCATCTTCTTTAATAATGAGTTTAGCTTTTCCCTGGGCATTAGCAGGAATGGTAGAAAGAGAAGTGTGGTCGCCGTCGCCAAGATCTTCTGCGACCGCATTTTTTATGAATAGATCTATGATTTGCTTATCCAAAACTTAAATTTAAATCCAAAAATAGCATTTTACGGCTATTTCTCTGTTTCTATTTTTAATTCTGTGATAAAAAAAGCATTCCCATTCTTCTTTAAGGTGATGGAAACACGGAATGAACCATTCTTAGTAACCAGTGACAGTGCTCCATACCTGAAATTGGGATTGGTATTTAAGCGGTGTATAACTGTCGATTTGACGGGAACATATTTTGTAAAAAAACTTCTTAAGATTTGCTCTGCCTGTGCTTTGGAATAGACATCTTCTTCATCTATGATGATTAAGTCTACACTTGAAGAAAAGTTAGCTGCGATATCTTTGGAGTTTGACGATTTGAATTGCCCATTCAAATCATCAATAATATCACCCTGAAATGCGATAGACGCAGGAAAATGAAAAAGCAGCACAGCAAATAAGAGTAATGATTTCATAAACACAGCTTTACTTAGTTACCCGATGCACATAAATGATGCCATGATTCCTTGCGTTTAAATAGAAATCAGTTCGCAAAAAAACCATAATAGACTTATCTTTGCACAGTAATAGAAAATATTAATACGCGCATGAATAATAAAAAAGTAGTTCTGCTTATTCTTGATGGTTGGGGATATGGCAAAAAAGATAGTTCTGATGCCGCTTTTCAAGCAAATACTCCATTTTTCGACAACCTGCTAGAAAAATATCCCAATTCAAAACTCGAGGCTTCCGGCGAAGCTGTAGGGTTACCGGTTGGACAGATGGGCAACTCTGAAGTTGGACATATGAATCTGGGCGCAGGACGTGTAGTGTACCAGGAATTAGGAAGAATTAATAAAGCAATCACCGATAAGACCCTTCATAATAATGAGGTATTAGTTGATGCTTTTACATATGCCAAACAAAACAACAAGGCGGTTCACTTTATCGGATTGGTTTCTGATGGAGGGGTTCATGCGCATATCAACCACCTTAAAGCATTATGCGATGCGGCAGGTGAACAAGGGTTAGAAAATGTTTTTATACACGCTTTCCTTGATGGTAGAGATACCGATCCAAATTCTGGTTTAAACTTTATTAAAGATCTTGATCAGCACCTTCAAACCTCCACAGGCAAAATCGCCAGCCTAATTGGCCGGTATTATGCTATGGACCGGGATACCCGCTGGGAACGTGTGAAATTAGCTTACGACTTGTTGACAAAGGGAATTGGAACCCCGGTAACTGATCCGATAGCAGCAATAGCGCAATCTTATAAAGAGGGTATCACAGATGAGTTTATTAAACCAATTGTGGTGATCAACGAACAAGGTGCACCTACTGCTACCATTCAGCCCGATGACGTGGTCATCTGCTTTAACTACCGGACAGATCGCGGTAGGGAAATCACCTCAGTTTTAAGTCAGGCAGACTATCCTGATTTCGATATGCATAAATTGCCGCTCTATTATGTCACCATGACTACCTACGACGAAAGTTTCCATGGTGTTAAGGTAATATTTACAAAAGACGACTTATCTCAAACGCTTGGCGAAGTGCTTGAAGCTAATCATAAGAAACAGATCCGCATTGCGGAGACCGAAAAGTACCCTCACGTTACTTTCTTCTTTTCTGGCGGTAGAGAACAAGAATTTAAGGACGAGAAAAGAATTCTGATACCATCTCCAAAAGTAGCAACTTATGATTTGCAGCCTGAGATGAGTGCGGCTGGAATCACTTCGGCTATTGTTAAAGAATTACAGGCAGGATGGCCTGATTTCGTTTGCTTGAATTTTGCTAATCCAGATATGGTTGGTCATACGGGAGTGTTTGAAGCTGTAATTAAAGCGGTAGAAACTGCGGACGCATGTGCGAAAGAGGTTGTGGAAGCAGGTATTGCTAATGGTTATTCCTTTATCATTTTAGCTGATCACGGAAATTCGGAGTTCATGGTGAATAGGGATGGATCAGCCAATACCGCGCATACAACAAACCTAGTTCCTTGTATCCTAATTGACAACGATTACAAGTCTGTGAAGGATGGTAAACTGGGTGATGTGGCTCCTACTGTATTGGCAATTATGGACATTGCGATACCAGAAATTATGACAGGAGATGTGCTGATCTAATGAGGAAACTTTTTTCATTACCGCTATTACTGGTAACTATTATTTGCGGCTGTAATCAAGCCGCAGATAATAGACCGGGTAATCCAGCAGACTACTTCGACATCAAAGGATACTTTGATAAAGAAGTTGCCCGTTTGTCCAAAGACAGCTTGCCCATTCAGAAAACTGTTGAAGTGGATGGGTCTGAAGAGACAAAGATGATTGTGGTCCAGGATTGGAAACGAGAGTTGAGTGCTTTCAGCGATGCCGAGATTAACAGGGCTTCCTGGAGAGGCTTGTTTGTTACTTCCAATAGCGATGACTCCACTACATACATTTCAGACAATGAAAAAGTACCTGTGAAAGAAGTAAAAGTTTACAAAAGCAGCGGAAAGGTAACTGGTATTTCTATAGTCGTTAAAAACAACAACATCCTTTATTCTTCGACTGATCGCTTAATTTACTATCCTGATAGTGTGTATCAGGTGGTAAAACAACAAAATATAAAACTCTTGTCTAAAAGAAATTACCTGATAAAGGGGATGTTTAAATAGCTCAACTACTTCAAACTAGTAATTTGAGCTTTTACATAGGATACCAGGCTAATGATATCTGTACGCTGTGGTTGAAGAACCAGAATTTTTTGGAAGTCAACCACTGAATTATTAAACAGCGCTACGCAGGCAGTTTTATCAACAGCCTTTTTGATCTTATATGATTTATAAATGGCATAGTCTTTATAAGCCAGAGCGCGGTTTTGAAGAAGCTGAGGATCCTCTTCTCCATTCAATTCTATCGCTTTACTGAAATCTTTTACTGCAGAAATGTAGAAGTTTTCCCTCATTTGATTTAAGGACTCCCTTGGATCGTTGGCTACGTTAAGTCTTGCTTTTCCTCTGTAGTAGTATGCAGAATAATCTGTGGGCTTAAGGGTAATATATCTACTGTAAGTTGATACAGCATTTTCAAAGTTGCCGGATTGATAGTAAGAATAGCCTAACATTTTAAGAACATTGGCATTATTTGGGTCCTTTACATCAGCTTTCTCTAATTGCGAGACAGCGGCTTTAAAATCACCTTTCATCATCAGCGCTTGGAAGCCAAGCTTATCATAATTATTAGTTTGAGCAATACTTTGCCCGGTAATCAAAACAAGGAATAATAAAGCGGTCTGTTTGAAATAGTTCATTAAAGTTTACTTAATAAGAAATAAATATATTTAGTTTTGACCTAATACCCTAATAATCGTTACAACTATTTTTAAGCTACCGGAAAGTTTGGTAGTTGGCAACTATCGTACCATTATACTCATCCCCTGTAAACGTTATCTTTAGGAAAATATGATGAGAACTGGAAAATAATTTTTAAGACTGACTTTTTAACATAGAAAAAACTAGCTTCAGGGTTTTGGCACAGGAGTTGAAAATATATTAAATCTATATTAAAATAGTAATGCACGATTAGACGGCTGTCAGATTGTCGTTAGAAATTTAAAGAAATACTTAATGAGCAAACAAGATCAATTTGATTTTAGCAACGCACTACCAATCATAAATGAAGACACAGAATTCTTTCCATTAATGTCCCAACAAGACGAAGATGAAATGAATAATGAAGAAACACCCGAAATACTACCCATACTCCCTTTAAGAAATACGGTCTTGTTCCCTGGTGTGGTTATCCCCATAACTGTTGGAAGAGATAAATCTATCAAGCTAATTAAGGAAGCTTACAGAGGAAACAAAATTATTGGCGTAGTTTCTCAGAAAGACGTGTCTGTTGAAGACCCTACGTTTGAACAGCTCAATAGTGTAGGAACTGTTGCGCACATTATAAAAATGTTGCAAATGCCGGATGGGAATACCACGGTGATTATCCAGGGCAAGCAACGCTTTCGCTTAATTGAGGAGGTTCAATCGGAACCTTATATCAAGGTAAGCATCACCAAATTTACGGAATCAAAGAATAAAGTAGATAAGGAATTCAAGGCACTTGTTGCTTCGATAAAAGAAATGTCAGCGCAAATCATTCAATTGTCGCCGAACATTCCAAGTGAGGCCGGTATTGCCTTGAAGAACATTGAGAGCACCTCTTTTCTAATCAATTTTATTTCTTCGAACATGAATGCTGATGTCTCTGACAAGCAGAAGATGTTGGAGATGACAAATTTGCGGGAACGTGCGATCATGGTGATGGACCTGCTTACGCTGGAACTGCAAATGCTGGAACTGAAGAATCAGATTCAGTCTAAAGTCCGTACAGACCTTGATAAGCAGCAGAGAGATTACTTTTTAAATCAGCAACTCAAGACTATTCAGGAAGAACTTGGGGGCAATTCCTCAGATCTTGAATATGAGGCGTTACAACTTCGCGCAAGAAAGAAAAAGTGGGCGACCCACGTGAAGGAACACTTCAACAAGGAATTGGACAAGTTGGGTAGAATGAACCCTGCGGCTCCTGATTACTCCTTGCAGATCAATTACCTGGAACTGCTGTTGGATTTACCTTGGGACGAATTTACAAAAGACAACTTCGATTTAAAACGTGCGCAGCGTATACTTGACAAGGACCATTTTGGCTTAGAGAAAGTTAAGAAACGTATTATCGAATATCTTGCAGTTTTGAAACTTAAAAAAGACATGAAGGCGCCGATCATTTGTCTGGTTGGCCCTCCGGGAGTGGGTAAAACTTCCCTGGGTAAGTCTATCGCGAAAGCACTAAATCGCAAATACGTGAGGATGGCACTGGGTGGCATCCGAGACGAGGCAGAAATCAGAGGGCACAGGAAGACCTATATTGGTGCAATGCCGGGTAGAATTATACAGTCTATCAAAAAAGCTGGAGCTGCAAATCCGGTATTTGTACTGGATGAAATTGATAAAGTTGGCTCTGATCAGCGAGGAGATCCTTCTTCAGCACTGCTGGAGGTACTTGACCCTGAACAAAACAATGCCTTCAATGACCATTACGTAGAAACAGACTACGATTTATCAAATGTACTATTCATTGCTACAGCTAACTCCCTCAGCTCCATACAGCCTGCGTTGTTAGATCGTATGGAAATCATCGAGGTGAATGGATATACCATTGAGGAGAAAATAGAAATTGCAAAAAAGTATCTTCTTCCAAAGCAAAAAGAGCAGCATGGCATCAACACGAAGGATATTATCTTAAAAAATAACTTGATTGAAAAAGTAATTGAGGATTATACCCGGGAATCTGGGGTTCGTGGTTTGGAGAAAAAAATAGGATCGTTGGTTCGTGGAGTAGCTACCAAAATTGCTATGGACGAGACTTATGAGCCTGCGCTAACAAATGATGACGTAGAACGTATTTTAGGTGCCCCGATTTACGACAAGGACCTTTACGAAGGAAATGAGGTAGCTGGTGTGGTTACGGGCCTGGCCTGGACTTCTGTTGGTGGGGATATCTTATTTATTGAGGCAAGTTTGAGTCCTGGTAAAGGTAAACTTACCTTAACAGGAAACCTTGGAGAGGTCATGAAGGAATCAGCAATCATTGCTCTTGCTTATTTGCGTGCACATGCCAACCTGTTTGGAATTGACTATTTGTTGTTTGATCAGCGTGACATACATGTGCATGTGCCAGCGGGTGCGACTCCAAAAGATGGTCCTTCTGCCGGTATTACCATGCTTACAGCTTTGACCTCTGCCTTTACTCAACGTAAAGTTAAGTCAAACCTGGCTATGACGGGTGAGATCACGCTTAGAGGAAAAGTACTTCCAGTGGGCGGTATCAAGGAAAAAATCCTTGCGGCAAAACGTGCTGATATCAAAGACATCATATTATGTAAATCTAATAGGAAAGACATTCTTGAGATTAAAGAAAGTTATATCAAGGATTTGCGTTTCCATTATGTGACAGAAATGAAAGAGGTAATTGAGCTTGCCTTGACGAAAGATAAGGTAAACAATGCCCAGGACTTGAGTGTGAAACAGAGTGTGATTGCAAACTAGGATTATTTTTCATAACATTGAGGCACCAACAAACCCTCTTTATGAAAAAGATCTTACTGGCAGCTTGCCTGATAGCTACCCTGAACTGTTTTAAGTCGAATGGTCAGGAAATGAAACGTGCCCAAAATGTTTTTATTGAACTAGGTGGACAAGGTTTAACCTTTACTGCAAATTACGACAGTCGGTTTGGTAACCGGAGAGACGGACTGGGTGGAAGAGCAGGGATTGGCTATCTCGCAGTCGATGGTGACAAAGTGACTACCATTCCAATCTCTCTTAACTATTTATTAGGAAAGGGCAACAAGTTTTTAGAAGTTGGTTTGGGTGCAACGTTCACGGCGCTTAGCGCACAGTCTGGCGATTTTTTATTCGACGATGATTCGGGAAGTGGTCTAATAGGCACAATGAGTTTTGCCTATCGATTGCAACCGGTGGATAGCGGTTTTTCTTTTAGGGCTGGTATCACACCAATATTTAACAAAGATAATTTCATCCCTTATTTCGGCGGTATTAGTTTAGGCTATACATTCTAATATGAACAAACAAATAGTTATTTTAGCTGCACTATTGTTTTCTGTTATAGGGAGTGCACGTTCACAGACCTACAAAAATGAGTTTGGCTTTAAAAGTGAAAATGATTCTTATTTGGCACAAGGTTCAGATCGCTACTATACGAATGGTCTGTTTATCAATTTCAGACGGGCGCTAGATCAATCTAAACTGAAGCCCGGGATCGAGAAAAAGATCTATGAGGTCTCTGTCGGACAGAAAATCTACAATCCACTCTCTGGGTACGCTCCGAATCCAGCAACGCAGGATCGTCCTTTTGCAGGCTATCTATATGCTGGAGGTTCATTAAGCTGGTTTAAATCCAATGAAAGCGCGCTAAAAGTCTCTGCTGAAATTGGTATGATTGGCCCAAGCTCTCTTGCTGAAGATGGCCAGGAGCTTTTGCACAATACCGTTGGCTTTTATGAACTGGCGGGATGGGAATATCAAATTAAGGATGAAGCGTCTATCAATCTGAGTGCCCAATATACCAAGCTGGTTCACCGTTTGGCCGACAATGCGGCTGACATTTCATTTGAGGGTTACGCTAATGTGGGAACAACGTTTAGTGGTGTTGGCGCTGGCGTGTTGCTGAGAGCGGGAAACATTAATCAACTATTCAATTCCTCCTATCTAAATGCATCTGTAGGTAACCAGGCAAAGACGAAGGGTTTAGTTGCGAATGAGGCGTTTTTCTATGCTAAACCCCAATTGAATTTTGTGGCCTATGACGCCACTATACAGGGTAGCATGTTTAAAAACAACAGTCCGATTACTTTTGATGCAAAGCCTATAGTTTTTGCGCAACAGTTGGGATTCAACTACAGCTCTCAGCGCTTTACCATTGACTTCGGAGTAATTTTTAAAACCAAGGAGATCGAAAGTAGTGCAAGGGCACATCAATGGGGTGCGATCAGCTTATATTATCGATTTAACTAGTCAAGTTCTGGTCTTTTTCTAGTCGCTTTTTTTACTGAAGTGTTGAATTTATTTTCCAGTCTTTTCCTAATTACAGATTTAGGAGTCTTTGTGGGCAGGCGTTTCTTTTCAACGGTGAGCGCAAATTTTATCAAGGCAATCATTTTCAAAACCGACCTTTCTTTATTCATCAGCTGACTGCGGTCTTCCTGTGACACTACGTGCAAATTATTTTCCGAGTCAAGCCTGCTGGCGAGTTTTTCTAGAATTAGCAGCTTCTCTTCCTCAGTAAAAAATGGAGCAGATGGAATGTGCAAGACAAGTTCAACCTTGCTGGAAACTTTATTTACATTTTGCCCCCCTTTACCCCCACTTCTAGAGGTTTTAAATAATACAGCCTTAATGATATCTTCTTTGTTGGGTAACATTTGGTAAAAATAATCTTTTATCTTTGTTTTATATGAGAAAGAACCTGGTAGTTGCAATAGACGGCTATTCATCTTGTGGAAAAAGCACCTTGGCTAAAGCATTAGCTAAGCAACTTGGTTTTATCTATATTGATTCTGGCGCAATGTACCGTGCCGTTACCCTTTATTTTCTTCGAAATAACATTGATGTTCAGGATGAGCAATCTGTGAATGATGCAATCCATCATATTGAACTAAACTTTCATTCCCGTGATTATGAATCCCACATCACTTTAAATGGCGAAGAGGTATCCGAAGAAATCAGGCAGATGCCCGTTTCTGAAAGTGTAAGCTACGTTTCTGCCAATAAATTGGTTCGTAGGGAGATGGTGAGGCAGCAACAGCGCATGGGCAAGTCGAAAGATATTGTGATGGATGGCCGGGATATCGGCACTACTGTTTTCAAGGATGCGCAAGTGAAGTTGTTTATGACTGCCGACCCGAAGATCAGAGCGGAACGAAGATTTAAAGAGCTGCAAAGTAAAGGCGACACGACTACCAGTTTAGAAGATGTTTTCGAAAATCTGGCTCACCGCGATTACGCCGACACCACTAGAGTGGAGAGCCCACTGGTACGTGCTGACGATGCCATCATCCTGGATAACACAGATCTAAGTCCTGCGGAACAACTAACATTCGCTCTCGAAGAAGTAGGTCGGCATTTAAAGCATTAATACTTAAGCCCCGCTCAGCGGTTTTTGCAAATCTTTAGTTACAATAGCGCTGGCCGACTAAACATTACAATTGTATGTTGCAACATTTTACAAGTATGAATAATTTCGGCCCTTAGAAATTCTGTAAATATCGATACTGAAAAATGAAAGTTCAAACCTCCCTCCACTATTTATCAATTGCAGTATTGGGCCTGCTTATTTCCTGCAGTGCCGGAACTGACAAGAAAGCTGCAGGAGCCGCCGATCAGATTCAATCCTACCCTGTTGTTGCGGTCGATGCACAATCCACTACTTTAGCAACCGACTATCCTGCAACACTGGAGGGTATTCAAAATATTGACATTAGACCAAAAGTTGACGGTTTCATCGAAAGGATTTATGTTGATGAAGGTTCAACTGTGAAAAAAGGGCAATTGCTTTTCACTATCAATGCACCTCAATACGAGCAATTGGTGAGGACTGCTAGCGCTTCTATTAGTAGTGCGGAAGCTGACGTGAACGCTGCACAATTACAGGTAAATAAGACAAAGCCTTTAGTAGAAAAAGACATTATCAGTAAATATGACCTGGACGCTGCACAACTGACTCTTCAAAGCAGGAAAGCAGCGCTTGCCCAGGCAAGAGCAGAATTGTCGAACGCACGTGTGAACCTTGGTTACACGCGTATCACCAGTCCTGTTGACGGAGTGATTGGAAGCATCCCATTCAAAACCGGAAGTCTGGTTAGTGGTACGAGCGCGCAACCGTTGACTACAGTTTCAAATATTTCAAAGGTGTATGCTTACTTTTCTATGAACGAAAAGCAACTGCTTGATTTTTCCAGAAACTACAAGGGCAGTAATCTTGCCGCACAGATGAAAAATATTCCAGCGGTTTCTTTGGTGTTGTCTGACGGAACAATTTACGCCCAGAATGGTAAGATTGAATCTATCAATGGATTGATCAATACCAACACGGGTTCTGCCAGCTTACGGGCAACGTTTGCAAATCCGATTAGTCTGTTAAGAAGTGGAGCAAGCGCTTCAGTGAGAATCCCACAGTACCTTGACAGCGTAATCTTGATTCCTCAAAAATCTACTATAGATCTACAGGGTAAGAAATTCGTTTATGTCTTGGATGACAAAGGAATTGTGAAGAACATTGAGGTACAAGTTATGGAAATCGCAAAAGGCAACTTTTATGTGGTAACCAAAGGCCTTAAAGTTGGAGATAAAGTTGTCCTTGAAGGATTTCAATCGTTAAAAGACGGCGCTCAAATTAAGCCGGAAGTAAAAAGCACTGATTCTGTCTTCGCTGAACTTAAAAATAATTAACAAACATGTTTAAGAAATTTATAGAGAAACCTGTATTATCTACGGTGATCTCGATAATCATAGTTATACTGGGTATACTTGGATTAGTTACCTTACCTGTTTCTCAATATCCTGAAATTGCGCCACCTACCGTGCAGGTATCGGCATCCTATCAGGGAGCGAATGCTGACGTGGTAATGAATAGTGTAGTTGTTCCTCTAGAAGAGCAAATCAATGGTGTGGAAGACATGACCTACATGACCTCTTCCGCAAGTAACGATGGGACCGCGACTATCACCATCAATTTTAAACTGGGAACTAATGCGGATTTGGCTGCAGTAAACGTTCAAAATAGAGTTTCAAGGGCGACAAGCCTTTTACCTGCAGAGGTAACCAGATCGGGCGTAATTACTGCTAAAAGACAGGCGAGTAATGTGTTGATCTTTGGTATATATAGCGACAGCGCTTCCTACGATCAGAAATTCCTACAGAACTACGCCAACATTAATCTAATTCCACAGGTTAAACGTATCAATGGAGTTGGAGACGCCAGCGCGTTTGGTTTGATGGATTATACGATGAGGATCTGGTTAAAACCAGATGTTATGGCCACTTATGGCTTGGTACCGAATGATGTTAGTATCGCTTTGGCGGAACAAAACATTGAAGCTGCCCCTGGTCAATTTGGAGAACAAGGAAAACAATCCTTCCAATACACGCTAAAATACTCCGGGCGGTTAAAAAATGAGACTGAATTTAGTAACATCATTATAAGAACGGCCGATAACGGCCAGGTACTAAGATTAAAAGACATTGCGAGGATAGAGTTGGGTGCTCAGAGTTATGCGAGTTCTGTACGTTTCAATGGTAAGCCCGCGTTAGGTATCGCCATTAATCAAACAGCAGGATCTAACGCAAAGGACGTTATTGAAGGTTCATTGAAGGTATTGGAAGACGCTTCGCAATCTTTTCCGAAAGGGATGCACTATACAGCATTGGTGAATGTCAATGACTTCTTAGATGCGTCAATTGAGAAGGTAATTCACACGTTAATAGAGGCCTTTATTCTGGTATTCCTGGTTGTGTTTTTGTTCTTACAAGATTTTCGATCTACACTAATCCCGGCGATTAGTGTGCCGGTAGCTATTCTAGGTACCTTCTTCTTTTTAAGCCTTTTTGGATTTACGATTAATCTACTCACGCTCTTTGCCCTGGTACTTGCTATCGGTATTGTGGTCGATGATGCGATTGTTGTAGTCGAGGCCGTTCATGCGAAGCTCGATGAGGGTTATACTTCAGCTAAAAGAGCGACAGTGGATGCGATGGAAGATATTACCGGAGCTATTATTTCCATTACGCTTGTCATGGCAGCAGTATTTATCCCGGTGAGTTTCATCCAGGGTTCCTCTGGTGTGTTTTATAAACAATTTGGATTAACGTTAGCGATTGCAATTATCTTATCTGCGATAAATGCGCTTACCCTTAGTCCGGCATTGTGTGCCCTCTTCCTCAAACCACACAAAGATGACCACGGGAAAAGTAAGAGCTTTATGCAACGCTTTTACACCGGTTTTAACACTTCTTTTGATTTGATGACCAACAGGTATAAAAAATCTGTAGGGTTTCTGGCTAGAAAAAAATGGGTAGCATTACTCGGGATTGCTGCATTTACAGGAATTCTAATATGGACAATGAGTACCACCCCTAAAGGTTTCGTGCCCAATGAAGATTTGGGAACGATCATGTCTGATATTTCTCTACCACCATCAACTTCACAGGAACGTACTGCTGAGGTTATCGCGCAAATTGATAATATTGTCCACCAAATTCCGGAGATAAAAAACTCGCTTCGCGTTGTTGGTCGCAGTATGATCAGTGGTTCAGGAAGTTCTTATGGAATGGTAATTTCAAGGCTCTCTCCTTGGTCCGAGCGTAAGCGCGATGTAAAGGAAATTATTGGAGAACTCTTCGCAAAAACCGCAGGTATTAAAGGTGCTAAGATTATTTTCTTTGCTCCACCAACTATTCAGGGCTTCGGTACCAGTGGTGGTTTCGAGTTCCAGTTACAGGATAAAACAGGAGGAGACATCAATAAGTTTAATGCCATTGGTAATGAATTTTTAGCTGCTCTAAGTAAAAGAGAAGAAATTCAATATGCATCAACCTCTTTTAATCCAAACTTCCCTCAATTTCAGGTTGATGTAAATGTGGCCACTGTGAAACAAGCTGGTTTGACCGTTAGTGATGTGCTAGGTGTATTACAAGGATATTTTGGAGGTGTATACGCTTCTAACTTTAACAAGTTCGGCAAGCAATACCGCGTCATGTACCAGGCAGATGCCCAATACCGAGCGAATGAGCAAAGTTTAAATGGCATTTACGTCAGAAATGCAGCGGGAAATATGGCGCCGATCACAGAATTTATTACGCTGAAGAAAGTGTACGGGCCCCAAGCCATCTCCCGGTTCAACTTGTTTACCTCCATTGCGGTGACAGGAAACCCAAAAACCGGCTTTAGCTCTGGAGATGCACTGAAAGCAGTCCAGGAAGAGGCAGCTATACATCTACCCGCAGGGTATGGCTATGAATTCTCTGGTTTATCCAGGGAAGAAATGGCAGGAGGAAGTCAGACGATCTACATCTTCTTACTTTGCGTGATCTTCGTATACTTCTTGTTGTGCGCGCAATATGAAAGCTATATTCTACCGCTGGCAGTATTGGTATCCTTACCAATTGGATTATCAGGGGTGTTTATTTTTGACAAGATATTCAGCGTCGACAATAATATATATACTCAAATTACTCTGATCATGCTCATCGGGCTTTTAGCTAAAAATGCGATTCTAATTGTGGAGTTTGCCGTGGAGCGCCGACGAAGAGGGATGAGTATTGTTGAAGCGGCTATTGAGGGAGCAACAGCAAGGCTTCGTCCAATCCTGATGACATCATTTGCCTTTATTCTCGGTTTATTACCGCTGATGCTGTCTACGGGAGTGGGTGCTGCGGGAAACAAATCGATTGGTACGGGAGCCGTTGGGGGAATGCTCATCGGTACCATGTTCGGCATCTTTGTGATTCCGGCATTGTTCATCATCTTCCAAACCTTGCAGGAGCGGGTGAGTAATAAATCTCCTTTTGACGATGAGATGTCAGGAGAGCCACTCACGATTGAACCAGGTACTGAAAAGCATTAACCGTAAAACTGAAAAAATGAATTTTAGACATTATATATATTGCACTGTTGTGGCCTTTGGCGTATTGAGCCTGGCTTCCTGTGTGACCAAAAAATACGAAAAGCCAGCAGTTATCAGCACTGACTTATACCGGGAGGTGACCAACCAAGACAGTGCGAGTCTTGCGGACTTAAATTGGAAAGTTTTATTTGCTGATGCTAATCTGCAAAACTTAATTGAAGAGGGCTTAAAAGAGAATCTGGATTTAAAACAAGCTATTGAAAGAATCAGGGTGGCAGAGGCAACATTGTACCAAAGCAGGTCTGCCCTATTGCCGAGTTTAACTGCAGACGTTTCCGCTACTGACGCGAAGCAGTCCACTGCGGCGCTGAACTTTCCTCCGGGTATAAACATCAATACAGAAACTCAAACTTATCGTGCACAGTTGAGCACAAGTTGGGAAGCTGATATTTGGGGAAAGCTGAGCAGCGCAAAAAGGTCCGCTTATGCAACCTTATTACAAACGGATGCTACCAAACGGGCAGTACAGACCCAGTTGATCGCCAATATCGCCAACACGTACTACAATTTGCTGGCTCTGGACAAGCAGCTGTCAATCACTCAGCAGACCATAAAAATCAGGGCATCTGATGTGGAAACCATGAAGGCACTGAAGGAAGGGGCAATAGTCAACGGCGCCGCTGTGGTGCAAAGTGAGGCGAATTTATACGCCGCGCAGGTAACAGTTCCAGACTTGAACAGAAGCATCAGAGAATCTGAAAATGCATTGAGCATTTTATTGGGAAAGGCCGTGGGCACGATATCCCGCAGTTCTCTTGATCAACAAGTTCCCTATACTGAGCTAAAGACAGGAATCTCTGCCCAGCTGTTAAGAAACAGACCAGACATACAAGCTGCAGAGTTCGCCTTTAGATCGACTTTTGAAAACACCAATGTGGCAAAAGCTTCGTTTTACCCTTCTTTAACTTTAACAGCCAGCGGTGGTCTGTCCACTTTGCAGTTGCAAAACTTTTTTGACAATTCTATTTTTTACAATTTGATTGGTGGTATTACACAACCAATATTCAATAAAGGCATAAATAAAGCCAGATTAAAAACTGCACAAGCACAACAACAAATTGCATTTTATGCTTTTCAGCAAAGTTTGCTAACTGGCGGACAAGAAGTGTCCAATGCGTTATATAATTTTCAAACTGCTTCAGAAAAGGAAGTCACGCGGGCAAAGCAAATTGCGTCTTTAACTAAAGCCGTAGATTACACTAAAGAGTTGCTACGTTATAGTTCAGCTACCAATTACACCGACGTGCTTACTTCTGAGCAAAGCTTGCTAAATGCCCAGCTAAGCGGTATCAGTGATAGATTACAAAAACTACAATCCGTAGTTAATTTATACCGAGCTTTAGGTGGCGGTTGGAAATAAAATGATATGAAAATCTTAATTGTTGAAGATGAGAAAAACCTCGCACTGGAAATGGCAGAATTCCTGGGTAAGGAGGGTTATATCATTGAACATGCCTGGCAGAAAAAATCTGCTGAGGAAAAGATTTTCGTGAACTCATATGATTTTATATTGCTTGATCTGGGCTTGCCAGGCGGTGATGGGCTCGATCTGCTTAACCAACTTAAAAGCATCAACGGAAGAGATGACGCAGTCATTATTTTAACTGCCCGTGGCGATGTTGATGATAGGATCAAAGGCCTCGAGGCTGGTGCGGACGATTATTTGCCTAAACCATTTTCGTTAACAGAATTATTAGCGAGGATGCATGCCATCATTCGGCGAAGGCATAAGTTAGAAACCAATGAAGTTAAGGTTAAGGATTTCATGTTGGACATCAGGAACCATAAAGTAAGTTTTGGAAATCAGGCAATCAGCTTAACCAACAAAGAGTTCGAGATCTTCAATTATCTTGTATTAAATAAGAACCGTGTGATTTCCAGAATTAACCTGACAGAACATGTTTGGGGCGATATTTTGGAGGTAAACTCCGACTCTAACTTTGTTGACGTACATGTTAAAAACCTCCGTAAGAAGCTATCAGTTCATGCTGGGATTGAGTGGTTTGAAACCGTTAGAAGCATTGGCTACCGGTTTAACCTATAAAAATTCATGAAACTTCAAGTCAAACTGGCGCTTTACAACACCTTGACGAAGGTGGCAGTAATCATGCTGCTGAGTTTTGCTATATTTATTTCGATAAATCACATTTCAATCACCCACATACAACAGCGACTAATACAAAAGAAGTCTAAACTGGTGGCAAATCTTTCCGGCACTGAAATAAATGACTTAATAAAACAGCAAGGAACTTTTACAGACTACAACCTACTGAAAGAAGAATATATTATTCTGCAGGAGATGGGTCAAAAAAGCCACTTGAAACCTGCGTACTTTACAAAAGAAATTCGCAGTATAGAAGGCAATGAGGAAGAGTATCAAATACTGGTCACTCCTATTACCTATGGTGGCAAAAGGTACCGGCTGGAACTCGGGGAAACGATGTCGGCAGTAGCACAGCTCGACCATACCATCTCTATATTTACATTTATCATCCTGATCATTGCCATTGCTTTGACTATTATGGCTGATCTGGCGTTTACAAGATTTTTGCTGAATCCATTTTACAAAATCATTGATCAGAAAATCAACAAGGTAAATGATCCTAAAAACTTCAACTATCAGGCTATAGAAACAGGCACTGAAGACTTTAGGATTCTCGATCAAAGCATCAGTACCCTGATGAGTAAAATGGCTTCTTTAATCCAAACTGAAAAGGAATTCATAGCCAATGTGTCTCATGAGTTATTAACCCCTATCTCTATACTCAATAGCCGTCTTGAGAACCTTCTGAATCAGGAAACACTAACTGAGGATGGTGAGAATAAGCTTTTTGCCTGCTTAAAAACTTTGGGAAGATTAAAGTCCATAATAAATAGTCTGTTGTTGATCTCAAAAGTTGAAAATAACCAATTTGTTCAGCAGGATAATATCTCTATTAGGGAAACAGTTCAAGGTGTGTATGAGGAGCTGGAACATCGGTTGCTCATGATGAAATTATCCTTCATTGTCGATGTACAGGAGGATTTCCAATTTCGAGGTAACCAGTCGCTGTTTCACACGCTCGTAATGAATATTGTGAATAATGCGATTAAATACAATGTAGCTGACGGTAGAATTACTGTTCATACCAGGCGGACGGCGCTTGGATTTGAGTTAGACATCACGGACACGGGAGCTGGGATGGAGCAGGAAAAGCTGGAGAGTGTTTTTAATAGGTTTGAAAAGCTGGATTCTGACAGAGCTGACAGCTATGGACTAGGCCTGGCTATTGCGCAAAGTATAGCAATTTTCCATGGGATCATTTTATCTGTCGAATCGAAAAAACAAGTGGGCACGACCGTTAGACTTTCTTTTTCCGCTTAACTGCTTTCTTCACGTTTTCTTCATGTTGGGTCTGCAACTTTGATCTAACAAATAACCACTATTAAATTTTTACAGACATGAAAAGAACGATTTTAGCTTTGGCACTAGTTGCAACAACTTTAGGTGCTTTTGCCCAAACTCCAACACCAGCAGCGAAACCAGTTGTGAAAAAAGAAAAATCTCATAAAAAAGTTGGTTCGGTTACTCCGAAACCAGTAGAGAAAAAGAAATCAGGTAAATAAGCTATTCCTAAGAGTTTTGTCTAAAACCGTCTGTATGCTAGCAGACGGTTTTTTGTATTTTAATCACGCCAGAAGTAAAGGGTTGTGTCGCACAGCGATAGATAACCTGCGCACGCCGTCATCTTTAAGTTGACGGGTCCGCTCCTTACTAAGGCCTACTGTTAGCGCGATTTCTTCAAGCGTGAGGTGACTATAGCCATTCATTCCAAAAAAATGTTGAACAATCTTAATTTGTCTTTGTGGCAGAATTCGAAGGAGCCTATCCAGATTGATCTGATCAGAAGTTCTATCTAATTCATAGTCAGTTCTAGGTGCGTTCGCATTTTCTATGATATCTACCAACCTTGTTCCACTGTCGTAATCTGACACTTTATCAATAGATAAAACCAGGTTGGGATTTGTTATCGAATCTTTTATCTGTGAAAGCGTCAACGCTGTGAAATCAGCGATTTCATGATGGGTAGGCATGCGTTCCAGAATTTGTTCTAATTCCTGACTGACCCGTCGTACTTTGGAACCGATGATGATCTGGTTGCCTGGAAGCCGGATCATTCTCAATTGGTCATTTATAAATTTATAGATGGTTTGTCTGATTTGCCAAACGGCAAAAGTAATAAGCCGGAAGCCTCTGGTTTCATCAAATCGGTTGACGGCGTCGATCAATCCAAATTGACCTTCAGAGATGAGATCCATCAATGGCAAGCCCGTATATTGGAAGGTCTTGGCGATGGATACTACAAACCTGGAGTTCGATAAGACTATTTTATCTCTGGCGCCGATATCGCCTTGTTTGGCTTTCAGCACCAAGCTTACCTCTTCTTCGACGCTTAGTAGCGGGTATTTACTAATCTCTTTCAAAAACTTTTTGAAAGACTCATCACGGGACGTGATGCTCGTCGTAATTTTTATTTTCTTCATTGTGAAAGCGTTAGAAAACAAATCTATAAAGAGAATCCACATTTTACTATTACGGGACATCTTTGAGAATAAACGTCGTGCTTTTCTCCCCAAACAAAACAATATTCTGTGATTATTAAAAAATAGAGGATTTATTGGGGAATTGATATCGGAGCATGTTTAAAAATTTGTGGGTGGTGTGGGTGAATTGTCTAGCGCTGCGCTTTATTTGGCGTCAATCGGTTCAATATCAATAAGATTTAAAAAAAATCTTTTCATTAAAAATATTAATATCTATCTTTGCCATCCCTAACGGGAACAAAGGAGATTTAATTTT
>Ga0247814_10000393_pt1 | contig 35502 bp, 19 predicted proteins | sample UWRJL179409R1_FD_179947 | JGI IMG/M metagenome (GOLD analysis project Ga0247814, IMG submission 179947) | Plant litter microbial communities from Arlington Agricultural Research Station in Wisconsin, United States - UWRJ-L179-409R-1 | ecosystem: Environmental > Terrestrial > Plant litter >... | reverse complement strand
GTTTTGGCATTTTCAATTCCGTTAGGGCTTAAACCGTCAAAACCAATGACTACGACATGTTTTACTGCCTGAAACTCTTTTTTATTTTGAGAAAAACAAGACCATAGCGAGAATATCGCTATGATCATGATGGTATTTTTGGTGTGTTTCATTTTAATGTTATTTTAAAAGCCACATGACAGCATTAATATCATCTGTTCCTCCGTACTGGCTGTTTAATGCGGCTTTTACGTTTGCAGCATTATTATCAAATTCTCCTTGAGGATATTTCCATCTCAACGGAATTTTTCCTCCGTTTTTATTAGCGGGTCCCACATTAAAAGCAGGAATTCCGGTTCTTCTGAAATTGAAGTAAGCCTCTCTTTCAGAATTTTGAAAAAATGCGACATACTTTTGCGTTAAGATTTGTTCTAATCCATTTGCATTGTTTCCTTTATAAACCACGTTGGTACGGGCTAAGAAAGTGGTAATATCTGAGTTGCTCACGGCGTAAAAATCCATTGAAGCTTTTATTCCTTTAGTATAAAAATCTGCTGCATCACCGGCAATCCATCCTCTGTTTATGGCTTCTGCAATGATAAACTGCTGCTCAGCGTAACCAATTAAAGTATAGGCTTCTCCTACATAAGAGCTGTAATATCTTTTTTCATTAGGATAAGACAATTTACCCTGATCTGAAGCCACTTGCATTGGGCCTTGCTCATCTCCTGTATTGGCAGCTACATAAGCATTCATATTGAAAGGATCTGCGCTGTTAAAATAAAAAGCAGCAGGATCGGCCACTTTATATATTCTTGGATCATTATTGGCTTTTAGAATATTCAAATACGTTCCAGCCATTACATTTCTGTTTCGGTTACGACCAAAGTTTCCTGGATTTAAAGGGAAATTGTTTAGGTTTTCATCCGAGAAATTGCGCTTCATATTGTCCTCAATTCCTGTCATTAAAGGATATTTAGACGGATTTTCGATCATTTGCTTCAACTCATTGGCAACGTTTATATCTGCTGTTTTTTTGCTTAAGCTAATTAATACTCTTAGGTGAAAAACATTGATTGCTTTTTGCCATCTGTCTAAATCTCCGTTGTATAAAAAATCTCCGTCTACATTACCTGTTCCTACTTCGGCCTTTGCTGCCGTAATTTGATCGTTTGCCTCATTCAAAAGTTTCAAAACTTCGATATACACTTCTTTTTGAGTATCGTATTTAGGTTGTGTAATGGGCTGGCTGCTATTTGCCTGTAATGCTTCTGACATTGGAATATCACCCATTCTTTTGGACATATAGTCAAAGAAATACGCCTTGAAAAATTTGGCTAATGCACCGTATTTATTCCTTGAATCCAGTTTTGAGGCTTCTTTTTCCATTGCCGTAACATTCGATAAGGTAGTATATCGCATAGGTCCTGATCCCCAATTGTAATCCTGTTCTCCGTAATAATCAAAGGAAATTGCCCAAAACTGATTGTCTCTTTGTGCACCCGACCAAGGGCCTTCGTCATCAACATTATTCATGACTCTTAAAACCTCTGTTAACAGCATCGAAGGAGGAACGCTTGTCGCCTTGTTTGGATCATCGGCTAAATCTTCAAAATTCGTACAAGATCCTGCAAGCAAAACCATTGTCATAATCAACATGGATTTATATAGTTGTATTGTTTTCATTTTTACTGGTATTAAAATTTTAAGTTTAAGTTGATACCATAACTTTTTACGGTTGGAGTTTGAAGCGGTGAATCGCTCTCATTTAAAAACTGATCTAAATCGATGTTTTTGTGTTTAGAGAAATAAAGTAAATCCCTGCCGACTAATGAGATAGAAGCATTTTCTATAAACGATCGTTTTGTAAATGAAGCTGGCAAAGTATACGTCACGCTTATTTCTCGCAGTTTGAAGAAAGTTTTATCTATAATATTGGCTGCATAATTACCATGATATGATTTGGCATAATCCTGATAATACATTTTAGTCGTGTTTTGAGCAAAGGTTCTGGTATCAGTAATCGTATTTCCCTGTCCGTCTGTGATTAATTCTCCACCTGTTATTACCACTGCGTCAGTTACATATGATTTTACACCAATAACATCATTGGCACGTTCCGGAGTATTACTATCTGCATGTCTACCGCTTTGCCACATTTTTTGGTTGACGTAGTTTTCGATTTTTCCTCCGTATCTTCCGTCAAAAGTAAAATTCAATGCTATATTTTTATAACTCACATTGTTGGTAATACCCATTGACCAGTCCGGAGCTTTATACCCCACCTTTGTCTGGTACGGATTGATAAGTGGTTTTCCGTCATTTCCTACGATAAGCTTACCATCATTTGTTCTCATAAAATCATTAATATAAAAAGCATCTACGCGCTCTCCTATTTTAATTCTTCCGTTATTTTCGATTCCGGCATACACTTCTTTCAAATACTCTTTGTAAGTAGACCAGTTCACATTAAAATCCCAGTTAAAATCTTTGCTTTTGATAGGTTTTACAAATAGAGAAACTTCTACACCTTTTGTTTTTGTGGTAATTCCGTTTTGTTTACTTCCTTGATATCCTGAAGTTTCTGAATATTTCAAATCAAAAATCTGCGGTCCGTTTGTATTTTCGTAATACGTAACATCAAAACCAAATCTGTTTTTAAACATTCTGGTTTCCATCCCAAATTCAATCGACGAGTTAAAGGCAGGCTCTAAATCTTTATTTGATAAAATTTCAGAAACATAAGCTGCATTATACGTTTTTCCTCCTACTGTAAAAGGATCCCTAAGTCTGTACGTATCTAAATTGCTATAGATATCCAGTGATCCGCCCACTTTTGCATAAGAGGTTCTAACTTTTAAGAAATCTACCAGCGGAATTTTTACCACTTCACTCAAAACAGCACTTAAACCTACTGATGGATAAAAGAAGGTATTGTTTTGCTCGGGAAGTCTCGAATCTGTATCGAACCTTCCTGTTGCACCCAGGAATAAAAAAGATTTATAAGACAAATCCATAGATCCGTACCAGCTGTAAGTCTGAAAATGACTGTTGAAATTAGTAGGCTGAACCGGCGTTTGAGAGTTGCTTAAAGTGTATAATCCCGGTATGATTAAATAATTTGTAGAAGCAAAAGAATTACGGGCTTTATCAATATTGATATTGGCTCCAAGAGTAGCTTTTACTTCGAAATTACTGATTGTTTTATGGTAATTTACCATTAAATCAGAATAACTTTTGAATCCGTAGTTGTATTCTTCCTTATAATCTCCCTGCCCTTTATCTCTGTCGTAAGTCGTCATAGAATAAGGAAATTTTTCATTTTTAAACAAATTCGTCAGGGCCATATTTGTTCTTACCAGCATATCAAAATCACTGCTAAATTTGTGATTAAGACTTATTTGGCCTGAGTAATCATTTTTGTAATACCCTCGTAACCATTCATAAGCCATGAAATACGGATTGTTGTAACGCGTATATTCAAAATTCTTTTGCTGTATCCCTTCTTTTCCTTTTTGCCAGTAGTCTCTTAAATCTCTAATATCATAATCAGCACCACCCCAGATTAGCATATTGTAGATATAACTATTGGGTCCGTATTGCACATTTGGATTGTTTGGAGAAGTTTGAAAACTAAAATTAGAGCTTGCATCAACCCATGTATTATCGCTAAGATTGTATCTTCCGCTTAAATTAAAATTGTAAATATTTAATTTTGTATTAGGGTTGATTCCTTCCTGATACGTATTTGAAAGTGAAAATCTGATATTCCCTTTTTCAAAGTTGGAAGCAAGTGCTAAGTTGTTGGTCGTAAGAAGACCGTTTTCCATAAAATTTTTAAAATTGTCTTTTCCTCGTGCCAGCCAAGGAGTTGCAATTAGTTTTCCGTTAGCATCTAAAGGGCTGTCATATTGGGTAATTAACTGCCCGTCAAATCTTGGTCCCCATTGATCGTAATCAGCATCGTTGATACCGCCGCCTTTACCATCAACAAAAGCATAATTTCCGTAAGAACCCGGACCATACGCATTTTGTGTTTTTGGCAAAGCATTATAACCACCCTGAAACATCGTATTGTGATTGAACTCTACTACATACGATTTTTTATTTTGCGTACCTCTTTTTGTCGTAATCTGAATGGCTCCGTTTCCTCCTACAGATCCGTAAAGTGCAGCAGCATTGGCACCTTTCAGTACGTTTATACTTTCAATATCATCAGGACTTATATTCCATGTATCGGTTCCTAAAGGCACACCATCAACTACAATTAAAGGTTTTTTCCCTCTTAAATATAAGTTTGGACTGCTAAAAAACTCCGGCGATGCCGCTACAACTAATCCGGAAACTTTTCCTGACAGGGAGTTCATCACGTTGGCATCTCTTCCTTTGGTTAAATCGCCCTGAACTTCCTGAACTGAATAACTTAATTTTTTCTTCTCTTTTTTAATACCAAGAGCAGTTACAACCACTTCATCTAAATTTTGAGAATCCGGTTTTAAAGAAATGATACCCGATTTTTTGTTTCCCGGATTAAAATTAGCTGTAATGTATCCCATATAAGAAATAACAAGCTGCTCGTTACCTTGTGGCAATTCAATTTCAAAACCTCCATTAAAATCTGTTGTAATTGCAGAAGTTGTTCCTTTTACAAGAACAGATACTCCCGGTAATGGTTCATTTAGTTCATCTACTACTTTTCCTTTAAAAGTAGAAGTCTGGGCAACAATTAATGATGATACCAACATCATTAATAGAATCATTAAAGTTTTAAAATTTTTCATTGGCTTATCAAATAGTTACTATTAGTAATTTTTTACAGCACAAAAGTGTAAAAATATTTACTATTAGTAAACTTTTTGATTTTAAGAAATCTTTAACAGGCCTTTATTGAATCATCAAATTAATGTTACGTAAAACTGATATGGTGATTTTATTATTTAAAATAACCTGCTAAAATTGGCTGTAAACATTCTTTATAAAATTGAACGACGTTGAAAAATTTGTCGTAGAGCATTCTAATGATAAATTAATTTATCAAACATTTAGGTAACACGCCTGGAATACATTCTCCCTTGGAAATCTAATAATAAAAGAATTTAAAATTAATGTTTGCACAAATTCAAAACATTTATGATAGAATTTGAAAGACTGTTTTGAACCCCACGTTTAACTTCGCTATATAAAATATTCAAAAACAAACAGAATACAGTTATAAACGATTTAACTATGAAAAAAACCTTCACTCTATTTCTAGTCCTCTCCACGATTACTTTAAGCACTTTTGCAAAATCCAATCAGGATGATCCGTCTTTGCTTTGGTTTAAGAAAGCAACCGAAGTAATTCACATTCAATTAAACAAAGCATCCCAAACATATAAACCAGGAAAAAATCCACGTTCTGTAAATCCGGATGGAACAGTGCGATTAGCTGGTTTAACAGATTGGACAACTGGTTTTTTTCCGGGAACTCTTTGGTATGGATATGAACTTACCGGCGACAAAGCTCTGGCTGATGAAGCTAAGAAATTTACTCTCGCTTTAGATTCTATCCGAAATATTAAAAACACACATGATGTTGGTTTTATGCTGTATTGCTCTTACGGTAATGCATACAGAATTACCGGAGACAAAATTTATCTTCCTGTATTGGCTGACGGTGCCGCAAATCTTTACGCTCGTTTTAGTCCAATCGTTGGCACAATCCGTTCTTGGGATTTTTCGTGGCTACACTATCCGGTAATCATTGACAATATGATGAATTTGGAGTATTTATATTGGAGTGCCAATCAGTTTAAAAAACCTGAATATACTAATGCAGCCAATGTACATGCTTTGACTACCATTAAAAATCATTTTAGAAAAGATTATAGTTCTTATCATTTGGTGGATTACGATCCAAAAACTGGTAGAGTGATTCGCAAAGGAACGCACCAAGGTGTTACTGATGATTCTGCCTGGGCCCGCGGACAAGCCTGGGGACTTTACGGCTATACTATGTGTTACGCCAATACTAAAAATCCAAAGTTTTTACATCAGGCGGAACATATTGCTTCTTTTATCATGAACCATCCTACAATGCCAAAAGATAAAATACCAGTTTGGGATTTTGATGTACATAATGCAATGGATACTGATGTATTGGCACCAAGAGACGCCTCGGCTGCTGCGGTTATAGCTTCTGCCCTACTGGATTTAAGTACCCAAGTTAAGGACGGAAAAAAATACGCAGATTATGCTGAAGAAATAATAAAGTCATTATCATCAGATACCTATTTAGCTAAACCGGGAGAAAATAGCTTTTTCTTACTAAAACATAGTGTGGGTGCTTTTTTATACAATTCTGAAATTGATACTCCTCTTGATTATGCGGATTATTATTATTTGGAAGCCTTAAAAAGATATGCCGAAATCAAAAAAATTCAACTTTAAAAAAAATAATACTATCGAATTAATACTAAACATTAAAACACATTACCTATAGAAAAAAAAACAGAAGCAATTGTATCGCTGGAAAGTATAATCCAGCTATACCATTGCTGACTTACTAACGCAACCAAAAAACCTCTATAATTATGAAAAAAAGTTTACTTGCTTTGCTCTGTGTATTTGCTTTGTTAGAAGCCAAAGCACAAAATTCCAGTTGGGTATATGACTTTGGCACTGCCGTCGCAGCTCCCTACACATCCAATAATTATAGCTCCACTTATTTGCCCGCACCCTTAACTGGCGGAGGTAATGCAAGTGTTAGGGCTTCGTCGACCACCGAAGGCCCTGTTGAATTAATTTCATCCAGCTTTGCTGGCGGTACCGGAGCTGAACTTAAAATGACCAGTGGCGCTACCGTATCAGGTGCAAAGTTTGGTCTCGCTCCTTTTGCAGCTACTACTGTTGCCACTTTTCAATGCAAGATTAATATTACCTCAGGAACCAATGGCAGGTTCTTATTGTATTTTGGCGGCGGCAGCAATTTCACCAGCAGTAGCGGATTAAGTTTACCACAAACATTTGCTGCCTTACGACTATCACCTACTTCCAGTAACGTTAGTCTCGATTGGCTTTCATCGGCTACAAGTCCAAACTATACCACAACAGGACTTTCGCAAACTACGATTAATAAAAACCAGGCATACTCACTGAAATTTTTTATAAACAACAGTAACGCTGCAACATCATACATTACTGGTAGCGGAGCGAACGTAATTAAACATGATTTGATGGCAGGCACTTTTGATATCTGGATTGACGAAGTAAAAGTGCTTAGCAATGCAGATCCCGGAACAGGTTTGCTATCACAGGGAAGTAATATTAGCGGAATGAATTTGCTGAATATAGGACCAGGTTCATCAACACCGGTACTGTATATCGACGATATCAGTTATTCCAATTTTTTAATACCTATTCCTCCTGCACCCCCGGCAACTATTACCAAGACTCTTGTTACTATCGATTACGAAAGTGGAACAGAAAATTCTGGTATCGCAAATTTAACCACAACACATGCCACTGCTGCTGATGCAGAATACGTAGTAAGCCCTGGACGTACCGGAAATTATGCTATCGCGCACCGCGTAACCATTGGAGACCCGGGCTATTTTTCCGATAATCATTGGCGCAGCGAAGGCGCTACTGCTCAAATGTTTGATAACGGAAAATATTATTCTGGAGATGAACGCCGTTTTGAAGTTAGTTTGTTATTGAAAGATTGGGAGCCTTATACTGCAGGAATGGCTCAAAATGGTGATATTATTTTTCAAGGCAAACAAAGTGGAGGTGAAAATCCTGCGTGGTATCTGAGCGCCAAACGCAACAGTATTACTTTCCGAGTACCAAATGATAATATTGAGCCAACAATTATAGACGATCTGCGTCCCTACATCAATCAGTGGATTGATTTTAGGATCGATGCAAAAATGACAATTGATAACACTGGGTATTACAAGGTTTATTATAGATTACCGGGCCAAACTGAATACACGTTGGCATGGCAAATTAATAATCTCAGAACTTTTAATCAGGATGTTCCCGAGACTAATCCATCCGGATACCTGAAATGGGGATTGTACCGTCCAGGACAGTCCATTACCACCGACCCGCCCAATGTAGCAACACGTATTATTTATCATGACGATATAAAGATTTTTGAACTTAATAATAACAGCGCACCGATACAAATCTGGGCCAACACTTTTACAGGCAATAATGTTGACTTTAGCACACCAGTGACCATAGGAAATACAACAAATCCAAACATAGTCAATGACGAAAATATAAAGCCAAGTTTTTATTATGGCACCAGTGGCGGTCTCCACACCGATGGTATTATCAGCGGCCGGGTTTTACTAAATGGATGGACGAGTAAAATAGCTGCCTCAGATCCTGCTACTTCCTTAAATCTTAATCAATATTTTGAGTTCACTTTGCAACCTGCAAATGGTTATGAAATAGATTTTTCTAACCTTAAATTTACAGCGAGAAAAGGAAATGCAGCCGACCCGGGAACATACGTTGTGAGATCCAGTCTTGATGATTTTACAACTGATATCACAGTACCTCAAACCTTTGCCGGAACTACAGCCACATTACTTACCTATGACTTAAGTTCGTTATCCAATATTAAAACTCCAGTTACATTTCGTTTATACTGGTACGGGTCTAACAGAACCTCCGGAACTTCGTTAGTAGGTATTGACGACTTTTCTTTCAACGGTCAGGTTAAGCCCTACTTTTATCTCCCTGCGACGTCAGATATTATTAAGAGCACCAATGCAGGCTCATGTACTTACACAGCCCAAACCAATGAATTTGATATAACAGCGCTAAACAACTGTGGAACCGTTACTTATAATTATTCACTTAAAGGAGCAACCACAGCCAGTACTAACGGCTCATTAGCAAATGTAGTTTTTAATAATGGAGTTACCACGATTACCTGTACGGCAACCGATGGTTGTAACAGTAGTTCTGCCTCTTATAAAGTAACTGTTATTGACACAGAAACTCCAACAGTAAATTCAATTCCTTCTGTTGTTTTTTGTTATGATGCAAGCTCTAATTATACAATTGCTGCACCAACAACCACAGATAATTGCACTATAATCGCCCTTACTTACGAAATTACCGGTGCAACCACCAGAAACGGAAACGGATTGGAGGCAAGTGGAAATTTTAATACAGGAACATCAACAATAACATGGAAAGCTATTGACAACGCTGGAAATGTAAAAACAGCAACAACGACTGTTACCATCAATAATATAGTCTCTGTTAACATTGCTGAAGTTTATGCTGTAAATCCAGGAGGTAATGCAAATACAATTTATTTAGGTTATGGCCCTTCCTCCTTAACATTAACTGCTACTCCTTCAGACGGAATACCACCTTATACGTATTTATGGAGCAACGGAGCGACAACAAATACTATTTCAGTAAATCCTTCAACAGCTGGGTTTCACGATTATAATGTAGTCATAACCGATGCTTTAGGCTGTTCAGCTTCAACTACAAAACAAATAAAAGTCACTGATGTTTTTTGTGCTGATAAAAAAGTAACAATGTGCCATAATAATAAAAGCCTTTGTGTCTCTACTAGTGCTGTTTCTGCTCATTTAGCACATGGCTGTTATTTGGGTTCTTGCGTAAATACATTAGCAAAGAGTACGATGATAGCTGCAACTTCAAAAGAAATTATTGATTTTACAGCGGTTGTGGCGCCTAATCCTACCAGAACAGAATTTCAAATAACCATTTCAGGAGGAGATGACAATCAGGACATTATTGTTAATGTATTTGATATTTTAGGGCGAAAAATAAATACGGTAAAATCAGCTTACAACTCAACCATAACATTAAAAAGTACGCTGAGCCCCGGAATATACCTTGCCGAAATATTGAATGGTACGAATACAAAAACAATTAAGTTGATAAAACAGTAATGCATTTTTTAATGTTTTAATGAATACATAAAAAATTTAGAAGCTATTTTTGAGATCAAAAATAGCTTCTTGTTTATACAAAAAAACAAGTAAAATATTTAATTAACATCTAATGAGCAATTTAAAAACAACCACAGTATTTCTTTTTATGCTAATGACAGTTTGCCTCACAAAAGCACAAGAAATTAAAATAAAAAAAGAAAGTTTTGACGTTATCAATCTTACTTATCCAGGTTTAGAAAAAACAAATAATCTTTATATTTCCGGTAAATATGATGATGCAGCAAAGGCTTTGTTAGACTATTATCGCAACAGAAAAAACATTAGAAATTCCGACTTCAATCTGGGTGATGAATCTAAATTTAAAGGAAAAGATATCGGAAAAGCGAATCAGGAAAAAGCAGACAATGCCTTATTACATCAATTTAAACCACAAAAAGGATATGGCTTTTTTGATTACGGAAAAGACATTAACTGGGATTACTGGCCGATTAAGGACAATGAAGTTCGTTGGCAACTACATCGTGTAACCTGGTGGCAACCAATGGGAATGGCCTATAGAAGCAGCGGCGATGAAAAATATGCCAAAGAATGGATTTTTCAGTTTCGCGATTGGGAAAAGAAAAATTATTTAGGACGTTCAAAAGAAAATGACGAAATCGCCTGGCGTCCTTTAGAAGTATCTGAACGCATGCAAAGTTTTCCTGGAACTTTCAATTTATTTATTGTTTCGCCAAATTTTACTCCTGAATTCTTGATGGAATTTTTAAACAGTTATAGTAAACAGACTGATTATATTCCAAAAAACTATAGCAAAGAAGGCAATCACTTATTGTTTGAAGCACAACGTGTTTTAGGCGCCGGCGCTTTTTTTCCTGAGCTTAAACTTGCCGCAGGCTGGCGAAAAAGTGGTATTGAAGTTTTAAATCGGGAGATAAAACTACAGGTTCTTGAAGATGGTGTTCAATGGGAGCTTTCTCCGGTTTACCACGTGGCTTGTATCGAGATTTTTATGAAGGCCTACAATGCGGCAAAAATGGCTGGGGTTGAAAAAGAATTTCCAGCGTCTTATATAAAAACAGTTGAGAAAATGATGGAGGTTACCGCCAACATATCTTTCCCTGATTATAACAATCCTATGTTTGGCGATTCATGGTTATCTGACAAAAATGCCCGAATAAAATTGTTTGCCAGCTGGTCAGCATTATTTCCTCAAAATGGATTACTAAAATATTTTGGTACAGATGGCAAACAAGGAAAATTACCGGATTATTTATCACATGCTTTTTCAAATGGCGGCTTTTATACTTTTAGAAATGGATGGAAAGAGCAATCAACAGTTATGATTGTAAAAGCCGGTCCACCTGCTGAATTTCATGCACAGCCAGATAATGGAACATTTGAACTTTGGGTAAACGGACGTAATTTTACGCCAGATACAGGCTGTTACATTTACAGTGGCGATGCTGAAGTTACCAAAATGAGAAATTGGTTCCGCCAGACACGAGTTCATTCCACTTTAACATTGGACGACCAAAATATGGTCATTACCAATGCGGATCAAAATAAGTGGGAAACCAGTAAAAATCTGGATATATTAACCTACACCAATCCAAGTTATGCCGATTTGAATCATCAGCGCAGTATTATTTTTATTGATAAAAAATACTTTTTGATTATCGATAAGGTAATTGGTAAAGCGACAGGAAATCTGGGAACCCATTTTCAATTAAAAGAAGACAGTAAACCCGTTTTCGATAAAGTAAATAACAGAGTGTACACAACTTATGCTGATGGCAATAATGTTTTGATTCAATCTTTAAATACTGATAAAGTTGTACTGAATGAAGAAGAGGGAAAAGTATCTTACGTTTATGCAAAAGAAGTAGAAAGACCCGCTTTTATTTTCGAAAAATCTAAAAGCGATGCTAAATCGCAAGATTTTATAAGTGTATTGTTTCCTTATAATGGAAATAAAACTCCTGAGATAAGAATGAAACCAAATACTGATAATGATTTCGAAAAAGGAAATATCAGTTTAACTATTACAATTGATGGCAAAAAAAGCGCAATAAAAACAAGCTTGAACTAGGAATTAAATTGTTGAAAGGAGTCCTGAAAAAGATGTTCAAAAAGTAATTTTAGATGTCTTTTTTAGGACTTTTCTATTTCAGCATAATCATTTTTTTTTGTTAAAAGGTAATGTTTGCATCAAAACATGAGATCATAGTTTTAATTAACCTGTTATTCTTCAGAGCATTCCGACAATTAACATTCCCCTAAATTTGATTTACCTTTTTGATAGCTATTAGCCATTAAAATTGATCATTTTATTACGCTATTTTCTCTAAAACGAAAATTCAAAAAACCGTCTCAGATATTGATTTTATTGAACAATGTACAAAATTAAAACTACTATTAATCAAAATCAATAGTATTTTGGACGTATTCAAAACTGCTATGTAACGCCTATTTCTATATTTGTTTGACTAAATCAAAAAAATATGACCAATCAAAAAAAAATAAACCAACCCAAACAAAATCCATTATTATTTGTCAAGAGAAAAATTCCCTTGCGAATTCCTGAAGTTAATTAATTGTTATAATTTTCGCTGCCGAAACACTCAATCGATTTCGTTAAAATAAATAAATTCGGCGCAAACTTATTACAAAAGTAATTCGGGATTTCGGTATCGCTCATTAAAAATCATTTGATTCTAATATCTTTTGATTTAAAAAAAAGCAGCTATTTATTTAGCAACACTAGAAATCAACTTAAATAACATAGGAATTTAAGGCTAAAACCTATTCCGGTTTAAAACAAAATTATGAAAAGGACTCTATTTTTATTTTTGTTGCTTACAACTTGTAAAGTTATGTATGGGCAAGATCTAATTACTGTAAAAGGTGTTGTTACCGATGCGCAAAACATGCCCATGCCCGGAGCAACAGTTTCAGAAAAAGGAACAAAAAATGCAACCACCACTTCTATGGATGGTGATTATAAAATTAAGGTAAAATCTAATGCTACATTAGTTTTTTCTTTTATCGGAACAACATCACAAGAAGAACTGGTAAAAAACAGAACATCTATAAATACAAAATTGCTAGACGAAACCAACAATCTCGATGAGGTAGTCGTAGTAGGTTATGGTACTAAAACCAGAAAAAATTTAACCGGAGCTATTTCATCTGTAAAAGGCGAGGAATTGGCGAAAATTCCGGTTCAAAACGTTGCACAGGCCTTGCAGGGCCGTATTGCAGGTATGCAGGTTACGATGTCTGACGGATCGCCGGGGGCTCAGCCTTCACTTAGAATCAGAGGCGGAACTTCTATTACACAAAGCAATGAACCTTTGTACGTGGTTGACGGTGTAGCGCAAACGGGAGGATTAGGCTTCTTAGACCCCATGGATATTGAAACTATGGATGTATTAAAAGATGCATCATCTACTTCTATTTATGGTGCTCAGGGGGCTAATGGAGTAATTTTGGTAACAACCAAGTCAGCAAAAGGAGGAAAACTAAAAATTAGCTACGATACTTATGGCGGAATAAAAACGATTGCTAAGAAGCTTCCTGTAATGAATCCGTATCAATATGTTCAATTAATGTATGAAGGCGTAGCTGATGATGCTGCAAGACTGCAGAAATTTGAGAATAATTACGGAACATTTGATCAATTGGAAGGTCTTTATAAAAACAGACCCGGTGTAAACTGGCAAGAGGAAGTTTTTGGAAATGCTGTGGTAAATCAATATCATAAATTAAGTATTAGCGGCGGTGAAAACGATACTAAATACAATGCCTTTTATTCTGTTAGTGATGATCAAGGAATTATGCTGGGAACGGGATCTGTAAAAAACATTGCAAAACTTGCCGTGACTAATAGTATCAGCAAAAAATTTACTGTAAATGCTATTGTCAATTATTCTAATCAAAAAATAACGGGATTGTCTACGCAGGAAGGCGGAAATGCCAGACTAAATATGCTGCAAAATTTATTGCAGTACCGTCCTACAATTGGAAAAAACGGATCTGATGAAGATCTTAAATATTTAATTATTGACCCGTTAGATAATCAGGCATCGCCAACATTTCAAAGTCCGCTTATCACTATCGAAAGTCAAAAGAGAGAAGCTGTCATCAGAGCAATTAATATGAGCTTACAGCTTCAATATAATATTACGCCAAGTTTAGTCTATCGTGGATTAGTCAGTTATAATGACAATAGTGAGAAAACCAAATATTTCAACGATTCAAATGGTATTCAAGCTATTAGAAGTGGTGGTGCCAATGGCGGAGTAACACACAATATTTCAACACGTTTAAATTACAACAACGTCTTAACGTATAGTAAAACTTTCAATGAAAAGCATAAATTGGATGTTACGGCCGGTCAGGAATATATTTATAATTACGCTGAAGGAATTTCAGCTACTGCTTTTGCTTTTCCGGGTGTTAATTTAAGCTGGGATAAGTTACAGTTGGGAACCATTGCCGGAATCCCCACCACATTTGCTGAAGACGATAAATTATTGTCATTTTTTGCCAAAACAAATTATGCCTATAAAAATAAATACCTGTTTTCAGCAAGTATAAGAGCTGATGGATCTTCAAAATTCGGAACCGAAAATCAATGGGGGATTTTCCCTTCTGCATCAGTGGCATGGCGGGTAATCGAAGAAGAGTTTATGAAAAATGTACCTGTGCTTTCTGATTTGAAATTTCGCGTAAGTTATGGTGAAGCAGGAAATAACCGAATTGCAAATTATGCAGCTTTGGGTATTTTTAACTCCGGTTCATATCCGTTAAACAATCAGGTGAATATCACGGCTTTTCAAAACAATCTGCCAAATCCTTTCCTGAAATGGGAAGCTACAAAATCGACTAATATTGGTTTAGATTTAGGATTTTTTAAACAAAGAATATCATTGACAACAGAGTTGTATGAAAACCGTTCTAAAGATTTATTGTATAACACGCGTGTGCCGTCGAGTTCCGGTTTTAAAAAGCAATTTCAGAATATTGGTGCTACTTCAAACAAAGGTCTGGAGTTTACCCTGAACACCATTAATATAAAAAATGAAAATTTCACCTGGAATACAAGCCTTAATTTATCATTTAATAAAACCAAAGTACTGGCTTTAAGTGAGGGAGAAACATCCTTAATAACTAATAGTTACACTGATAAAAGCGACTATATTCTGCAAGTGGGACAACCTGTTGGAACGATGTATGGCTATGTACGAGATGGTTTATATCAGGTAAGTGATTTTGATTATAACCCTGCGCTTAGTACTTATACTCTAAAATCCGGCGTAGTGAGCGACAACGTTGTGGTACAGCCGGGATTCATTAAATTTAAAGATATCAGCGGGCCAAACGGAACTCCAGACGGGGTAATCAATGATATGGACAGAACTGCAATTGGTAATGCAAACCCAAAATATACAGGAGGTTTCAACAACACTTTTAGCTACAAAGGTTTGGATTTAAGTATATTTCTTGATTTTACAGTGGGTAATGATATTTATAATGCCAATGTGCTTAACAACTCAAGGCTTAATTTTGAAAACCTGAATTCACTGGCTATATATGCTGACCGCTGGACTACTATCAATGCAGCCGGACAACGTATCACTTCTCCTGAAGAACTTGCTGCGGCTAATGTTGGCAAAACAAATCCGGCTTATAACGGTAACGCTACAGGACGTTTGTACAGTGATATTATTGAAGATGGATCGTTTTTAAGAATTAACAATGTAAGTCTTGGGTATACACTACCTAAAGAGTGGCTGAAAAAATCTAAAATTTCAAATTTGAGAATCTACTTTACAGCTTATAATCTATATGTCTTTACAAAATATTCAGGTTATGATCCTGAAGTAAGTGTAATCAATAATGCCATTACGAGAGGAGTTGATTTTAGTGCTTATCCAAGAAGCAAATCCTTTATTACAGGTTTAAATATTTCACTATAATTTAAAGTTTAAGAAAATGAAAAACAAAATATTTTTCCGCAGAGTCATCATTGCAGCAAGTTTTGCCTGTTTATTGTTGCCTTTAAATTCATGTGAAAAAGAATTAGAAGTCACTCCCTACTCTTACTTCACAACGGCTAACTTTTTCTCTAATGTAGATGAAGCCAACATGGCAACACTGGGTGTTTACGAATCAATGTCGTCTATGGATAGTTATGGCTGGAATATTAACCTGATTTTTGATGCAGATACGGATATCATGCAAATGAGCGGAACTGGTGCCGATGACTGGAGAACGATAGCGCACTATCAGGGAATTTCGCAAACTACTACTTTTTATACCGTTTGGAGTAAATTGTATGAAGGAATTGACAGAGCAAACGTTGTAATAGAAAGAATTCCAAAAATGGCCCTTTTTTCCGATGGAAGCCAAAATCAAAAAGATCAGTTGAATAAGTTTTTAGGAGAAGCCAAATTTTTACGCGGTTTTTATTATTCAGAATTGGTACGTTTATGGGGTGATGTTCCTTTTAAAACAAAAAGTTCACAATCTGGAGATGATTTAAAAATTGGTCTTGTTGACCGTCAGGAAATATATACTCAAATCATAAAAGATATGGAGGAAGCCTCTGTTTTACTACCCGAAACAACACCAACAGATGAACGCATCAATAAATGGGGAGCAAAATCGATGTTGGCCAGAGTAGCCTTATTTGCAGGAGGATATTCTTTAGGAACAGACGGAACTATGAAACGACCTGCCAATTACTTAGCATATTACAAATTAGCGCAACAGCAAATTAATGACGTTATGGCTCAAAATCCATATAAGCTGAATCCCTCGTATTCTAAAGTTTTTAAAAACCAATGTCAGCATGTTCTAGAACCTGCAGAGAATATTTTTCAGGTTGCATTTTATAATCCTTCAGGAGCTTTAGGAAATGCTTCATGGGTTGGAAATTTCAATGGTCCTGCTACGGCAAATGGTTTTTATCCATCCAATATATCAAGATGTTTGGTACCAAAACCATTCTATAATAGTTTTAATTCTGCAGATCAAAGAAGAGATTTCTCCATAGCAACCTATTCAATTAATGCGCTTGGAAATAAAGTACCACTTTTAACTACCAGACAAGATGAAAGCTGGACAGTAGCAAAATGGAGTCGTGAATATCAAACCAATGCAACAGCCGAAAGAGTCTACACGCACATCAATTGGGTAATAATGCGCTATTCTGATTTGCTTTTAATGCGTGCCGAAGTTGAAAATGAACTAAATGAAGGTCCAAATACAATTGCTTATGATGCCATTAATCAGGTAAGAAGAAGAGGTTTTGGCGCTGATATTCAGGGAAGCCAAATTGCTATTGATTTAAAAACGAAAGGAACGGGATATACGGCTCCTGCCAATGTTTTAATACAGATTACAGGCGGTGGCGGTAACGATGCTTCGGCAGCTGTAGTTACCTTAACCAGTGGTACGATTGGTACGATCGCCATGTTGCGTTCTGGTGATGGTTATACTTCTGTTCCAACTGTAACCATTACAACTACAGACGGAAAAGGTTCAGGAGCAACGGCAACAGCACGACTTATAACAAAACCAACAACTGCAGAAATGAATCTTCCATCCGGATTGAGTAAAGAAAATTTCTTTAAAGCAATACAACAAGAAAGAGCATGGGAACTATCCGGCGAAGGAATGCGAAGAGCAGATTTAATAAGATGGGGAATTTTAGCAAATAAAATAACCGAAACAAATGCAGCAGTAAAAGTAATTCGTTCTAATTATTTCTATCCGGCAATTACAAATTTTGTTGCTGGCAAGCATGAATTATATCCTTATCCACAAAATGAAACTGACGTGAACAAAAATATTACGCGTCAGAACCCAAAATATTAAAAAACTTCATTTGTTTAATAAAAATTTCCATTTTATAAATTTAAACCATTATGAAAAAGATAATAGTAGTATTGGCCCTCTTAATGACTACAGTTATGTTGGCACAAAACAAGCCAAAAGACATGAAAGTAGTAAGAGATTCTATCTTTACAGTCATGAAACTAAGCAAAGTAAACAGACAAAAAATGCACGATTTAATTGCCGAAAATGGCAAAGGTCAAAAAGCCATTAAAGACGATCCCGCACTTTTTTATGATCAGAGACAAGAGAAACTTGAAGCCTGGAAAAAAGAAATAACCACTAAAGAAAAAGCAATTCTAACACCTGAACAATTTCAAGTATGGAGAGATTTTGGAAAATCTTTAAATAAACCTAAGTCATAATAAGGATCAGCTTAAAATAAGCCCTTATTTTTTTTAGAAAATTACCTGATTTTTGGACATTAATGCAGAACTTGCCGTTCTGCATTAATTGTTTGTGGGAGAAGATAAAATAATAGTAAAATTAGCATTATGAATACCATAAACGATACGCCAATATCACCATCATACGCAATTGGGATAGATATTGGCGGGACTTCACTCAAATGCGGCGTTGTCAACGAACTCGGAGAAATCTTGTTTTCATTCATAGTTTCCCTTAAAGAAGCAAAAACCGAAGAAGGGATAATAAACTTAATCGTTAAGGCGATTACACGATGTACAGATGGGCTAAACGAACCTATTGTGGGCATTGGTATTGGTTTTCCGGGTTTAATCGAAAATGATGTGATAATAGGCGGTGGCGTTAATCTTCCCGGTTTTGAACAATTGCCTTTAGGAAAAATTCTAAATGATCTTACAGGACATAATATAGTAATTGATAATGATGCCAACTTAATGGGACTGGCAGAAGTGATCTATGGTTCAGCCAAAGACAGTGAAGATGCTATATTCCTAACAATCGGAACAGGAATTGGCGGTGCCATTATGATCAATAAAAAACTTTTTGGCGGTTACAAAAATCGTGGTGCCGAATTAGGACATACCATAATTGAGCATAAAGGAATTCAATGTGCTTGTGGAGGCCGAGGCTGTTTAGAGACATACGCTTCTGTTACAGCATTAATAGCATACTACAAATCTCTAAATAAAACAACCAAAGAACGTATCGACGGAAAAATCATCATCGAAAAATATCTTGCCGGCGAAGACCATGCAGTAAATGCAATGGAACATCACTTTGATTATTTAGCAGCCGGAATCGTTAATTGCGTCAACATTTTTAGTCCTCAGAAAGTCATAATTGGCGGCGGAATCAGCGAAGCAGGTCAGTTTTATATTGATGAATTGACAAAAAGAGTTACAAAAGCCGCAATTCCGGTTTCTTTCTCCAATACAAAAATTGTAGCCGCAAATTTAGGCAATAAGGCCGGTTTATTGGGTGCTTGTGCAAATGCTTTCCAGAAATTTAAAAAAACGGAATACGCAAAAAATTAATCTCGCAATCCTGATGGTTATCGGGATTGCAAGATTTAAAAAAAAACTTTGCGAGCTTTTTGTTTAAACTCGCCACGAATTCACGAATCTGCTCAAATTATAAATTAAAGCTTAAAAATCTGCCAAATCTGCGTGAAACAAAAAACTTCGCGCCTTCGTTCCCGATAACCATCGTGATTGTGAGATTAAAAAAAACTTCAAAAAAAAAAATTGCGAACTTTGCGTAAATCATTGCGGGCTTTGCGGTTAAAATCCTCACGAATATCAAGAATTAAAGGCCTTTAGATAAATTTAATATCATTTTGCACAAATTCAAAACCTTATTAGAACATTGATTACTAAATTCGTTTTGCATTTAAGAGTGTATAAACCAAAAAACAATCTATTAAAACAGTCAATATGAATTTTCAAAAAAACATATTTTTTATATGGCTTTTAGTGGTATTGAATATTCCGTTTTTAAGCAATTCACAAACCACTCAGCGCTCCAATATTCTCATCATTATGACCGATCAGCAAACTGCTGATGCCATGAGTATTGCAGGAAACAAAGATTTGCAAACACCTGCAATGGATAAACTGGCGAAAAACGGAGTTAGATTTACCAGAGCTTATTGTGTTCAGCCTCTTTGCTCGCCATCGCGAACTGCCCTTTTGAGTGGTAAAATGCCTTTTGAAACTGGTTTTATAGGTAATGCACCAGAAAAAGATGGTCAATGGCCGGAGGATCTCTTGATGATGGGGAAAATTTTCCAAAACGGAGGTTACAAAACCGGCTATGTCGGCAAATGGCATTTACCCGTTCCCACTACAAAGAAAAGCCAGCATGGTTTTGACTATATCGAAAACACCAATTTTCAGGATTATAATGATGCGGCAACACCTTCGTTTTGTGCTCGTTTTATCAAAGAGAATAAAGACACGCCCTTTTTATTGGTCGCTTCCTTTCTTAATCCGCATGATATTTGCGAATGGGCACGCGGAGAAGATTTAAAAATGGACGTTTTAGAAAATGCTCCGCCGGCAGATCAATGTCCGCCTTTGCCTGCCAACTGGAAAATTCCAGAATACGAACCTAAAATTGTTCGCGATCAGCAAAAAGTAAGTTTCAGAACCTATCCTACTGTCAATTGGACTACAGATCAATGGCGCCAATACCGTTGGGCCTACAATCGTCTGGTAGAAAAAGTAGACAGTTATATCGAAATGGTTTTGGCTTCTTTAAAAAAATATAATATCGAAAAAAATACGATTATTATTTTCACAGCCGATCACGGTGACGGTTACGCAGGACACAGCTGGAACCAAAAGCAGATTTTATACGAAGAATCAGCTAAAATACCTTTTATTATTTCCAAAATAGGCGAATGGAAATCTCGCACAGATGATATGATTGTTTGCAATGGTATTGATCTTATACCAACCATCTGCGGATTTACCGGAGTGCAAAAACCAGCTTATTTAAAAGGAATCGATATTAGTAAAAAAATAGAAAATCCATCCTTAAAATTACGTGACACACTGGTCATCGAAACTGATTTTGCGGATAACGAAGAACTCCTTAACATTAGCGGACGCGCCATAATTACTAAAGATTTTAAATATATTGTATACAACAAAGGCAGTTTAAAAGAACAACTTTTTAATTTAACAAAAGATCCTGGAGAAATCACTAATCTGGCTGTAGATAAAAAATATAAAAAAGAACTCATTACTATGCGCCGATATTTAAAAAAATGGTGCAAAACAAATGGAGATTCTTTTGAATCAGGATTATAATCATTTAAAGAATAATTTCTATGAAAAAAGCATATACGGTATTACTCCTCTTTTTGGTACTTTCTGTCTTCAGTCAGCAGCAACCTGCAATGATAAAATTAACGGCAGAAAAACTCCATTCAAGAGTTCGTGAATGGCCATATCCTATAAACGGAATCACTGTTCCTACCAATGCTCCTGCCCTGCTGTGGCCGGCTACAAACGGTAAAGAAATGGTAAAACCTATGGAAAGCGGCAGTGATATTCCCGAAGATCCAAATATCGGCAACGTGCGCTACAAAATAATGCTGGCAAGCGATCAAAATTTCAACAAAGATTTAATCACAAGTCCAGAACAGCGTTGGGCTGTTTATCCTTTGCATAAGGCATTAAAACCCGGAAAATGGTTCTGGAAATATGCTTACGCCTTAAAAGGAAGTAATCAATGGACATGGTCCCCTTCTTACGACTTTATAGTGAATGCAAAATACGCCAATGAAAAAGTTTCTCCGCCTGTAAGCGAAGTCTTAAAACGCAACGAAGGATCACATCCGCTTTTATGGGACATGAACCGTATTGGCGAAGATTTTTACACAAACAATCTCGATAATCCCGAAGCAAAAAAGTTTATCGCTTTCGCGGAAAAACTAATGCTGGTGCCGCTTCCTACCGAAAAACCACAAAGAATAATTGATACAACAGGCAAAAACAAATTAGAGAAAAAGATCATTGTCGAAAGAATGTATCACGGTTTTGGTGATGCTGTGGGAAATCCGGTTCGTAATTTATGCATCGCCTATCAGCTTACAAAAGACAAACGTTTCATTCTCGATGCCAAGCGAAGAGCCTTAAATATCGCCAACATGAATCCCGACGGGCTAGCTACCGGCGATGATTTTACAAGCGGTGCTGTTCTCGAAGCTTTAGGCTGGTTTTATGATGCAGGATATGATTTTTTAGATGCAGAAGAAAAAAATAAATTCAAAAATATAATTACAATCAGGGCCAGAAGAGTTTACAGTCATTTGCCTAATCGTTTTGAGTTGCATGTAAGCGACAATCATGTTTGGCAAATCACATTACGAAACCTTGCAATTGCAACGGTAGCTGTAATAAATGATGTTCCTGAAGCTAAAGAATGGCTTACTTATATGTACGAAGTCTGGTCGGCACGTTTTCCGGTTCTGGGAACTACAGATGGCGGCTGGCACGAAGGAAACGGCTATTTCAGAGTCAATTTTAAATCTATTGTTTACTTATCACAAATGTTTGGTGATTTTAGCGGTGTCGATTATTTTAAATTGCCATGGATGGAAAACCTGCCATATTATATGCTGTATACGCATCCAAATGGTGCTGCAAGTACCGCTATTGGTGATATGTGGGAGAATATTCCCTACATCGTAAAAGGCGAAGCCTGGTTTGCGGATGCACTTACTTACAAAATGAATAATCCGTATTTAAACTGGTATGTTGAGGGAATAAAAAGAGATTATCCTTCTTATTATCACGGTACAGACGATTTCTTATTCTTTAGATTATTGAACTATAAACCAAATAGAAATTTACCTGCCACCTCTCCTTCCAGCTTACCTAAAAGCAGAAAATTTAGCGATGTTGGTATTGTTGCCATGCACGAAGATTTGGCAAATGCCGATAAAACTCTAAGCAGTTATTTGTTTAGTAGTCCGTTTGGCTCTTCAGGTCACGGTCACGCTTCGCAAAATGCTTTTACCATCAATTTTAAAGGAAAAGTGATTTTTGGCGGAACAGGATATTACAGCAACTTTAGTGACAAACATAATCTTTTATATTACAGATCATCAAAAGCTTACAATACCATTTTAGCAGATAGTTTAAATCAAAAAATTGGCGAAGAAGGTTACGGATGGATTCCGAGAGCAATTTCAGGAAAACAAATTCAGTATGCCTTGGGCGATGCCAGTAATGCGTATGGTACAATTAAAAGCGATTTCTGGCTGGGCAGATTCGAACAAATAAATGTGGTACCAGGCAAAGCAAATGGTTACGGCGAATCAGGAGTAACTTTGTTCCGCAGACATATGCTGCAATTAGAAGGCGGTTATATTGTTTTATATGACGAATTAAAGGCTAAAAATCCGGTAAAATGGACTAATCAGTTTCATTGTCCGTATTATACTATCCAAGGAGAAAATTCGGCGAAAGCCAAACAGCAAAACTTTACAGTTCTAACAGATTTAGGAAGCGTAAATACTACTGTATTTGCAAATTCTCCTTTGAAAATGGCCGTTCATAACAAATTTTACGAACCTGCCGTAAACTGGAACAAGGTCACCAATGACGAAGGCCAAATTAAAGATTTTAAAGATCAATGGCACGCCGGGATTACATCTGAAGCCAAACAAAAATTCAGGTTTTTAACAATTATACAAGTTAAAGATGGTAAAACGGAAGTGATAAAAACGATCTCAAATAACAATGGTTTATCTCATTTACAAGTTGGAGAATGGAACATTCAGGCGCAGTTAGACGGCGAAAAGCCTGCTGCTTTACAGGTTGCAGGAAAAACGGTAAAATCATTATTTAATTATGGTAATTTACCAGTTAAGTTTGACGGAAAAAGCTACTCACATAAAGTTGCGGGAAGTTCATTATTGTTAGAATCAGAAGGCAAAAAAGTAAACAACCAGGAAGTTATTGACGAATTGCCGGATGTGGCCAAATATGATGAAAATTAAAACATGTTAGCTTTTTCTCTAAATTAGAGGTTAATTTCTTGTATTGAAAAAAAATAAACAGAGACAAAATATAATTATAATACAACTTTCATGAAGAAAACGATTGCTCTTATTGCGTTTTTCTACATTGTTCTTTTTGCTTGCAAAAGTCATGCACAAGTTCAGGATCGATATTTTAGAAATATTTCGGTCGATAAAGGGTTGTCGCAAAGTTCGGTTTTTGCTATTCAGCAAGATACTCTTGGTTTTATCTGGATTGGAACTCAGGACGGATTAAATCGTTACGATAGTAAGGGTTTTAAAGTCTACAGACCAGTAAAAAATGTAAAAAGCAGTCTGCAGTCGTACTACATCCGCAGTTTATTTACAGATCATAAAGGTCAGTTATGGGTGGGTGGCAATCAGGGCATTAGTGTTTATAATTATGATACCGACAGTTTTACCAATTACACACTGCCCCGCAATATTGGCGAATGGTATATTTCGTCTATAACCGAAGACAAAGAGCATAGAATTTGGGCAAGTTCTATTGCAGGAGACGTTTTTGTGCTCCATCCTAAAGAAGCAAAATTTACAGCCGTAAAATTCAATGCTTCTTCACATGAAATTAAAAAAATAGCATATATAGGGCTTTGGCAGCAACAAATTATTTTAGGAACCGATGTTGGTCTTTTCAAACTAAATCCAAAAACGAATCAATTCGCTAAAATTAATTTAGGTGTAAAAAAAACCTATATTAATGATGTATATATAGCTGGTAAAAAATTATGGGTTGCTACCGAAGGCGAAGGTGTAATCCTGTACAATGCCCAAAACAGACAAGCTTCTTCCCTATTACACAGTACGGGAAAAAATAGTATTGCCGATAATAATATTAGATGTATAGGAAAAGATACCGAAGGGAATATTTGGATGGGAACGTTTAGAGGATTGACTATTTTTAATCCGACTGCGAATTCGTTTACCAATTATTACCATCAAATTTCACAGCCTTATACCATTAGCCAGAATTCAGTTCGCTGTTTTTTTAAAGACAAACAAAACGGAATTTGGTTAGGAACCTATTATGGAGGTTTAAACTATTATCATAAAAACGATATCAAGTTTAATCTTTTAAGTCAAAATTCCGGAAAACCTTCTTTAAACGATGAAGTAATTGGGGTAATTAAACAAGATGCAAAGGGTAATTTCTGGATTGGAAGCAATGATAAAGGCTTAAATTACTGGAATAAAAGCGCCAACACCATTACGTATCATTCGAACAGCGAAAACAATCCAAACAGTTTAAGCTCAAATAATATAAAAGCGATTGAGTTTGATGATAACGGGAATGTATTAATTGGCACGCATAACGGCGGTTTAAATGTACTTAATCCAAACAGCGGTTCTGTGCAGCGTTTTCGTCACGACAGCGATAATCCCAATACAATTGCAGGAGATTTAGTTTATAGTTTATTGAAAGATTCTAAAGTCCGAATTTGGGTGGGAACAAGATCCGGTTTAGATCAGTTTCATCCGGAAACCAAAACTTTTACTCACATTCATCTAGATAAAGCCGGAAAACGCCTCACTTCGGATGATATTACATTTTTGTTTGAAGACAGCAGACACAGAATCTGGATTGGAACCACAAACGGCGTAACGCTTTTTTATCCGGACACGCAATTATTTGGAAACATAGGACACGGTAAATTAAGTGACGATATTGTAAACTGTATTACCGAAGATCAAAAACACAGAATATGGCTTGGTACCAGAGAAGGCCTGCGATTGTATGATGAAGCTCAGGAATCATTCATTACTTTTAAAGCCGGAAACGATTTTGTTAAAGAGACGATTTATGGAATAATTCCGGATGAGGAAAATCTTTGGATTTCTACCAATAGCGGACTAATTAAATTTAATCCTGACAAAGGTTCTGTTCAGACTTTTGACGAAAGCGACGGCTTACAGAACAAACAATTTAACGATTATTCTTTTTATAAGGCCAAAGACGGGATGTTGCTTTTTGGCGGTATTAAGGGTATTTCTTATTTTTATCCATCGATGATTAAGCAAAAGCCGCTTCCGCTAAAACTAAGTTTTACGGCTTTAGAAGTTTTAAATAAAAACGTTGCCGTTGCAGATGAAACAGACATTCTCGAAGAACATATTGATCAGGTAAGCGAACTCGAAATTGGTCCTGAATACAAACAATTCAGCATCTTTTTCAATACATTCAACTACATTTCATCAAACCGGACTTATTACTACTATAAATTAGAAGGACTTGATAAAGACTGGCAGCGCACTGACGAACTAAAGGTGAGCTACAGCAATCTGCCTGCAGGAAAATATAATTTTCAAATTAAGGCAATTGGACCAAATGGGGAAACAAGTGCCATGAGAAGTATTAAAATTACAATACTGCCGCCCTGGTACAAAACACTTTGGTTTTCTTTTTTATTAATGACCATTATTAGTACAGCAATATACATTGGTTTTGAAATTATAAAAGGACGAATAAAAGCCGTTCAGCAACTAAAATTAGAAAGAATTGAAAAAGAAAGGGTAAGTTATATCAATCAGGTAAAAATGGATTTCTTTACTAATGTGTCACATGAATTAAGAACTCCTTTAACATTGATTTTAGCACCTTTAGAAGAAATATTAAAAATGCCGTTTGCTGATAAAATTTCCAAAAAGAAACATGAATTGATGTTTATTAATGCCAAACGCCTTTACAATTTAGTCGACCAGCTTTTTGAATTTAGAAAAACCGAAATGGGAACACGCCAGCTTAAAGTTGGCAAAGGAGATATTGTAAGTTTTACATATGAAATCTTCGAATCGTTTAAACCGCTTTCAGAGAAAAACGGCATTCATTATAATTATCATTCTGAAGAACAAGAAATTTCATTCTATTTTGATAAAGATGCAATGGAAAAAATTTTATTCAATCTTTTATCCAATGCCTTTAAATATACTAAAACCGGTCACGGTATTCATGTCGAATTATTGAAGAAAAATGACACCATACAAATAAAGGTCGCCGACACGGGGGTCGGAATTAGCAAAGATGATCTGTCTAAAGTTTTTGATCGTTTTTATCAGGTAAATAACCGTGAGATGAATTTGGGTTCCGGTGTAGGGCTTGCCTTTACGAAACGTTTGGTCGAATTGCATCATGGCGAAATCGCAGCCGAAAGTACCAAAGAAGAAGGAAGTACTTTTACGGTAACGATTCCAACTTTAGATTATGTATATAAAAATGATCAACAAGTCGAAGAATCGGCTTACGATTTGTCTATTATATCTGATAATGAATTGGAAACAGACGATTCTTTATTGCCGGAAGAAAATGAAATAATCGAAAAAAATCAGCCCGTTAAGTTGCTGATTGTTGATGACAATAAAGAAATTTTGGACTATTTACAGGACTATTTTAGCAAAATATATGACGTTACAGTGGCTTTTGATGGTCAGATGGCTTTAGATTTATTAGAAATTCAGCCTTTTGATCTTATTATCAGCGACGTTATGATGCCAGAAATGGATGGTTTACACTTTTGCAAAAAAGTAAAACAAAACATCAATACCTCGCATATTCCGTTAATGCTCTTAACGGCAAGAAATGAAACCAGCCAGCAGATAAAAGGACTTGAAATGGGCGCCGACGATTATATTACGAAACCATTTTCGACTCCGTTACTGGCGGCAAAAATTACAAACCTACTGCGTTCCCGTAAACGATTAAAAGAATACTATTCAGTTGGAAAAGAAATGGTGCCCGAGAATATCGCTTTTAATGCACTAGACGAAGAGTTTCTAAAACAAGCCATTCTGATCGTTGAAGATCACCTCGCAGATTCTGAGTTTTCAGTAGATCAGTTCAGCAAGGAAATCGGAATGAGCAGATCAAACCTTTATCTCAAGTTAAAAGCTATAACAGGCGAGTCTGCAATGGATTTCATAAAAAGAATCCGGTTTAAAAAGGCAGTCGAACTCATGCAGAGTAAGCGCTATACTATTGCTCAAATCACCTATATGTGCGGCTTTAATTCGCCTTCGTATTTTTCGACAGCATTCAAACAACATTATGGCTGTATGCCAAGCGAATATTTAGCCAAGATAGACGATCCAAAAGAATAACTGATTTTAAACAACACCAACTAACTAGTATACAATGAAAAATTTCAATCGTTCTTTTTAATTAAAATTAGATAAAACACAGGTTTTAGAAAGTTTAAAATCAATTCAGAATTTTAGTTTTAAAATGATGATCCCGTCTAAATGGTAAACACATTTTGAAATCGGGAAGCCCAAACTATGCCTTTTTTTTAACTGATTTCCCATAAAAAATCAACAAAACCAGTAACATTTACCAATTATGAAATTAATTAAACGTCACTTTTTACTTGCTTTGATTTTGCCATTAACCCTTATTGCGCAATCAAAAGCTACAGTTACCATTCAGAATAATTCGGTTTTAAACCGTAAGAAATCACTAATAGCTATAAAATGGACAGAAGTGCTTTCCTCCTTTCCACAAATTGATACAGCTAATTTTGTCGTGATCAACAGCGTTACAAAAAAGCAAATACCGTTTCAGTTAGAACATCAGGGAAAAGCTGCGATTCAAAATCTTTTGTTACAAATAGACCTTAAAGCTAAGTCATCGCTTACACTTATAATTCAAAAAGGAAAACCGGAAACCTTTAGAGCAAAAACCTACGCCCGTTTTGTACCGGAACGATTGGATGATTTTGCGTGGGAAAATGATAAAATTGCGTTTCGGGCTTACGGAAAAGCCTTAGAAAAAACCGAAGGTGATGCTTATGGTTATGATGTCTGGGTAAAAAGCACCAATAAATTAGTGCTAAACGACCGCTACAAACGAAACGACTACCATGTTGACCATGGCGAAGGATTAGATTATTATCATGTTGGCTATACTTTAGGTGCCGGTAATATAGCTCCATTTGTAAAGGATTCGATTCGTTATTCTGGAAATTATCATCAATGGAAAATTCTTGATAATGGTCCGTTACGATCCGCTTTTGAATTAATTTATGATACCTGGAATGCCGGAGGTCTCAAAGTTAAGGTTGTAAAAACCATTTCGCTGGATGCAGGTTCTCAATTAAACCGAATTGAAAATGTCTTTACTTTTGACGATAACAAACCCATGCCTGTTGTGGTTGGAATTATCAGACGTGAAAAGCCAGGTATAATTTCCTTAAACGAACAACAAGGTATTATGAGTTATTGGGAACCAGCTGCTGAAAAAGACGGAACTACTGCTGTGGGTGCTATATTGAGCAATCCGGCAGATAAAATGTGGGTTGATCAACAACAATTACTGGCCAAAACTTCAGTTAAAAATAACGAAACCATTGTGTATTATGCGGGTGCAGCTTGGGATAAAGCAGGTCAAATAACCAACTCAAAACAATGGATGAATTACCTCAATCATTTTAATGAGGAAATCAAGAATCCTTTGATTATAAATATTAAATAAAAAAATATCACATCCGCACATTGTCCGATTCCATAGATTAATCATTCTAATCCGTGAAATCGGTGACCTATTTAATCTTAATTTTTAGAGAATAATCAAAAGTTAACAGGATCGCTATCCTGCAAGATTTGCAAAACTTGTAAGTAGTGTTAACAAAGCGAAAATATACCTAACAGCTTGCTATAATCTGTACAGAAAAAAATTAATAATAACCAAAAACTTAAAAAAATGTCAATTAACTTATTTGATTTAAAGGGAAAAACAGCGCTTATTACAGGAGGAGTTCATGGTCTGGGAATGGCAATGGCCAAAGGACTTGGACATGCAGGTGCAAAAATTGTAGTAAACGACCATTCGTCTCAGGAAGCCGTTGATAATGCCATCGCCGAGTACAAAGCCGAAGGAATTGAAGCTTACGGGTACCTTTTTGATGTAACCAATGAAGCGGCTGTAATTGCCGCCATCACCAAAATAGAAGCCCAAGTGGGTCCTATTGATATCCTGATCAACAATGCAGGAATCATCAAAAGAACACCAATTGTAGAAATGGAAGTAGCCGATTTTGAAGCTGTTATAAAAGTAGACTTAACAGGTCCTTTTATTGTGTCGAAAAATGTGGCTAAAGGAATGATTGAACGCAGAGCCGGAAAAATCATAAACATGTGCTCTATGATGAGCGAGCTAGGAAGAGATTCTGTAAGTGCCTACGCATCAGCAAAAGGCGGGCTAAAAATGCTGACTAAAAATATGGCAACAGAATGGGCTAAATTTAATATTCAGACCAACGGAATTGGTCCCGGCTATTTTGCTACAAGTCAGACCGCTCCTATTCGTGTAGACGGACATCCTTTTAATGAATTTATTATGGGAAGAACACCTGCAGGACGCTGGGGAGATCCTGAGGATTTACAAGGTGCAGCCATATTTTTAAGTTCAAAGGCAAGTGATTTTGTAAACGGACATATTCTATATGTAGACGGGGGTATTCTGGCTACTATAGGAAAACCATCTAACGAGTCATAAAATTTTAAACACCTAGAAACATAGTTTTTTAAACATTAAAAAAGGCATTTGCACATCTAAAATTAATTAAAATGATAAAAAGTATCATAGATAAAGCAACAGGATTCGAAAAACGATTCGAAAACATCAATACAGTTGTTTTTGAAAATTCTTCTGAAGCTTCAAAAGCAGTTGCTCAGGAAATAGCAACTTTAATTCAAACAAAGCAAAAAGAAAATAAGCCCTGTATTTTAGGCTTGGCAACGGGTTCCTCTCCAAAAGGATTGTATGCTGAATTGGTTCGTCTGCATAAAGAAGAAGGACTGAGTTTTAAAAACGTCATCACTTTCAACTTAGATGAATATTACCCAATGGAACCTGATTCTATCAATAGTTACGTACGGTTTATGAAGGAATTATTATTAGATCAGGTAGATATTCTACCCGAAAATTATCACATTCCGAACGGAGCTTTATCCAAAGCGGAAATTGCTGATTATTGTCATCATTATGAAGCAAAAATTGAAGCTTTGGGCGGTATCGATTTACAAATTCTGGGAATTGGCGGCAACGGACATATTGGTTTTAATGAATCAGGTTCGCTTCAAAACTCAAAAACAAGATTAGTAGCGCTGGATCATATTACAAGAGTGGCGGCAAGTGGTGATTTTTCGGGATTGAGTAATACGCCAAGAACAGCAATTACACTTGGTGTAAAAAAAATTATGGAAGCCAAACAGGTTATTTTAATGGCTTGGGGTGAAGGAAAATCAAATATAATCAAAAAATCGGTTGAAGGGGAAGTGACCAATCTAATTCCGGCTTCTTTCCTGCAGGAACACAACAATGCAATTTTTGTTTTGGATAAAGAAGCCTCTTCAAAACTAACCCGAATCAACAGGCCCTGGCTGGTAGAAAAAATTGTCTGGACAGATCAATTAATCCGTAAAGCCGTTTTAGGACTGGCATTAGATTTAAAAAAGCCCATTTTAATGCTTACTGATGCGGATTATATCGAAAACGGAATGAGTGATTTATTGGCAGATTCAGGTCCGGCTTACGACATCAACATCAAAATATTCAATAAATTACAAAATACCATTACGGGCTGGCCGGGTGGGAAACCAAATGCCGACGATGCCAACCGGCCTGAAAGAGCAGAACCGGCTAAAAAACGTGTCTTGATTTTTAGTCCGCACCCGGATGATGATATTATTAGTATGGGCGGAACTTTTATGCGTTTACAGCAACAAGGTCACGAAGTACATGTCGCGTACCAAACTTCTGGAAATATCGCTGTAGCGGATGATGAAGCGCTTCGTTTTGCTCGATTTGTCATTGATTACAATGAAAAATTCGGAATAAAAAGTGAAGAAGCCGTTATTATTTACAAAAAAGCTCAAACGTTTTTGAAAAACAAAAAAGCCAGCGCAATTGATATTTCGGAAGTTCGACACCTAAAAGGATTGATTAGAAAGGGAGAAGCTCGCTCTACAAGTCATTTTGTAGGTTTGCCAGATGAGCAGATTCATTTTATGGAACTCCCTTTTTATGAAACAGGAACCATCGAGAAAAAACCTTTAGGCCAAGAGGATATTAAGCTCACAATGGATTTGATTGAAAAAATAAAACCGCATCAAATTTATGCAGCCGGAGATTTGGCCGACCCGCATGGAACTCACAAAGTGTGCCTGGATGCCATTTTTGAAGCTGTAAAAACATTAAAACCAAAATTGTTTATGAAGGACTGCTGGGTTTGGCTATACCGCGGTGCATGGCAGGAATGGGGAATTGACGAAGTCGAAATGGCTGTGCCCATGAGTCCGGATCAGGTATTGGCAAAACGCCACGGGATCTTCAAACATCAATCGCAAAAAGACGGAGTTGTTTTTCAGGGAACCGATGCCAGAGAATTTTGGCAAAGAGCTGAAGACCGAAACCTTGAAACGGCTGAATTATATAATGAATTAGGTATGTCGCGCTATGCAGCCATGGAGGCTTTTGTACGATGGGAATTTTAAAACCTTAAAATTTACACTAAAGCCAATACATATTAATACGAGGCAAAGATAGAAACATAATCTTTGTCTCGTTTTTTTAAAGCCTAATATATTATACTTAAAGTAATTAGCAAGGTGAGAATTCTACAACAAATAAACGTTTTGATATAAAAAAAGATACCTGTATATGTCTAATTTTGAGTTCCTTAAACATCTAAAAGTAAACGTCATGAATAATTCAGCCCCAAACAACGACAAAAATCTAAAAAAATGCCCTTACGAAAGTCTGATTTACGGTAATAAAAGCGACTTGGTGTACAGAAAACAATATACTGGAGACTGGGGACACTGGGATGATCTTTCGGAAAATACTTCTCCATGTTCCAATTCATATGAGACAAAAAGTAATGACATTACCACATCACAGACTAAGTCGAAAATAGAAAACTAGATTTTTATATATAAAAAATCAAGCGAAAAAATTATTTCGAACTGACTTCGATAACAAAAGCTTTTAATTCGGCCATTTTACCATCGCGAAATCGCCAGATGTCGCTATAATCATAATTGACCAATTTACCGCTCTTGTCTTTCAGACTAATTGTACCTATTGCTGTAACAAAATCACCTTCGGCGATTAGATTTTCAACCCTGAATTTTGGAGGTTCCAGATATTCTGCTGCCATATACTCGCGAACTGCTTGCTTTCCTTGCAGGGTTTGATCACCAACAAATGTCCATTTTGTATCATCAGTGCAAAAGGATAAAAAACCTTCATTATCACCACTGCTAACGGCTGCATTTGCTTTTTCCAGTATTGCTTTATTATCCATCATCTTTTATACTTAACTATTTTACAAAATGATCCGAACATTATAGATCCGGATTTGATGTGTTTAGTATCCAAAAAAAAAGTACCTGCTTTTGGCAGGTACTTTAAATCATTTCTCATCATATATTAGATGACAACTACGTTTACAGCGTTTGGCCCTTTTTTGCCATCTGCTACTTCGTAACGTACTTCGTCGTTCTCACGAATATTTTCTGATAAACCTGAAACGTGAACAAAAATTTCACTTCCACCGTTTTTTGGAGTAATAAATCCAAAACCTTTTTCTTCATTAAAGAATTTTACTGTACCTTCTTGCATCTTGATATTATTTATTGATCATATATTGGTCATAAATGTACTACATTTATCATTACGATACTGAAAAAGAGTAAATTAGATTAAAAAAAAATGCATTTTTTTATTTTAGCACTAGAATTGCTTAACTAAACCAACTTGAAAAACATATTTATTCTCCCTAAAATCAGGTTATTCGATCGTAAAATTAATAAATCGACCAAAAAAAAATGCCAAAAAAAAAAGAAGCTATTTTGTACTGAAACAGCTTCTTTTTGTTTTTGTTATCGCAATATTTTTAGATAAGCACTATATGCGTCGTCCTTAATCGACGTTCTCAGATAGACTTCGTTTTCGTCTTTTGTACTAAATTCAAATTGAATCAAAGCAGCATCAGAATAATAATACAAGTAATTATCCTCTGCAAATTCAAGATTCGAAATTGGTAAAGTGGATAGTTTTATTTCGAATGCTATTTCACCATTTGCCATATCTATCTGAAACAATTTTCCTTTACGGGTATATCCCCAGGCATTATCACTTTCCTCAACAATATACTCGATATTGTCACCTTTAAAGTCTGTTTTCCAAATTTGAGTTCCTGTTTTTGAATCTAAAGCATAAACTGAAGAAACTTCCGGGCCCTGATCTGCAAAATATACTTTTTTGTCTTTGCTGAATATGCGGTCTTTAATATTATGCTGATTTTCATCTAATTTAAATTGCCATAAAATATCCAGGTTATTTGGATTTAGAGCAAAAAGCACATTTTTTTCATTGGCTACAAAAACATTTTCACCATCTGTTACAGCCTTTCCGTGTATGGCTTCCTCAAAACTTTTTTGTGATAGAAGTTTTCCTGTATTGGCTTCAAAACTATAAAAATTCGTTCCGCTTTGGGTAAAAACTTTGTTGTCGAAAAAGAGCACCGGAATGTCATTGTTTGTCGCATCAAGTTTGTAGTTCCAGATCAAACTGCCATCCTTTATGTCAAGAGCGTAAATGTTGTTATTGGGATCCTGGGTGGTTATAAACAGTTTTCCTTCATCAATGACCGGAATTTGATTTTTAAGTATAATTTGATCGGTAATATTCCCCAATCTTGATTTCCAGAAAATTTGACCGGTTTTGTTGTCAATTGCAAAAATTTCACCATTAATAAAAGGAACATAAATTACGCCGTCTTTTAGCGTTACCTGATTGGCGCACATTTCAGTATGAGAATCGCTTGCTTTAACCGTCCAGTTAAAGGCTTCCGATTCTAAATTAAACGACATAAGCGAACCATCATAATCATAAATCAGGATCGATTGACCATCTAAAGCCACTTTTTTAAGCGGATTTATAACCTTATTCGTAACCATATCATTGATGGTTAAAACTTTATTGTTAGAATAATTAGTTTTACCGGATTTTGATACAGCTGGTGTTTGCCCAAACATAGTAACAACCGTAAATACAAATAAAAGCGTTATTAGTGTTTTTTTCATTTTTAAAATTGAGGTTTGATCATTCGATTTCTTTTTTCTTTATGAAAATACTGTTTCAAATACAGCTTTTTCAATAAAAAAGACAGTTTAAACAGGAATTAAAACATTAAAATTCAATGTACTCAATTCAATAAATAAACCAATATCGAGGTCAAATATAGTAAAAATATATTATGGAGTTTTAGCGGTTATCTGGTGGCTATTTATAGGATTCAAAAAAACCATACGCTCTTTTCTCTGCATAAGAATACATCGAATCACGCAACGGAAAAGCACAATGTCCTCCATATTTTGGCGTTTCAAGATACACATAATCACTTTCTTGCGCTATTGCTCTTGGATAACATCTTTCTCCTAAAAAAGGATCATCAAGAGAATTAAGAATTAAGACCGGAGTAGTAATATCTTTAAGCGAAAATTCAGGAGATACACGCTCATAATAATCATCCCGACTGGCAAAACCATGCAGCGGCGCGGTAAAATAATGATCGACTTCGTCAAAAGAAGTAATACTGTCAATTTGATCGCTGTTGATAAAATCAGGAAATTGTGCCGCTTTGTATTTCAGCTTTTTCTTAATATCAATTGTAAAATTCTTTAAATACACCCTGTTGAAACCTTGTTTGAGAA